>Ga0187862_10006259_pt1 | contig 10831 bp, 5 predicted proteins | sample June2016WEW_10_1_FD_133003 | JGI IMG/M metagenome (GOLD analysis project Ga0187862, IMG submission 133003) | Peatland microbial communities from SPRUCE experiment site at the Marcell Experimental Forest, Minnesota, USA - June2016WEW_10_150 | ecosystem: Environmental > Terrestrial > Soil >...
ATTACGCGGCGCCTCTTCCGCTCGGGCGAAAGCGAATACCTGATCGACGGGCGGATCGCGCGGTTGCGCGATATCCAGGACCTGTTCATGGGCACGGGCCCGGGACCGGAGAGCTACGCCATCATCGAGCAGGGACGCATCGGACAGATTCTGAGCTCGAAGCCGCAGGACCGGCGCTCGGTCATCGAAGAAGCAGCCGGCATCACCAAGTTCAAAACCCGTAAACGGCTGGCGGAAGCCAAGCTGGAAGGCGCCAAGCAGAACCTGGCGCGGGTCTACGACATTCTGGAGGAAGTCACGCGGCAGGTCAATTCGTTGAAGCGGCAAGCCTCCAAGGCGCGGCGCTACGGCGAGTTGAAGAGCGAGTTGGAAGAACGGCTGCGCGTGGTGCTGTCGGGCAAGTACCGCTGGCTGGAGCGCGATGCCGCCAAGACCGCGCTCGACCTCAACCTGGCGGCGTCCGAATTGAAATCGCTCACCGCGCAGGTGGCGGAGCGCGAGCGCGAACATGAGGAGCGGCAAACCGCCTGCTACTCCACCGAGCAGCAGCTTACGGCCGCGCGGCAGCAACTGGCGGAGTTGAATCTGGAAGCCGAACGGACGCGCGGGCGCCTGGAATCTCAAGTGAAGGAGAGCGGCTCCATCGAGCAGCGGATCGCGCAGGCGGAGAAGGAATCGCACGACCTGGGCCTGCGCCTGGATACGCTCGACCAGGAAATCGCCGCGCATCAGATGAGCGTGGACGCGCTCGATGCGCAGATTGCGCAAGCGCGCGGCTACATGCAGGAAATCAACCTGCAGCGGGAGACCCTGCAGGCGCGCGTGCGGGAGCGCGAGCAGGCCATCGAAGCCGGACGGCAGGCCATTCTGCGCCTGTTGGGCGAAGCCTCCACGCTGAAGAATCAACTGGCGCAGGTGGAAGAATACCTGGCGGGGATTGAGCGCGAGACGGCGCGCTCGCAACGCGAGGAACAGGTGGCCGCCGCGGAAATCGAGCGCCTGGAAGCCGCGCGCCGGCAGCTTTCGGAAATCGCGGTCCAGCGGCAACTGGAGCTGGAAGCCGTCACCGGCGAGCGCCGGCGCACCGAGGAGGATCTGGGCGAGCGGCGTAACGCCGCGGTGGAATTGCGGCGCTCCATCGATGGAGTGAAGAATGAAGTGTCGCAGATCCGTGCCCGCAAGGAATCGCTCGAGCAGGTGCTGGCGCACCGCACGTATACCACGGAATCGGTGAAGCGCCTGTTCGCGGCGCTCGAAAAGGGCAAGGCCGACGACCTGAAGCCGCTGGGCGTCCTGGCGGATTATGTGGAAGTGGACCCGCAGTTCGAGAAACCGGCCGAAGAATTCCTGCACGAAGAGCTGGAATACGTGGTGGTGGAGAACTGGCAGCAGGCCGAGCGCGGGGTGGATTTCGTCCGCGCGGAGCTCGACGGGCGCGCCACTTTCCTGGTCCACCCCGAGCCCAACGGGCATGCCCACAGCCATCTGCCCGAGCCGGCCATCGGGCCGGAGACCGGGATCGCCGCGCGGCTGAGCGCATCCCTGCGGCTCACCAACGGGTTCCGCGATCGCGCGGTGGATCTGCTGCCGCGTCTTTCGCTGTGCTTCCTGGCGGAGGACCGCGCCTCGGCACAGCGCCTCTCGACGGCCTATCCGCACTTGTATTTCCTGATGCCGGACGGCGTCTGTTACCACGGCCACACCGTGACGGGCGGGAAGAAATCGGGCGCCGGTCCGTTGGCCATGAAGCGCGAAGCCCGCGAACTGGCGGTAACCTTGGCCGAACGCCAGAAGGCGCTCGACCAGCAGGTGGCGCTGCTCGACGGCGTCAGCCAGGAAATCATCGGCCTGGAGGCCGAACTGGAACGGCTGCGCGCCGTGCAGCAGGCCCGCGAAAAAGACCGCGTGGCGCTCGATCACGACATGCGCAAGCTGGCGGACGACCTGGCGCGGACCAACTCGCGGCTTTCGGTCGCGCGCTTGGAGCTGGAACGGCTGCGGCGCGATGCCGAAAAATCGGCCGAACAGCGTGAGAAGAATCGCGCCGCCATCGAAGAAAAAGACGGTCTGCGCGCCGCGCGCGAAGCGGCCCTTGAGGCCGAGCAGCAGGAATTGGAGAAACTGGAAGTCCAGGCGGCCGCCATCGGCGAAGAATACGCCGCCACGCGCGCCGAACTGGCCGGCCTGGAGGAACGGCATCGCGGGAACGCTCCGCCATGGGCCGCCTGGAGCAGCAGTTCCGCGAAACCTCCGCGCGCCGCAACGCGATCGCTCCCGAAATCGAGCGCCTCGGCGAACAACGCGCCCGCCTGCTGGCCGACAACATCGAGCTCGATCGAAGAGCCACGGTGCTGGCCGGGGAAATCGCCGCGCAGGAGACCCGCGTGCTCGAAATGGCTGCCCGGGAAGCGGCCATGCGCGAAGCCTTGCGCGCCGGCGAAGAGGATCTCAAAACATTGCGCGCGCTGGTGCAGGAGAGCCACCAGAAGCGCTCGCAGATTGAAGTCGACCTGGTGCGCAAGCAGGCCGAGCTGAAGTTCCTGGACGAAACCAGCCGCAAGGAGCTGAACTGTCCGGTTGTGGAGCTGGCCTCGGCCGACGACGCGGTGCCGGACACCGATGCCATCGCGGAGGCCGAACAGGCCTGCAACGAGGTGCGCAACCGCATCGAAGCTCTCGGCCCGGTCAACGCCGCCGCCATGGAAGAATTCCAGGAAGCGCAGGCGCGCCACGATTTCCTCAGCGCGCAGCGGCAGGACCTGATCGATTCCATCCGCGATACCGAAAAGGCCATTCAGGAAATCGATACGGTCTCGCGCCAGAAGTTCGCCGAGGCCTTTGAAGCCATCAACGCCAATTTCCGCGACGCATTCCAAACCCTGTTCGGCGGCGGCACCGGTGAGATGCGCCTCACCGACCAGGACAATCTGGCCGATTCGGGCATTGACATTATCTGTTCGCCGCCTGGCAAGCGCCTGCAAAACGTGCTGCTGCTTTCCGGCGGCGAAAAAGCGCTGGCGGCCGTAGCCCTGCTCATGGCAATTTTCAAGTACCAGCCGAGCCCGTTCTGTGTGATGGACGAAGTGGACGCGCCGCTGGACGAAGCCAACATCGGAAGGCTCACCAAGCTGTTGAGGGAAATGTCGGAGCAGACGCAGTTTGTGGTGATCACCCACTCCAAGCGCACCATGGAAGCCGCCCAGGCGCTCTATGGCGTGACCATGCAGGAACCCGGCGTGTCGCGCCTGGTCTCGGTGAAGTTCCACGGAGAAGCCGCCGCGCCGGCCGCATAACAAGCCTGTGGGACAGACGATCGGTTTGCGTCGTCTGTCGGCCCGCCGCACAGGAACCAGCAATGACAGACCGCGAAAAACCGCGGTCCGTACCACCGGCCCTCAGCGATGGCGCACGGCCGGCTCCGTCTCCGTCGCTGGCTCGGTCTCCCGCCAGTAGTCGCCCTTGGCTTCCACGGCCGGTCTTCGGGCGCTCGCGAGCGTGTTGCCTGCGAATATCAGCTTCTTCAGTTCGCCCGGGCCAACCGAGAGAAACGTGCCGGTTCCCGTGAACGCGCGGCTGGCGCGCACCGTCGCGCCCGGGCAGCGGTCCAATCGGATCACCGGAGCATCCGCCAGCGGCTCGCGCGAACTCACCCGGTCCAACAGCAGGTCCTTCGAATCGCGTATCAGGAAAGCCGGCCCGCCGGCGGCGTTCACCTCCACGTCGTCGAGTTGCAGGGCCACCGTGTTATAGGCCTTCAGCCCATTCTTCCCCGATGCGACGACGTTGCCGATGCGCAGCCCGGATATCGGCATCTCCGGCAGTCCCTCAATGTCGATGGCCAGGCGTGCGCCGCGGATGGTCATGTTGCTGACGGCGATATTGCGAAACACCGGCGTGCGGTTGGATACGGCCGCATCGCCGCCGCGCACTTCGCCTTCCATGAGGTAGTAATTGGTGACGTTGATTCCCTGGCCCACATCGTTCATGGTCCAGTTGTCGAAACGCACGTCCTCCACTCCTCCGGCGCGGCCCCGGCTGCTCTTGATGCGCACGCCCATCTGCGTCCCCTGGCAGGTGATGTTGCTGGCTACCACGCGGCGAATCCAGCCGGAAGTTTCGCTGCCCAGCGTGACCGCGCCGTGCGCGTGGCGCACATGGCACCCGGTGATGGTGATGTCTTCGCTGGGCCGGTTGACCCGCAGTCCATCGGCATCCTTCCCGGACTTGATCACGATGCCGTCGTCTCCGGTATCGATGGAACAGCCCGAAATCCGCACGTTCCGGCTGGAATCCACGGCAATGCCATCGGTATGCACGCCCGGGTAAGTTTCGATGGTCACGTCTCGCACCACCACGTTGTCCGAATACAGCAGATGGATGGTCCACATCGGCGAACCCACGAAGCGCACTCCCTCGATGAGGATGTTGTGGCTGTCCATGGTGCGCACGAACGAGGGCCGCAGCTCTGGCGCGGCCTTGCGGTAATCCTCTTCCGCGGCCGGCGTCTTCACTTCCAGCAACTGCAGCAGCCGCTCCCAATTGGGCCCGTTGGCGCTGCCCGGATCAATGCCGGATGCTTTGTCGCGCGGCATCATCTTCATCCATTCGGCGTTGTCGCTCGACAGCACGCCGCGCCCTGTGATGGTGACATTTTCCAGGTTGCGCCCGCCGATCAGCGGCACCGGCGTCAGCGCTTCGATCCCTTGCTGCCTGCCCTGGGTAAAGGGCAGTTTCGCGGCCGGGAAGCGCAGTGTCGCGCCGGCGTCGATGTAGAAAATGAGGTTGCTCACCAGCTCGATGGGCCCGCAGACATAATTACCCGCCGGAACGAAAACCGTTCCGCCGCCCGCCGCCTTGGCTGCCTGGATGGCCGCGCGGATCGCCTCGGTGGCGCTCGCGGAACTGTCCGGCCGCGCTCCGTAGTCGACGATATTGAAGAACGGACCAGCGCCCCAAGCGCACCCGTTCACCACAATCAGCAGCGCCAGCCGAGAGCATCGGAAAGCCACGCTCTAAGCTTATCAGTGGGACCGGCCTCCTGGCCGGTCAATGCATTAACATCCATGACTCCGTTCGCCGGACGCGACGATTTTTTCGCGCTCAAGTCCGGAGGACGCAAGGGAATAGCCCAGTGCGCCAGCACTGGGAACTACGCACAGGACGGGTTAGCCCCGGAGCGGGGCGTAAGGACCCGATCCCGGGCGCATCTTTCGCCCCGTTCCGGAACTCGCTAATTTGCTATGCGGACCCAGGGCTCGCGACCCAGCCGCACTCAAGCTTCAGAAATCCGCAAAGGACGACTTCGCGCCGATTCCTTGCAACAGCTCGCCACCCGCCGGACGCCACGTGTGTCACAAAGTGAGCATGGGGACGCTGGCGAAACAGCTTACCCTGTTTGCCCGCATGAGCCTGACAGCGCCGCCTGGAATCATGTCCTGGTCCGTCGACCGGCCAGTGGTCGACATGACCGGCCTCGCCGGCGTCTACGATTTCTCGCTGGACTACGGCTTGGTCGGAGGCTCCGGTGTGGTCGGACGCGCCGGCATCGCCGACACCCAAGCAGACGTTAGGGTTGAAATGTCAGTCGTCGGCGCACTGAAGAAGGTCGGGCTCAAGCTCGATCCTCGCAAGCTCCCGTTCGACCATATCGTCGTCGACCGTGTCGAAAAGACTCCGACCGAAAACTGACCGTAGGAGGGCGGACCCCCTGGTCCGCGCGGGTCCCCTAGGACCCGCTGCGCGATCGAAGAGAATGGGGTTCTTGCCGCTCACGAAAAGCCGGCCGGGGGGCCGGCTGCGGACGGGGGCGTCCGCCCTCCTAAATATTTCCGGACGGCCGCACGTTTTGCGCGCAAGACCGTCATACTACCTGTAAGGGATGTTCCACTTAATGATGCGAACCATACTCAGCGCCAGCCTGGCGCTTTTCACCTCTTCGATGGTCTTCGGCCAGTCCACGGCGGCGCTGCCGTCATTCGAAGTGGCCTCCGTGAAAGTGGCGGAGCCGCCAAAACCGGACGCCCAGGGCCGTATGTTTATTACGCGGGGATGCAGCGGCGGTCTGCTCCCGAGGAGCAACGATCCCGGCACGCTCACATGCAACAATATACCTCTGAGACAGCTTCTGATGACGGCGTATGGCCTCAAGGACTATCAGATCGAGGGGCCGGACTGGATCCAAACGGACGGATACGATATCACCGCCAAGGTGCCGCCCGGAACCACCAGGGAGCAATTCAACCAGATGCTGCAGCAACTGTTGGCCGAGCGGTTCAAAGTAACGGTCCACCGCGAAACCAAGAGCATGCAGGTCTATGTGCTGTCCGTCGGGAAGGGTGGGTCAAAACTCAAGGAGGTGGATGCAGCCACGCTGGAAGCGGCCAAGGCGGCCGCGGCCGCCGCCCCCACTCCCGGCCGCGGCGCTCCGGGTCAGCCTCCCTTGCCTCCTCCGCCGCCAGGGGGTGGCGTGATGTCTTTCAGCGTGAGCGGCGGTGACATGCCAGGCGGCCGCGGTGGTGGAGCCCCTCCGCCTAAGGGCCTGGGTCCCCGCACGGGCATGACCATGGGACCGAACGGCATGAAGCGCACGCTTTCCGGCTATCTCACCATCACACAGGTAGTAACGGCACTTTCGAACGCACTGGACCGCCCGGTGACGGATCTCACCGAACTTACCGGCACTTATGACATCGATCTAACCTGGACGCCGGACGGGAATGACACGCAGATGCCCGGGCTTAGGATGGCGACCGCGATGGCCGCGGGAATGGCGGGCGGCGGCGGCGGCGCAACAGCGCCGGAATCGGCCACCGAGCCCGGCCTCAACCTGCCTCAAGCTTTGCAAGCGGTGCTGGGTCTCAAACTCGAGCAGAAAAAGGCCCCGGCCGAAATGCTGATTGTGGACCACGCCGACAAAGTTCCGACCGAGAATTAAGTTGACACCACTCCCTTGGGGATGCTATTTTTCTAGCATACGTGCTGGGAAATCGGCACCACGCACCCGGCCCGGAATTCCGCCGGGCGGCGCTTCCTTCTATCAGTCTTGTGTCGAAAAAAAGCGGCGGCTTTCTTGCAATATCGCGCGGCAACTGGCGTCTAAAAGGAGAGTGGTACGGTGCGGCGATTGCCCGTCGGGCTGGCTGACCGCTCAAACGCCAAGGAGATCCGTCCGATGCTGCGACCAATGGGAATCGTAAGTCTGTTTCTTTTCAATGCCTGCTTGGCATTTAGCCAGCCTGCGGCGGCGCCGCCGGCCTTCGATGTGGCCTCGGTCAAAGTCCACCCCACCACGAACAGTGGAGGGCGCGGGGGACCGTTCGGCTTCGAAACTATCACCCCGTCGCCCGGTGGCGTCACCATGACCAACGTCCCACTGAAATCCGTGATTGACTGGGCCTATCACGTGCAGCCCGTTCAGGTCTCGGGGCCAGGCTGGCTGGAAGTGGATCGCTACGACGTGGCCGCCAAGGCCGCCGGCGCCGTATCCGAAGAGCGACTCCGGCAGATGATGCAAACCCTGTTGGCCGACCGCTTCAAGCTAACACTGCACCGCGAATCCAAGGAAATGCGGGCGTTCGTCGCTACGGTGGCCAAGAGCGGCCTCAAGATGAAGGAATCCACCAGCGAAGGCGACATGGATATGCAGCCCACCGGGAAGGCCGGAGTAACCATCAAGAGAGCCAGCCTCGCCAGGCTGGCGGAACTGCTGTCGGGGCCGCTGCAGGCGCCTGTGGTAGATGAAACCGGGCTGACGGGGCGCTATGACTTCACCATCGACATGTCCAATCTGCTGGACCCGGCCACTCCCATGGGCATCAGCGACGTCATCCCGATTTTCGTTCAGGTGGCCAACCAGCAGCTTGGCATCAAGATTGAGGAGAAGAAGGTTTCGGTGGAGATGCTGATGGTGGACCACGTCGAGAAGGTTCCAGTGGAAAATTGATGCCGCAGTGGAGAATTTGGGAATTTCGGCCGGGTGAGCGGGCAATGCCCTGTGGAAAACCAGCGTTCTTAACAAAAACATCCGGGAGGAGCGAACACTTTGGGGGGCAAGGCCGTCATACAGATAAGCGGCCACTGCACCCTGTGTCGATCCCTGCCCTGGAGCAGCGGCGGCGGTTTCGCGAAAAGAATTAATCAGAGCCGCGACCGTAAGGGAGCGATTTTTCTGGAATACGCAGTGCAGTCATGAAGTCGGTGTACTAAGAGACGGTTTCCCGGCCGGAGGACACATGCCGGGAAGCTACTGCAAAAGGAGCAGGGATTTCGAATGAAGGGGAAGAGGATGGTCAACTACTTCCGATACCCGCTACTTGCGGCGGTCGCCGTTTTCGTGTTGGCTGCCGCGGAACATCATGGGGTGGTGAAGTTCGGCGCCGTGCCGGTCCCCGGCGCAACCGTTACCGCGACTCAGGGCGACAAGAAACTCGTCGCGGTGACCGACCAGGATGGCTCCTACACATTTCCGGAACTGGCGGACGGAGTCTGGAATCTCCAGGTGGGGATGCTCTGCTTTGCCCCGCTGAAACGCGAAATCGGAATCTCCGAGGGCGCCCCGCCGGCCGAGTGGGACTTGAAGATGCTACCGATGGACCAGATCAAGGCGGAAAGCCCGGCGGCCACGGCGCCGCCCACGGTATCCACCACGTCGGCCGCGGCAGCCACGCCGGCTGCGGCAGCCGCGCCAGCGGGGGCGGCACCGGCGGCAGCCGCTCAACCCGGCGCCGCGCCGGCCACCGCAGCCGCAACTCCCGCCGCGGCCAATGGCGGTAAATCGCCAAAAAACAAGAAAGGCACCGCAGCCACGCCTGCCACGGCGCAGCCCGGCTTTCAGCGCGCGGCGGTGAATGCCACCAGCGACGCCCCGCCCGCCGACAACAGCACCACCCTGGCCGGCGCCGGGTCCGCCGCCGACGCCAGCCCCGGCGGCACTTCCGACGCCCTGCTGGTGAACGGCAGCACCAGCACCGGAATTCAACAGCGCGCCATCGGCAATTTTCGCGTCGGCCAGGGTTCGCTCTTTAATGGCCAGCTCGGCTTCATCGTGAATAACTCGGCGCTGGATGCCAGTACCTACTCCATCACCGGTCAGAACACTCCCAAGTCCATCAACCAGCTCACCCCGAGTGTCAGCTTCGGCGGACCGCTCATGATTCCGCACCTGTTCCGCTATAACGGAAATTTCTTCATCGGATATCAGGACTCGCGGAACCGCACCTCCGCCACCACGCCCGGCCTCATGCCCACTCTGGCCGAACGGGCCGGCAATTTTTCCCAGGTGTTGAACGCTCAGGGGCTGCCCGTCACCATTTTCGATCCCTCGACCGGCATGCCGTTCCCCAACAACCAGATCCCCGCGACCCGTTTCAGCCAGCAGGCTTTGGCGCTGTTGGGCTATTATCCGCTGCCCAATTTCCCGGCCAATTCGCGCTTCAACTATCAGATTCCTCTCGTGAGCCGCAGCGACTCCGACGCCGGCCAGGTACGCGTGAACAAGAATGTGGACAACAAGAATTTCCTGAGCTTCACCTTCGCCATGCAGAACAACCGTAACCTCAACCCCAACCTGTTCACATTCGTGGACCACACGGAATCCACCGGGTTGAATGGAAGTAGCACCTGGCGCCACACCTTCAACCGCCAGTGGTTTGGCACATTCACATTTAATTTCAGCCGCTCGGTGGCGAACGCCACGCCTTACTTCGCCAACCTGAAGAATGTCTCGGGCAATGCCGGTATCACCGGCAACGACCAGACACCCGAAAATTGGGGACCGCCCGGTCTCGGCTTCAGCAGCGGCATCTCGGGGCTCTCCGACGGAACCGAGTCCGCGCAGCGGAATCAGACCGGCCGGCTCTCCGCCAGCATCTCCTGGTTTCGCCGCCCGCACAACTTCACCATGGGCGGCGATTTCGCCATGCTGCAATTCAACCCGGTATCGCAACAAAACCCGCGCGGCAGTTTCCAATTCAATGGAAATGCCACCGCTCAGGCGGTCAACGGCGCGGCGGTCCCGGGCACAGGCTCCGATTTCGCCGACTTCCTGCTCGGCACTCCCGACACCAGCAACATCTCCTTCGGGAACGCCGACAAGTATTTTCGCACCAATTCCTACGACGCCTTCTTTAACGACAACTGGACCATGCGCTCCACCTTCACCCTGCAATACGGCCTGCGGTGGGAGTACAATTCGCCGATCACCGAAGAATACGGGCGCCTGGTTAACCTGGACCTTGGCCCGGGCTTCTCCAACCCGACCCCCGTAGTGGCCAGCGACCCAATTGGAGCCGTGAGCGGGCTGCATTACCCCGATTCCCTCATCAAGCCGTATAAGCGCGCCGTCATGCCGCGCGTATCCTTCGCATGGCATCCGTTCTTCGGCACATCCACCATCTTCCGCGGCGCCTACGGCATCGCCTACGACACTTCGATCTACAATTCCATCGCGAGCCAGATGGCGGCGCAATCGCCGCTTTCCAAAAGCCTGAGCGTGCAGAACAGCGCCGCCGACCCGCTCACGCTGGCCAACGGCTTCACGGCTTCGCCCAACGTCACCACCGATCAATTCGCCATCGATCCTCGCTTCCGCCCCGGTTATTCGCAGAACTGGCTGTTCTCGGTGCAGCAGAATGTGACTGCGTCCATGCTCCTCACCGCCTCTTATAATGGCATCAAGGGCACGCACGCCTTGCAGGAGTCTTACCCCAATACGTATCCCGCCGGTGTCGCGAACCCCTGTGCGGCGTGCCTGCCCGGCTATCTTTACATGACTTCGAACGGCAATTCCACGCGCGAGGCCGGCCAGCTCAGCGTGCGCCGCCGCCTCCACTCC
>Ga0187862_10006267_pt1 | contig 10825 bp, 7 predicted proteins | sample June2016WEW_10_1_FD_133003 | JGI IMG/M metagenome (GOLD analysis project Ga0187862, IMG submission 133003) | Peatland microbial communities from SPRUCE experiment site at the Marcell Experimental Forest, Minnesota, USA - June2016WEW_10_150 | ecosystem: Environmental > Terrestrial > Soil >...
AGTTCTGGCAGCGCGATTCCCGAAATTTTCCGGCTGCGCTCCGCTTGCGCGATTTGTGAGCGCAGTTCCTTCAAATTGCCCTTGGCCAGTTCCGGCTTTTCTTTCAGCAGCCGTTCGATGCTGACGTCAATTTCATTGTGACGTTTGGAGAAGCGTGACCGCAGTTCAGGAGAGACGCCCGTGATTTCAAAATCGCCGCGCGGCTTGTTTTCAATCTCATAGCCAAACTGCCGCAGTTCGCGGGCGAGTTCATGGTAATAAACATTCTCCGCGAATTTCCGCGCTTGCAGCATTTCATAATTGGAAAGGGCTTTCCAACGCTGCTCGGTTGCATCAAACGTGGCGTTGAACATGATGCAATGCGTGTGCAAGTGCGGGTCAAGCGCGCGGGATGTGTCATGGCGGAACATGGCGCACACGACGTTGCCGGTGAGTCGTTCTGATTTGTCCATTCCCCGATGAACCTGTGTCCCGGCGAAGTGCTGTAATTCATTGACGGCAATCCGCACCGCTCGGCTGTGCGAATCCAAAAGCCGTTTGTCATCCGCAATCAACGCCTGAATGGAGACTGATTTTGGCGGTGAAAAAGTGAAGTCGTAAAAAATCCGGCGATTGGCAACCTCTGCCATTTTGTCAGTGTCCCACCGTGTCGTTTTCAACCGTTGCGTCAGTAATTCGCCGGTCTGTGGATTTTGGTTGTGGCAGAGATTTATGAATTGATCCTCTTTCACGCTGCCCGTGAGTCCAAGCTGTTCAGCCCCGATTCCAGCCCATTCACCGAACACGATATTTTCCTGACTGTAATAATCGCCGAGTTGCAGATGCTCTTTGAAGTATTTTTCGGCATTGTTCAGGTTGCATTGTGTTTTGGTGGACAGCACATCCACTTTTTAGCTCATCCTTCTTCAAAAAGTTGTAATGATTTCATTACAACCTGACTGCCAGGAATCGGTTTAGATGGAGGCATGAGAGTAATGCTAAACCGTCATTTTTCATGGCACGCCTTACGTCTAAGCGAGCTTAGAGATTTTGCGTCCGAAAACTATCCGAGGTCTGGCGGATATTCGTTGGAAGTCCGTCCGATTTCTATCCGAAATTTATCCGATTCTTATCCGATGTTTTATGGGCGATAACAGTTCATCCGAGGAAGCCCGCGTTCGCTTCAAGGAGCTTGCCAGCGGCTATCAGCCCAAACTTCCGCGCAAGCTCGCGTTGTTGCTGCCATTCAAAACCCAAATCGAAGAGCTTTTGGCAATGCAGGCATCCTACGATGACATTCGGATTCTCTTGGAGGACGTAAAAGTCACAGTTTCCAAAGACACCGTGCATCGTTTCTGCCGCAAGGTGATCGGCCAAAAACCTGTCCGCCAGCGCAGTGCGGGCGCAAACGTAATTTCGCCACTCAAAATTTCGCCGGTTCAACCACCGCCTGAAAGCATCCAAGCTACTTTGCGGGAACAGCGGGAGCGTTTTCCCGGCCCGTGGTCGCGGCGCAAACGCGGCCCGCGTATCGCTGATTCAAAAAACCTTTAACCTAAAACCAATATGCAAAAACAATTTAATGCCATCATCAACGGCAAGGGCGGCGTCGGCAAAAGTTTCTTCGCCGTCAATTTTGTCCAGTATCTCAAAGACAACGACATCGCCCACATCGCCGTTGATACCGACAACGAAAATTCAACGCTGAAGCGTTTCCATCCCGAAGCCTTGTTTCTCGACATTGAAGACCTGACCGAAATTGATTCAGTTTTCGCTACGCTGGACAAAACAGATTTGGTTGTCATGGACTGCCGTGCGGCCTCGACCGACATTTTTCTCGATTATTTCGACGAGGTGCGAATCTTCGATTTATTCAAACAGCTTGACGCATCCTTGAATCTCATCATGCCGGTGAATCACGAAACCGACAGCTTGGAGCAGATTCGGAACATCACCGACCGGCTCAATCACAATGCCCGATACTTGGTTGTTAAAAATGAGGCGTTGTCAGAACGGTTTGCAAACTACGAGCGCAGTGCCACACGGACACGACTGATGGAGGAGCTTGCGGCCAAAGAAATCACCATGCCGAAACTTTACGATTGGATCGTCGCCGATTTGAACCGGCATGACCTGACCGTTTCCGCTGGCATCAAGAATCCCGCCTTCGATTTCTTCAACCGGCAACGTCTTCAAAACTGGCAGCACCAGTTTTATGACGAACTGGAATCCGTGCGCGGGATGTTGCTGCCACAATCGCCGAAGGTTCAGAAGCCAAAACGGGAAACGAAATCCGGCGACTCACTTTTGTGAACGAAGAAAAGAACAGCTTTGACGAAGCGGTTGCCGAATGGCGACGCAAAAATGGGATTCGGGACGACGACTCCGTTTTGCAAATGCTGGAATTGTTGAAGATATTTTTCCAGAACGTCAAAATCGAAATCCCGCCCGATACAGATTCAATCCAGTTGATAACCGTTCGTGTCTCACTGCAAACGCTGACCCAATTGACCAAAGAATTTTCAAAGGAGGCGCGGGAATTAAAACAGGAAATTCGGAGCGTTCCAAAAATCACACAACAGCTTTCCGCCGGTCGTGCCGTGGCTTTTTTGTGCGTGGCAATTGCTTCGCTCTTGGCCGGAATCTTGATTGGAAAATTTCTGCTCTGATTTATGCGTTGGTTAAATTACATCACGACCGGCTTATCTTTGCTCATGGCGGCCGGCGCACTTTTTTTCCTGCCCATGCCGGCCTCATGGATTGTGGCGGCGATCTTTGCCGCCATCGCCGCCTTCGCCATTACAACGAAAGGCAAAACCGAAAAGAGCAAATTCGTTGTCCGGCTGAAAGGCTTTGCGTGGACGCGCGATGATTTTTGCCGTGGCTGGCTCATTACTGGCGACACCGGCTCTGGCAAAACCCGTTCCGGCATCAATCAACTGCTCTTTCAGGTTTTTCAAAACGATCCGAATTGGGGCGGTCTCTGCATTGATGACAAAGGCGTGTATTGGGAAACGCTCGTGGAGATGGCGGCGAAGTTCAATCGCCAGAACGATTTGATTTTGTTGCAGGTCAGGCCGGACAATCCGCCGGAGAACTGGAAACCGGCGCACACCTTCAATCTGCTTTCCGATCCGACCATTCCGCCTTCCACTTACGCGAAATTCGTGGTGGACACGGTGACGAGTCTGGGCCAGCGCGCCGAACAGTCCTTTTTCAAAAGTCAGGCGCAAACGCATATCGGCCTGGCTCTGGAAGTGTTGTCGCGAATGGAGATGGAAGTGACCCTGCAGAATGTTCGCTCGTTTCTCCTGGATGACACGACGATGGATCAGGTTTTGGGAGAGATGAAGACGGATTATCCCACTGACCGCGACCAAGCCCTCATCAAACATTTTTCCGAACGCTATCGAGGGCAGCCAGCCGAGCAGATGGGCGGCGTAAAAGAAACGATTGCCAATTATCTTCAATTCTTTTTGACGCCCGATGTCGTCGAGGTGTTTTGCGACAGCAAGAACAGCTTCGACTTCAAGGAAATTGATCGTGGCAAAATTATATGCGTGGCGATGCCACAGAAATATCAAATGGAACGACGCTACATAAATACATTTCTCAAAATGCTTTTTTACACCCACGTTTTGCGTCGTTTCGACCGGCCGAAGGAAGAACGTGCCACCGACAATTTGCTCATTCTGTGGGCGGATGAAGCGCAACGCTTTGTCACGGCCAGCGAAGACGGCATGAGCGATTACAACTGCATTGATGTCATGCGCGAAGCAAAGGCGACTCTGGTTGCCGCCGCACAGTCATCAACCTCATTCATCCCTCCGCTTGGAGAGGAAAAGGCGCAGGTGCTAACGCTGAACCTTCGCAATCGGATGATTTTCAAAGGGGCGGACGAGGCTGGCGCAGTTGAAAGCGCGGACTTTCTTGGACAACGAAAAGTCCGCCAAAGGACGTATGGCTATTCCGGCGGAATGGCGACGCGCTCCTACACAAATGTTGAGGAACACAAAATCAAACCCTACGAATTGCGCAACTTGCGAAAACACCAATGCGTCCTCGTCCACTGTGAAAAAGGCTTTCACAAAACAGTTTTGCCGCCGCTTGAAGCTGACGGCACAGTTTCAAAATGGTTTCCGTGGTGGAGACGACTAATTTGAACACCAGAGTTTGGATAGATATTTAACCAAGGCCTGAACCGTCCCCTAGGCTTTCGGCCCCGCCCACCTCGTCCGCAAATCAGACGGTCGGCACGAACTCGTCGGTGGCACGAGCGAACAGCACGCAGCCGCCCGCGAATGGTGTTCGATCTGCGCGCCGGAAATTGTTTTCAAATCCGGCGCACGTCTGGAAAAATTGGCCCGTTCGGCTCGGACCGCCTTTGCCGCATAAATTATTTCTGTGAAGTTTTCGCGCGGAGGTGCATCATCCCGGCATCGCGGCCAGTCGAACGGATAAGTTCCATGAAAAATCACCATTTGAATTTTGGCGGAATTCAGGGCAGCCCGAAATTCCCGGCGTTTGTCCCATGCACGCTTGTCTCGCGCCATGACTGCGGTTCTGGCGCCTTCAGGTCATTGTTCCTTGGCAGCGGACAAACGCTTTTGCATAGCAAAATACCGGTAAAATCGATCTAAAGAACGCAATGACGACAACTGAAGGCCAGATTGAAAATCAGTTGATTGAGAAGCTCAAGAGCCTCAAATACGAATATCGTGAAGATATTCGTGATCGCGATGGCTTGGTGCAGAATTTCCGTTTGAAATTCCAGGCACTCAATCGGGTCAATCTGACCGATGCCGAGTTTGATCGTCTGTTGGAGGAAATCATCACCCCGGACGTCTTCGCCGCCGCAAAAACCCTCCGCGAGCGAAACAGCTTCACCCGCGACGACGGCACGCCGCTAAACTACACCTTGGTCAACATCAAGGACTGGTGCAAAAACTCTTTCGAGGTCGTCAACCAGCTCCGCATCAACACCGACAACAGCCATCAGCGTTACGATGTCATCCTGCTCATAAACGGCGTGCCGGTGGTGCAGATCGAGCTGAAATCCCTCGGCATCAATCCGCGCCGGGCAATGGAGCAAATTGTTGATTACAAGAACGACTCCGGCAATGGCTACACTTGGACGCTGCTGTGCTTCGTGCAGCTTTTCATCGTCAGCAACCGCAGCGACACCTGGTATTTCGCCAACAACAACAACCGCCACTTCAGCTTCAACGCCGACGAGCAATTTCTGCCCGTCTATCAGTTCGCCGCCGAAGATAACAAGAAAATCACCCATCTCGACAGCTTTGCGGAGGCGTTCCTGCCCAAATGCACCCTCGGCCAGATGATCAGCCGCTACATGGTGCTGATTGCCAGCGAGCAGAAGCTGATGATGATGCGTCCGTATCAGATTTACGCCGTCAAGCAGATCGTGGATTGCATCCACCAGAATTGCGGCAACGGCTATATCTGGCACACCACCGGCAGCGGCAAGACGCTCACCTCCTTCAAGGCCTCGACCTTGCTCAAGGACAACCCCGACATCGAAAAATGCGTGTTTGTCGTGGACCGCAAGGACCTCGACCGGCAGACGCGGGAGGAATTCAACCGCTTTCAGGAAGGCTGCGTTGAGGAAAACACCCACACCGGCGCCTTGGTGCGACGGCTCCTCTCCGAGGACTATGCCGACAAGGTGATCGTCACCACCATCCAGAAGCTCGGCCTGGCCTTGGACGAAAACAGCAAGCGCAACAAGGAAAACAAGAAGCAAGGCAAGGCGACCTACAAGGAACAGTTGGAACCGCTGCGTAACAAGCGCATGGTGTTCATCTTCGACGAATGCCACCGCTCGCAATTCGGCGACAATCACCGGGCCATCAAGGAATTCTTCCCCAACTCACAACTGTTCGGTTTTACCGGCACGCCGATTTTTGAGCAAAACGCCACCTATCAGCAAATAGATGGTCAGCAGGCCTCCCTCAAGACCACCGCCGACATTTTTCAAAGGGAACTGCACGCCTACACCATCACCCATGCCATTGATGACCGCAATGTCCTGCGCTTCCACATTGATTACTACAAACCGGAAGGCGAAAACATTCCCAACCAAGGGGCAACCTTGGCCAAGAAAGCCATCGTCGAGGAGATTTTGGACAAGCACGACGCCGCCACCGGCGGACGCCGGTTCAACGCCACTCTGGCCACCGCCTCCATCAATGATGCCATTGAATATCACGAATTGTTTAAGTCTCTTCAGACCGAAAAACAGAAAGCGGACCCCGCCTTTCAACCGCTGAATATCGCCTGCGTCTTTTCGCCGCCCGCCGAGGGCAACAAGGACGTGCAGCAGATTCAGGAAGACCTGCCGCAGGAAAAAGCCGACAACGAACAGGAACCGGAGAAGAAAAAGGATGCGCTCAAGGCCATCATTGCCGACTACAACACCCGCTTCGGCACCAATCACAGCATCGGCGAATTCGACCTCTATTATCAGGATGTGCAGAAGCGCATCAAAGATCAGCAATTTCCCAATCAGGACATGCCCCTCAAGGGCAAAGAGAAAATCGACATCATCATCGTGGTGGACATGCTGCTCACCGGCTTTGATTCCAAATACTTGAACACTCTCTATGTGGACAAGAATCTCAAGCACCACGGACTGATTCAGGCTTTTTCCCGCACCAATCGCGTGCTGAACGGCACCAAGCCTTACGGAAATATCCTCGATTTTCGCCAGCAACAGGACGCCGTCAATGAAGCCATTGCCCTTTTCTCTGGTGAGAAAATTAATCGTGCCCGCGAAATCTGGCTGGTGGACAAAGCCCCCGTCGTCATCAAGAAGCTGGAAAGCTCCGTCAAGAAGCTGGACGACTTCATGAAGTCCCAGGGGCTGACATGCAAACCGGAAGCAGTGCCCAACCTCAAGGGCGACGATGCGCGCAGCGCCTTCATCAACCATTTCAAGGAAGTGCAGCGGCTGAAAACCCAGTTGGATCAATACACCGATCTCTCCGAGGAAAACAAAGCGACCATCGAGCAGGTTCTGCCCAACGAGGAGTTGAACGCTTTCCGTGGTGTCTATCTGGAAACCGCCCAACGCCTGAAAGAACAGCAGAAGAAGGCCGATGACAAGACCAGTCCGGAAGTGCAGGAACTGGATTTTGAATTCGTGCTCTTTGCCTCCGCGGTCATTGATTACGACTACATCATGGCGCTGATCGCTCGTTACTCGCAGCAGGCACCGGGCAAGCAGAAGATGAGCCGCGAGCAGCTTGTCGGCCTCATCCAGTCGGATGCTAAGTTCATGGATGAGCGCGACGACATTGCCGCTTACATCAATACCCTGAAAGCGGGCGAAGGGTTGAGCGAGAAAGACATTCGCGACGGCTACCAGCGCTTCAAGACGGAGAAAAACGCCCAGGAACTCGCCGCCATCGCCGGGAAGCACGGGCTGGCCATTGCCTCGCTGGAAAGTTTTGTGGACGGCATCCTACAACGCATGATTTTCGACGGAGAGCAGTTGACCGACCTGATGGAACCGCTCGGGCTGAACTGGAAAACGCGACGGGTAAAGGAACTCGCCCTCATGGAAGACCTCGTTCCGTTGCTCAACAAACGTGCCCAGGGTCGGGAAATTTCAGGTTTGAGCGCGTATGAGCAATAAGACGGCACCAAAGACCATGAAGCAAGACGCCAAACGCGAATTGAAGCCGAAGCTGCGCTTTCCGGAGTTTCAGGGTGAACCGGAGTGGAAGGCAGAAAAACTCGGATCGGTAGCCTCTCTTATCACGGAAAGGGCCGGAAATAAAAAGTGCATTCCCATGAGCATTACCTCTGGCGTGGGCTTGGTGAGTCAGCAGGAAAAATTTGGCCGAATCATCGCCGGAAATCAGTATAAGAACTACCTGGTGTTGCAAAAGAACGACTTCGCCTACAACAAGAGCGCTACCAAGGAATTTCCGCAGGGTTTTATCGCCAAGTATTCAGGAGATGAGCCGGCCGCCGTGCCCAATAGCATCTTTACCTGCTTTAGAGCACGCGAGGATGGAATCGTTCCGGATTTTCTAAACTATTTGTTTCTTGGAAACCTCCACGGAAAATGGTTGAAGAAATACATTGAAGTCAGCGCTCGTGCCCACGGATCACTAAGTATAGACGATGAGGATTTAATGTCTCTGCCCATTCCGCTCCCAAGCGGAGAATCGTCGCGTGCCGAACAAAAGCAAATCGCCGAGTGCCTGACTTCGCTCGACGAGATGATTGCCGCCCACAGCCAAAAACTCGACGCGCTCACGGCCCATAAAAAAGGTCTGATGCAGCAGCTTTTCCCCCCCGCCGGCGAAACCCTTCCCAGCCACCGCTTCCCTGAATTCCAAAATAATCCGGAATGGGTTAATAAGCCGTTAAGCGAGCTAGGCGAAATCGTTACAGGTAAGACGCCAAGCACTAAAGAAGCTGGGCTATGGGGTGGCGACATCCTTTTTATTACCCCCACAGACATTTCCGAAGACGGCAAGTATCAGCACAACACCCAAAGAAAAGTTGTTGAAACTAAAAGCACAAAAGTATTGCCCGTTGGTAGTGTTGTTTACACGTGCATCGCCTCCATCGGAAAAATGGCTATAACAGTGCGCGCCAGTATCACAAACCAGCAAATCAACGCCGTCGTTGCGAATGCTAGTGTCGCAAATGAGTTCGTCTATTATTCATTGGCTAACATGACACCATGGATCAAGTCCATTCCGGCGTCATCCACTTTGGCCATAATAAATAAAACCGAGTTCTCGAAAATATGCGTCACCATTCCCGAGGACAGAGCAGAGCAGCAAGCTGTTGTCGACTGCTTCTCCTCCCTCGACGAACTGATCGCCGCTTATACCCAAAAGCTCGACGCGCTCAAGACCCACAAGAAAGGGCTGATGCAGCAACTTTTCCCATCCCCGGAGGAGATTGAGGCATGAGTGCAACCCCGTTCGCCGATTTGAATGCCCTGGCCGCACATCTGCGCCAAGAGTTGCAGAAAGAGCAGGACCCCAAAAAGTTCATTTTGCTCTATGCCTACAATGGCACCGGCAAGACTCGCCTTTCCACCGCCTTCAAGGACCTCGGCAAACAGGGAGACGCACGCGACACGCTCTACTTCAACGCCTTCACCGAAGATCTGTTTTCGTGGGACAACGACCTCGAAAACGACCGCGAGCGAGTCTTGAAAATCAACTCGGATTCCCGCTTCTTCGCCGGCCTCGCAGAAATGGAGATGGATAATCGCATCCGCCCCATGCTCAATCGTTATACGGATTTCGATTTCAAAATTGATACCACCGAGTGGGAAGTGATTTTCTCCCGCGAGGTTCAAGACGGAGATGCCGTCAAAAAGGTGGATAACATCAAGATTTCTCGCGGCGAGGAAAACATTTTTATCTGGTGTTTCTTCCTCGCCATTGTGCAGCTCGCGCTGGACGGCGCGGAGGCTTACAAGTGGGTGAAATACATCTATATTGATGACCCGGTTTCGTCCTTGGATGAAAACAACGCCATCGCGGTGGGCCACCATCTGGCACAACTCTTGGCGAGAAAAGATCACTCGATTAAGGCCGTTTTATCGTCCCACCACTCTTTGTTCTTCAATGTCCTTTGGAACGAACTTCGGGAGATAGATCGAAAGAAATTTGCTCCGTATTTCTTGTCCTGCTCCAAGAAAACCGGTCAGTTCCACCTGACCTACACGGGAGACACGCCATTTTTTCACCATGTGGCGCTGCTCAAAGAGATTTGCGAGGCACGCAATGCCGATGAGCTATGCACGCATCACTTCAATGCCCTGCGCGGTCTCCTTGAAAAGTCATCCTGTTTTCACGGGCACCCGAAATTCTCGGTGTGCATCAAGAAAACCGAAGATGACCCGGACGAAACCCTCTTCGGACGGATACTCAATGTTTTAAGCCACGGAAACTATTCGTTTTACGAACCCACGAAAATGCTGCCCGAGACCAAGGAGTCGTTCGAGAAGGTTCTCGACGATTTTCTTGAATTTTATCCCTTCAATCGCGAATTACTCCCAAGCGCGCCAGCACCAGCGCCCGCGCTCGCACCAGCACCGACACCAGCACCAACATCATGACTGACCGAGACAAAACACAACTGGGCAAAACCCTTTGGGGCATTGCTGACGACCTGCGCGGTGCGATGAATGCAGACGATTTCCGCGATTACATGCTGTCGTTCCTGTTCCTGCGCTACCTCTCGGACAATTACGAGGCGGCGGCGGAAAAGGAGTTGGGGCGGGATTATCCCCAGGTCGAGGGCGACGACCGCCGGGTGCCGCTGGCCATCTGGTATGCCAACAATCCCGATGATGTGGCCGATTTTGAAAAGCAGATGCGCCGCAAGGTGCATTATGTCATCAAGCCGGATCACCTCTGGGCCAGCATCGCCAACCTGGCCCGCACGCAAAACGGGGAATTGCTCAACACGCTGCAAGCAGCCTTCAAATACATCGAGACGGAGTCCTTCCAAAGCACGTTCCAAGGTCTCTTTTCCGAGATCAATCTGGCGTCGGACAAGCTCGGCAAAAAATACGAGGAGCGCAACGCAAAGCTCTGCACCATCATTCAAAAGATCGCCGAGGGTTTGGTGCAATTTTCCACCGACGCCGACACGTTGGGCGATGCCTATGAATATCTGATCGGCCAGTTTGCCGCCGGTTCCGGCAAGAAGGCGGGCGAGTTTTATACGCCGCAGCAGATTTCCAGCATTTTGTCTGGCATCGTCACGCTGGACAGCCAGGAGCCGAAAACGGGAAAGAAAGCCAAGCTGGAGAACGTGTTGGACTTTGCCTGTGGCTCCGGCTCGC
>Ga0187862_10006273_pt1 | contig 10821 bp, 10 predicted proteins | sample June2016WEW_10_1_FD_133003 | JGI IMG/M metagenome (GOLD analysis project Ga0187862, IMG submission 133003) | Peatland microbial communities from SPRUCE experiment site at the Marcell Experimental Forest, Minnesota, USA - June2016WEW_10_150 | ecosystem: Environmental > Terrestrial > Soil >...
AAACCGCACGCCGGGGTTGCTATAGTTTGGCAACCCCGGCGGCAGCGCAGTCTTCATCTTGCTGAGCGGTGCCACCGCCGACGCCGCAGGCGCCCTCGATGACACCGTTACGGATGATCGGCACGGCGCCCTGCCCCATGATCATGTGACCGCCCTCGGCCGCGGCGATTCCCGCCGGCGTCGGTTGGTGCGCCCGTTCCGCCAGCACGCCACTGGGTCTGCCGAACGCCGCCGAGGCAATCGCTTTGCCCTGGCTGCCATAGGCGCTCGCCCAAATGGCGTTGGTCATGCGTTGAAACGCCACCAGCCGCCCACCCGCGTCACACACCGCGACGCTGACGCGAATGTTGAGTTCGGTCGCTTTTGCAATCGCACCCTCGACGATGCGATTGGCTTCTTCCAAGGTCATCGTTTCAGTTCCTGTGATTGGCGCGGTACCACGGATTGCGCAGCACCCGGCCGGGTAATGCGCCACTATGCTTGCCGTCTTCCAGCAAAACCTGGCCGTTGACGACCGTCATGTGGATGCCTTGCGCCGGCTCGCGGATCCGCATCGCGCCGTTCGGGAAATCGTGCACGACCTCGTGTGGCAACGGCTTCACCGTATCCGGATCGAAAATCACGATATCCGCCACCATGCCGGGCTGCAGCAGGCCGCGATCATGCAGACCGAACAGCGAGGCCGACTCGAATGTCAGCCGCCGCACTGCGGTTTCCAGCGACATGATGTGCTTCTCACGCACCCACTCGCCCAGAAGCCGCGTGCTGAAGCCGAAGCCGCTCTGGAACTGCACGTGCGCGCCGCCATCCGACAGGCCGATGATCGAATTCGGATAGTTCAGGATCGCCGCCACCGCATCGTCATCGACGTTGTTCTCGCCGTGCAGGAATGCGGTCTGCAGATCCTCCTCAACCGCGAGATCGAGGAATGCATCGATGATGCCTTTACCCTGCGCCTTGGCGATCTCACCGACAGTCTTGCCCACGAGGCCCTGGTTCTTCGGCAACGCCGCATGCTGCACCGTCATGTAGTCCCACCACGTCCGGCTGATGCCCGGAGGGTCGGTCTTGACCTTGAACTCCACCGCTTCGGCGTGCAGCTTCTTGCGCACCTCGGGATCGTTGTAGGCACGCATCTTCTCTTCGTGCGAGGACAACTGGATTGGATGCCACGTCGGCAGCCCGCGGAAGGTCTGCGTGTTGTCCATGGTGAAGAAGTCGGTGATGCGATTGGGCGTGCTGGTCGGATAGGCGCGGATGCCTCTGGCGACCGTCTCATCGACGTGCGCCATCTGCTCTTTCCACTCACCGGGACGGCGCGCCGATTGGTTGAGGTTGTTGTACACGACCGGACGGCCGGTAGCCTCGGACAGCCGGCTCATCAGGCTGTTTTTCATTTCGATGCCGTTACCGCCGCCGCTTTGAATGATGCCGGTGCCGAGTTCGCGCAGCACATCGCCAATGGCAAAAATTTCCTTTTCGTCAGCCCACAGCGCCGGGACATGCACGCCTTGCGGATCGTAATGCCCCTGGTTGCGCGACACCGACACGCCCAACGCACCGGCCCGCATGCCGTCGCGCACGATGTCCTGCATCGCCTTGATCTCGGCATCGGTCGCCGTGCGCTTCTGGCACTCGTCGCCCATGACGTAGTAGCGCACAGCGGAATGACCGATCAGATTGCCGACATTGACCCCAAGATCGTGGTCGAGCTGCTCGATATATTGCGGCACCGTTTCCCAGCCGAATTTAACCGTGCGCAACACGTCCATCGGGATCGCTTCGACATAGGAAAGAAATTCCGCCAGCCGGTCCGATTTTCCGGGCCGCACCGGCGCCAGCGACAGCGAGCAATTGCCGAAGATCACCGACGTCGCCCCATGATCGCACGAATACGAGCACATCGGGTCCCACGTCACCTGCGCGTCATAGTGGCAATGATTGTCGATAAAACCAGGCGCCACCACCGCGCCTGCAGCATCGACGGTACGCGCCGCCGTGCCACTCAATTTGCCGATTTCAACGATCTTGCCGTCCTTGACACCGACATCGCCGCGGTAGGCGGGCATTCCGGAGCCATCGACGACACGGCCATTTCGGATTAACAAATCATATGCCATTGGTCTCTCTCCCTTGTCTGGTTCGACCAGAGCGTTGCCTGCAAAGACTGTAGCGCAACCCCGGGGTGGTGCAACCCTTGTTCCCGCCACCTCCAGCCTGATACCACTGCGCAGATCGATCAACGCGAAAGCCCGCCCATGCCCGACCTCCCTGCCCTCCGCGCCGAGCGCGCCGCGCTGGAACAATCCATCGAGGCACGGCAACGCGAACTTGGCCCCGATCATCCGGACCTCGCCGGCGACCTTCGAGCGCTTGGCCGCCTCGCGCACGAACTGGGGGATTTCCAGGATGCGCAGTCGTTGCTGCATCGCGCACTGGCGCTGTACACGGAATCTGTGGGCGCCGAGCATCCGGAAACCGCCACCACGATCAACCACATTGGCCTCGTGCTGCACGACCTGGGCGATCTCGACGCCGCGGCCGCGGCGTTCGAGCGAGCGTTGGCTTTGGACGAACAAGCGTTCGGCCACGAGCATGTCAACGTGGCACGGGACTGTAACAATCTTGGTGGCGTCATGCGCGACATGGGCGACCGTTTCGCCGCGAAAGAGGCTCTCGATTGGGCTTTGTCGGTTTACATGGCGCAATTGGGTCCTGATCACCCGACCACCAAATCGGTGAAACGCAACCGATCGTTACTGGGATGAGCGAAGCCCCCGAACCAGCCGTGCTGCTCGACCTCGACGGCACCTTGTCGGATTCGCGGCCCGGGATCGTGTCCTGTTTCCGTCACACCTTACAGGAACTCGGCCACGATCCCGACGCCGCCGGCGACCTCACCTGGGCGGTCGGGCCGCCGATCGCGGTGTCGTTGCAACGTATGATCGCCCCGTTCGGCGACGACCGGGTGGAGCTGGCACTGACAATCTATCGGGAATGCTATTCCTCCGTCGGGATCTATGACTGTTCGGTGTATCCCGGTGTCGTTGCCATGCTGGACGGATTGCGCGACGCCGGCCACACGATGTGCGTCGCAACCTCAAAACGGCGTGATTTCGCCGAACGGGTCATCGACTACCTTGGACTCCGGGAATACGTCCGCGGCGTCTACGGCGCGATCCCGGGCGGTGCCCTGGACCGTAAGCAAGATCTGTTGGTGCACATTCTCGCAGTCGAACACCTGACCGCTGCGTCCTGCGTCATGGTCGGCGACCGGTTCCACGACATCGAGGCTGCGAAGACCAATTCGATCCATTCCATCGGCGCCCTGTGGGGTTATGGCGGACGGGACGAACTGGAACGGGCTGGTGCTGACGCCATCGCCGCCGTCCCCGAAGAAGTGGTAACCCTGGCCGACCGCTAACCATTTGCGGTTCGCCACTGCACGCGTTACAAAGTGCCACGATCCGAGGAATCTCAGGGAGGCCGCATTGGACGACGTCATTTCCGGCGCCTACGTCTTCACCGGCGAAAGGTCGGCGCGCAGCTATGCCCTCAACAAAATGGCCAACTCGCTCAGTTCGCCCGAGAACCGCAAGCGGTTCCAGGCCGATGAGGCCGGCTATATGCGCGGCCTCGGTTGCTCCGACACGCAGATCTATCTCGTGTTGCGCCGCGACTGGCGCGGCATGATGGAACAAGGCGCCAGCATCTACCTGTTGCTGAAGATCGGCGCCGCGGTCGGTGTGCCGCTGCCGGAGATCGGCGCCCATACCGCTGGTCGCACCCTTGCCGAACACAACGCACGCAGAGGACAACTGTAATGGCCACAGTCATTGGCGGCATTGGCACGTCTCATGCGCCCACAATCGGCGTTGCCTGGGATCGCGGACAACAGAAGGAACCGATGTGGGCTCCGCTGTTCGACGGCTACGTTCCGGCCAGGCAATGGCTTGACGAAATGCGGCCGGATTTGTTCCTGATCGTTTATAACGATCACGTGAACCAGTTCTTCTTCGACAGTTACCCGACCTTTGCCCTTGGCGTCGGCGCGGTGCACGCCCAGGCGGATGAGGGATGGGGGAAGCGTCCATTGCCGGACCTGCCGGGGGATCCGGATTTTGCCTGGCATCTGGCGCGGTCGCTGGTGAACGATGAGTTCGATCCGACGATCTGCCAGGAGATGTCACTGGATCATGGCGTGCTGTCGTTCCTGCCGTTGCTGACCGACACCGACTGGAAAGTTCCGGTCGTTCCGCTGGCAGTGAACGTGATCCAGCATCCGATCCCGACGCCGCGGCGGTTGTTCCGGCTTGGTACAGCGTTACGGCGGGCGATCGAATCCTACCCGAAGGATCGCCGCATCGTCGTGTTCGGCACCGGCGGGCTGACGCACCAGCTGCACGGCAAGAACTTCGGCATCAAGAACGCTGCCTGGGACAACGAGTTCATGGACCGCCTGGAAACTGAGCCGGCCGCTCTGTCCGAGTTGTCCACGCAGGACTACATGGAACGCGGCGGGACCGAAGGCGTCGAGATGATCATGTGGTTGGCGATGCGCGGCGCTCTGGGCGGCAACGTCAAGCGGGTGCACCGGAATTATACGGCGCCACTGACCACCGGTTATGGGTTGCTGGTGCTGGAGACGTAACTACCGCGCCTCCCCTGCGAACCCCGCCCGCAACTCTGCCAGCCGCGCCAGCGCCGCCGCCGGAAGTGGTCCCTTCTGTACAGCGGCGACCGAGGCCTCGAACTCATCCACCGTCGCCATCCCGACCAGGATGGTGCCCATCGCCGGATGCGAGATGGCGAAGCGTGTCGCGGCCTCCGGTAGACTGCCGGCAAAACCTTCCGTTACCAGCGGCAATAATCTCCGGGCGCGCGCCACATCATCTTCGTAGTTGGAGGCCGTGCCAATCGGTGCCGGTGGCGGTGAGGCGATGGGATGGCGTTGCTCGGATGCGGTCAGCGCGCCGCCGGCGATGACGCGAATGCCGACGACGCCCACACCGGCTTTGCGCGTGTGATCGAACATCCGGCCGTAGTCCTGCGCCGGATAGCCCGCCGGCAAAGCCTCACCCGCCGACGGGTTGAGCATGTTGTAACTGACCTGCGCACTGTCGAATTTTTCGGCGTCGATGACCCGCAGCAGTGCTGCCGTGTCACCGACCGCGGTGATACCGAGGAATCGCGTCTTGCCAGCCTGCCGCAGCGCTTCAAAGGCCGGAACGATCTCATTCAACACCTGGTCGGCGCTGAGCGTGTCACCGCCGCCGTTCACAGTGATGGCGTTGTGCAAATGGAAAATGTCGACATGATCCATCTGCAGCCGGGCCAGGCTGCCGTCCAGCGATTGCGTCACTGCGGCGGCGATGCGGCCAAAATCCGCCGCCGGCAGCCGGACTTTGGTGCCCACGAATACGCCGGACGGTTTCAGCACCTGCAGCGTGCGTCCCAGGTTCGTTTCGGACGCGCCGTTGCCATATTGCACCGCCGTGTCGAAGTAATTGATGCCGGCATCCAATGCCCGACCGATGGCTCTCTCCTGATCCGCAGCGGCGCCGCGCACCATCAGCCCGCCCACCGCACCGCAACCAAATCCCAGGATCGAAATGTTCATGCCGGTACGGCCGTAAGTGCGCATTTCCATGTCGTCAGCTCCCATAAAGGCCCGAGGCACGGGCTCGAAGTTTGCAAAGTGCGACCAGCAGGTCGAGGGTCGGTGTAGGAACGCCGGCGATGCGTGCCAGCACCAGAGGCGCATCGAACAAGCCATCGATCTCCATCGGCCGCCCCAGTTCGAGGTCTTGCAAAACACTGGGCTTGTGATCCATCGCGGATTGGCTGGCGACGCGGCCTTCATGGTTGGTCCCTGGTCGGGCGCCAAGCGCCTGCGCAATGGATGCGGCTTCATGCATGACCCGCAAGGCGGCATCACGTGCGGCCGGTTCCGTGTACACGTTCTTCGGTGCCAGACCCGACAGCACCGCCAGGGTGCCGCCCGCGAGGTTGCCGATCAGTTTGTTCCAGATTTCGGTGCGAATTTCCGTCGTCGCCTCGCCACTGATACCGCCTTTGGTGATCAGGTCCGCCAGGGCAACGACACGCGGGCTCAAAGTGCCGTTGGGTTCGCCAAGGACAACCCGGCTTTTGGGTTGTTCGACTTCGATCACCCCAGGATCGATGACCGCACTGGCGGAGTAGACCACACCACCGATGGCGCGATCGGGACCAACTGCGTGCAACAGCACGTCCTCAGGGTCGATCCGCGGCAGTTTGCGGCCCTCATGCGGTCCGCCCAGGTGATTGAAAAACCACCAGGGAATGCCGTTCATCACGAACGGCACGGCAGTATCCTGTTGCAACAACGGACCGATCCCGGCCGCCACCGCCGGCAACGCCGGTGCTTTGACCGTAACGAACACGGCATCCACCGGTCCCACGGTACGCGGGTCGTCGGTTGCCTGGACCTTGACCTTGTGTACGCCATCCACCGCGTGAACTTCCAGTCCATTGGCCTGAATCGCTGCCAGGTGCTTGCCGCGCGCGATGACCGAGACCTCGGCGCCGCCCTTCGCCAGCCGTACCGCCAGGTGGCCGCCGATGGCTCCGGCTCCGTAAACGCAAACGCGCATGAGAGTTCCGTTCGTTCAGTTGTCGTTGCCGGGATCGGAAGCGCTTCCCTGTTTCGGGTCAAGCGGCCGTCCGAACCGCGTGCGATGCATGGTCAGCAGCTCCATCAGATCGGTAACGCCCAGCATGACGGCGTCAACGCCGCAGCGGGGGCAGAGCGGGGTTTCGCCGTCATCGATCCAGTCTATGACCTCGGACGCCTCGTACACCTGGAGGCAATGAAAACAGCCGCACCACATGGTTCTTCCTTTGGGGCTGGTCAATTATACAGAATACCGGTGGGCCCAGGAATGGCACACCATGCCAGGGAAGCGAGCCCGCGTGCGACATCCGATTGTCATTTTGATTTTAGTCACGACCGCGTTGCGCCTTGCATTCGCCGCTACGACCGGACTGGGCGTCGACGAGAGCTATATGGTCGCAACCGGCCATGCGTTCAGCTTTGGCTACTTCGACCACCCACCGGCGGCGTGGTGGCTCTCATTGGCCGCTGCCCACCTCGCCGGCTCCCAGACGCCGGTCGTTGTGCGACTACCGTTCATCCTATTGTTCGCACTGACCACCTGGCTGATGGCGCGACTGGGCGAGGCGGTGGGCGGCCCACGCGCCGGTTTCTGGGCTGCGGTAACGCTGAACCTGTCGCCGGTCTTCGGGATCACCTCCGGCACCTGGGTTTTGCCGGACGGACCACTCGACTGCGCCTTGACCGGCGCCGCGCTATGCCTGATGCGAGCGTTGCCTGCGAAGCGACAGGCCGCATGGCTATATTGGTGCGGCGCCGGTGTCTGTGCGGGTCTCGCAGTGTTTGCCAAATATTCCGCAATTCTGACAATCGCCGGAGCGTTCCTGTTTTTACTCGCGCACGACGGGGCTCGCATATGGTTGCACCGGTGGCCTCCATACGTCGCCGTTGGCATCGCACTGGTGATATTTTCCCCGGTTTATGTCTGGAATGCCCATCACCAATGGGCGTCATTTGACTTCCAGGCGGCGCGCGCCGGGGGTTGGCACCTGCAGCCGCTGGCGCCGCTGATAACCCTGGCTGGCGAGGCGCTGTTCGTGCTGCCTTGGTTCTGGTTGCCCATGGTCATCCTGGGTGCACGGGCGTTTCGTGCCGGCTGGCGAGAGCAACTACTGGCCTGGCTCGCCGCGCCGCCGATCGTGATCTTTGCGGTCATTGCCGCCTGGTCGTCGCAGCGCGTACTGTTTCATTGGGCGGCGCCTGGCTACCTGATGCTGTTTCCGTTGCTTGGCCGTTATGTCGCGACGTGGTGGGAGCGCCGCGGCGTCCGGGCGGCAATCATCGGCACCGCGGTGTTCTGCCTCGTGAGCGTGACAGTCGTCAGCAGCCAACTGCAATTCGACTGGCTGCGCACGGTCATGCCGGAGCACGACCCGACCGCTGAGGGGATCAACTGGATCTCGCTGCGTGATGACCTAACGGCGCGCGGTCTGTTACATCCCGGAACGGTCGTCGGCGTGCCCAACTGGCGTGACGCCGGCAAGATCGCCTACGCTCTGGGACCGCAGGTGACGGTGATTTGCCTGAACCAGGATTCCCGCCAGTTCGGCTTCAGCAATCCGCCCGAGCAGTGGGCCGGCGCAGACGTTCTGTTGCTGGTCGTTGATCATCCGGACACCGTGGTGCCGGCCCTGACCAACCAGTTCGCGCGGATCGATATGCTGCCGCCGTCGGCAGTGACCCTGCGAGGTCGCACGTTGAAGGTGGTGACCGTCGCAATCGGGCGAGGATTTTCCCCACAACCAAACGACCCCTGACCGCATGGGATGCAAGCTTGGTGACCGTGGTGCACCAGTCGCTCCGACTCTGAGGTTTGCCATGACCCGCGGCCCGCAATTGCCCAAAGTCAGCAAGCGCCAGGAGGCTTTCCTCCGCGAAGCCCGGTCAGTCGAACAACGACAGATCGATCACATCGCCCATACGATTATACCCGACATCGCCGGGATGCAGATGATCGCCGTTGTCATAAATCGGCAACATGCGCGCCGGATGGTCCGGATCGCGCAGGAATTTGTCGAAGTCGATTATGGCGTGGAAGGCTCCGGAACTGCGCATCCACTCGTTCACCCCTATTCGTTTCGCGTCCTTTTCGGGCGACCACGCGCCCAACATGAAGGTTTCATTCTCGAACGGTGTGATGGTGCCGCCGAACATCCGGATCCCACGGGAACGGGCGCGCATGGCCATTTGGTTCAGGCCATTGATCAGGTCATCTGCGGTGACGACCTCATGAGCCAGTCCGCTACGGTTGCGCAGATCGTTCACGCCCAGAACAACGATCGCGTGTGTCACACCGGGTTGCGACAACACGTCGCGATCGAAGCGCCGCAGGCCGCTGTCGCCACGCACGTCGTGGCAAATGCGGTTGCCGCCGAGGCCTTGGTTCATCACCCCGAACTGCTTGCCGCCGCGCGCGATAAGGCGCCGCGCCAGTTGATCCGGCCACCGGCAGAACGCGTCGTGCGTCGAAATGTTGCCGTCGGTGATCGAATCGCCAAGTGCGACGATGCCGCCGACGTCATGCGATGCCAGCACATCGATGCCGGACAGAAAGAACCAGTCATCGATGACCCGGCTGGCGAACATGACCTCCATCGCAGTGAAATCACCGGGCGGCGAGAGGTAGTTGAACTGGCGGGCATAACGGCCGGTGACACCAAAGCTCGCCGGGATATCGCCGGGAACATGGATGCTGACCGCAAGATCTTCCAGTGGTGCAACGACAAGCGAGACCGGATCGCTGACCACGAACGACCCGGCTGGAATTTTGACCGAACCCGAGCCGTTGAACGTGACGATCCGATCGGTACTGGGTTGGATCGCGGCACCAGCGGCTCGCTTCGCCACATGCGTGGCGCCAATTACCAGATCCCCCGTGCCTGCCGCATTCGACAGCCGGATACGGATCGTGTTGCCGCCAATACTGACGCGCGGAAACATGCGAATCGTCGGACTGCTGAGCGCGACACCGTCGGCCGGAGCGGGGGTCGCGGTCCAGGTGCCAACCCAATGCGATGCCATGTCGTTCCCTCCTCGTTGCCGGATAACGGAGGCGAAGCATCGGCTGGCGTCAAGCCGGGCGGGGTGGGAAGAAAGCGCCGAGGCGTTGCCCTCGCACTTCTTCGCCCCCGCCCTGCTTGACGAACCGGCCGGTTTGCCGCCCTACTGACCGGTAATGCTTCCTCAGCTTAGGGTTCTGGTCATGCGCCTCATGTGGTTCCATCTGATGCCGTACACCGAATTGCCGGATGACTTCCGCGAGAAGCACCATTCCGTTTGGGTGGACATTCACTCCTCGCTGTTCGATCCGAAGCGCGCACATCTGATGTACAACGATTTCATGGATGAGATGGAGTTCGCCGCCGATTGCGGGTTCGATGCAGTATGCTGCAACGAGCACCACTCCAACGGCTATGGGCTGATGCCGTCGCCGAATTTAATTGCCTCGGCGTTGTCGCGCCGGACCAAAGATACGGCAATCTGCGTGATGGGAAACTCACTCGCGCTGTACAATCCTCCGACCCGCGTGGCGGAGGAATTCGCCATGATCGACTGCATTTCCGGCGGCCGGTTGATCGCCGGCTTCCCGGTCGGCACGCCGATGGATACGACCTATTGCTATGGCCAGAATCCATCGATGCTGCGCGAGCGCTATCTCGAGGCACACGACCTGGTAATGCGCGCCTGGACGGAGAAAGATACGTTTGCCTTCAATGGCCGCTACAACCAGCAGCGCTATGTCAACATCTGGCCTCGCCCGGTGCAGAACCCACATCCTCCGGTGTGGATTCCCGGTGGCGGCTCGATCGAGACCTGGCAGTGGTGTGCCGAGATGGATTACGTCTACGCGTATCTGTCGTATTTCGGTTACAAGGACGGCAAGGAAACCATGGACGGTTTCTGGCGAGAAATGGCTCGCCTCGGCAAGGACCGCAATCCGAACCGGGCCGCCTTCCTGCAATTCGTCGGTGTCGCCGAGACCCGCGAAAAAGCGATGGAATTGTATCGCGAACCGGCTGAGTATTTCTACGGCCGCTGCCTGTTCACCGATCCGATGTGGGCGAGCCCGCCTGGCTATATCACCGAAGCAACCCAGCGCGCCGGACTGACCAGCCAGGTCGGCCGCGCTGCGACGCAAAGTGCCCGCACCCAGGCGCGCGCCACCG
>Ga0187862_10006280_pt1 | contig 10815 bp, 9 predicted proteins | sample June2016WEW_10_1_FD_133003 | JGI IMG/M metagenome (GOLD analysis project Ga0187862, IMG submission 133003) | Peatland microbial communities from SPRUCE experiment site at the Marcell Experimental Forest, Minnesota, USA - June2016WEW_10_150 | ecosystem: Environmental > Terrestrial > Soil >...
CCGTCGCCATCACCGGGACGCCTTCTGCCGGCACCAACGCTACCTTGACCATGTCCTTCGCCCTGTGGGTGCAGTCGGGGCTCAGTGCCTTCTCCACCACGTTGCAGAGCACGGCCACCCCCATCCAACAGACGGTAGCCGACAATGCCATCGCAGTATCATACGTGAGGGGTTCGAGCAGCGATGGATTCGTGCCGGGCATCATCTGGTTCACCAGCGACGCCAACCAGGCCAAGCCCAAGGCTGGCATCTGGCTGGAAGACACGAACAACGGCACCATCCTGGAATTCGGCACCAGCAATTCCTACGTGACCGGGATCACGAACACCGCTCTGTCCGTCAACTACAATGGATTAGTCGGGATAAACACCACCAGCCCCGGCACCCAGCTTGAGATCACCACCGACGTCGACACAGACAACAAGGGATTGACCGTCGGGACACATACCAACGACGCCAGTGCCTCCACCATTATCCTCACGAAGAGTCGAGGAACCAAGGCACTCCCCCTGGCGGTGATCACCTCCGATTACGTGGCGGCCAATTTCTTCGTCCCATATGCATCTTCGGCCGGGTACCTATACACCGCCGGATGGGGAGCACGGGTGAACGGGACCGTCACGAGCACCTCGGTCCCCACCGACATATGGTTCTCGACGTCGGGAGGGACGAACGACGGCGATCCGTATGCCAACGGCAATGTCCGGATGATCGTGACATCTACCGGCAACGTGATCATCGGGACGATGACCGACGTCCCAAGCTCCCGGCTGCGGGTGGAAGCCGACAAGACGGTGGTGTCTGCCGCGGGAGCCACATGGAACGGCATCGACTTGACGACATCCACGCTCACCCTCACGGGGACCACGACGATCACGTCCCTGGCCTTCCTCAACGTCTCCGGCCCAATCGTCACGGACGCATCGGCCTGCGTGGTATCCGACTTCTACACCGCCTTCATCGGGGCAGCGACCTTCACCGGGGCCGGGCCTGCCTCGGCCACGCGATCATGGTCCCTCGGCCTCGCCGGCAATGCACAGTTCGGTGCCGGAATCACCATCCACAGCTCCAACGTCGCCGTGGCCTCCTACAATGTCCTGGCCACCGACTACTACCTGGCATGCAGGACCTCCACCGGGGGAGGGCTCGCCATCGCGGTGAACCTCCCGGCCTTGTCGGCCACTCCCGACGGACGCATCGTCATCGTGGGAGACTCGGATTACAATGCATCGAGCTTCAACATCTCCATCGTCCCCAGCGGCACCGACAAGATCAACAACGCCAACGCGACCTACGTCATCAACGTGAGTGCCACCGTGACGCAACTCAAGGCCAACATAGCCACCGGGAACTGGGAGATCTGCTGATGAGCTACTATCCCATCCCCCCCGCCTACACCCAGTCGAAGATGATCACGGTCAACTTCGGGGCACTCGGCGTGGACACCGGCACCTTCGTGTTCTCGGATCCCAACGTCACGACCAACTCCAAGCTGACGGGCGCCATAGCCTACGTGGCGCCGCCCGGGAAAGATCTCGACGAACTGGAATTCGACAATTTCGACATCATGTTCACTCCCGGGGCGGGAAGCTTCACCGTGACGATCCGGGCACTCGACGGCCTGGTGGCCGACAACTTCATCATCTACTACACCGCAAGCAACGGATGAGAGGAAACAACACATCATGGCAATCATCAAGTCAGGCGCGACGACAGACCAGTGGACGATAGATCCCACCAGCAAGGCAGGCAGGGTCACCCTGTACGATTCCGCGGGGAACGTGATCGAGTCCGTCTACGATCCCACCACCGATGCCTACTACCAGGGCGTGGCGATCCGGCAGGACGTCCACGTCAGCGCGGGCAACTCCTCCACCGCCAACATCGGCTCGGACAACACGTTCACCGGGGTGGGAGAGACGTCCCTCGGGGTGGCCGCCATCCAGGTTACCGTCTTCCTCAACCAGACCGCCACCGTCTTCGTCGACCAGTCGTCCGACAACTCCAACTGGGACATCACGGACTCGTGGCAGGTGCCAGCCAACTCCGGGCAGAGCCGCATCTTCCAGGCGACCGACAACTACTACCGCGTCCGCGTGACCAACATCGGCAGCGGCACTGCCACAGTCGTCCGCATCAACACCGCCATCTGCCCCGTGTGCGACGCCATCCCCCGTGCGCTCACCACCGGGGGCAACGTCAAGGCCACCATCTCCGCCGAATGGCAGGACACCACCACCGTCACCGGACTGTACGCCGCCACGTCATTCCGCACGGCCGGCACCGCCGCCTCCCCCATGAACATGTTCGCCGTGCTCAACCCCGCGGCCAACACCAAGAACATCGTCATACGCGAACTCAGCATAACGTCCGACTCGACCGCCGCCCTCACCACCGTGGCCCAGCAGGCCCTATCGTCCAAGCCGGCCGTCCTGCCCACCGGGGGGACATCGATCACCCCCGTGAAATACAGGACGTCCTACGCAGCCGCCACCGCCACCGTGCTCGGCGCCACGGCCAGCGACGGGGGAGCCGCGACGGCCATCACGGCCACGGCAGGCACTTCCATCTGGCAGCAGTACCTGGACAGGCTGCAGACCCTGGCCGGCTGGGTCGGGCACCCCGTGTACAGGATGATCCCGGAGGTCGGGACAGACCTGAGGCAGTTCATCCTGGCCCCTGGCGAGAGCATCCTCGTCCAGCTCGTGACCGCCGTGCCCGCCACCACCATGATGATCTGCAACGTCGCCTGGACCGAGTACCAGTCCCTGTAGGAAAACATGTCGCGAGGCTATCCCATAGTCACCCCGGCCCTGGACGTCGATGCCCAGGTGGTGTCGAACGCCTGGGCGACATTCACCCCCCAGGTCGCCATCGTCGGCGCGGGGACCGCCCCTAACTACGTCACCAACTCCGGACGCTTCGCGGTAGACAACGACAGGGTCCTCTGCGACATGATCCCATCTGCCAATCTGCCGTTCGATGACATATTCCCGAGACCGTCGACGATCTTGATCTATCCGTGGGTTCCCGACTTCTTCCCGTGCCAGGCTCCCCAGATCAGGCATCCATCCTCGGGACTCGATGACTGGTGGCCCTCCCTGCCCTATCGCCCATACCCGGGAGCGTACAAGCCTTGGTATGGATGGGATGACATCTATTACGAAGACGATGATCTGCGCCAGAGGCTGGAACGTGAGATCTCAAGGCTTGACCAGGAACTCGATGCCCTGGCCCTGGAAGAACTGGAAGCCCTCGAAGACGAAGAGCGAGAAGCCAGGCATTCAAGGGACAGGCATGTCATCACCCCAGAGGTCTTGCCGCCTGGCTGGAGGCGCGACAAACAGCAAGGAGATCGCTGGACCGAGCCGGGCGTGCAGGACCCGGATCTCTTCAGGCATGTCCATTACAATTTTTCCTCGGATCTAGATCTTGGCATCCGTCGTCGCATCGTCGGGATCCTCATCCGGGCTGAACGACGAGAAGCTCGCATCTACGGCAGCGAAGCATTCAAGACATCCGAGACAGCCTTGGTCAGGGGACGAGTCATAGAGCAAGGTACCCATGCCTGGATTGTCAAGCTCAGCAAGGAAGAAAGACTAGCCATAGCCCGCGAGGCCGTGAGGGAGGGATTCAAGCTCATATCCTTCGACGCCACCAGCCTCAGCTTCATCCACGAGATGCCATTCCCCTGGAAACCATTGCTGATTGGGGTGGGAGCCGGACTCTTCGCGGGATGGTTGATCTGGGAACGCAATCCCAAGAAGCGAAGATGACGGCTTGACAGATCCAATGGATGTGCTGGAATGCCGGCCATGCCCATCACCCTCACGCTCGCCGAGATCGTCGCCTCGAAAGATGCATGGCAGAAGCTCCTGGCCGCGGACCTGCCCATCAAGGTCGCCTACTGGATCGGCAAGAGGTACCGGAAGGTAGAGCGTGAGATCATCGACTACGAGAAGAAGAACCACGACCTGGTGAGGAAGTACGGCCAGCCCTCCAAAGATCGGCCAGGCTCGATCGAGGTGTCGCCCGAGGGCATGGAAGCCTTCCAGGGAGAGATGTCAGATCTGAGGGACATCGTGATCTCCCTGGACATCGATCCCATCAAGCTGGCCGACGTCGAGCCTGCCAAGCTCACCGGGCGCGACTTCGCGCTGCTGGGAAAGTTCGTCGAGGAGTGATCACGGTCGAGAGGGCGTGGCCCCCCTGCCCGAGATGAGGATCCTCGCTGAGCCGACGATGGCGAGCCTCATCGGCCTGCCTCGATCGAGGCTCTCGCGCAGGATGTTCACGTGTTGGCCAGTTTCTCCATCAGATCCGGGATGTACCGGGTGGCAATCTCCCACATGATCGTGTGATCCACCTCGTCGTAATGATGCCCCAGCCTGTCCCTAGTCCTGATGATGCCCCGCCAATCGACATCATACTTGGCCCTCGTCTCATTCGACAGCCGCTTCGTAGCCTCCCCGATATTGAACACCCAGCGTTCCACGGCAGCCCTGAAGGCACGATCTGCCACATAGTCGGCGAAATTGCGATTCCCGACGAGCTTCACGATGTAGTCGCAATGATCGGCTATGTCTATCAGGACATCGTGATCTCGCCCTGGATCATGCCGCTTCATGGTACACCTCGCTCGCCGTCATCAGTATCTCCTCTCTCGTCTTGTACTTCTTGTCGAGAGCCAGCACGTTCTTCTTGATCACCAGATCCACCTTGCGCCCGAACATGGCCTCAAGCTCATCCATCATGTCGCACAATTCGCGGAGGGACACATCTCTTTCCCCTGAGTCCACCATCACGTCCACGTCGCTCTCCTCGTCGAAATCGTCCCTCAGGATCGATCCGAACAGGCAGAGACTCTTGAGACGATGCCCCCTGCAGAAAGAAGAGATGGCATCCAGATCGATCAGGGGCTTCTTCTTGCCTGGATGCTCTCCCGCCGCCGGGACCAGGACGGCGATGGGCTTCCCATGCCGCAAGATCTGCAAGGGCTCCCTCCCCGACGACACCTCCCGGAGTTCCTCGAAGAGGGCATTCCTCAGGGACGTGGATTGTACCGATCTCATGCCCACATGATACAACCTGAAAAACCAAGATGCAACAAGAAATTGGCGATCTCCCCAGGCTGATTTATTGTCCCATGGGGGTCAAGCGATCCAAGCCCCCAGGGACATCCCGCACTGCTTGACTATCTTGGGGAACCCGACTAAGCTGCGAGGGAACATGAAGCCCTGATCGCTCATCCGGCGGCAGATGGTCTCCCCAGGTCCCTCCATGGCGAGGGATCCAGGCATCCAGGGACGCCAGGCCGTGGCACGGTGGCACCAGGCAACGAGATGAGGAGGGCGAAATCTCGCCCTCCCCATCCTGGACGATAACCACCTGCCTCCTGCCCAGGATCGTCCCCTGGCCAGGGAACGGAGATCCCCGATGCCATCCGCGATCATCCCCATCACCGTGCCAGGCTCCGGCTTCGGCCCGGCTGCCGACGTCTCCGCCTTGGTCGGGCCAAAGACCGTCACCCTGTCGGGTACGTTCGAGGGCTCGTATGTGCTGTACGGCAGCCACGACGGCGTGAACTTCGCCCCCATCATGATCTTCGATGCGGGGGGCGTCGAGTCCATCAAGCAGACATTCGAGGGAGCCCTGGCACGAGTGAGGCTCTGGGCTTCCACGCTCCAGGCCCGCGACGTGTCGGCCAGCATCGCGGGGCAGTCGCAGCCGGGCTCCAATTCCTTCGATTCATTTCCCACATTGCGACCCGGAGCATCCGGGCCACAAGCGACCGTGGACCTGGGATCGTCCGGTTACCAGTATGGGCTGAACTTCATCGCGACGGGCGGGCTGCTGGGACAGGCGATCGTCGAGGGCAGCCTCGACGACATCAATTTCAATCCCATCGGCCAGTTCGAGACGGATCCATTCTCGCGGGGGGGAGGAAGCCTGGAATTCTCTCCCCTCTATGCGCCCGATCTGATCCGGTACGTGCGCCTCGACGTCAAAGGCACGATCACGAGCCCACTCACCGTCACCTACGGAGGCTCCCCCCCGATATCTGTCCCGGGCGGCACGCCGGGCGCCACGGGAGCCACCGGGCCGACGGGAGCCTCCCTCGCGGGAGCCACCGGCCCGGCTGGCCCAGCCGGGGCCACCGGCCCGTCGCCGACGGCACCGGCGGGTGCCACGGGCGCGACGGGCCCCGCGACCAACCTCACGGGCGCCACGGGCGCCACGGGGCCGTCCCTGCCCGGCGCCACCGGCCCAGCCGGCGCACCTGGCGTGCCCATCGCCGGGGCCACTGGGCCGGGCGGATCGCCGGGCGCCACCGGCGCTCCCGGCTCGATGGGCTACCCGGGCGCCACGGGCGCCACCGGGCCAGCCGGGGCGCCGGCCGGCGCCACGGGCGCGACGGGGCCGTCGGGGACCTCGTTCGTCGGATCCACCGGCCCGACGGGGGCCTCCGGCGCCGGGACGCCGGGCGCCACCGGCGCGACCGGCCCCGCGGGGAACAGCGTGCCCGGCCCCACCGGCCCGGCCGGGGCGTCCGGCGCCAACCTCCCCGGCGCCACGGGCGCGACGGGCCCGGCCGGATCGTCGGGGATCCACGGCGCGACGGGCGCCACCGGCCCCACGGGCGCCTCCATGGCCGGCGCCACGGGGCCGGCTGGATCGACGGGCCCCGCCGGCTCCTCGATCACCGGAGCTGCCGGCGCCACGGGCGCGACCGGCCCGGCCGGGGCATCGCACCCTGGCGCCACCGGCGCGACGGGCGCGGCCGGCCCAGGTGGGGCATCGATCGCCGGCACGATCGGCGCCACGGGCCCCTCGGGGTCCTCCGCCACCGGGGCGACCGGCCCCACTGGATCGGGAGGGGCCACGAGCCCCACCGGGGCCACGGGCGCCACGGGGCCGGCCGGCGCGGCCGGGACTGGCACGCCCGGCGCCACGGGCGCGGCCGGGCCGTCGGGAGCCGCGGGAGCCACCGGTCCCACGGGCCCCTCCGGATCCGGGACTTACGTCGCGAGCAACACGTTCACGTCCGGCTCCGGAGAATACACCGTGAACGCCGCCACCCGGCTGGTGCATGTCATCGGCATCGCGGGCGGGGGAGGAGGAGGGGGAGCCGACGCGGGGACAGTCTCCGACCTGGGGGCGGCGGGGGGAGGGGGAGGATCTGGTGCCTGGTTCGATTTCTGGTACCAGCTCTCCGCCACGAATGTCACGATCTCATGGATCGTGGGGACCGGCGGAGCCGGGGGCGGGGGCAATCCCGCCGTGGCCGGGACGGCGGGGGGAACGACCTCCATATCCTTCCCGGACATCTCCGTCACCTTCTCACTGAACGGAGGGGCCGGCGGGCTGCCCAGCACCGCCACCACCTGGTACCAGGCCACCGTCCCCGGGGGCGTCGGCGGATCCGTCGCCACCGCCGTCAATGCCTCGGGGAGTGGCGAGCCCGGGCAGGCCGGGACGACCCTGGCCCAGAACCCATGGAGCGATGGGACGACATTCGCGATCGCCCAGTCGGGCTCCGGGGGGGGCGGGGGAGGACTGGGGATCAACGGATCCGGCAATGGGCTCTTCGGCCCCACCCCCGGCAGCGGGGGATCCGGGGGAGCCTCCCTGGCAAGCACCAGCCCCGGGTACAGTTCCGGGGGGAATGGGGCGAGCGGATCCCTCACGGTCATCGAGTACACGGGATAGGAGGACGAATACATGGCCACCTCGATCATCCCAATCCCAGTCCCCCCCTCCGGCGACGGCGCTCCCGTCGACGTGTCAGCCCTCGTCGGCCCCAAGACCGTCCTGCTGTCAGGGAGGTTCGCCGGCACTTACGTGCTGTATGGCAGCCATGATGGGGAGAATTTTGCCCCGATCCTGATCTTCGACACGGGAGGCACGGAATCCATCCAGCAGATCTTCGATGGGGCGTTGTCGCAGATCTTCCTCAAGTCGCTCAATGCCACGTCGCATGGGGTGGCAGCCAGCGTCTCGGGCCTCTCGGCGCCGGGAAACAACTCATTCACGTCCCTGCCGCCACTGCGGCCGGGGGATCATGGCTGCCAACCCAGCATCGATCTCGGCCTCACGGATTACCAGATTAACCTGAATTTCATCGGATGCGGGATGGTGGACGGCAGCGTGGTGGTGGAGGGCAGCCTCGACGGCCTCAGATTCAATCCCATCGGCTCCTTCTCCGCCCATCCCTCCTTGCCCGGCACGTCGATCGAATTCTCCCCGCTGCTGTCGCCGGACACCATCCGGTACGTCCGCCTCCGGATCATCGGGGAGATCGTCTCGCCCTTTGCCGTCACGATAGGGGGATCCCAGCCAATCTCGGGAGGGGGAGGCGTGGGAGCCACCGGGGCCACCGGCCCCAGCGGGCAGTCCCCCGTGGGATCCACGGGGGCATCCGGCCCCACCGGGGCCACCGGCCCCGCGGGATCATCCACCGTCGGCGCCACGGGCGCCACCGGCCCGATCGACCGGATCGGGGGCGCCACGGGGGCCACCGGCCCCACGGGATCGTCCACCGTCGGCTCCACCGGCGCCACCGGGCCGTCGGGTGCCAGCCTCCCGGGCACGTCGGGAGCGCCGGGCGCCACCGGCGCCACGGGCCCCACCGGCGCCATCGGCAACGTCGGCCCCTCGGGGGCCACGGGCCCGCGGGGCGCCCTAGGGGGAGCGACCGGCGCGACGGGCCCCACGGGATCCTCGTACCTGGGGGCGACCGGGATGGAGGGCCCGACGGGGATGTCACAGGCCGGCGCGACGGGAGCCACCGGGCCCAGGGGACTGGGCATCCCCGGCGCCACGGGCGCCACCGGGCCATCGGGAGCCTCCACCGGGGGAGCCGCCGGCCCCACGGGCCCGGCCGGGGCATCCGGCCCGGGAGGCGCCACGGGCGCCACGGGGACGGCCGGCGCCGCCACCACGGGAGCCACCGGGGCGGCCGGGCCGGCGGGATCCGGGGGGACGTCCACGACGGGCGCCACCGGGGCGACGGGCCCCACGGGAGCCCCCGGCACGGCGGTGACGGGGGGGACCGGGCCGACGGGAGCGACCGGGAATGCGGGCGCCACGACGATCGGCGCCACCGGCGCCACGGGCCCGGCCGGCGCATCCACCGTCGGCGCCACGGGGGCCGTGGGGGCCACCGGCCCCACGGGCCCGTCACCGGCGGGATCGGGTGGATCGAGCGGGGCGACGGGGAACGGGACCCCCGGCGCGACGGGCGCCACGGGACCCCCCGGCACCGCGGGGACTGCCGGGGCATCCGGGCCGACGGGAGCAGGCCGCTTCATCACGATCGATCAGTTCAATGGCCCCTACGCATACTCCTCCTACGCATTCCAGCCCGCCACCCGGCTGGTTCACATCATGGGCTGCGCCGGGGGAGGGGGAGGAGGGGGAGCCAGCACCCTCGGCAGCACGTTCGGTGCGGGCAGCGGGGGAGGGGGGAGCGGGGGATCGTTCGAGGCATGGGTGAAGGTGGGATCGGGAGCCACGGCCAGCATCGACGTGGGGGCCGGGGGCACGTCGGGTGCCGGGAACCCGGCCGGCGTGGGCGGCACCGGATCGACCACCGCGGTGGCCATCAGCTCCGTGTCTTTCGGCGCCACCGTTTATGGGGGCTCCGGGGGACAGCCCATGACGGGGACCCCCGTGGCGCCCAATTACCAGATGGTGGCCCCCGGGGGAGCCGGGGGAGCCCTCGGGAGCCTGGTGGGGGCATCCGGCATCATCCTAGCCGGGAAGCCTGGCCAGCCGGGCATGGGACTGTCACAGATCCCCGACGAATCGGGCACCGGATCGCCCAGCGTGTGCGTCGCCGGCGCGGGGGGAGGATCCGGGGGAGCCGGCACGACCCTGTCAGGCACGACCCCGTCGAGGACCGAGGGCTTCAACACCGGCACGGGGCCAGGGGGAGGAGGATCGGGATCATGCAGCATCGGGATCGGTGTCTACATCCCCGGGGGCGCCGGACAATACGGACAGGTCACCATTGTCGAATACACGGGATGACGCCATGACAACAACCATCCTCCCAATCATAGTCCCCGGCCCCAATTCGTATGGGCCCCCAGTGGATGTCTCCTCGCTGGCCTCCCCCCTGACCATCACGCTGTCGGGACGATTCAAGGGCAGCTACGTCTTGTACGGGAGCCATGACGGCCTGGGCTTCGTCCCGATCCTGATCTTCGATGCCGGCGGGATCGAGTCCATCCAGAGGACCCTCGGCATCGCCCTGTCCCAGATCAGGCTCCGCTCGCTCGCATCCTCCCCATGCGGGGTGCTGGCGAACGTCTCCGGGCTGTCCGCCCCCGGCGCCAACTCGTTCGCTTCCTTCCCATCCCTGCCGCCGGGCGCGCAGGGCACGCAGGCGACACTGGATCTGGGGGAGTCTCTCTTCCAGTCAGGCCTCAATTTCATCGGCCGGGGCAGCGTGGATGGGGCAGTGATCGTCGAGGGCAGCCTCGACGGCACCAGGTTCAATCCCATCGGCGAATTTGCGGGAGCGCCCGCCTCGACGTTCCCCGGGCAGTCCGGGATCATGGATTACTCGCCGATCGCCACCCCGGATCTCGTCCGGTACGCCAGGCTCAACGTGCGGGGCTGCCTGCTGTCCCCCTTCGCGGTCACCATCGGGGGATCCCAATCTTCGTCAGGGGGCACGCAGGGAGCCACGGGAGCCCCAGGCATCGACGGCACCCCCACCCCAGGCGCCACGGGGCCGATCGGCGCGACCGGCCCCGCCGGCCCCCCGACGGCCGGCCCCACCGGGGCGACGGGGCCTGCCGGCCCGGC
>Ga0187862_10006285_pt1 | contig 10813 bp, 8 predicted proteins | sample June2016WEW_10_1_FD_133003 | JGI IMG/M metagenome (GOLD analysis project Ga0187862, IMG submission 133003) | Peatland microbial communities from SPRUCE experiment site at the Marcell Experimental Forest, Minnesota, USA - June2016WEW_10_150 | ecosystem: Environmental > Terrestrial > Soil >...
AGCCCGTCGAATCCAACCGGGAAATATTATGGCCCTGATAAACTCAAAGCTTTGGCCAAAGTGCTTTTGCGCCATGAAAACGTGCTGATCGCAAGCGATGATATCTATTACCGTATTCTTTTCGGCGGCCGGAAATGGGTTAGCCTTGGGATGATCGAGGAAAAGCTGCGCGACCGCATTTTTATTATAAACGGCGTCAGCAAAAGCTATTGCATGACCGGGTGGCGAATTGGATACCTCATAGGCGACCCGACGGTTATACAGGCCGCAACGGATTTCCAGAGCCAGGTTACCAGCAATCCGAGCTCCATATCACAGTGGGCAAGCGTCGAGGCGCTCACGGGTGACCAGGAATCGGCTGTGGAAATGGCGCAAACCTTCGAAAAACGGTGCAAACTTGTGATGGAGCGCATTTCCGACCTGCCGGAAGTAACTTGTACGGAGCCCGACGGCTCATTTTATGTCTTCCCCGATTTCAGCGGCCATTTTGGGAAAAAGTTCGCAGGACGGACGATAAACGGATCGCTCGATCTTACCGACTTTCTTATGGAAGAGGCCCACGTGGCGGTGGTCCCGGGTAACGCCTTTGGCGAAGACAATTGCATCCGGCTCTCTTATGCGCTGTCGATGGAGGAAATCGAACAGGGATTCGACGCCATTAAAAAGGCTTTGAAAAAACTGGGGCGGTGATGAAACCGCAACTGCATCCAGGGCTGACGAGCGCAGGGTCCAGACCCCGCTGCGCTCCCGGGGCCATTGCCGGCGATGATTTTTTCGAAGCACATAGGTTGATAGAGAGCAGGGAGCATGGAACAGTCACTCCGCTCGCACGGGGAGCAGGAAGCGGGAAGCAGAGAGCAAGAAACGGTTCCCGCTTCTCGTTCCACGCTTGCAGAGTATTTTTTTCTCATTCTGATTTGCCTTGCTTTCTTCGTTCCAGGGCTTTTTGCACTTCCGCCCGTCGACCGGGACGAATCGAGGTTTGCCCAAGCGACGAGCCAAATGATCGAGACCGGCGATTTCGTCCAGATTCGCTTCCAGGACGAACCCCGCAATAAGAAGCCCATCGGCATCTACTGGCTCCAGGCTGCGAGCGCGGCGCTCTTCGAAACGCCCCAATCTCGAAAGATCTGGCCGTATCGTATCCCCTCGCTCCTTGGAGCGATATTTTCCGTCCTGCTCACTTTTGCCCTTGGAAAGCGGCTGTTCGGTGACAGAACAGGCTTCCTGGGGGCCGTACTTGTCGCCAGCTCGCTTCTACTGGTTATGGAGGCGCATCTCGCGACGACTGACGCCGTGCTGCTCGCAACGGTCATGGCTGCTCAGGGAGCTTTGAGCAGGTTTTATATTCGGGACAGTGAAAACCAATCTCAGAAAATCGGAGCCTTTCTAACCTTCTGGACAGCACAGGCCATCGGGATTCTTGTGAAGGGGCCGGTTACCCCGATGATCAGTCTGTTTACCATTTGCTGCCTGACAGCGGCGGACAGGGACGCAAAATGGCTGAAGAGTATGAAGCCGCTTCTTGGTCTGGCGATAACGGCCATACTTGTAAGTCCTTGGATGATTGCCATTGCCCTGGCTACAAAGGGTACTTTCTTTCAGCAGGCGCTGGTGGGGGATATGCTTTCCAAAGTGGCCTCGGGCCAGGAATCGCACGGATTTCCGCCGGGCTTCTACCTCCTTCTCATGCCGCTCACCCTCTGGCCTGCATCAGCGATGGCGGGAGTGTCTATTTTTCGGGCATGGAATTCGCGCTCCGCTCCGGCGGTACGGTTTTGCCTTGCATGGATAATACCTGGATGGATTGTCTTTGAACTGATTCCAACGAAACTCCCGCATTATGTCTTGCCCCTCTACCCCGCATTATGCCTACTGATCGCCCATACCATAATTTCCAGCGAAGAGGGCGACTCCCGCGAACCAGCCTCCTGGCTCGTGAAAACCATGTATGCTTCATGCCAACTGGTAATTATGCTGCTTGGCCTCGGAGCCCTCGCCCTCCCCTGGTTTCTGGAACATCGATTTGAACCGGTCGGCCTTGTCCCGGCAACTGCAGCGGTAGCGGCGACGGTGCTTTCCACCTGGAAGTTTTGCAAGCGCCGCTATGTCCACGCGGCTGCTGTTACAATCGCTGCGACTGCGCTCGTCGTGGCGCCTTCACTTCAATGGATACTACCCAATGTTAATTGGCTGTGGCTTAGCAGGAACGTTGCAAATGCAGCCAAGCAGAGTGGGGGCGAGAATGTCATGCTCTGTTCTTCGGGTTACCATGAACCCAGCCTTGTTTTCCAGCTTGGAACCCGGACCCTTCTCACCTCTCCGGGCGGGGCCGCCGCTTGTCTGCGGAGGATCACCGGGTCCATGGCTTTGATAGATCGCAGCCAAGATGACGACTTCAAGAGGGAAACAAAAAATCTCGGTTTGCACGTAAAACCGGCTGGCGCATTTTACGGGTTTAACTATTCAAAAGGACGGATTATGCTCTTGCGGTTGTACGTCGTTGATGAATAGGAAAATAGGTGAATTGGGGTAAACAAACAGTTTGTGATTGAGTGAGTGGATGGAAAAAGCAATCGCCGTTATAGTGATTTTGTTGATCTGCGCGCTGGGATGGTCCTGCTTTGCACAGCAGACCAGGCCTCTTCCGGTGTATCCTCAAGGCAAACAGTCCGCAGGGCCGCGCTCTTCTGACAGGGAAAGGGCCAATAAACTCTATGAACTGGCAAGGAAAGAAAACCGGGCGCTTCAATGGAACAGTTGCCTTGCTGCGAAGGCCATGATGCGCGCCAGGCGAATGGTGACCGAGCGCTATTTTGACCATGAGGACCCGAAAACGGGTAGAAACCCGGTCTGGAATTCGGTCAACCTATGTGTTCCCGCCAATAGAAAAAGGTCTTCGGTGGCGGCTGGCGAGAACCTGGCAAAAGGGCTTGATACTGCGGCCAATATTCACGAGGCCCTCATGAAAAGCCCCACTCATCGGAAAAACATCATGGACCGGCGCTTCAACAATATCGGAGTCGGGTGTTATGATTCCATTTGCGTGGAGCTCTTCGCCGGCTTTTAGACCGGCAAATCGCTCTTTTCTATCGAATCCAGCCGTTTCTTAGCACTTTGCATTGACACCACGGTCTTCTCCGATACTATGCGTTTTTAGTAACCTTTGAATGAAAAGCGCGTTAAGGGGGCAGGATGATAATCGGTCTCGACGTGGGGGGGACCCACACAGACGCCGTGCTGATCGGAGAGGGCTGTATTTTGCGTCAGGCTAAGGTCGCAACGGACCATTCCAATCTCTTCAGTTGTGTGTTGACCGGGTTGGACAAAGTAACCAGAGATGTGCCGCCCGGGGCCATACGCCGCGCAGTCCTGAGCACAACTCTTACCACCAATGCCATTGCTGAAGGAAAGCTCCCAAAGACCGGCGTGGTCGTATCGGCTGGCCCCGGCATAGACCCGGCTAATTTCCGAATCGGCGGCCACTATCACTGCGTATCGGGATCGATCGACCATCGGGGACGAGAGATCCAGCCTTTGCAAGAACGGGAAATCGACGAGATAGCCGGAAGGTTTCTTGCTGAAGGTGTCCGCCAGGTTGCCGTAATATCAAAGTTCTCGGTGCGAAATCCCAAGCATGAACTCAAGATGGCGGAGATCCTGCGTGGTTCGTGCGACCAGGTAATTATGGGTCACCGTGTTTCCGCAAACCTGAATTTCCCCCGGCGGATCGCCACGGCATGGATCAACGCGGCTGTTCACCCTCTTCACCGGCTGTTTTTCGAGGCAGTAAGGGACTCGCTGAAAAAGAAAGGTTTCGAAATCCCCATCTTTGTGCTCAAGGCCGACGGGGGAACGACGAGTTTCGAAGCCTCCATCGACATGCCGGGACAGACGATCCTCTCCGGCCCGGCGGCAAGCGTTATGGGCGCCCTCCCCTTTGCTTCCGGCGCCGGAGACACTCTGGTCTTGGATATTGGTGGCACGACATCCGACATGGCCGTGCTCGTCGGCCGGGCGCCGCTGCTAGAGCCGCTTGGAGGCGAAATCGGAGGGTATAGGACACTCGTGCGCTCTCTAAAAACCAAGTCGATCGCACTCGGCGGCGACAGCGCAGTACGGGTTTTGGACGGCGAGCTTCTGATCGGCCCTGAACGCCACGGCCCGGCGATGGCCTACGGAGGTCCTTCACCAACGCCGACCGACGCTCTTTTTGTCCTTGGAAGAGCCCTGAACGGGGATGCCGATGCATCCCGGCGCGGTTTGCACCCTATTGCCCTTCAACTCGGGATTACGCTTGAAGACACCGCAGGCCTGGTTTTGGATTTATCTTGCAAAAAGATAGTTTTCGCCGCCCGCAAGATGATCGAAGATATCAACCACAAGCCGGTCTATACCGTAAAAGAGCTGCTTTCCGGCTATGAGGTAAGACCCGTTGAAATCCTGACGCTCGGAGGCCCTGCACCTTTTTTTGCTCCCCGCATTGAAAAGTTAACCGGAATTCAGACCAGCGCAGTACCGCAGTGGCAGGTGGCCAACGCCCTTGGAGCGGCCATGGCCAAAAATACAAACGAAGTAACTCTTTTCGCAGATACTGAAAGAGGTATTGCCTTGGCCCCCGAAGAATCATTCAGTCGTCAGATCGGCAAGGATTTCAACCGGGAAACCGCTATCTCGCTTGCGTTGGAGCTGCTTCGGGGAAAGTGCGTCAAAGCCGGCGCGTCGGAACCCGAACTCGATCTCGAGGTAGTCGAGGACATTCAATTTAATATGGTCAGGGGTTTTTCTACCGCAGGGCTGAACATCCGCGTGAAGGTCCAGACCAGGCCGGGGCTGATCCCGGAGCATAAGGAACTGGCGCAGTCAATGTTCAAATACTGCTTTCTCCCATGGGCTATTCAAGGCTAAGAAAATGCTCTCATCAACTACCAGAACCGGCCTCGTATTCTTCCCCGCTTTCGATTGGGCGATTCACTCCACGCATCCCGAGCGTGAGGAGCGCCTCCTTTACACACAAGACCAGGTATTCGAGGAGGGTATTCTCGACATTGAGGGGATCGTGGAATTCAAGCCTGATATCGCTTGCATAGAAGACATTCAACGAGTCCACTTCTGCGTTCCGGATGAGCTGAGCGTAATCACGGAATCGCATCTGATAAGCGCAGGCGGAGCGAAGAAAATCGGTATAGAGGTGCTCGAAAAAAATATTGCGCGCGGTTTCGCTCTGGTTCGCCCGCCCGGCCATCATGCGATGAGGGTGGTCCACGGGGCTCGAGGCTTCTGTAACATCAATATCGAAGCCATTATGATCGAGTACCTGCGCCAGACCTACGGCGTTGATCGCGTGGCGATAGTGGATACCGACTGCCACCATGGTGACGGCACTCAGGACATTTACTGGCACGACCCCGATACGCTCTTCATATCGGTGCATCAGGACGGACGCACCCTTTACCCGGGCTCCGGATTTCCATCAGAATTTGGCGGTCCAAATGCCGCAGGAACAACGATCAATTTGCCACTGCCCCCCCGCACCTCCGAAGAAGGGTTTCTCTATGTGCTCGAAAACGCAATCCTGCCCATGCTGGAAGAATTCCAACCTGATCTGATCGTAAATTCCGCCGGCCAGGACAACCACTTCTCCGACCCGATCACTAACATGCATTTCTCCGCACATGGCTACGCTGAGCTTACGAGCCGGCTCAAACCTCACATTGCCGTTCTCGAGGGCGGATATTCGATAGAGAGCGCCCTGCCATACGTGAACGCCGGAATCATCCTGGCACTGGCCGGTCTCGACTACAGCGGGGTTCGTGAACCGGGTTACGACCCGGACAGACTGCGGCAGGGACCGGAGATCACTCGGCACATCCAAAAAGTCGTAGAGGAATCGCTCGAAGTCTGGAAGCTGGGCACTGGCATTCGGGAAGACAACCCCAACAAAGGCAAGCTGTTCGAGCGCGACCGCCGGATATTCTACGATACGGACCACATAGTCGAAATCCAGAGGGAAGCGATCCGAGCCTGCCCGGATTGCAGCGGCCTTCTCACCATAGACTCACGAACCGACAGCGGCCGAAGAATCTTTGCCGTTCATATCCCACGCAAGGCTTGTGAAGAATGCAGGCAATCAGGTTATAAAGCATATGACTCGACCGATATAAGGAGATATAATCAGATTTTCCTCCAGGATAGGACATCTGACCAATATTTTTCGAGAAAATAGTCAAATTCAGCATGAGACCTTTCTTCATAAAGAATTTCACTTTGGAACAACTCGAGGAGTGGGTTCACACTCTCGGTGAGAAACCCTTCCGCGCTCGCCAGATGTTCAGACATCTTTATGCGCGAAATATCTCATCATGGAGCCAATGCAGTGACCTGAGCCGCGCCTTTCGCGCACAGCTTGAATTCAGCTCGACTTTGGACGCTCTTGCCATTTCCCGGATTGATGAGGCGCCTGACGGAACCCGCAAGTACCTGTTTCGCCTCCATGACGGCAATTTCATCGAATCAGTGATTATCCCCGACTCGCCGAGGTGTACGCTGTGTGTATCCAGCCAGGTCGGGTGTGCATTCGGGTGCAAGTTTTGCCTGACCGGAAGCATTGGTTTAAAACGTAATCTCGAGACCGCTGAGATAGTTGACCAGGTATGCCAGGGGCTTCGAGACCCGGAGCTCGGGCCGCGAATAAACAGCCTGGTATTTATGGGAATGGGAGAGCCGCTGGCAAACTATGATGAAGTCGTGCGGGCCATCCGCATTATAACGGACCCGAATGGACTGATGTTCTCACACCGGCGGGTGACCCTTTCGACCGTCGGGCTTATCCCCCAGATGCGGCGCCTGGGGATGGAAACGCCGGTAAACTTGGCGATTAGCATTCATGCGGCAGATGATAAGCTCAGAGATGAACTCATGCCGGTAAACAGGACATACCCGCTTTCCGAGCTTATGCGAGCGTGCTGCGAGTATCCGCTTCCGCCTAGAAAGCGGATCACTTTCGAATACATTCTGCTCGACGGTGTAAATGACAGTCCACGGCAGGCAAGGGAGCTTGTCAGACTCCTTGAGGGCGTTCGGGCAAAGGTAAACCTTATTGCTTTTAATGCGCATCCGGGGTCTATCTTTCGGACTCCACCCCTTGAAAGAATCCTGGTGTTTCAGGATGTCTTGCGAAAAGCGAATCTAGCTGCGATAATCCGTAAAAGCCGTGGAAATGAAATAAGCGCGGCTTGCGGCCAACTTGCTGGACAGTGGTCGGTGGCCAGTGCTCAGTCGTCAGAGAAAAGCCCTTTTCTGGCCACTGACGACTGACGACTGGTGGAGATTGACGTTGGGACCTGATTTTAGTAAACAAAACGGCTTGATCCCCGTGATCGTCCAGAGCTTTGAGAGCGGGATCGTGCTCATGTTGGCATATATGAACGAACTCGCATGGAACAAGACTATCGAAACAGGAAAAGCTCACTATTGGAGCAGGTCCAGGCAGAAGCTCTGGTTGAAAGGCGAAGAATCGGGAAACATCCAGCTCGTTCGCGAAATCTTGATCGACTGCGACTCAGATACCGTTCTGCTCAAGGTTGATCAGATAGGGGGGGCAGCTTGCCATACCGGTTTTGAAAGTTGCTTTCACCGATTTTTCATGGACGGCCGTTTTGAGGTGCGGGGAATTCGAGTCTTTGACCCACGGGAGGTTTACAAGAAGTGAAACAGCTCATGCTAGGCATTCCAAAGGGAAGTCTCCAGGAATCCACCCTCAGGCTTTTTCAGCAATCCGGCTGGAGAATATCGCTTTCCGACAGAAACTATTTCCCGGAAATCAATGATCCGTTCATCCGTTGCTCGATCTGCCGCGCCCAGGAAATGTCGCGCTACGTTGAGAACGGTACTTTCGACGTGGGGCTTACCGGTCGGGATTGGATCATGGAAAATGACTCGAAAATCCATGTCGTAGCTGACCTGGTCTACTCGAAAGTGAGCCAGCGGCCCGCAAGGTGGGTCCTGGCAGTGCCGATGGACTCCGCCATCCTGAACGAAAAGGACCTGGAGGGCAAGAAAATCGCCACCGAACTGGTAAACTTTACCCGGCGCTACTTCAAGTCAAAGGGCATCAGGGTAGAGGTGGAGTTTTCCTGGGGCGCCACGGAGGCAAAAGTTATTTCCGGCCTCTGCGACGCTATTGTTGAAGTCACCGAAACAGGCTCGACAATGAGGGCAAACGGCCTCAGGATCGTTGACGAATTGATGCAGTCCAATACGCAGCTCATCGCTAATCCCGATGCATGGCAGGATCCCTGGAAACGCGACAAGATTGAGCACATCTCTCTGCTGCTCCAGGGTGCGTTGCGCGCCGAAGGTCTGGTGGCGCTCAAAATGAATGTGCCAAAGGGAAAAATCGAGGGCATCATGGAGATTCTGCCAAGCTTGAATGCCCCGACAATCGCCAATCTCTACCAGTCTGAGTGGCTTTCAGTCGAGACCGTTGTCTCAAAGAGCCAGGTCCGCGAACTCATTCCTGATTTGATCAAAAGGGGCGCCGAAGGGATTATTGAGTTTACCCTGAACAAGGTTATCTAAAGATGAGACGACTTGCTCTTTTGTGTGTTGCTTTTTTTGTGGTGACTTCAGGCTGTGCCACCACCCCCGAACAACCTGCGCCTTCGGTCCTACAGCTTCAGGAAATGGGCGAGAAATGCCTGGCGGCCGCAGAGACGGCAAGCGCACTGAAATATCTCACTGAAGCAGCGGAGAAAAAGCCTAACGACGCAACCATAGAGTATGACCTCGCACTTGCGTACGACCAGCGCGAACTGGAGGACAAAGCGCTTTCGCATCTCCAGAATGCACTGAAGATTAAACCCGCTTACCCCGAAGCACTGAACACGGAAGGGTATATCTACGCCAAACGCGGGCAGGTCGAACTCGCCCGGGGAGCATTCCAGAAGGCACTGGACGATCCCTTTTACAAGACCCCCCAGTTTGCCGCCTACAACCTTGGGAGGCTTTACGAAAAAAATGGCGATATCGAAAGGGCTCTGCTCTACTATCAGCAGGCCGTAAAGTTCGATGAGCATTATGGCCTGGCCTGGCTTCGGAGTGGTCAGGTTCTGGAACAGTTGCGCAGAAGCGATGAGGCTCGGCATGCATACGGAAATGCGGTGCGCGCATCTCCCGATTTGGTCGAAGCCAATCTGCGCTTCGGCATTTTGAGCTACCTGTCCGGAGACTTCGAAGCGGCCTTTCGCTCGCTTAGCCGGGTTGGGGACATTGCCCCCAATACCGATATGGCCGATGAAGCCCGAAAATACCTCGCAAAGGTCAACGCCGCAGCCCAGACCAGGACCCGTTCCCATGCATCATCCCACAACCCTCCCGGCGAAATCGAAATCATCCCGGACGAAGGCCTCCGACGCGAACAAATAAATGAGGAACTCCCGTCGAGGGCAGGACAAAAACCTGCCCCAACCGCACGATCGGCGCCTTCCCCGGTGCAGGATGACATGGTGAAATCAGAGCCTGCCCCGGTGCAGCAGGAGATTCCAGGAGAGACTCAGACGCCTGTGGTCGAAAAAGCCGCGGTCCCCAATGAAGGAGGCGCTCCGGTTCAGGGGGGTATCTCTGAAAGTCGTGAATCGCAATCCTATAGATACATGGTCCAGGTTGGCTCATTTGAGGACAGGGAGAAGGCCGAAGAGGTAAAAACCCGCCTCGAGCGAAAAGGCTACAGAGTCGTCATCAAAACTCTCAAACACCGGACGCTCGGAAAGGTTTTCGTTGTCCAGCTTCAACCGGTCAACAGCGCTTCCAGCGCCACCACATTGATGACCCAATTAAGTGGCGAAGTCGAGGGCGAGCCGGTAATTATTAGAGTGCCGTCGCGATAGCCGGCAGCGGGAAGCAAAAGGCGAGAAGAGGGACTATGTCCTTGCCCCTGGTCCCCGTTCTCTGCTTCTTGCTACAGGAGACAGACTTGACCTGCAGAAGATTGGAGCAAATGACCTCATTCATTGTCATGGATGTTTTGGAACGCGCCCAGGAAATGGAGCGAGCCGGAGAATCCGTGATTCACCTTGAGGTTGGCGAGCCTGATTTCAATACTCCTGAGGCCGTAAAGAACTCGGCGATAGAAGCCCTTTCCAGGGGCGATACCCACTATACGCATAGCCTCGGAACCCCCGGACTGCGCGAGGCTATCTGCAACTATTATGAGCAGACTTACGGAGTTCGGAGCATCGACCCCAATCGGGTAATAGTTACATCCGGGACATCCCCTGCCTTCCTGGTAGGAATGAGCGCCTTTCTGGAATGCGGGGAAGAGGTAATTCTGTCCAATCCCCATTACCCCTGCCATCCGAATTTCGTGCGTTTCCTCGAAGCGGTCCCCAGGATGATCCCGGTGTATGAGGAAGACGGTTTTCAGTACAGGCCGGAAGCTATAAAAGCTGCGATTACTCCGCGAACTAAGGCGATCCTTATAAATTCGCCTGCAAACCCGACCGGAAACTTGCTTGAGCCAGACCGAATGGCCGAAATCGCTGATGTGGGCAAGCTGATACTCAGCGATGAAATTTATCACGGTCTCGTATATGAGGGCCGTGCGCGCTCAGTGCTCGAATTTACCGAAAACTGCATCGTCTTCAACGGCTTTTCCAAGCTTTTCGCCATGACGGGATGGCGGCTCGGATATCTGATAGCGCCAGAGTACATGATCCGCCCGATACAGAAAATAGTGCAGAATTTCTTTATCTCTGCAAATTCCGTCGCACAAGCCGCAGGTTACACCGCGCTCACGGACCCCAGTGTCGCAGAA
>Ga0187862_10006287_pt1 | contig 10810 bp, 13 predicted proteins | sample June2016WEW_10_1_FD_133003 | JGI IMG/M metagenome (GOLD analysis project Ga0187862, IMG submission 133003) | Peatland microbial communities from SPRUCE experiment site at the Marcell Experimental Forest, Minnesota, USA - June2016WEW_10_150 | ecosystem: Environmental > Terrestrial > Soil >...
ATTGATCATTCCGGTCTTTACTGAGTTTTGCAGGTTCTTAAGCTCTTCGTTGGTCTTCCTCAGCCGAGACGAGAGCTCAGGATCCTTCGTGGGACGGTCCGCCATGGTTCTATACTCGTTTCCATCAGCAGGCCGGCGATCCACACGGCCTTTTCGCTGGAAAGTTCAGACAGGGCGCCGAATCTATCGAACAGCCCCTTTATCGACAAAATGCCGTCGATTCGCTGGTCACAGCTTAGTATCGGCTGACACCGCTAAATTGAACTGATCGCGCAGAAATTTGACTGCCTCGTCCCGCCCTGGAGATGCGCCTTGAGGAGTTGCGTTCAAGTACAGCACATACAATTCCGCGGCTCCGTCCGTGTCGCCTTGTTGCGCCAGTGTTTTCGCTGCCTGCAGGACTGCCGCCGGCAGCTCTGCTGCCTTTTCTCGCACCGCTTTCACCAAGGCATTCCGGGAATCGATTTCCAGATCGGTCAGAAACGGCGCCCCGTCCGGTTCCACGCCCTGGTTGGTGATTCCTTCGGTATCTTCCGCTTTGACGTCTTGCAAGACAACTGTAGTGGTGTGTTTGTCCTTACGTACATCGGCAGGCTGCCCGACAAGATTACCCGCGCGGTCGCGGAACTGGAATTCGATCTCCGCCGACGCCGTCAGATCAATGGTCTTCTTTGTGTAGTGATAAGACTCAACCACGGTCTCCACGTGGCTCTGCTCCGTCGTGTCCAACTTATGTCGCAACTCATCGACGCTCTTCTGTGCCTGCTGCACCGCGTCAGTGGCATCTGCGATCACTTGCTTCTTTTTGTGTTGCGCCTGGGCGTCAGCCAGCGCATGTTGCGCCGAGCTGAGCTTCTGTTGAGCGGACTCATAGTCACTTTCGACTTGCAGCCAAGCCGGGGTTTTCGACTCGTGCGTGCCCGCCCGGTACTTCGATTCGGGAGCCTCCAGGCCCGCTTTCTTCACCACCCGGTGTTCCAGAACTTGCCCGACGAGCGTGAAATTGGGCGGTTGAGCCTCCTCAACCTCCGAGGAATTCCGCATGACTGCAATCGGCATCCCGGAGGAATCGAGTCCGCTGGTGATCGCGTCTGCAAGCTGGTCGGCGAAACCATGGCTGTCGCGACGTGAAGTTTGATCGCGAAACACGATGCCGACCGAGAGTTGGGTTCGCCGTTGATAAAGTGGTTCGTAACGGGCCATCTCATCTTTCAGACTGTCGAGATTGGTAATCCCGTAACGCACTGCTTGTTTCAGGTAAAGCCACCCAACACCGGCTCCGGATCCCGAAGCCTTCTGCAGATATCGATTGGCTTGGTCGAGGTAGTAAGCACTGATCTTGGCGGAAAGGAAATCGCGTTTGACGGTGATCGCCGGGTCATCCGCTAGAGAGCTGGCGCGATCCCACAGAACATAGGCCTCCAGCGCTGCATTCTGGTCGGTCGGGTTTTTGATCGGAACGTGCGACTCCTGGATTTTCTGTGCGCGCCGCACGGCGGCGCCGATATAGTCGTGCGACAACGCCGCGAGCTGCGGCGCTGCCAGGGCGCGCTGTTTCTCAGGCAAGTCAGCGAGTACGTTATAGGCCTCGACAACCTGACTTTTCCGCGCGTACTCGTCGCTCTCGAGAACAGCGGCGTTTGCCGCCTGCTGATTGCTTTGCGCCTCGATTTGAGCGGCAGCGTTGTCGGCGGCTGCCTGGACATCCTTGCGGTCGGGCCGGATGGCCGTCGCTTTGCCAAACTCCGCGATCGCTTTTTCCCAGTCCTGATGAGCCGCTAGTCTTTGTCCGTTATCGTAGTGGAATTTGAACGCTGCACTGAGCACGGCATCCAAACGGGGTATTTCGGAAGCGAATGCGACATAGGGACCCAGCGAGTTGACGGCTTGGTCGCACCGCGACTCTGCCACCAACACCTGCGCGTTTACGACGGTCGTGTCCAGTTTTCGCTGCTCGACGGCAATCTCGTTCTGGAGACCAAGCAGAGGAGCATAGTCTGGCCGGACTTCCAACAGGCGTTCTACATGCAGCTTGGCAGCAGACAGTTGCGAATACCCGGGCGTATGGTCTTGCAGGGCTTTTCGGTACGCCTGCAGGCGGGTCTGATCAGGTCGCGCCAGGTTATCCAATTCTCGCCCGATGCCGTCCATTAGCCGCGCGGCGGGTTTGTAGCCGGGAGACGACTGGGTGGCGCTTTGTGCCTCCAAGCATGCCTGCCGCAGCAAGGCGATGTCTTGTGTTTTGCCGCTCGAACTTTGATACTGCGCAAAAGCAATTTCGGCGGCCATCTGATGAAATCCCGCGATGGCATCTTGAGCGGAAGACCGGCGTTCGGAAGACGGATAATGCGTTAAGAAATCGTCCCAGTCTCTTACCGTGTTGGCTCGTTGCGCCCGCAGGAAGTCAGCATGTTCAGCGTCCGGAGCAGCGATAAACACCAGCTTCACACCGGGCTTGAATTCTGGGATCACTGCATCACGAGGCGATGAAGACACAGGCGTGCCGCGAATCATGGCTTGTTCAGCTGCCGCCGCTGGCGTGAGTTCAACGCTCCGGTCGAATTTGAGATTGCTGGGGACAACACAGACGGACTTGCCGTTTGCCGTTAGCGTGAGTACGCCGTTTGCGCCGCGCTGAAGCGAGCTAGCGCCCGCCAGGGACGCGCGCGGAAGCCCATTATAAGTATTCTTGTCGAGCCTCGAAACCCCGTCACAGCTGCGAACTTCGATCTTTCCATTCAGTTCTGCTTCCGTGATCTGTACATACGCCGCGCCCTGGGGGCCGTCGAACAAAACCACCGCGGTCAGCGAGGCATCTTTGGCGTATGTCGTGATCGATGCTCCACCCACCAGGACAACGACGAGAGCAACCGCGACACAGCAGCGTTCGAGACCAGAGATCTCGGCCGGCCGCTTCGAAGGGGAAGCGAAGGAAATGGGTTTCCACGACTTCATAAAGATCCGCAAGCTACATTTTCTCGCGGGAAGGAGCGGCTGAAACAAGATCAATCGCCCAATCAAAACTAAAGTAAGTGGGAAGCAAAACGCGGCCGGGCTATGATTGAAGATACGGCACACAGGCTCAATAACTTGTGCGTTTGCGCATATTTGCGATGACAGTCCATTAGAGATTTCTCATGGAATTGGCAAAACCACCCAACGACCCGGTTGAGCAGCGGGGATCTGCCGACGAGCCTACCTCTGGGCGGCCGCTTCCGGCGAGTCAGGCGAATCTCACAGCCTTGAGCCGTTACCAGATTCAGGAAGAGCTAGGGCGCGGCGCCATGGGAGCCGTCTATAAAGCATTCGATCCGGTAATTGCCCGTACCGTAGCGCTCAAGACCATTCTGATCGACAATAACGCGCCCGATCGCGCCCAGATGATCGAGAGGCTTAAGCAGGAAGCCAAAGCGGCCGGCGGACTGGACCATCCCAATATCATCACCATCTACGACGTTGGCGAGGAAAACGGCGCCATTTATTTGAGCATGCAGTTCGTTAAAGGAACCACCCTGGCCGAGCTATTGGCTGATGTTGGCGTGCCTTCCCTCCCCACGCTGCTCTCTTGGGCTGACCAGATTTTAGCCGCGGTTGGCTTTGCACACGGCCGCGGTGTCATTCACCGTGACCTGAAACCGGCCAACCTCATGGTGACCGAGGAAGGCACCATCAAAGTCCTCGACTTCGGAATTGCCAAAATCGAGAACACGTCGCTCACGATGACCGGGCTGGTCATAGGCACGCCTGGCTACATGTCTCCCGAGCAGATCACCGGCAAGAAAGTGGATCACCGTGCCGACATCTTCTCTTTGGGCGCCGTCTTCTATGAATTGCTGACCCGCGAAAAGCCCTTTGCTGGCGATATCGCGACTGTCCTCTACAAGATCGTGAATGAGGATCCCGTCGCGCCAGCGCTCATTAACCCGGCGATTCCCGGTGGGATCGATGCCGTCATACGGAAAGCCCTCGCCAAAGACCCCAAGGATCGATTCCAGAGTTGCGAGGAAATGCGCCAGGCCTTCCTGGAGCAATCTTTTCGCATGCCGCTCAATCCGCCCGCGACCGTTCCCGCAGAACGAGTGGCCGGCAATCGGCCGCCGAATGCTGTGCCCGTTCCCCGTTTCGCGCAAATCGAGGCAACTCCACCGCGAATCTGGCCACGTCTGATTCTCGGTTCTGTCCTCCTTCTTATCGCAGCGGTGAGTTGGGCTTTCTACATTCGTTCACAAACGGGTGCGTTCCCTCCGTCCGTTGCGAGACTCGAGAGCAAGATCAGAGCCCTGACTTCAGGCACTGGAACGCTCAATGAGTCCTCCACGCAGGTTCCTCGCCGTGCCGATGATGAGCATGGCGGCGCGCCCACCCGTCCTCAGAATCCGGAGACGGCGGATGCTCCGGCGGCTGAGTCACAAGCATCCGCAACTCCGGTGGCTTCAAATCCCTCAGCCGCACCAACCTTGCAGCCGGCCGTGGCGCAATCGTCAAGCGATCATCCGATGAGTGAAGGCGCACCCGTCTCAGGAGCGCCGGCATCGTCTCCAGCGGTGGAGACGTCCCAGAAGCCTGTCGATCCAGCCCATACCGCTTCACCTCAGACGGTTGAGTCGAGTGACCACAATCAACCTGCAGCCGACAACGCAACTGCCCACGACTCGCTCGCTGCGTCTGCTGCCTCTCGCGACGCTGACAACCAAACTGCGCCGCCAGCTACACCAAAGCCGCTTGCCCGCAAACGCGCTCCGGAATCGGCTTTGACGGTAGACGGTTTCAGCCGACAGGACATCCCGGATCTGCTGAGTCAGGCCGATTCCTCAACCGCGCACGGCGATTATCGTGTGGCGCGCTACACATACTTTCTTGTTCTAAAGCTCGATCGCAACAATGTCCGGGCGCGAGAAGGTCTACGCCGCTTGCCGGCCGCATGGCAGTCGCGCTGACTCCCGTCAGCTCGGAACATTCCGCGTCGCCTTCCGGCCCTGCGATCTGCCAAGCTCACAAACCGTTGGAAACTCACCTTGAAAGTGTTACAGAAAAAGGGGACCGATCTCCGAACAAGTTTGTCGTATTCTTACTTGAACGAATGCAGGAGGCAGGTCACCAACAGCCACTAGCGCCGTCGAGTTTGGCGTGCCTGGAAGTTAGGCACCGATGCCATAGCGGCGCTCTTGGCGGATGCAGTTGAGCAGCGCAGTAATCTTGAATGTAACTTCGCAGCCACTATTGGCGTATATAACGGTGTTTATATGGTCAAGAGGTCTTACAAAAGATAGGATTAGCGAGGCCAATCACAAGGGCGCGATCAATCGGGGAGATCTGTTAAGTACCTTTGGACCGCAATGAACGAAAATCTACGGAGCATTCTCACGGGAACGGCCGGGCTTTCCGCAGGAGCCGTAGTGGCGCTTCTGCTGACGATTCTGCGCAGGCCGGTAGACGGCGACCTGGTCGGTCGTGAGCGAACGGCACGCCTCTTTTTGATCGGGCTAGCTGCGCAGTGTATGCATTTCATGGAGGAGTTTGTTACGCGATTTCAGGAGCGGTTCCCCACGCTGCTCGGCCTCCCCGCATGGTCTCAGAACTTCTTCGTAGTTTTCAACCTGATATGGCTGAGCGTTTGGATCCTGTCCGCGATTGGCCTGCGAAGAGGGTACCGGATCGCTCTATTCCCTGTATGGTTCTTCGCGATTGGAGCAATCGTGAATGGAATCGCACACCCCATGCTCGCGGTTGTAGCTCAGGGATATTTCCCAGGCTTGATCACTTCTCCAGTCGTTGGAGTATTGGGTGTGTTGCTCTGGCTAAGGCTGCAAGCGTTGACTACATCCTCGGCATAGAGTGCTGACCAGCCTTCTTCCGGTTCAGGGGAGGACATATGGCCACTAACCCGTCTGTACGAACGCGACTCCCGCAGGAACCGGCGCCGCTGTCGGAAGGGCAGCGCATCGGCTACATTTTTTTCGCACCCAGCAGGGTTTTCGCCGATCTCCGGAGGAACGCCAGTTGGTTGGCGCCGTTTCTCATCGTCGCGGTTGTCTCGCTGCTGTTTTTTTATGTCGTCGATCGGAAGGTCAGCTTTCCCAAAGTGGTGGAGAATCTGATCCGGCTGCAACCCAAGCAGGCCGATCGTATTGACCGCCTGCCAGCCGATCAGCGTGATAAAGTCATGGCGCAGCGGGTCACGATTACCAAAATAGTTTCCTACGCTGTTCCCGTCATTACGCTCGTCTTGTACGCAGTCTTCGCCGGCGTTCTGTTTGCGACTCTCAAGTTTAGTGCGAGTGCCGATGTCAAATACAAGACTCTGTTTGCTGTGGTCGTCTATAGCAGACTGCCGGAACTACTGGGGTTTCTGCTGGCAACGCTGTCGCTTCTGGCGGGAGTCGGCCGCGACGCATTTAACATCGAGAATCCCTTGGCTCTCAATCCCGGATATTTCATCGGCCCGAGCGGCTCCCCGGTTCTGCGCGCCCTACTGACGCCGTTGGATGCCATCACCATCTGGACATTAGTCCTGACCGCCATCGGTATCACTCACATCAGCAAGGTCAAGCGCGGGACCGCGTTCGCCGTGGTGTTCGGATGGTCCGCCTTCGTGGTGTTGGCTAGGGTTGCCCTTGCCGCAGCGACTTCCTGACGCATCACAAAAACGCGCCATGCACACTGCGGACGGTCGTTGCCATCGGCGAGGAACAATCTCCTTGGTTGGATTGATTATCTCTCGACGGTCTCGGGGGGCGGGTACATCGGATCGTGGCTTAGTTCGTGGGCGTACTACATTGGCGAGCAAAATGCCGCGAAGAACAATCAAATCGGCCAAATCGAAGCGGAACTGAACCGCGAGCCCCAGAGTGGAGGCGAGAAAGTTCTCAGGCAATTCGCCGCGAACTTCTCTTAGGATACTCACGCAGGATTCTTTCGATATGCACCTGTAATTCCCCGGCCATGTTCTTTTTGGCATCTTCGAAACTACTTCCACGGACAGTGACCGACAGACTTTTGCATAGCCCTTTCCAGCCGTCATCTTCCGACCAGAAATCGCAGTCAATCGGTATGCTAGCGGTCACTTCCAGGTTCACTACTTCAGAAGTCATAATCACTCCACAACCAGTCCCTAACCGCTGGAGCAGGATTCTACGCCGCGACAGCTAAACCTGCTTCCTCGGAATGGACCAGAAAATCGCGCCAGAGATTTTGAACGGGTAAGAACTCGCGCTCATAGGTCAGGCGGAAATGCACATCACGCTGGCTTACGGTGGACCATGCATCTCGTTCAATGGTGTATACGCTAGTCTCATTCATAGACTAAGGCCTCACGACAACCATGCTATCAACGGCAAATCCGGCAGTCTGGTCAAGATTGACCGGTGAACTGATTTGGTGAAAAGGACCAATATTGAACAGACCTGTGAACACTGCACTTGATAGAGTCGGACCAGAGGGAAAGCTCACCCAGACCGGCAGGAAACCAAAGTGAAGAAGCAACCAAGTACGCACCCCCCATCTTTATCTTTGCCTCCCGAACAACGACGCCGTGGAGTGCGACATAACCGACAAATCTCATTCGCGGTCATTCGGTTTAACGAGCGAACCTACCAGTCGGCCGGAGTTGTGGCCGTTATCGAGGGAATTGAGGCCGCACAAAAAACTCTCAATGATTCCGATTGGTGTCAGAGCCCGGAAGACCGGAAAGTAGGTTGGCGCTATTTCCTGGAGGAAACCGATCTGCAGCCCGGAATGGACCCGGAGAAGGCCACCAAACTACGAGAAATGCGGCTCGACCTTCGAGAGTCTTAAACTCAGGGCGCTCTGGGGCTCAGCCTCCCGCTCCGGTCGTGACGAACATGTCAAGGACGTGCTCATTGAGCGTTTCGGCGATTTTTTTGGCGTCCTCGACCCGCGTGCCTCCGAGCAGGTCAAATCCAAACAATGCCCCCTTCAGGATCGGAATCGTGTCTTGGTAAAGTTGCACGACAAGCAAATGCTTCCCGTCCCCAGCCTGCTGAACTGTGAAACGGCAGTTGCTGCGCTCGGTTTTCTTCTCCGCCATAGCGCGCAGCATAGAATAGCTTTGGGCGCGAGAACTGTTCAAAATTGAACATTCTTGTGCGTGGGGCCGGGCCCATCACCCAAGCAGCGCCGAACTGCGATTGTTGTAGCAATCAGGTCACATGGCATGTCGCGAGGGCGCGTGGTTCTCGACCAACACTGAGCAATAGGGAACAGCTTTCCTCGTCGTGTGCCCTCATAGTTTGAGTTGGGGCTTAGCTTAATGGTCCGAGAATGACGGCAAGTCGCCGAGGAGACTGGAAAATGTCGATAGAAAATTCAGTTGTCGCTGTGTATCGCACGCATACCGAAGCGGATCAAGCGGTGAAAGAGCTTCAGCGCGGCGGAGTCGACATGCACAAATTGTCAATCGTTGGGAAAGGCTACCACACCGACGAGCAGGTGGTCGGCTATTACAACACCGGCGACCGCATGAAGTATTGGGGCAAGGTCGGTGCATTCTGGGGAGGCTTTTGGGGGCTCCTATTCGGTTCCGCTTTATTCATGATCCCGGGTCTCGGCCCAATCTTAGCGGCGGGACCGATAGTGGCATGGATCGTGGCAGGTTTGGAAGGTGCGGTGGAGGTTGGAGCATTGAGTGCTCTGGGAGCTGGCCTCTACAGCATAGGAATTCCTAAGGACAGCATTGTGAAGTACGAAACAGCGCTGCAGACCGATCAATTCCTGCTCATCGCGCATGGTACGGCCGCAGAAGTAGCCAAGGCGAAGGACATCATCGAGAGCACCCATCCTGCTTCCTGCACACTCCACGCACCCGAAGCAGTGGCAGCCTAGCACAGAGAGTCTTGCAGCCATTATTGAAAGAGTGCTGATCGTTATTGCCTGGAATCAGCGTTGCTCAGAATCAGTCTTGCCCAGAATCAGGGTTACCCGGCGGCGAAAGCTCTGACATTTTAACGATTCAGAGCTTAGCTGCCTGGCAGGGTTAAATATCCCGCAACCGGCACGACCAATGCAGCATCTTATTTTATCGGAGTGACCATTATGCTGGAGAGAAATAATCGCACCGAGAATAATCAGAACCAAGATGAACTTGGACCAGATTCGGCCGGACAGTCTGGCGACCTTCAGGGAATATCGGATGAAGCCGATGCGGATTCGGAGAGCGTGAAGGAATTATTAGAACAGGGAAACGCATTCGAAGCCGAGGCCGTGGAGGGCGTGGAGAACGCCAAGGATGCTGACGTGGCTGAGGTAAGGACGAGACAGGTTCCGGAGGACGACGTCCCCGCAGAGTACTTGGACGACGACGAGCACGTTGCTTAAAACCGAATCTCGCCCCGATGGCAGGATCAACTAGCCAGGAGAAGAAGATGCCACCGAGCCCCCACAACCGGATTGCAGAGCTCCACAACCTTGCGGCCCACGCCGCGGCTGCGGTCGCCCATGGCAAAGGAGATCATCTAAGTGCACACGAACTCAGCAAACAGGCGCTCGAGCACTCCATGAACGCCCACAAGCTATCCCAAGAGTTCGCCACGAAGGTTGCAAAGCCCAGCAAAGCCTAAAAACTCGCAAGACCCACAAGACCCAATTGCATTTACTGTGATTTCGGTGTTGCGGTCGCCAAGGCCTGAACCGGTTGGTCTGCTGTTGTCTTGGATGCGACTCCCGCATGCGTTTGTTTGACAGGCGGAATTTCGGTTCCAGCGGGATAGATGAAGATCTGGACCGTGCCCCAACCGGCATCCGACTTCGCATCCGTCTGCTTCCCCATTCCCAGAGTCTTAAGCTGACTATCGTCAAATCCGAAGTTCTCGACTAGATACTCGCGCACAACCATGGCCCGGGCTTCGGTTAGCACCAAATCCTTCTGGGTATCGCCTTCCATGCCAGCGGATGCCACGATCACGGCAAGCCCGAACTGATTATTCGCCAGGAAGTCGCCGCCAGCGTTTAAAGATTTCTGATTTTTCAGTTTGGCCGAATCCTGCTTATCGAACAGCTGCTTCGCCGAGTACGTAAACTCCTTCATCGTTGCGCTTTGCGGCAGATGGTCGATCTCGTTCTGTGCGAGCTCGGCGGAATCTTCGTAGCCGCGGTTCTTGAAATACCCGCGCACGAAGAAGTTGTGCTTCAGGGCTTCCATATTTTCTTGGAAGTCAGTAACCCCTGCTTGCGCCTGAACCATCGTGTCCTGCATGGCGCTCGTCGTCTGTGCGAGATTGGTGTAGAGCTGTTTGTCGTTCACCAGCGCTCCCACGGTTCCCTGCCCTGCATTGATCTTGGCGCTGATCGAGTCCAGATTCGCTGTTGCCCGAGTGGCGTTCTGGATGGCTTGCTGGCTGCTATCCAGAATGCCGCTTGTCTTTTGGAGCAGGTCTGACATTTCGAGTGGCGCCTCGCTCGCGATAGTATCGCCATCCCGCACGTCGGCTTTTCCGGCGGTTCCAAATGAGATCGCCAGATATTGGTTCCCCAACAGCCCCTCGGTCTCGATGCTGGCAACGGAGTCCTGCTTGATGATCTCGTGCGTCGACTTGCCGAGATCCATAACCACGGTGACCCTTTCGCCGGGTTTGTGGGGCAACACGATGCTGCTTACGGTTCCACTGTGAACACCGCCCACCCGCACATCGGCTCCCGCATCCAGCCCCACGACATTGTCGAATTGCGCCTTCAATCGGTACGTGGAGCTGAAAAGATATTGCTTGCTCCCGATGATGAAGACTCCGAGCACCAGAATTGCCAGTGTCGCCACGATGAAAGCTCCCAACCGCGCCGCCCTCGACATATGCCCTCC
>Ga0187862_10006290_pt1 | contig 10807 bp, 10 predicted proteins | sample June2016WEW_10_1_FD_133003 | JGI IMG/M metagenome (GOLD analysis project Ga0187862, IMG submission 133003) | Peatland microbial communities from SPRUCE experiment site at the Marcell Experimental Forest, Minnesota, USA - June2016WEW_10_150 | ecosystem: Environmental > Terrestrial > Soil >...
GACGATGTCCTTCAGGACAACATAACCGGCGGCGAGATCGACGACCGCGCAAGGCGCCGGATCATTACTTTCCCGCATATGCGGCACACATTTCCCATTATCGATGTTCCACAGCGTTGACGGATCAGCCGCCTGTGCGGCAGAGATCAAAAGCCACGGGACAATCCAAAGGAATTTCATATCAGCATCGATGGGTCGGTGTCGGTTGGGCCGTCTTTGTGTTGAGCGGATTGCCGCCAGACGGAACGCTGCGAGCCTACCACGTCTGGCGTTGGTCGAAAAAGATGGTGAGACCGGCTAACGTGCCAACGAGATCCGTCCAATGACGCTTCCGGAGACCGGATCGATAATGACTACCCGATCCACCCCGCCGCCATGCAGCTGCACCGCCAGCCGATCCCGCACCGAGGCGATTCCCGCGATGACAGTCCCGGCCGGTTCATCGAGCACCGCTGCGAAAGCTGTCTCCGGAAACCTGGCCGGCGCAAACATTGTGCGTCTCACAACTGTCACCACGACTACGGTTGTCCCAAGCACGATCAGCACACCCATCAGGATCGTGGCGATTTTGAGCGCTCGCATGCCGCTGCCCATGGTTCATCCTTTCCGGCCGGACGGCCCAGGTTTATGCGTGCCGTATGGCAGAGGCGCCGCCGGGACCTGGACCTTTCCGCATCACCCCTTCGCGCGAGCAGGTGGGACGGCGAATCGATCGATTGCTGGCCGACGCGATCGGCACGATCTCCCGCTCCCGAGTCAAGACGCTGATCGAGGAAGGCGCATTGTCGCGAACGGATAGTGCATCCTCCACGTGGGCAACTGGTGGCGTGTCGGTCGGGTCAGGTGACGTGTCGCGTTCGCAAACAACTGAAGACGCATTTTCGCATCATGGCATCCCGGTCACCGAGCCGGCCGAGCCCGCCCGCGCCGGGTCCACCTACACGCTGATGTTGCCGGAGCCAGTTGCCGCCACGCCGCTGCCTCAGGCGATCCCCTTTCCGATTCTGTATGAGGACCGTGACCTCATCGTGCTCGATAAACCCGCGGGACTTGTCGTGCATCCCGCACCAGGCAACCGGGAGGGGACGCTGGTGAACGCGTTGTTGGCCCATTGCGGCCCGGGTTTCACCGGGATCGGTGCCGAGAAAAGGCCGGGAATTGTGCACCGGCTGGACAAGGATACCTCGGGTGTCATGGTCGTGGCCAAAACCCAGTTGGCCAATGACGTGCTAAGCGCCGCCTTCGCCGCCCGCGATCTGGAGCGGGCCTACCTGGCGCTGTGCTGGGGATTGCCGACCCCGTTAACCGGCGAAATCGAGGGTGCCATCGGCCGCGACAAGCGGGACCGCAAGCGAATGGCGGTGGTTAGTCATGGTGGCAAAGCGGCCCTGACCCGCTACCGTGTCATACGTGGATATGCGAGTTCCGCCGCGTTAATGGAGTGCCACCTGGCCTCCGGTCGGACCCACCAGATCCGGGTCCATATGAGCGCGCATGGTCACCCAATTGTCGGAGATCCACTGTATTTACGCCGCATTCCTGCGGCTTCCAAGGGGTTACCCGACGGGCTTCGGCATGCCTTGCTCGACTTCCCCCGACAGGCCCTGCACGCCGCCAGCCTGGGGTTTTCACACCCTCGGACAGGCCAATCGATGCGGTTCGAAACGCCGCCTCCGGAGGACATGAGGGCCCTGATTGGCCTGCTTGAAAGCAACCTGTCCGGACATTAACTGGTTAGTAATCTTGACAGGACTATAATGGTCCTGTATACGGAATGGGTCGCGGCGAGGGATGCATCGCCCGACGGAGAAGTCCGGATACGCCGCCGCCTTCGACAGGGACGGGTTCCCGGGACGGAACTCCTCTCCCGCATTCCGCGTATCAACCGAGCCAAGCCCTCCCTCGTGCGCCAATCCCGGGCATGATCGAGAGGCCGCCGAATGGAGCCTTCGATGGCATCTGCCGTCCTTAACATTGCCCCTGAGGGCAATCTCACCCGGTATCTCCAGGAGATCCGGAAATTTCCGATGCTAACCCCCGAGGAAGAACTTTCGCTCTCCCATCGCTGGCGGGACCAACAGGATATGGAGGCGGCACACAAGCTTGTCACCTCCCATTTGCGTCTCGTCGCGAAAATAGCGATGGGCTATCGCGGTTACGGCCTGCCGGTCGGCGAGCTGATCAGCGAAGGCAACGTCGGCATGATGCAGGCGGTAAAGCGGTTCGACCCGGACCGCGGCTTCCGGCTGGCGACCTATGCGATGTGGTGGATCAGAGCCGCCATTCAGGAATACATCCTGCACTCCTGGTCGCTGGTGAAAATGGGCACCACGGCCGCTCAGAAGAAGCTTTTCTTCAACCTGCGGCGCCTTAAGGGGCAGATGAAAGCGATCGACGATGGCGACCTGCAACCTGAGCAGGTGACCGAAATTGCCCGTCTGTTGGGCGTCCCGGAGCAGGACGTGGTCAACATGAATCGCCGTCTCGCCGCGCCCGATCACAGCCTGAATGCCCCAGTCCGCCAGGACAGCGAAGGCGAGTGGCAGGACTGGTTGGTCGATGATACCGAGAGTCAGGAAACCGCGATTGCCGATCGCGAGGAACTGACCGGTCGCAAGGCGCTGCTGGCGGGCGCTTTGAAAACGTTGAACGCGCGGGAGCGCGACATCCTGATGGAGCGCCGCCTGAAGGATAATCCTGCGACGCTCGAGGATTTGTCGCACAAGTACAATATCTCCCGGGAACGGGTGCGGCAGATCGAGGTCCGCTCATTCGAGAAGTTGCAGAAGGCGATGAAAGCCCGGGTCGCCGAGCAGCGGGCCGAGGCCAGCCAGCGCGTCGCAGCGCAGTGATCGGCGAGGCGGCCCTCACCGCGGGGGCCGCCAACGCTTTAAATGTGCCAGACCGAGGTCTTGCATCGCGGCCAGCATGCCGGTGTGGGTAGCGCGGTGACGTCCAACGTGTGAGCCGCTTCGGCCGCGTGCGGGCTTCATATCTTACGCTGGATGGGCAGCTTGCAACCCAACCCGGGACGGGAGAGGCATGCTCTCGTCGTGCTCAGATTGTCACTGCGCCGGCCGAGCATGAACAATCCCGGCCGGCGGTGGGCCGGTATTCCGCAATCAATCCTTTAGTGTCGCCCCAAGCGCGTCGAGCAAATGTCCGGTGCCGTGCTCGCGAGAGCCGGCGTCGTCGTAACCGTCAAGAAATGCTCCTTGCTCGGTGACTTTCAGGGTGGTCTTCCCACTCGTGCCATCGAGCTGCAGGGTCGCCAACGATACCGAGATCTTCTTGTCGCCCAGGTGCATCTCGTAAGTATAAACCAGCCGCTCGTTCGGGATGACGTCGTGATAGGTGGCGTCGAACGTGGAAACGACTCCACCCTCCCAACGCCCCTTTAGTCGCTCGCGGCCGCCCGCGCGCACGTCCATTTGCCGCTCGAGCACCTCCCAGCGGCCAGGCGTGCCACCGAACCACTTTTGCTTCGCCGCCTCGTCGGTCAACGCCTTCCAAACCCGCGCAACCGGAGAGTCGTAGGTGCGCTCCAGGTGGAATGTGGCATGGACCACTGATCGGGTGGCGGTCTCGATCACACCCTGCATGCGCACGACCTCCTTCTCCAGCTTGTCCAACGTGGTGCGCCATCCCTCCCGCGCGCCGGCGACCATTGACGCGGCCAGCGATGGATCAATGAATGTGTAGGTCTGCACCACATCCATTTGCGTGCCGCCGAGTGCGTCGGAAAAGTTGACCTCGGTGTAAGCGCGAAACAGCTGCTTGCCGGCACGATCGGTGACATGTGAGTCGATCACCAGCCTGCTATGTGGGGTGACCTCGACGAACATGCCGCGGGTCCGGTGCTCCTCACCGGTGGGTGAACGCATGCAAACGTCGAACGCGCCGCCGTTGCGCATTTCCACCCTGGCATCGGAAACGGTGTAGGTTTCCGGGCTGAACCAGCGCTTTACGTGGTCCGTAGAACTCCACGCGTTGAACACTGTTTCGCGTCTCGCGTGGAAGACACGCGAGACGCGGAGCGGCGGGGGTTGCTGCGTTGCGTCGGACGTCACTTCAGGGGTTTGAGCCATCGCCGTTTCCTTCTTTTTCCAGGGTTTTCAGGTAGCCGCCCAACCGGTCGAGGCGGTGCTCCCACTCGATTCGGCGAGCGTTGATCCACTGTTCGGCCTGACTGAGCGCCTGAGGCTCGATCGCGCAGATGCGGACCCGGCCGACTTTCTCCGAGCGCACGAGACCAGCGGCCTCCAGTACGCCCAGGTGCTGCATGGCCGCGGGGAGCGACATTGGCAGCGGACGGGCCAGTTCGCCCATAGGCGCGGGCCCATGGGTCAGACGTTCGACCATGGCACGGCGCGCCGGATCGGCGAGAGCGTGGAACAGGCGGTCCAGGTCGTTGGATTGGTTAAGCATATGCTTGAGTATCTGGACGCGGTCAGTAAGGCAATAGGTTTAGTGTTTCATGGTGAAATTTTCAGGCTCTGGTTAGACCGGTCGCATGGGTGACTGCTCAGGCCGGCCGCGCCCGCGCAATAGCATCGCAATCGGCTGACGGCGATGCACCGGACGAGCGAGAGATGGGTCGCGGCGGAATGGGACGATGATGGGACTTCAGACGCCGGTCGATATCACGCGGTCGCCGAGCCTGCCCCGGTTTGGGCCATCGTGCGGCCGGCAAGTGCCGCCACCACGATTGCCCACCCGGATGTGAGCAAATTGACCCCCACCAGAAGTCCAAGCGCCCAGACCGCTGTTCCCGGCCAACCCCCAATGATGATCGCTGCCAATACCAGGTCGGCGATACCGCTCAACAGCATCCAGATCCAGGTGCCCGTCAGAACGTGACGAGAGGCGATTGCAACCGCGGTTTGGAATACACCCTCGGCGATGAAGAATGCGGTGAGCACGATGGTAAGTGATATCGCACCCTGAACCGGCATCAGGACCAGCAGGACGCCGATCGCAACCGAAAGCGCCGCAGTAACAAGGCTCCATAGAAAAGCATGGACGTGATGGGTTGAGACAATTGCAATGAGGCCGATGACCCCGCTGATCAGCAGCAACCAACCAACGTAGATGGCGACGGCAATCGATGCCGCGACTGGCGCACAGATTGCCAGCACGCCAAGAATGACCATGACCACCCCCTGGAACAGGAACAGCTTCCAGTGGGCGCCGAATGCGTTCGTCACGGCTCGTTGCATATCGCTCAGGGTCGGGTCGACAGCCGGCATGGGTTTCTCCTGTCGGGTCAGCTCGTGTTGCTCTGTGTACTTGGGCATGTTCCGAGGTGTTATCGTTACTATTCAGCTTTCGATCAATAGCGGTCGCAAAACTGACACCTTGCCGCGCAAGCGCTTTGTCGTCGGCCGTCGGTACGCGAATCAGTTCTGGAACGAATTGGTGGCGCCGGTCGCGGCGTCACTCGTTGTTTGAGGCCCCGTCCAGACCCCAGGCTTCGGCGATCCGCGACCGTGCGGCGCGCAGTCGGGTTGCTCGGGCCAGCGCGACAGCCTCGAGCGCCACTCGCACCGCCAGTGGGGCAATCTGCGTCAGCAGCCAACCTGCAGCGGCTGCACTCCAGGCGATGCCAATGGTCGTGGGATCTGTGACGATCGCGATTGCGGTCTCGAACGACTGGCCGGTATTCCAAAGCGTTGTCACAGGGTGCACGCAGCCTGCCAGCCCGCAGGTCAGTACGGCGCGCGCGACCGGGCGCCCGGGTTCCCGATCCAACCTGAGCGCAACCACTCCTGGCGCGAGCAAACCTGCGGCGACGGTAGCGGTCCCTGGTGCAATTGCCGCCAGAACGCCGCAAGCGAGGCCAGATAACCAAACGACGGACCGGTTGCTGCTGGCGAGCCCTGCTTTGCGCTGCCGCGTTGGGCCTTGTTTCGTCGTCGGTTGCTTGACCGCCGTGGCCATTCATTCAGCCCATAGCGGCAAGGATCAGAGTAATCGCGAGGGCGGCAAGTCCGGCCCCGGCGGCGATTTCCTGGCCCAGGCGGGTCGCGAACGCCGCTCGCAGTACGCCGCCGTCGGCTATCTGGTTCAGCTCGGCGTCGATTTCCGCCACGCTCGCACGTGCCGAGCGTAACCCTTCCAGGTCCGCAGCATGTCCAGCCTGATCCTGCAACAAGAAAAGGATCGGCTGCAGGAAACCCAACGCTGCCAGCGCTGTCAGTTGTGCATCCACCGCTGCCCGGCGTTCGCGGTTCTTCCAACGCTCGACCAAAGATTGGGAACGGGCAGCGATCCACGCAGTCACGCCTTTCATTACCGCTGGATGAAAGCGATTTTGTAGTTCGGTCAGCAGCTTCAGCGTGGCGAGCACGCGATCGGCTGCCTCGCCCTCGTGCCCGAGCGCTTGCACCTCACCATCCAGCAAGCGTTCCGAGCGGGCGCCGATGAAGGCAGCAATCCGCGGTTCCAGCAGATCGGCATCCGGTGTCGTCGTCGCGATGGCATCGAGCGCCGGCGCCAAATCCGTGAGACTGGTGATCCAGCGTCCGCCAACAAGTGCGCTGGCGCACGGAATGATGGGATTGAGCGTGTAGGTCAGGCGCGGCAACCCGCCAGCTGGTCCCTTGATCTGCAACACCGCACGCCGCTGCCTTGCCTCAAGGCGCTGTGGCCCGGAAGGTGCCCGCTCTTCCCGCATGGCCGCCCAAATGCCTTGAACCTCGCTGTTCACAATGTCGTGGAGATTGCGCTGCAACCCGGGCTCGTTCTCCAAGGCGGCCGCCAGCACCGGGCCAAGCCCGTCCGGGAAGATTGCGAGGCCCCGCCAGCACAGCGGCATTAAGAGATCTGCGTCAGTGATGGCCCGCATTGTCAGCAGCGACAGGGCCGTTTCCTTGTCCGTCAACGTATCCTGGGCGTTCTGACGAACCAATTCTTCCAGCTTCACGGCGAGGCCGGAATCACCCAGGCCTCGGCGGAGCCAATACATCAGCGTTCCGCCCTGGATCGCGATCAGGGCCTCGGCTGGGTCTAGCGCCATCGCCAGCGCCAGGGTCCGGTTGTTCCAGACCGTTATTGCACCAATTTTGAAAGAGCGTTGCGCACGGGAGGCCGGACGGGCGGCCACGCGCCGGCCCCGTGCACCGCTCGGATCGCGCAGCAGGGCGGGAGGTGGCCGATGGTCCGGGTCTTCGGCGAGCATGCCGCGCGTGAGGTCATACAGAATCGGCGGCAGGCGCTCACCACCGGTGATTGCAACGAAATCACCGAGTTCAAGCTTGCGATACATGATGGTTCTGTCGTCGGCACCGTCCATCGCCGGGCGGCCCAGGGCCAACGTTACAAGCAAGACGCCAAGTGCGTACACATCGTCGGCGGTGCGGCCTTCACCACGTGCTGCCGGATGACAGAGAGCGGTATAGGCGGTCTCGCAAACTGCCGGTTGGTGCATGGCGGCTGGGGCAGACCAGGCAGCGCCCAGAGTAACTGGACGATTTGGTTGGATTTGGAAGACGTTGTTGGGGCGTATTCCGCGGTGGGTGATGCCGCGCGCCTGAAGCTGCTCCAACACCGCGGCGATCGGTCGCATGACGAATTCAATCAAAGTGGTTTCCGGCCACGGCCGAAGACCGCTTGAGACCGGCGAGCCCGCCGGTGCCTGGCAAATTACGAACCATGCTGCCTGACCGTCGATCGGCGGGCCAATGCCATGGGCCAAGGGGGTCAGCAGTCCCTCCACCCTGGTGACAAGGTTGTGCAGTGTGCGGGGGCGGGCCGGTGCGTGGCGATCCACACGGAGTGCCATGAGCGGGAAGGCACTGGTGCGGAGACTGCTGGCAGCGAATGCCATAACGCCGCCACCTGCATCTGGCAGTCGCCGCGTGACGTCCACCAGGTATTGGCCACCGATAAGGGTGCCGGAATTTTGCTCGGGAAGATCGGCCATGGTGCTGTTAGACGACGGCTGCTGCGGTGTGGACCGGGCCCTGAATGACGTCGGCGATCGGCTCTGCCTGCGACGTATACTGGGTTCGAAGCGCGCGTTCGATCTGCGTCAATGATTCTTCGTAATGGTATGTAAACGTGGCGATATCGCCGATGGTCGCAGCCCAGTTGGCTTCGGTAAACAAAGTCCGGTATCCCGCGAACAGAACGGGCTGGGTGGCACAGGCAACCGCGATCTCGATATAGTGCTCGACTGTTTCGCCAATACCGGCGGTAGCGCCGATCGCCTGCAACAAGCGGGCGGCCATGCGGGAGGCGAACGACTCACCGCTCAACGTAATCAGCGGCAAACCCATTCGGATCGCATCGCTGGCAATGGTACCGGCATTATACGGGAACGTATCGAGGAACATATCGGGCAAAGCGAGCCGTGCCATGTACTCGGCCGGATCGACCCGCTCGGCGAACAGAATGCGCGCCGGATCGACGCCAGCCAGGCTGGCGCGGGTGCGCAAATTATTGCGGGACCAGGCGTTGTCGGAGGCCAGCCAAAGCACCGATCCCGGTACGCGTTGCAGGATCGCCATCCAGGCACCGAACATCGTCTCGGTGATTTTGTAATGGTTGGAGAAACAGCAGAATACGAAACGACCCTCCGGCAGACCCACCATCGACCGTGAAACCGGTCCTCCAATCACTCGCTTTCGGTCATTGGCCTGGTAGTTTGGCCCCACGTAAAGCGGCTGCGGCTGATACTGTGCTGCAAACGCTGGTGGGATGACGAACTCGTCGCACAGCAGGAAGTCGAGTTCGGGCATTGGCACCGGGCCGATGAAGCCGAGATAGGTCGCCTGAATGGGTGCCGGACGCCAGCGCAGGATCGCCATGCGGGTGCCGGTGGTCAGACCGTTGAGGTCGATCAGGATGTCGATCTCATCGGCGCGGATGGTGCGCGCCGCGTGCTCATCGGTCATGTCCTTGATGATCGTGAAGTGGTCGAACGACTCGATTACGCGCCGGCGGATATCGCTGCCGTCCTCCGGGCTTGTGCAATAGCCGTGCACTTCGAACCGCGACCGGTCATGCCGCTCGAACAATTCGGCAATGAGATAACTCATGGCGTGACGGCAGAAATCCGACGACATGTAGCCGACTCGGATGCGGTCATGGCGGTAGCCTTGCCGGGGCGCGAGATGCTCGGGTGCGGGTCGGATTTTCCGTTCAATCCAGGCGCTGGCGATGCGTGCTTGCACGGCCACCTGGTCGGTTAGCGCCAGTGCCGCGAGCGGTCCACAGCTCGCCATCAAATCGTCGGGTGAGAGGCCACGGATTGCATCACTTAGGATCGGCCACGCGCACATACGCTGGCGGACATGTAACCAGTGCTGGATGACGTCTGGTTGGTCGTGCTGGATCGTCAGGCTGGCCTGCATTGCGGCTTCGGCGTCGGCCAGTTGACCGAGCTGTTCCAGCAGCCGGGCGCGTTGGTTGAGGAGGGCGATACGTGCAGTGTCCTTCTGCATCGCATCGGCCCAACAGGCGAGTGCCATCTGCGGATCGCCGTGTTGTTCGAGCAACAAACCGAGGTTGATCGCGGCTGGAGTGAAGTCGGGGCGTAAGGCAAGCGCAGCGCGATAGGCAAGGATAGCGTTCTCCGGCTCGCCGGCATGGTTCCACTCGGCGCCGAGGTTGAACCAGGCAGCGTGCGAATGGCGTCCACCCGAGCCGTGCAATGCGATCCATGTGCGATACAGGTCGATAACCTGACGGTCGCCCTTGTTGGTGCCGATTTGTTCCGCCGCGGCCAGTACATCCGCGAAGGAGGTGACATCCCACCGGTTTGTGGTGTTGAGGACGAGATCCCGTTCAGGTCGGTGGGATTGGTCCATCGGGGCCTCGTCCAGGGTGGAGGTCGCCATTCAATGGCATCGGGGCAAATATTCGGTTAACTTTGGACCGGGTTCCGCGATTTTTCGTTGGCGTCGCGGCAGCCGCGAGCCGTCAGCCCTTGCGTTGAGGGGCGTACTCCGCTGCCCGCAAATGGTGTGGTATCGCGCAACGCACGCCGGCTCGTACCCGGGCGATAGTGGCAACCTGGTGCAGGCAGGCCGAAAAATGTCTCAGCCACTGCTGGTATTGGGGTTCATCGGCCCGCATGGTGCCGGCCAACGGCGAACTCAGTACTGCGGTGGGCGTTTCCTGACCGGCGTGAATGGATTATCCGGGTGACGCACCGTTCTCGGAGTTGATCCATGACCTATCTCGTTGCCGACGACCTGCCCACGACCCCGGCGGGGCAGCGCTTCCGTGAATTGCTGGCTCGTCCGGGTATTCTGCGAATGCCAGGGGCGCATAACGGTCAGGCTGGGTTGCAGGCGAGGGCTGCTGGCTTCGATGCACTTTACCTCTCCGGTGCCGCCATGACCGCCTCCATGGGCATCCCCGACCTGGGCATGATCACGGTCGACGAGGTGGGTTTCTTCGTGCGCCAGATCGCCCGCGCCACTGGCTTGCCGCTGCTGGTTGACGGCGACACCGGATACGGCGAGGCGCTGAACGTCATGCACATGGTGCGCTCGTTCGAGGACGCCGGCGCGGCGGCGGTGCACATCGAAGACCAGTTATTGCCGAAGAAATGCGGCCATCTGAACGACAAAAAACTGGCCGATCCGCATGACATGGCAGCCAAGATCGCTGCCGCTCGGCGGGCGCGCCGGCATCTGTACATCGTTGCCCGCACCGACGCCGCGGCGAGCGAGGGGATCGACGGTGCCGTCGCCCGCGCCAAACTGTTTCTGGAGGCCGGCGCCGACGCAATCTTCCCCGAGGCGCTGGTTACCGCGGATATGTTCCGCGAGGTGGCGCGCCGGTTACCGAACGTGCC
>Ga0187862_10006319_pt1 | contig 10778 bp, 5 predicted proteins | sample June2016WEW_10_1_FD_133003 | JGI IMG/M metagenome (GOLD analysis project Ga0187862, IMG submission 133003) | Peatland microbial communities from SPRUCE experiment site at the Marcell Experimental Forest, Minnesota, USA - June2016WEW_10_150 | ecosystem: Environmental > Terrestrial > Soil >...
CGAGAGCACGGTACCGACCAGCAGCCTGAATGATCCCTCGGCGGTTGCGGTGGATGGAAGCGGCAACGTCTACATTGTCGATCTGGGGAATAACCGTGTTTTGAAGGAGCCGCTTTCAGCAGGTAGCTATACCGAGAGTCTGCTGCCAAGCAGCAGTCCGGCTCAACCCACCGGGATCGCGGTGGATGGTAGCAGCAACGTCTACATTGCCGTGGAAAGCGGCTTCGGTATCAATTGGGTGTTGAAGTTGACGCCCTCGGCGGGAAACTATACCGAGAGCATGGTGCCAGCCAGCGGCTTGGCTAGCCCTTCTGCGGTCGCGGTGGATGGGAGCGGCAATGTCTATATTGCCGATTCAGGCAAGAATGTCGTGTTGAGAGATGACTTCGCGGATCCACCGAGCCTGAGCTTCGCGGCGACGGCTCCGGGTTCGACGAGCAGCGACAGCCCGCAGACGGTCGCTGTCGAGAACGTCGGCAATACAGCGCTGAACTTCCCGATCCCGAGTGGCGGGAACAATCCAAGCATTTCGGCGAACTTCACTTTGAACAGCAGCGCAGCAAACGCCTGCCCGGTAGAAAGTGCCGCCTCCTCGACGACAGGAACCCTTGCAGCCGGCCAATCCTGCCAGTTGTCCGTCAGCTTTATGCCACCGGCAGCGGGTACTTTCAGCGGCGCGCTTGCAGTAACCGACAATGCGCTCAACGCGGCCGCTCCCGCATACGCGGTACAGAACATCCTGTTAAGCGGCACGGGTACACGGGCGAGTCAAACAATCAACTTTACGCCGCCAGCGTCACCCGTGACATACGGCGTCTCACCGATCACGCTGTCGGCAACGGCAACGTCTGGGCTGCCGGTCACTTTCAGCGTGACTGGACCGGCGTCTGTAAGCGGGAGCACGCTGAGGATCACTGGTGCTGACTCCGTTGTGGTGACAGCGAGCCAAGCAGGCAACGCCAACTATTTACCGGCAGCAGCAGTTTCGTACACGATTACTGTGAACCAGGCCGTTCTGACCGTGACGGCGGTATCGCTGACGATCAACTACGGCCAGACGCTTCCCGCCTACACGGCAACCTACAGCGGCTTCCAGAATGGCGACACAATCGCTGTGCTGAGTGGAGTTCCATCGCTGACAACCATTCCGGCCGCGCCGAGCGCCGTGGGACAATACACCATCACCGCGGCGCTTGGCACTCTCAGTGCGGCTAACTACAGCTTCATCTTCGTCAACGGCACGCTGACGATCAATGCGGCGGTTGGTACCGTCACGGTTACTCCAGCATCGTTGAACTTTGGCAACGTGGTGGTCAATACGACCAGCGCCGTCAAGACCGTCACCCTCAAGAACACCGGAACGGTCCCCATCAGCATCAGTTCGCTCACCGTGGCGCCGGGAATTTCGTACGCCATCGCCGCATCGCCATCCACCACCTGCACCGGCACGCTGGCGGCGGGGGCCAGTTGCACCCTGGCGTTGACCTTGACGCCGGCGTCGCTGGGCGCGCAGACGGGCGCTCTGACCATCGCTACCAACGCCGGCAACAGCCCGCAAACGGTGGCGCTGAGCGGGACGGGAATCGCGCCGACGACGCTGTCGGCAACAGCGGTGAGCTTTGGTAACGTGGTGCTCAACGAGAGCAGCGCCATCAAGGACGTTGCGCTCAAGAACAACCAGGCGGTGGCGCTGGCCATCTCTGCACAGACAGTCTCGGGCAGCGGCTTTGCGCTGGATCCATCGACGACCTGCACCACGACACTGGCGGCGGGGGCCAGTTGCACCCTGGCGGTGACCTTGACGCCCGCCTCGCTGGGCGCGCAGACGGGCGCTCTGACCATTGCCACCAGCGCCGGCAACAGCCCGCAGACGGTGACGCTGAGCGGGACGGGAATCGCCCCGACGGCGGCAACGCCCGTGTTCAGCCCCGCGGCGGGAACCTACAGCGGATCGCAGACGGTGACCATCTCGGACGCGACAACTGGAGCCGTGATCTATTACACGACCAACGGCGCGACACCATCGACCAAATCAACGCAGTACACGGCGGGAATCACGGTATCGGCAACGGAGACCATCAAGGCCATCGCAGTGGTAACCGGCTACACAAATAGCGCGGTTGCCTCGGCCGCTTACACCATCGACTAGTCCGGCGCTCTCGACAAGAGGCCGCCGGACTCGACACAAATTGTTGCTATTTGAAAGGACCACGCCATGCGCAAGCCCGAGAAAAGATGGAGGAAGGCAGTTGCAACAGGCTTCCTCCAGGCCATGACGCTTATCGTTCTGATCTCAGCCCCCGTCTGCCGCTCGCAGGACGTGGCGACCGCTTGCTTCCCCACTAATAACAATCCTGCATCGGATGGAGGCGGCTGCATCGAGTTCGACATGACTACCGGCACTATGCCTTCTATGTGTGGCGGCGTCATGGCGCCGAATACCAGCTCCACCGTCTATATCAGAGGAAGCTTCCCTGTAGGCGGCGGGGGAGGCTGCCCGAATGTCTTTCTCTATGCAGGGGAATGGACCGGTTTGACGTTGTGGAACGACAGTGGACCTGATCCATACGTGAGCCTAAGCAATCTCCAGTACGTGAGCCCAACACTCGCCACGTTCACACTATCCGTTGGCGGCGCCCCTCCGGGGGATCATCTCCAAATTCAGATGTATGCGCATACAGGTTGGATATACTTCAATGATTTTATGATTTGGCCTCCTCCGACCCCAAGCGCGCCGGGGCCGTCCCAGCCTAACTGCCCCACCATAAGCCTGGCCCCTGTAACTCCCGGCAGCCCCGCGACCGCCAGCACTCCCGCAGTCCCCAGCACTCCCATATCCCCCAACGTCTGGATGGCGGGAGTCGACAACCCGATCGTCATCAAGGGATCTGGCTTTACCTCTCAGGCCGTTGGAGATTGTATCGCGACCCTGGTCACCGCATCCTTGCCCGGTGGACCGACGGGTAGCGAAACTATTCCGATATCGAACCTTAAAATCGTTGACGATAACACGATCACCGCCGTCGTGAAGCCCCCGGCCATCGGAACTGCGCCGCAACCCGCGGGTCAGGTCCGAGCCGCACGGGCGATCGCTGCCGCCGTAGCGCCCGCGGACAGCGGCTCTGCGGACAGCAACACCACGGAGACGGCTTACATAACGTTGAATGGCACCCCGCCCCAGGAAGGAGACAACTCGGCGTCGGCTACGGCGCAGATCGTGAGTCCCAAACTCTCAATTACACAGCTTCAGTACACAAATAGCCAGGACGTTTGGAAGGATGACCCGGGTACCGCTCCATCCGCAATGTCGAAGACTGTATGGCCGCCATCTTCTAGCTCTCCTTCAGTCTCAGTTTTTGTATCCGAGGATAAGATTAAAGCCACAGCTACCTTCAACATTTCGCCAACGCCTCCTGTGGCAATCAACGGGGCGCGGATAGAAGGAAGCGTTGCGGGTCTTGGCTTGCTGATCGGAACGGTTGACATTCCCGCGGGTAAGACTTCGGTGAAAGTCAATTTGACCGGCGACACGGCGTTCCCGTCCAGCACTACCAAACGCTATTCATCACTTGGAGTAAAGTGGTCATTCTCGGTGACCGGTCAGCCATGTTCCGCCAATCCATCGCAGTGCTCTGCGGCAGGCGCCACATCCAGCGAAGTGTATGTGACGTATGCTGCCCCGTCGCCATTTAGTGAAACCACGATGACCATGATGCCGCTCACGGCAGTAAAACTGGCGATTGGCGACGGCGGCGCGACGAGCCAGACGGAGGTATTCAACAATACGTGGCAGCAGTTTGCGGGTCCGGCCAATGTAAAGGGATGGGATGGCCGGTCGCTGTACTACTACGATGAAGGTATGGGTTTCGATTTGGATTCAGTCGATGCGTATCAACTGCTAGTACAAGTAAACAATCAAGGACAACAACTGACAAGGGAGAGCGGGCAGTGCGGCGCGTGGGCGCATCTTCTGAGGGATGCTCTGGCGGTGAACGGTATCCCATCAAGTTTCGTGACAATCACGCCAGTCCCCGGCACCCACGGCTGGATGTTCATAAACGACTGGAAGTTTCGAGGCCCACCAACCTACCCCAATACTGCACCGTGGATCTATAAGTTTCTACTCGGATCCGAGGCCGGGGGCTACCTTGGGATGGCCACGGACCCCCCGCCAGGACCTATGTTTGGCGACCTCATCAACCAACCTGGAATTGCCGGGCAAAATGACATCACGCCGTCAGAGAAAGCATTCAACTTCCATTTCATCGTTAGGGTGGATGGAATCCCCGGCATAGGAGGCCCCTATTTCGATCCCTCTTACGGGGCAACCTACACCGGTGATTGCGACTTTGAAACAAAGGCTGTCGCCGGATATGGCGAACATATTACCGGCGAACCGGCCAACTACCTTCACGTTCAAAAGCCGTTTGGTGGTTGCAGTGTCACCATGCGCATAACCAACTAGCGCCAATAGGAGGGCCATCACCATGTTTAGGAAGACAGCAGTCTTGATCTTCATCAATGCTCTCGTCATGCTTGCTCCGCCGCGATTGGCCGCAGGTCCGGATCGTCATGTTGTTCTGGTTTCACGCCTCGCCGATGTGGGGAGTGCCAATTCGAAGACCGGGAAAGTGAAAACTGAATTAAGGGAAGTTCAGGTGGAGATGACGGGGCCATACGGCAAACCAGAACCGTATAGGTTGTTTCTCATTTTCGAGCCCCAAAGCGGGGCATTCTCCTGGACTATCAGCCTTAAGGATCCGGCAGCTGACCTGTCCGAGTTGACGAAATGGTTTAAGAGAGATCGCGCCGCATTCCTGAGGGACGACCGCTTAGTCACTTTCACAGCCTACAGGGAAACCCTGGAAATCCAGGATTTTCAGGGTCATGCATCGAGTGTAGACGAAGCCGAGCAGAAGGCCTTATCCTCCGCAGCGGCCCTCAATGATCCTCCCGGCAGCATGGAATCCGCGCAGCCGTTTCACAAAGTCACGCTGGACGGGTTGAGTACCGACTTCGATTGTGAACCTGGGTTTGCAGTATGCGGCCCATCCCCTAAGGTGATCGATGTGCAATGGGATAGGGTCGAGCAACACTGGATCGTGACTCTGAAAGCAAGGTGGACCGAGGAGATCACTTTGGATGCGGATTACAATGTGGTGTCGATGAGGAAGGTCGAATAGAGAACAAGTTGGATGTTGAGCGTCCCCGTTCTCGCCTTTGAGGTCCTGGGGACAGGTTTGCCGGTAAATGGTTGCGGCATCACTTCTAACTCACAGGAGGCTCAGGTCCGTATCTCAGAGAATCACAGTTACAACTTTGCTGGCACGCGTCAAGCTTCCGACAGAGAGCGGCAAGCACGAAGGATGGTCAATTCACGGTAACAGTAAACGTGGTTGTGACTGGGGTGACTTGGGGATTTCCGGTTCCGGTCACCGTGAAGGTATAGGTACCGGCGGTCGTTCCCCCGGTGGTTGAACCTCCAGGAGCCTCCCAGAAGTCGCCGCAGGCAGCCAGGCCACCCAGCGCCGCCGCCAGCGCAATCGCACCCATCATCGAGCGCCAACCGCGCCGACGCGCCGGAATCCCCAGGAAGAGCAGCAATGCGAGTAGCGCGCCGCCGCCAACCCATCTCCGGCCTTTATCGCGCAGATCTGGATGTACAAGCCGGCCGGTGGTGGCCGCGGCCGTAGATACCGAAATGGCGGCAGTGCCGCTGGCGACGGTGGAACTCAGCGTCACCGTCGGGCTTGCGACTGAACAGCTAGGCAGATCCTGTGCGTTCGAGGGGGTGTAGGAGGTGAGCGAGCAGGCCAGCGTCACGGTTCCCGCATAGCCGGTCGTTGTGGTTACCGCGATGGTCGAAGTGGCCGACGCGCCAGGCGCAACGGCAGCCGGGGTGGTCGCCGACAAAGTGAATGTGGCGGCAGAGTTGGTTCCCGTAACCGATACGGTAGCCGTGCCGGTCGCCGAGGCGTAGTTCGCGTCGCCACTATAGGAGGCGGTGAGAACGTCGCTCCCGGCACTGAGACCGTTGGCCGGAATGGTAAATGTGTACACTCCGGTTGTAAGAGTCTCCGCTGCCGAGGTGAAGCCCCCTCCCGAAAGCGTTACCGTTCCTGTGGGCGTTGTCCCGCCACTAGATGCGGCAGCCACCGTCACCGTCACATTCAGGGCGCTGCTGGCGTTCAGGCTGGTCTGAGCCGGAGCAACGGTCACCGTTGCCGTCCCGCTGCCTATGGCAGCCGGCCAGCTGTTCACCACGTTGGCCACATTCAGCGATCCGAGGCCGGTGGCCTGGTCATATCCAAGCCCCGCGCTATAGCCGGGCAGTATGCCAATCAGATCGCCGGCGTGGAGCACCGTGCAGTTCGGCGAGAGAATGCCAGCTACCGAAGGATAGCCTTCTGTGGCGCCGTAGTCGCACGGCATGGCGTTGGTATTCGTGTCGATGTCGTTGAAGTAGCAGCCGTTGCCGGTCGTGGCATTCTCCGCGCTGCAGTTCGAATAGGTCTGCTTGGCAGCCAGCTTGTACAACTCGGCATTGGGACTTCCCTGCGCCGCGCCAGCCTTCTGATTGATCAGCGCCATGACGCCAGCCATCGCTGGGGACGCGACCGAAGTCCCGCCAACCTCCAGCGCAAGCGGCTCTTTGCGCGTGGAATAGGTGCATGCCGCGACGTCGGAAACGCAGATCAGGTAGGAGCTACTGGACAGATAACCGTCAGAGGCGAAGAAGGCAACATCCGGAAGGTCGCGCGCGCCATCGCTGGGAATGCCGGCGACGCCGGTCTGCCAACTCGGTTTGGGCCATCCGTCCTTGACAAGGGGAAGGGAGCCATTCCCGGCGCCCGTACTGGTAGTGGAGGAGGAACAACTGGATACGTTGCTGCCATCGTTGACCACGCACCCGCTCGCGCCGCCGCCTCCGCCTATCGTGTCGACAAAGTAGGCAAGGTCCACGCCGCCGCTAGTGCCGCCGAAGTTCTGATAAATCTGTTCCCAATAGTTGTAGACAAAGTTGCAGGCAGTCTCGGGGTCGCTGACGCCTCCAACGCCGATTCCGTATTGACTACCCGCCCATTCCTCTAGAAATCCCACAGACAGCGGATTTGCGCAGGTGTCATTCCAGGGAACCTCAGGCACGTACCCAATGGCGCTGGACCCATTGGCAGCATTGGTCGCGTTCCAGTAGGGCGCGGCTGTGCACTCTGCATTCGATGTCAGGGGGCACCAGTTGAAGTCGGTGCCGCCCACAGCCGTGTTGAAAGGCGTAGACGCCAAGCCACTTACCGAAAGGCCAAACTGAGCGGAATAAGGATTTCTGATCGCATCCCCGCCATCATCGCAACTTGCCGAGCCTGCGTCTCCCGCAGCCACAAAGACGGCGATCCCCTCAGAAGATGCAGTTTGCCACAGATTGTAGTACTCAACGTTGCCGGCAGTACCATTGTCCAATTCGCACAGACCGTAGCTTACGTTCATGATGCTCGCCGTATGATTGTTGACGATATAACTCTCCGAATCGTAAAGATTGTCGTCCGATGCCGAGGCCGGATAGGATGCGACCAACACGATGTTGGCGCCCTTGGCTATCGATCCGGACCACTCCACATCCAGCGAGTTCTCGATCAGGTCGTCGATGCCGCAGAGCGCGGTCGAGCTCGTGCTTGTGCAAACCGTCAGCGGCTGGCTGTTACCGGAGACGACCTTCGGCTGGTTGGAGGACGTGTAGGCTGGGAGACCAAACGTGCTGCGGAAGGTGTTGACGTCGGAAAGCAGGATGTCGCTGGTTCCGGCAATGGCGATCGTCTGACCGGTCCCATCGATGGGTGCGCCCGCATTCCACAGTGGAAGAATGTTGTAGATACTGGCAAAGTCGTATGGCGCCACATCTTCAACCAGGTAGGCGCTATTGCCGCCACTGGCGGGCACGCTGATACCGAACTGCGACCGAGCAGCCGCAGGCCTGGCGGCGTTTGCAATGGAATCGGCCGGGGAGCTGGCAACGCGCAGCCACTTCCCCGTTGCGGAGTCCCGGGCAACCTTGCTGCCTATCCGGTGCAGGGGCCGCGGGAAGAAATTATGGAGCGATTTCACGCCCACCACAGCCGGCGCCAGCGATGCGGGAATCCGCGGGTCGCCCATATTGCCAATATGTTGAACGCTCTTCACCTCCAAGTTATGGATTTCGATGTGGAAGGCGCTCTCCACCTGCGCCGCCGTGCCGCTGAACCGAATCGACATTCGATCCTTCGTCACTTGATCGATGGTGAACCCATGCCCGGTCAGCCAGTTCGAAATGGTGGCGATGTCGGTCTCGGAAGGGCCGAAGTCGGCTCCCACCTGTTCCGGAGTGAGCCAGCGATGGAAACTGGGCGAATCGGGATCGTACTGGCTGGCCACCATCCTGTCGAAGGCCGCCCGCTGCTGCGGAGCGCGGCTCAAAACCAGAATCAGATCGGTCATGGGTAGATCCGGGCTTACCCGGCCGCGGTCGTTTTTCGCATTGGCAAACGGGTGGGTGTTGCCCGTCAGTGTTACGAGATTGCTTTCGTCGATCCGCTCCGCGATCCGTACTGAGGGCGCGATGGCCTGGGCCATTGCCGCTGCTCCGCAAAGCAATGCACAGGCCAATGCAAGAACGGGGAAAAAACGCGCTGGACGCATAGGTTCTTTCCTTGACCTTCTCGCGACGCCTGAAGGACCGTCTCCGGAAGCAGCAAGTGGATGATGAGAACTGCCATAAACTGCCATTCAACCGATGGTCTACCAATGCATGGCAGAGAGTCAATGACCGAGGGAACAAATCAATCTGCTGATGGCGGAAGATGGATACTTCCGGCCAAATTGCGGTGAAGTCCCAAGCGTGCAGCGGGCCGCCGTGGAGATGATATTCCCCGGATAGATGAATCATAAGCCGAGGCTGCGGAGATCCATGTCAAGGCCGAGCGAGGGCCGCCGCGTAGCGGTCGTAGAGGCTTGACACGGATCGGACCTCGGCTACACTTTGGCTATCCGGGAATGTCATTCGGCTGGCAGCCGGCATCTTCGGCACGTCGCATTGCGCGCGTCGCCAACGGTTCCTGGGCTTTCGTGGCCTTGGGCTTCTGGACCTGCTGGAAGAGCGCCTGAATCTGCTCCCTTGCCATCTCCGTTGCTTTGAGAAGCGGTTCGAATGCTCCCATCATCAGAATTTGGCTACCTGCCTCACTCCCATCGCTTCCCAGCCAATTTCATTCTGAACTGCCTTTCGCTTCGGAGAAGCCGATTCGCAAACGTTCGGCACCCGCGAGGGACAATCAACGTGTGATCGTTCGGCGTTCTTTCGGTGAAAATCGGATGGCGAATTGTGCGGTCTTCAACCCCACATTAACCCCACAATACAGATTCCTCATTGTTTCTAATCAATACCTTAGGCTGCCAGCCGTTCCGCGTAAGCCGTTGAAAGTACGTTGTCAATTGTTCTCTTAACCGACAGGTTGTAGGTTCGATTCCTACCGCGTCCACCATAACATCAATAAAATAAGCACTTTACAAGCCGCCCCAAAAGGCGGTTTTCTTTTTCTCACGCGAATGGCTGTTCTGATGGCTGTTCCGAAAAATATTTTTGATTTTGCAGAGAATAGCTCCGGCCCAGCTCCCCTGCTGGAGCCCTAACCGACTAAGGCCTCGCGCTGCATCCCGGCGGTTACCAGGCCGACCCAAAACTGAATGGCTGGCCGTCAGGTTTGAGGGGCCATCCTTCGCGAGCCGACGCGCCGTACAGGCATCCCCGCTCCACCGTGAAGGACGGGTGTCTCCTGAATTTCAAGCACTTCAGATACGACCCGCGCACGGGCGCATCCGCCTGGTTCTCCAGGGTGTCAAGCTCCTGTTGTGGGTCCGCTTCCTGGCCAGCGTAAGGGAAGTCGGTATCGGATGGAGCCACCTGTTCCGGCTGGTGTTCCTTGGTTTTGGAGTTGCGGCGCCCTGGTTTTGCGCTTGGCGCAGGGGCTTCGAGAGGATTGACTTGGGTTGCCATACTCTTGGCTTCGCTTTACATCCTGCAAATAGACCCCGAAGACACGCCCAATTAATTCCCGTTTGGCTCTCCTCGACAACTTGTTCGGATAGGCTGGGCGCTCACGTGTCGTGTGATGGTTGGGTTGTGCTGTCGAGCGTTACCGTGCGCAGGTATTCATTGGCGTCTTTGAGCTTGGAGAATTCGAGGCCGTTGAAGCGGACCTGGAGACTGAGGAGCTTGCCTTCGTCGTCGCGGCGTTCGTGCGATTTGAAAGTCTCGCTGGCCTTCTTGAGTTGGGGCAGCCTGTCTTGGAGATGCGCGATCCGGTACTCGACGTTGAGCAGTTGCTGGCGGTTGTTGTAGTGGTCCAGCCGATTTGAGCGGGCAAGCAAGGTCAGGTTTTTGATCTCGTACTCCAGTTTGATCTTTTCTAGCGCAAGAGGGTTGCCGGTGGCTTGGGCCTTGGCCAGTGCGAATAACTGAGGACTCAACCGCGTCTCGCCGGCAATATCCTCGATCTTTCGGCCCATCCGCCCGCCGGATTTGAACTGCGACAGAAATGTCTGCTTTCGCTCCAAGAGCTGGGCGCGTTGAAGGTCGTGCGCCTTGGGCGACGCCACGTCACGCGGCTCCGAGATCATCCGGTAGAATGAGCTGGTCCCGGTAGTTCGGACAGTTTTTGTTTTTTCCTTAAGTGGAAGTTCTTGCTTTTGTTTTAGGCTGCCAGTGTTTCTGGCAGGCGGTTGAAGTATACCTGATCGGGCGTTTGCGC
>Ga0187862_10006328_pt1 | contig 10771 bp, 16 predicted proteins | sample June2016WEW_10_1_FD_133003 | JGI IMG/M metagenome (GOLD analysis project Ga0187862, IMG submission 133003) | Peatland microbial communities from SPRUCE experiment site at the Marcell Experimental Forest, Minnesota, USA - June2016WEW_10_150 | ecosystem: Environmental > Terrestrial > Soil >...
CGGCAATCTGGTGATGTTCCACAAGATCGACAACACCCAGCTCGCCTCGATCGGCGCCTCCGAGGGCAAGGCGAGCACCGCGCTTCGGTTCAAGCGTCCGAGCAAGGCGCTCGATGATGCCATCGCCGCCGGCGGCGCCGGGCTGCGGCTTTTGGCCGTCAAGGACATCACGCCGCTCGAGGGCGGCCTGCCGATGCTGGTCGACGGCAAGATCGTCGGCGCGATCGGCGTCTCCGGCGCGCTGTCCTCGCAGGACGCCCAAGTCGCCAAGGCCGGAGCCGACGCGCTGGCGAAGTGAGTAACTCTCCGAATTGGAGGTTGCGACATGAATGACACTGCTTGGATCGGCCTGAATACTAGCGAGCGCACGCTTCTGCTCGAGGCACTCGCAACGCTGCGACGATCGAGCACCGCCGACACGAGCGAGGTCGATGCGCTGACGATCAAGCTCGTCCACAGCGCGCCCCATCCCGACATTACAGTCGGCGTTCACGGCGGACAGGTGCAATGGGCGTTGGGAAACCCGTTCCCGATCCGCGTGTGCGATTACGACGGAGCCAGCGACGAGGACCTTCCCGACATCGACGAACGTGGACAGAGGTGCCGGATGTGGTGGGAGCCGACAGACTCGCGGTCCTAAGCTACAAGCGCCATAGCTTCCGACGAAGGATCTAGTTATCTTCGCGGCGTCCCCCGCCGCGCATTCCGGCCCGGCCTCACCGCGCCAGCGCCCGCGTCACCGCCTCCGAACCGGGTCCGGATTTTCCGAACGTCGATGGCCTCGGGCACATGAACCCGGTATTTCCCGCTTGTCCGCCGTACCGTCCAGATAGGCCTTGGCGCTGTCCAGAGCGGCTTTGATCTTGCGGAATGCGCGTTTGCTCATCATCAACTCCGATAGCCTCGCACTTGAGATAGTAGCGCCGAAGACAGGTGGTTCACACGATCCGCGTCTTATGCCCCTGCCAATAACGGTCGCGCAGCTGCTGCTTGTAGAGCTTACCGGTCGGCAGGCGCGGCAGCTCGGCCTCGAAGTCGAACGAGTGCGGCCATTTTTGCGGCGCCAGGTGGGCGGCGCAAAACGCCATCAGCTCCTCGGTGATTTCCGGTCCCGGCGGGACGCCCGGCATGAGCTGGACGGCGGCCTTCACCTCCTCGCCGAGGTCTTCGTTCGGCACGCCGAACACCGCGGCGTCGGCGACCTTGGGGTGGGTGATGAGCAGGTTCTCGCATTCCTGCGGATAGATGTTCACGCCGCCGGAGATGATCATGAAGGTCGCGCGGTCGGTCAGATAGAGATAGCCGTCATTGTCGAGATAGCCGATGTCGCCGACCGTGCTCATGGCGCCGTCGGCCGAGCGTGCCCGCGCGGTCTTCTCCGGATCGTTGAAATATTCGAAGGGCGTGGCGGTCTTGAACCACAGCGTGCCCGGCGTTCCGGTCGGGCAGGGCTTCATGGCGTCGTCGAGGACATGCAGTTCGCCCAGCAGCACCTTACCGACCGTGCCCTTGTGAGCCAGCCACTCGGCGCTGTCGCAGGCGGTGAATCCCAATCCTTCGGTGGCGCCGTAATATTCGTGGATGATCGGCCCCCACCACGCGATCATCCGCTCCTTGACCTGCACCGGGCAGGGCGCCGCGGCATGGATCGCGATCTCGAGCGAGGACAGATCGTAGCGCCGCCGCAACGCCTCGGGCGGCTTGAGCATGCGCGAGAACATGGTCGGGACCAGCTGGCTGTGCGTCACCTTGTAGGTCTGGACCAGCTCCAGATATCGCTCTGCGTCGAAGCGTTCCATGATGATCGCGGTGCCGCCCTGGCGGATGGTCAGGTGAACGGCCGCCTGCGGCGCCGAGTGATAGAGCGGGGCGGGCGACAGATAAACCATGCCGTCGCGATACCGCCAAAGTTTCCGCAGGAAGGTGAACAGCGGTAATTGCTGAGACGGCGGCTGCACCGGCAAGGGCCGCAGGATGCCTTTGGGACGGCCGGTGGTGCCGGACGAATATAGCATGGCGGTGCCCAGCGATTCGTCGGCTATCGGCGCTGCCGGGTAGGCCGCCGTCGCCTGGTCGAGATTTTGTACGCGCTCGCCCTCGCCCTTGCCGTCGACGATGAGGCAAAGCTCGATCTTGGGGCAGTGCTTGAGCGCCGCCGTCGCCACGTTACGCTTGGCCTCCGACGTGATCAGGACCCTGGATTCGCTGTTGTTGAGAATGTAGGCGAGCTCTTCCGGCGTCAGGAACGAATTGATGCACGTGAAGTAGAGGCCGGTGCGCTCGCCGGCGCAGCAGCTCTCGATGTAGCGCGCGTTGTTTTCCATGAAGATGGCATAGTGATCGAGCCGGCGCAGGCCGCGGTCGCGCAACAGGTGGGCGAGGCGGTTGCTGCGCGCCTCAAGCTCGGCATAGGTCACTGCCTCGCCGCTCTGCGCCATGATGAAGGCCGGCTGCTGCGGCCCTTGGCGGCATGCTCGCGCGCATACATGGCGATCCCCCCAGATGTTGCCGGCGCTTTTGCGCCTTCGCCCCGCTCCGGACCTGGAGAGGTTAGGCGCCGCGAGCGTAAATCGCGCCGCCCGCTCGTCCTTGCCGAGCAGGTTTAGAACCGGGTTACCCTTCCTATCAGCGTAGAACACGGCGCCGCGGGCCTCAACTCCGCCAACGGCTTCCCGGCGTCACCGTGGACGCGGTCGCGCATGCTTAACGATCCCTTGCCGATTGGCGGTCGCGGCCCCCGCCCGTTTTACGAAATCTAGAACGTTTGCCCGCTAGACTATTTTTTCGGCCGCTACGTTAAGCCTATGCGCAGGTTTCCTGCACTTGCCGTTGAAAACAGGCCATATCTATTGAGGAAACAGAAGCCGAACGGGCAGGTAAATCGACAGGTAAAAAATGTTGCGACGTAAAACACGAATTCGTCCGCCGGTAGGGCGTCCGCTTCTTCAAGTGGATGCCGAGGGCAAGCCGTTCGCGCCGCTGGTCAAGGAGCGTCGCGCGCTCTCTGATGATTTTCTGACCAAGCTGCTATCGTACCCGCGCTACACGACGTACTTGATCATCGACACCGAAACGGCAGGCTTGCAATGCCGCGTAGGAAGGCACCGGGCGACGTTTTTGTTCTACCATGATGACCGTCGCCATCAGCGACGGCGCATCACGTCCAAGCGTTTGGGCTGGTTTCCCGGCATGTCCACGGCGGAGGCGCGCGACGCCGCGCGTATCGAGCGCGGCCGGGTCGCCGCTGGCGACCTTGGCCCCGGTAAGCGCGAGGCCATCAAGGTCGAAACATCGCTCGCCGAATACGCGGCCTACCTAGAGCGCCAATCGGCCGCCAAGGGTAAGCCCGCGACGTGGGCGAAACTCATGCGACACATCGCCCGGAAGCACATCGCGCCACGGTGGGGCCAATGGACTCTCGCGGATATCGCTGTGCATCCCGGTGCGGTCAGTGATTGGCACCGCGACATCAGCGAGAGCAGCGGCCCGGTGGTCGCGAACAAGGCCGCCAAAATCCTTCGTGCGGCGTATCGTAGGTCGGCTAAGCGCGACGTGAGCTTGCCCCAACGGGACCCATGCTCGGCGGTAGAATTCAACGCCGAGACGGAGGCGCAAACAGCCTTGCCCTTCCGCGACTATCCGAAGTGGCTTGAGGCGTGGCGGGTCATTGAGGTTGGCCCAAAAGCACCGGCGCGCAAGGAATACCATTTGATGGCTCTGTTCACCGGTATGCGCGGTGGCGAGATTGCGCGTATTCGGTGGAGAGACGTGAAGCCGCGTGAACGGGTGATCGAGATACCCGCCGCCAAGGCGGGCAACACCATTCGGATTATCATGTCGGCGCCCATCGCGCGCATCCTGAAACGAGCGCGTGACCTTGGCAAGCCGGGCGATACGTTTGTGTTTGAAGGATGCGCACAAGCCGGTCATCGCGATAACCTACCGGCGCGGGGTCACGACCTGAGACACAGCTACGCAACCTTGGCGGCTAACGTCGGTGTAGACGAGGCGATGATACGCGTCCTACAGGGCTGGGCTCCGCGTAGCATGGCTGAAAAGTACTTCACGCGGTTGGTGCTCAGCACGGGAAAGGGTGTCCGCGACTATCAACGGCTGGTGTCGAAGCGGACGATTGAACTTCTCGCCGCCGATCCTACGAAGCCCGATACATCCGATCATTGAGACTACTGAACCGCACAGTAGCCTCTCCGGGAGCTAGTGCGCCCAACAAATACCGGAGCGCATCCGGCAGATGGTCCGCCGCGTTTCGTGGGCAATCCATTTCCTTCTTGGCGCAAGCATCATGAGCGAGACAATGAGAGCTCGGCTTGTCCTGGTCGGAGTTGATTGTGCCATGAGCAACATTGACAACTTGATCGATCTCGCCGAGCGCGAGACCGCAATCGAGAAAGTCATAGACGACGTGCGGGCGATCCGCCCGCACGTCCGGCGGGAAGCTACGACGGCACCGAGAAATCCAAGACACCGATCATGCGCACGCCGCTAGGCGAGGCGCTGCAAACGTTGTGGGAAATCCACGTCAACATTCGCACTTAGCTCGATCATGCCGACCGCCCATCGCCATTGCGGCTGCCCAGCCGTGTTTCCGAACGCGCTTCAACATTCCCGCCGGGGTGATGTGGAGCAACCGGGCGGCTGCACTGAGGCTCATTTCGGGTTTCGGCTTCTCGGGCGGCGGCTTTTGCACCGGGGCGGGGATGCTGAGCCGGTAAGAAGGCTTTGCGAGCGCGGCTTTGACTTCGGCGGCAGTAGCACCCGGCTGCCATCGCTCGGGCCACATCCTCGTCAACGCGCGGCGCAAGCCCGTACAGCCGCTCAAGACCCGCCAAGGCTACTTGGAGGCGCTCCCGCAGTGCGGACTCACTGGCACCCCGGAGAGAGGCACGCAGGGCACGTATGGCGGGAGGGAGACGGGGCGTCGCCATGACGGTCACTCGTGCGGGGGCAGGAGCTTCGCTGCGGCGGCTTCGGCTGCGGCCCGCCGGGCGTTCACTTCCATTGCTTGTACCTTGGTGAGCGGCTGCTGAGTGCCGAATGGATTTCGCCCGGCATATGCCCGGCCGCCGCCGCGCCGTACATTATGGCCGCCGCCAGCGTAAGCCTTGGCGGTCTCCGAAACCGTCGCCGGTCGCCGGTAGAGACCGGCCTCAGCCCGTGCGCGCCTCTCGGCTTGGCTCTGGGCTTGGAATTGGCGGGCGACCTGTAGGGAGGTGAGCACCGGGGTCCCCTGGTTCCAAGTGGTCAGCGCGGTCGCCAGAGCGGCCCGGGCCGTCTGGACGTTTTGTCCAACCTGCCGCAAGTCGGATCGCGCTTGATTGACCGCCTCGTCGGCGTCTTTCAGGTCGCGCAAGCTCACGTTGTCGTTTTCGGTTTCCATATTGATCCCCTTTGTTTCGCCAAGTCCTGCCGCTGTTCGATCTTGGCCGCCATTTCGTCGTACCTATCGCGGGGCCTTCGGGCGACGCGCACATTCCGAAGGTTCTGATTGATCCAAGCGTTCGACACGCGGTCGCCGCTCAGGTCGGGCGTGTTGTACTCAGGCGTGCGCTTCGCGCCGTGGCGCAAACTTGTAGCACTCATCGGCCATGATCCTGTTGGTACTGACGGATGCTGTTCCGCAACTCATCCGAAAAAGTTGTGCGCGGCACCTTGGCTGCGATGTCGTTGCGCCTGCGCACGGCGGCGGTCAGTACCCCCTCGGCCTCTTTGAGTTCCCGTTCGCTCGCCTCACACATGAGTTGCGCGGCGACTAACGCATCAAGTGCCGGTTGGCGTTCCGGGGCGACCTTGATCGTGTCGAGGTCGGTCCTTACGGTCCCAAACTTTGTGAAGATGCTATTTTCCATTTCGATCCTCCTCGATTGCTTTCTGCATGGCCACGAGCACTGCGCTAATGTGCTTTCCGTGCGAGCCATCCCGCACACCCGTAATCAGCAGCGGTGCGATGCCGTCGAGCTTTTCCAGTTCATTCGCGAGCAACTCGCGCAATCGTTCGATCTTCATCGCTTCGCGCTCCCGACACTTCCGCGATCTGCCTTGAGTGATTTTGACAGCGGGACAGCGGAAACCTTTGGCTTGCCCGGTGCGCTCCCTACCCAAGCCGGTGCGCCTCGAACTCGTTGCAGCGCGGCGTTGTGAACTCCGACACGTTCCGCCGTGGCGGCCGACGCCTTCGGGCCGACGTGTCCGCGCCTGTGTAGTTGGTGATCGTAAATCGCGATGCGCCCCGGCGGCACGGTGCCGGGTTTCGGTGTGCGCTTCTTGGGCGCAAAGTCGCGTCTGACTAGTGTTACCATGTCACTCTCCTAAAACAGCGAGCCGCGCCGTGGCGGCCGACCGAAAAGCGCCGACCGGGGATCGAGGTGGAAGGTTCGGCAACGTCTGCCCCGACAACAGTCGCTCCATTTCTTCCATAGGTCGCGGCGTCTTGTGCGCCTCAGTACAGCGTCTCACCGCGACCAGGGCCGGGGCTGTTTTCCGGCCTAACGTTTGTGGCCGCGCGGCAGGACACGGCAAGTATCGGAACCGCGCGGCCTTCGGTGGCGACAGAGAGGAACCCCAACGCCACCAATTACGGTTTGCGAACGGGCTCAGACGGTCCCAGTGATGCGTTGGCGTTGGCGACCTTCGGCAACGAGCCGATGTCCCCCTGTTGACGCTTCATGCCGTGCGCTGCGGGTCTGCCGCCAGCGTTTTTGTCTTTGCTCAGGTCCCTCGTCTGCCAATTCGTATCGGCGGACGCCGCCCCTCCCGCGATGACAGCGGCAAGCACCGGGTCGCCCTTCGGCGCGGCGATGTCGATGTCGCTCAAGTTTGAGGCGACCTTGCCGACACCCATCACGGAGGAACTGCCGGTATAGCCGTTTTCGCCATAGCCCGTGTCGGGCTGTGCGTCGGCTCGTTCCTGAATGACCGACCCGCGATAGAATTTTTGCGGTCCGCGCGGCTTCTTCGCCTGAGACGGAAAAGTCGGCATCTTGCTTCCAACAATGTCTTGGGCCATTTTCGTTTACTCCTCTGTTCGTCCGAGATTTGCCGGGTGATCTTTGCCGGAGGCCCGATGAGCTTCCCGCAAAACCTTGTCGGCTTGTGCGCCGGTCGCGTCGTGCTTCTCGGCACCGACACTCTTGTTGCCCCACGCCACCGGCGCGGGCGAAAGTCTCTTGCCGATGACCGGCGGGTCGGTGGGGAGCCGGTCGCCTTGTAGCGCGGCGGCGGCTTCCGTCCGGCTGATGCCAGCGTTGAAGGAGCCTTCGTCGCCGACGTGGTGCTGTCCCCCATGGACCGCAATCGGGTAGCCCTTGGCTACGGGCGGTTTGTCCAAACAATGAGGCTTGGTGCCGTGCTGCGCCGCTTCCATTCCGCGTGACGGCGCGGGCGTGTGGTGAGTTGGTGCTGTTTTCATTTCGCTCCCCCGATTGTTGGTGCTGGAATATTCGGATTAGTCCCGCGCGGCCCAATCACCGCCGCCGATGTCTCGGCTAACGTCTTGTTGGTTGTCGCCGCGTGGACCCCTGACGTGTGGCTTCCGGATGACTCGACGGCCGCCCGTATCCGTTCGGCGGAGACGCCAAGGCCAGCGAGCTTTTGCGATACGTGCTCCGGCCCTGCCGGTCCCCACGGCCGTGTGCTCGGCGGCTCGACCTTCCGCTGATCGAGTTGTTTGTTGAGCTTGACGCGCTCAGCGCGTGCGCCGCGAGGATTAGAGCGTGGCCCTTTGCGTCTTTCATCGGAACTTCTCCGGGATCACTGTGCCATCCAGCCGACGCGGCGGATGAGCCGCAGCCGCGATTTCCGAGACCTTGCGTGTCCCCATCGCAACTATTGCGCCCTCCAACCATTTGGTGAGGGCTTCTCCCTTCAAACGGTCGTATGGGTTCGACGAGCCTTTTCCCGGCTCCGGCTGCGACTTGCGAAGCCGTTCAAGTCGAGCCTGCAAAGCAACCAATTCCGCTTCGGCTTTTTGAACATCCTGAGCGACACTTTGGGCACCGGGTTCAGGAATTTTTCCTTGCGTCTTGAAGTCATGCAACGCTTTGCCCTCGGCTCCGGTCGGCTGTAATCCGTAGGCGAGGGCCAGTGCCTCGGCGGCGGCTTCGCCCTGTTCCAGGACCAAACGACTTCGCGCCGAAAGATTGAGAACGCCATTCACGTTGAACGCCTGCGATGCGAGCGCGTAGCTGTCGGGCTGCACGAAAAGATGGGGACGTGCGCCCGCCTTCTGTTCTTCGAGCCACGCTTCCATGCTGTCCCCGAGATTGAACTCGGGAGTGTGCCGCCCGTTGTGCCCGGTGTAACAATCGTAGACTTCGACCAAGGCGCTCTCTTTCACTCCCGCCGCGAGCGCGACACGCCTGATCTGCGCCGTTTCTTCATGGTCGGGGAGCACATTGAAACCTTTTCGAGTTTCAGTTGTGAGGTCGCGGCGATTTTGAGTGAACTGTTCAAGCGTCATGGCCATGGCTGATTACTCCTTCGCCCCAAGCTGGGCTTCGAGCAAAATCGCGTCGCGTAGGTCGTACCGATGGCGGAATTCATCCAGCCGTTGGCGAATGAGTGGCCCGCTCGCAATCCAATCGCTATGTCGTTCGTCCGCAGTCAGGAACTTGACGAATTCCGAAAGTTCATCGGTGCGTTTCTTCATGCGCGTTTCTCCCGATTGTTTGCTTGCTCTTTCTCTGGTCCCCAGCCGCGCGTCTGCCCCTGCGTCTGCGCTCGATACTCATTCAGCCATGCGTAGACTTCTTCGGCCTTGGCGAACTTCAAGATCGTGGGTTCGTGCTCAAGTCGGCCGCTGAACTTCTTTGATCTTTGCAGATACCAACAAGCGTCCTCTCGTCCGGGCGCGGCGCGGAGGCGGTCGAAACCTTGGTGGATTTGTGCGTGGAAACCGAGGCTGCGGGCAAACTCGCGCAGCGCGTCATATTCCGGCATTTCGTTGAGGTTCGACTCAGCCATGGCACGCCTCGCGCGTTGCCGGTGCGTGCGACGCAATCCAGCGTTCAAGTTCGCTGCAAAGAATTTTGGTTTTTGTTCCGACGCGAAACGCGCGGACCTCGCCGCTACGGATAGCGGCGGCAATTCGTTCGGGACGTAGACCGGTGGCTGTCGATGCCTGATTAGGCGAAACGGCGACGAGCGGCACCGGCTTAACATGCGCTCTCGGCATGAAAAGCTCCGGTATCGTTTCGTCGCGCTCTGAGGGGGCTAGGACGCGGCTTGGATTGCCCCTACGTTTATACCCCCGGGGGGTATCATGTCAACCGGTGTTTCAGACTTTCAGATTTGGTGTTTCTGATGCGTCACTAATGCTTGTCGCATCGGCGTTTTCAAACGAAACGGCCCGGCGATTTCTTGCCGAGCCGTGCCGTAGCTGTTTATGCGAAGGCGCCGATTGCGTGCGAGCCTGGCAGCAATCGCACTCGCGCTAACCGGCCAATTATTTATTTGTTTGTGTGATGCTACTGCCGCAGCCTTCGCAGACCTCACGCGACGTTTTCGCTTCTTTTTCTTCTTCTTCGTTCAGGGTTGATATGCACGTGCTTGGCGTGCAGGTTAAAAGCTGGCTAACAGAGTTGCGAAAGATCACGACCTTAATTGCGGGAAGCGCGTCATCATACTCGAACACGGCCGGTGACGAGCCGTTCTGTAGCGCGGAGCCCGTGACGGCAACGTCGAGTGAGTCGATCGGCCGACCGTCGGCATCGAAAAAAAAGAGATTTGTCTCACCGTGCCCATGACCGATAATGGAGACCCGTCGCCTCGACAAGACAGTCACCCCAACGATTTTTGGGTCCGCGACCACTACATTCTTGATGTCCGTCGACACGTCAATCACCGCCGACCTTGCCATCCCGAGCACCATGAAATGGGCGGTCGCATCGCTACTGACCACATGCAGCGCCTGGGCTGGCGAAGCGCGGTTTGAGGCGACGAGCCCTACTGTGGCAATGACCGCCACAAACAATGCGGTCGGGCTTAGTGTGCGCCTCATTTCGGGTTCCTCCGTCATCAAATGGTGGTAAATGGAGCATCTCAAAGTTGAGTTAATAATTCGTCGCCAGTTTGCCGGAGCGTTACTGCGATCCTGTCTCGTGGCGGCGGGGAGTTGGCGCTCCTAGCTGCTTCGCTACAATACGCCATAGATTTTTACCCGCGCAAATCTCACCGCATGACTAGCGGGTTAACGGCGGGTAAAAGGCTGAGAAATGGGCTATTTACGGGCATTAGTTCAGCGGTAACGTTTGCCCGCTAGGCTTGTTTGCGTTGTTGCGCGAGCCTCGCGCGCCACCGATCATGCATTGCAGGGAAGTCGATGCCGGAGCTCACCGCGCAAGATCCAGGTAAGACTGAGGCCATAGCCGGCGAGGCGCTGGGCCACGTCCATTCGGTGACGGGCTCGCAAGCCAGCATCGGCCTTCTGAGCGCGCGAGGGTTGCGTCACGCCGGTGCCACGGTCGGAAAGTTCATCAAAATCCACACCGGCAAGGCGCTCCTGATCGGCATCATCACCGATGTCTCCCTTCTGGTCTCGCCCAGCATCGGCGAACAACGGTATTGCGGCGCGGCGCACGTCGATCTCACCGGCGAGATCAGCGATCGCGGCGGCAAAATAGGCTTTCGCCGCGGCGTCACCGACTACCCGTCGATCGGCGATCCGGCGAGCGCGCTGACCAGCAATGAATTGCGGCTGGTGTTCGATACGTCGGCCGCCAAGACGATCAAGATCGGGCAGCTGCAGCAGGACAGC
>Ga0187862_10006336_pt1 | contig 10760 bp, 9 predicted proteins | sample June2016WEW_10_1_FD_133003 | JGI IMG/M metagenome (GOLD analysis project Ga0187862, IMG submission 133003) | Peatland microbial communities from SPRUCE experiment site at the Marcell Experimental Forest, Minnesota, USA - June2016WEW_10_150 | ecosystem: Environmental > Terrestrial > Soil >...
CAGGGTCGGCTCTTTAAACACCGTAACCGTTACAACATCGGATGCGCCGATGACGTAGCTGTCCGGTACAACCGGCGCGGCCGCGGCGGTTGCTGACGGCTGAGTCGTAACTGGCGCTGGCGGCACTTTGTCTTGAGCGGGGCTTAAAAGCGCCTGGGCAAGCAATGCCACAATCAAAAAGCTTCCCAATTTCATGGTGCGACTCCATTCTTGCAGAACGCTGATTGGTTGTCTGTTTCGATCTGCTTGAGCTTGTAAAGCAGAGCCTTATAGCTGATTCCTAAATCGACCGCGGCTCGTTTCCGATTGCCGCCAGTCGTAACCAGAACCTCAGTGATCAACTGGCGTTCGACCTGGATCGACGAGGCCCGCGTGGCTTCCTTCAGTAGCGGAGGCCTGCGGCTCCCATTCTGGCTCCCCCATGGCGCTGCCGCCTTGATGGCCGCCAGAGATATTGCCTGGTCGCCGATGGCGACAATCGTTTTGATTACCGTCTGAAGTTCTGTCAGATTGCCGGGCCAAGGGTGCTCCATAAGATGATTGATAATCTCCTTGCAGAGAACCGGCTTGGGGCGGTCAAACTGTTTGGCGTATTGCGTCATTAGCATATCGGCAATAGACAGAATCTCTGGCTTCCGGCAACGCAAAGGAGGAATCCGAAATGACACCGCCGAAGCAAGGTAGTAGAAATCCTCTCTCATGCGCCACGATTTGACCTCTTCCGGAAGGTCACGGCTCGAGCCACACAGCAGGCGGCAGCTTTGCGCCTGTTCTGAGCGAAAATAGGTGTTGACGAGCAACTCCTGCAAGGGAAGGCTAAGCTCCGTTATTTCAGCAAGATAGAGCGTTTCCTTTGTGGACAGCGCCGTTCGCAGGGCCGTGGCGTTGGCATCCATGCAGCGAATCTCCTGGAATGCGCCGCGGGACAGATTCGAATGGGCATGGATTTGCGCTGCAATTGTGCGCTTCCCGGCGCCGTGCTCACCCAGGATCAGGACGGGGCAATCACTGTCGGCAATCCGGGCAATCGCTCGCTGTATCCGCGTCTCGGTGAGCGGGGACAGCCTCGCTTGCCGCTTCCCATTATGAATCATTGCAATTGTTGCCATTCGGGGACCATGTTCATCATCTTTAGCAGCTCTAGTTCCTGGCCTCGGAGCGCAAATCAAGGAATGGGATCCCTTGTTGATTATTGACCTTCGGGCGCGCTTCCTTAGGCGAGGCTAAAGATTAGGCAGGATTATTTCCTCCCACAGGTAAACAGTGTACCATTAATTAGCCTGGAGAAGTGGAAATGATTTTCCAGCCGTACCGGAAAGTGAATTCCATATCATAGGGGTTTCTATAGGGAAATGATCCCCTGTAAAACTGTTTTTCTTCCCGCTCTCGTATTGTTAATCTAGAGTAGTACAGGTATATAAGCTCCTGGAAAGGAATAATGGCTCAGAACGCACAGATTCACGCTGCTCCACCGGGTAACTGGAGAACCCTCTACTCCCATTTTGCGTTGGGTTCTATAGTTATCTGCCTGCTGGTCGTGGCAGTTTATTACCAGGTGCTGGCGAAACTCGTTACCGATTGGTGGCAAATACCTGATTTTTCTCATGGTTTCCTGGTGCCCCTGTTCTCGGCATATCTGGTATGGGAAAAGAGAACGACCCTGCGCGGCATTCAGCTCGCCCCTTCATGGAGTGGAATTGCTGTCATAGTCCTGGGACTGGTTGTTCTGCTTCTGGGGGTCTACGGTTCCGAGCTATTCCTTTCGCGAGTTTCGCTCATCATTTTGCTGGCCGGGCTTGTGCTTTGCTTTGGCGGGCGTCAGTTCTTGAAAGAGCTGCGTTTCGCCCTGCTGGTCCTCTTGCTGGCTATTCCAATTCCTGCTATTGTTTTCAATCAGATAACCTTCCCGTTGCAGATACTAGCTTCCAAGTTGGCCAGCGCTCTACTTCCTCTTTTTGGCGTGCCGGTTCTGCGCGAGGGCAATGTCATCGAGCTTCCCTTGATGAAGTTGGAGGTGGCCGAGGCCTGCAGCGGCATCCGCTCCCTGATGAGCCTGTTTACGCTCGCCGTTTTTTATGGATATTTCCTGGAGAAGTCCTTCTGGCGGCGTGTGGCGCTCGCGCTGGCCAGCATTCCCATCGCGATTGCGGCCAACGCTGTGCGCATTCTCGGCACTGGGCTGTGCGTCCAATACTGGGATCCGGACAAGGCTATGGGCTTTTTTCACGAGTTCTCCGGCTGGGTCATCTTTTTAGTCTCTCTTGCGTGCTTGTTTATGGTCCAACGTGCGATGAGCATATTCCCGGTCAAAAGGCGGCAGATATGAAGAACCTTCGTTTCTGGACCGTAGTTCTGTTGTTGGCCGCTACCGGGATGTTCCTGCATATGCGTGCCGCTGTCGATAAGAATCCCCCCAGTGAGCCGTTGTCGCAGATGCCGGTTCAGCTTGCGGGATGGGCGGGAATCGACCAGCAAGTCAACAGCGAGACGCTCGATGTTCTCGGAGCCGGAGATGTTCTGGCGCGCCTTTATACCCAGGCCGGTCAGCCGGAGCCAATCGGCCTTTTCATCGGCTATTTCCCCACACAGAGAACCGGCCAGACCATTCATTCTCCTAAAAACTGCCTACCGGGTTCTGGTTGGGTCTTTGAGTCGTCAAACTCGGTCGATTTAATCGACGTGAGTGGTAAATCACATCGCGTGGGCGAGTACATTATCACCAACGGTACAGTAAAACAGTTCGTCATTTACTGGTACCAGGCGCATGGACGCAGTATCGCAGATGAGTACATGGCGAAGTTTTACATGATTCTTGATGCAATTCGAACGAATCGCACGGATGGAGCGCTGGTCAGGGTCATCACCCCGATCTCTTCCGGAGAAGACATTTCGACAGCTAAAAATCGCGCTGAGAAATTTACCGCGCAGCTTGCACCATTGCTGCCGCGTTTTATCCCTGACTAAGCGCTTTGAATATGCGGGAAAGGCAACACTGTTTAGTCCATGGCTTTAGATAAAGCTGTTCGACAGACAGCCTGAAAGGATGGAACAAAGTGGAGAGCAGAGTCAAGGCAATTCAATTCGGCAGCATTGACAGGCGGAGCTCGCGAAATCTTTACGCGGCTCTTGGGATAGTTGCGCTCTTTCTGTCGCTTACTTTATTGTCCGGGTGCTTCCGTGATCCCAACGTGCGCAAGCATAAATACCTTGAGAGCGGACAGAAGTATAGCGCCCAGGGCAAGGATAGGGAAGCCGTCATTCAATATTCCAACGCCCTGAAGATCGACAAGAACTTCGCCGAGGCGCATTATGCCCTGGCGCAGTCTTATCTTCATCTGGGTGCTTTGAGCGCGGCTTACGGCGAGCTCTTGCGGACCGTAGACTTGCAGCCGGCAAATTACAAGGCGCGCATCGATCTGGGAAACATGATGCTTGCCGGAGGCAAAATCGACGACGCCAAGGCACAGGCTGACGCGGTAATGGCGGCACAGCCGGACAACGCCGATGGCCATGCCTTACTTTCCCGCATTGCAGCCAGGCGGGGAGATAAGGATCTGGCTCTATCCGAAATTCGTCGCGCGCTGGAACTCTCCCCCAACGAAGCGGCGCTTCATGAAACCCTCGCCTTGTTCGAGGTGGGTGATGCCACAAAAAGCGCTTCTGTCGAAGACGAATTGAAGAAGGCGGTCGCGCTCGATCCGAAGTCCGTGAACGCCAAGCTCCTGCTCGCCGCTTTTTATGCAAAGAATAACCGCTGGCCGGAGGCGGAGCAGACTTGCCTTAGCGCCATTGCTACCGACCCCAAAAACCTGACTGCACGGGAAAGCCTTGCGCAGATTTACCTGAAACAGAACAATCAGCCAAAAGCAGAGGAAACGCTCCGCCAGGCTTCGAACGACCTTCCCGACAACCCTCAGGGTGTGCGCTTGCTGGCGGACTATTACACCGCCACTGGACAGATTGACAAGGCCAAGGCAGAGTTTGCCAGCCTTGCTAAAAAGTACCCCAAGAACCTCTCCGTGCAGGAGGGATACGTCCGGATTTTGCTTCAAGTCAAGGACTATGCGACTGCCCAAACTGTGATATCAGAGTTGATGAAGAAGAACAGCAAGGATCCCCAGGTTGCCGTGCTGAACGGTATTGTGCTGCTCAACAACGGCAAGACGGCAGACGCGGTCAATGCCCTTCAGAGCGCAGCCAATAATGCTCCCAAGGATGCCTTCATTCAGCTTTGGTTGGGCAAGGCAGCGCTTGCCAAGGGAGACAGCGGTTTGGCGGAGAAGAGCTTCCGTCAGGCGGTGCAACTGAATCCGCGCCTTTTGGAGGCGCAGGAGGAACTCGCGCGCATGGCAACGCAGCGTGGCGATATGAACTTGTTGTCCGATGTTGCGGAAAAGACAATTGCCACCGCTCCTGGTTTCCCCGGAGGCTATCTATGGCGCGCAATTGTCGAGCTGTCCCATAACGAACAGGACAAGGCCGAGGCCGACATGAAGACAGCCATCAGCAAGGCCCCGCAAAGCGCGCAGGCTTATCTAATGCTCGGCGATCTTCGCTTCGCGCAGAAGAAATATGCGGATGGCGCCACATATATGGAGCAGGCCTTGCAGTATGATCCCAATTCCACCAGCGCCTTGCGCGGGCTGGTCGGTTACGACCTCTACAAAAAGCAGCCGGCCCAGGCTCTCGCCCGCATCAACGCGCAAATCGCAAAGAGCCCGAAGAACAGCGGCTTCTACGACCTGCTGGCTCAGCTTCAGATACAAAACAAGAATCTGGATCAGGCCCTTGCCGCGGCGCAAAAGGCCATGGAGGTTAATCCCGATGATGGCGAGGCGGTTTCAATCTTCGCCCAGCTCCAGGAACAGCGAAACCAGGCGGCTAATGCCATAGCCGCATTTGAGCAATATTCAAAGGCTCACCCCAACAATGCTGGTGCCCTTGCCATCCTGGGATCCCTGGAGGATACACGCGGGAATGGGAGCAAGGCCGAGGATTACTACAAGAAGGCGCTTGCCATCCAACCGACGCAGTCTGTTGCCGCCAACAATCTTGCCTACAGAATGCTTCAAAATGGCGGCAATGTTGATGTAGCCTTGTCGCTGGCGCAGACAGCGCGCCGCGGAATGCCAACTTCTCCCAGCACTGCGGATACTCTGGCATGGGCTTATTACCAAAAGGGAACCTACGGCTTCGCCCGCGATCTTCTGGAAGAAGCAATCAAGACCTCTCCAAACAACGCCGCAGCCCAATATCACCTGGGAATGGTGTACGCCAAACTAGGTGACAAAACCAACGCTGCGACTCATCTCAAGAAGGCCATTTCGCTGGCACCGGATTCGCAAGAGGCTAAGGATGCGAAGACGGCACTGCAAGGATTGGGCTAGACAACAATGATGTTCTAGGCTGGCCGGCAGCGCACGGAGCGCTGCCGGTTGTGTCTGAGGACCGGTAACCGATTCACAACGATGACGCACCAGTTTTCATTGGAAACACAGCTGGGAATCTATGTCCAACACGAAGACAATCGCTAAGAACTCCGGCTGGTTCGGCACAGAAACCATCGTCAGCGCCGTCGTTCTTCTGGTGTCCTCGATTGCCATTAACCGCTATCTGGGACCTGAAAAGAACGGCTACATCGTCTATGTCAACTATATTGCCTCGTTGGTCAGCAGCCTGGGCGGATTCGGCATTCCGGCGACCACGCGAAAGTACATGGCCGAGTTTATCGGCATGGGCGACCGGGGCACCGCGCGGTACATCTTTCTGCGCACATTGCTCTTGCAGACCGGACTGGCCACGCTGGCCACAGGCGGCTTTCTCTACTGGGTGCTGGGCGACGCCAATCCCGATTACAAGCTGGCCGCGGCCCTGCTCGTGCTCAGCATTTGGCCCTCGATGGTCAACTTCATCCCGGCTCAGGCCAATATGGCCACGGAAGATTTGTCGACGAATCTGCCCGCCTCTGTTGTTTCAATGTTCATCTACCTCATCGCAATCGCGGCCACGGTAGTCTTCCGCTGGGGCGTGGTCGGCGTCGGCGCAGCGGCGCTCCTCATGCGAACAGTAGATCTAGTTGTGCGTTTCTTCCCCACGCTGAAGCGCGTGCTCTCCTGGGAGACAACCCATGCCCATCCGCCGGGATTGCGCAAGCGCATGATGGCTTTCGCTTGGCCGAGCGTCGCCACCATGGCGGTAGCGCTGATCGTATGGGGCCGGTCGGAAATCCTTCTGCTCAAGAGTCTCTGCCCGGATATCCGACAGGTGTCGTTCTATTCCCTGGCATTCACCATGGCCGAACAATTGCTGCTGGCCGCTGGCGTTTTCGGAACCGCGGCAGGCGCCACAATCTTCGTTCAGTACGGGCGCGACAAGTCAAGGCTTCCCGCCATTACGGCCTCCATTTTCCGCTATCTTGCTTTGCTCTCGATTCCGCTGCACTTCATCGCGGCAGCGCTCGCGGTCCCGGCTTTGCTGCTGCTCTACGGTACCAAATTTCAGGACGCCGCCATGGTTGTGATGCTGGCTCCGCTGCTGTGCATCTTCAAAGCATTCATCTCGCCCGCGCAGAGCCTCCTCCAGTGCTCCGAGCGCCAGAGCTTCGTCATCGCGGCAACGGTGCTCGCTGGCGTCGTCGATTGGGGAGTGGCCTGGTGGCTTATTCCAGCGCACGGCGCGGTCGGTGCATGCATTGGCAACGGAGCGGCACAAGCCACGGCCGTCCTTATCATGTGGGCCGTGGCAATTTATCTCTACAAGGTAAAACTTCCCTGGCTTCAGGTGGCCAAAATCGTTTTCATCAGCGCGCTGGCGGCGTTGACCGCCCATTTTATCGCAGTGCGTCTTTCGCCTGTGTGGGCCATTCTCTGCGGCGGAAGCGCCGCCCTCATCGTTCTTTTCGGTCTTTTTTACTTGATGCGCGTGCTTGAACCGGAAGACCGCTTCCGGCTAAGCACTGTGGTAAGGATGCTTCCTAAGCAAATCGCCACCCCGGCAGACTCGTTACTGGACGCGCTGATTCGCCTGTGATGAATTATTGCTGCTGAGCGTGTCGGCATTTAGGCCGCAGGAGATATTTTATGAACCGCGTAACCGATCAGGGAATCTGGATTGAATCTGATGTCCCTTTGACAGACACAGCGCAGTGGTCGATACCCTTACGGTTGGTGCGGGCTGTCGCAGATGGAAAAACCGCTAATCTCGGCAGCGTCTCGCCGCTCCTGGCAAGTAATCTGGAAACACTCCGTGATATCTACGCCGCCTGGATTCCCGGCCACCGGGTGCCGCTGAACTTTGAGTTGTCCTCCGATGAGGTTGCTTCGGCCGGCGGTGTATCGTTGTTCTTTTCCGGAGGTGTAGACAGTTTCTATTCCCTCATCAAGCACCGGGACAAGATTGACAATCTCGTTTTGGTTCACGGTTTTGATATCCCCTTGGCAGACACCAGGACATTCGATCTCGCTGAAGTACAAGCACGTGAGGTGGCCCGCCTTTTTGCTAAGCGCCTGATCGTGGTAAGAACCAATATGCACTTTGAGCAGCCCAGCATTCCCGGCGGTTGGGGGATGTACTGCGGTGCGGCGCTTGCGGCCGTCGCTCATGCGCTCGCGCCCAATCACGGTAAGGTATATATAGCATCATCCTACCCGTATGCCGATTTGCACCCCTGGGGATCGCATCCACTGCTGGACCCGCTATGGTCAACTGAGGCAGTACAGATCGTTTATGATGGCGGGGAAACCCGCATGGATAAGTTGCGCGTAATAATTCAGTACCCCGAGGCCTTGTCGCGGCTACGTGTCTGTTGGGAGAACCCGGCCAATTACAACTGCGGGGTTTGCGAAAAGTGCGTTAGGACCATGCTGGCCTTGCGCGCCCTCGGCGTCGATCGCTGCGCTGCGTTTCCAGATACTCTTACTCCGAAACTCGTGCGTCGGCAGGAAGTCAGCCCTCATTGTGTGGATCTCTGGCGGGAACTGCTTTGCCCCGGACTTCCGCCGGCACTATACGCTGCTGCGCAGTCGGCCATCCACAGTTGCGATGCCGGCCTGCCGCCCCGCACAGGACATTTCAAGCGCGGTGTCAAACGATGGCTATACGCCGTGCGCAACGCTGGAAGGGCCTTGATGGCGCCGATCGATCCGTCTTGAAGTTTAGTATTGCCTCGATTGTTGTTGAATAATTTATGTTTGCGTACGCATTTTGCCTTCATGGAGATAATGGATGAACCGCATAACAGACCAGGGAATCTGGATTGAATCCGATGTGCCTTTAGTCAATTCGCATAAGTGGTCGATACCGTTACGGCTGGTCAAGGCCATCGCCGAAGGAGAACCAGCAAATCTGGGCAGTGTCTCGCCGCGCTTGGCGGGCAACCTGGAAACAATCCGCGATATTTTCGCCGCATGGATTCCCGGCCACAAGATACCGCTCGAATTTGAACTGTCCAGTGATGTTGCTATTCCTGAAAAATCTGTATCGCTTTTCTTTTCGGGTGGAGTAGATAGTTTCTATTCCCTTATCAAACACCGGGACGAAATCGACAATTTGGTGCTGATTCATGGCTTCGACATTCCCCTGGCGGAAACAAAGACGTTTGAACTGGCCTTGGAACAGGCTCGAGAGGCGGCCCGCCTCTTCAGCAAACGTCTGATCGTGGCAAGAACTAATCTGCATTGGGAAGAATCAAGTCTGTATAAAGATGCCCCCCGGATTCCCTGCTATTGGGGAATGTGCGGCGGCGCGGCGCTGGCAGCCATCGCTCATGCGCTCGCGCCCAATCACGGAAAAATATACATCGCATCGGGCTACTCATATGCTGATATGCAACCGTGCGGAACGAGCCCGTTGCTGGATCCCCTCTGGTCCACTGAGGCGGTTAAGATAGTCCACGATGGCGGAGAAACGCGCATGGATAAATTGCGCATTCTGGTTCAACACTCCGAGGTATTGGAGATGTTGCGGGTATGTTGGGAGAACCTTGGCGTCAATAATTGTGGGCTTTGCGAAAAGTGCATCAGGACCATGCTGGGCTTGCGCGCCCTCGGAGTCGATCGCTGTGCCGCGTTTCCAGATACCCTCACTTTAAAACTTGTTCGCAGTCAAAGACTCAACCACAGCGCTGTGCCATTATGGCGGGAATTGCTCTGTGCCGGTCTTCCGCCTGATCTGCATGCTGCTGTGCAATCGGCCATCCATAGCTACGAAAACGGCCTGCCGGTGCGCACAGGACATTTCAAGCGCGATGTCAAACGATGGCTATACGCCGCGCGAAACGCCGGAAGCGCCTTGATGGCGCCGATCGATCGTTTCTGAAGGAACGGAGTCCAGCCATGTGGAGTTATCGGTGAACAAACATTCAAATCGAGAGCAGATCGGCCATTCATCCCATGATTCCGCTATCATGAATTCGCTCAAGGCGAAGCTCGAAGGTATCTTGGACTCTTTTGACACAACAAAGCGTGTGGTGTTCTTTGACTATCCTCTGCTTTTGAACGTGGGTGACCTTCTTATCAATTTGGGGACTGAGTGTTTCTTGTCTGATCACAATATTCACATTTGGAAACGCTTTTCTGCCGATGATATGCCTGAATCCATCCGGGGCATGGACGACGATGTCATCATAATCTGTCAAGGCGGAGGGAACTTCGGCGATCTTTGGTCGAGACATCACCCGGGAAGAGAAAGTCTCTTGGCGTACTTTCCTCGCAATCGGATTATACTGCTTCCGCAATCCGTGCATTTTGATTCTCCTGATCGTCTCCAGAAATCGATGGAGAGATTTCGCTCGCATGGTAACTGCCACATATTTGCTCGCGACAATCGCTCTCTCGACATTTTGCAGCACGCGGGAGTCCATCAATCGTCCGCGATGCCGGATATGGCTCAGTATTTGTGGGGAATCTTGCTTCCGGACACGCACCCTGTCTATGAATCGCAGCCCATGCGGTTTGTGCGCAGAGATAAGGAGGCAAAAACTTATGCCGCCCTTGAGGGTGAAGGGAACGCTTTGCATACAGTTGACTGGCGCGAAATTCTAACTCTGTCAACCCATCGTATTGCGCGCCTGATTCTCAAAGCGATTGATCTTCAGAATCGCATGGGATTTCACGCTCAGAAGTATTGGCAATGGCGGTTTGTTCAAGATAAAGCAATTCGAGATGGCGTCAGATACCTCTCGCGCTTTCGCAAAATTTACACGAATCGGCTTCACGGTATGATTCTTGGGCTATTGCTCAGCCGTGAAGTTTGCGCATTCGATAACTCTTATGGAAAACTTTCATCGTATAGGGAATCTTGGCTGAGCGGGATGGATGATTTGAACTGGGAACCGGAAAAGTGACGATGGACATGCGATTTACGGCCTTTTCGGCTAGCACCCCGAGGAAGTGAAAATTAGCTTTCTCACGACGATTAGCCTACAGTCAGTGCAGCGGTATATTAGGTTGGAGGAAGATCAAGGATGCATGGGGACGTTATAGCTCGTATTTATATTTTCAAGTAAGGAGATGTGAACAGATGCGCGTGCTGTTTGTTAGTAGTGCTTGTCACTTACCTCAGGATTTTGGAGGTGCGCGGATATCCACTCATTCACTAGCTCTGGCCCTCAGGAAACGGGGCTTTCAAGTGGGTGTCGTGGCTGGGCTTAAGGCTGGCAATTGGTACTGGTTTAAGAATCGTATTATCTCTAGACTGCGCGGTATGGATGTACATACGATGGATAAGTACTATGGATACCCGGTTTTTAGGGGTTGGGGAAC
>Ga0187862_10006357_pt1 | contig 10737 bp, 11 predicted proteins | sample June2016WEW_10_1_FD_133003 | JGI IMG/M metagenome (GOLD analysis project Ga0187862, IMG submission 133003) | Peatland microbial communities from SPRUCE experiment site at the Marcell Experimental Forest, Minnesota, USA - June2016WEW_10_150 | ecosystem: Environmental > Terrestrial > Soil >...
ATTTCTCGGCGCACTCGGCGTCTCTGCGGTAGATTTGGATTTGCATTTCAGTTGAGGTCAATCACCGTGGCGCAAAAAGCGCACTTGCTGATCGTGGACGACGAGGCCAACACGCTGGCTTCGCTGTCGCGGGCGTTTCGTCTGGAAGGGCATGAGGCCGCCGTCTGCGACAACGCCAACAAGGCTCTGGAACTGGCCAAATCGCAATCGTTCGACTTAATCCTCTCCGACGTGGTTATGCCCGGCAAAGACGGCCTGACGCTGCTCGAAGAACTCAAAGCGCAAGGCGTGCCGACGCCCGTTGTCATGATGTCGGGCCAGGCGCACATCGAGATGGCCGTGCGTGCCACGCGTCTCGGTGCGCTCGATTTCCTGGAGAAACCTATCTCCACCGAAAAGCTGCTTCTCACTGTAGAGAACGCGCTGAAGCTCGGTCGCCTCGAGCGTGAAAATCGCGACTTGGAGCGCCGCCTCGGCAAACACGAGATCGTTTGGAAAGGCGAGACCATGCGCCGCGTGATCGCACAAGTGGAGCGCGTCGCCGCCAGCGAAACGCGCGTCTGCATTCTCGGCGAGACGGGCACGGGAAAAGAGCTGGTGGCACGCACCCTGCATGAGCGTAGTCCGCGGGCGGGCGCCCCGTTCGTCACGCTGAACTGCGCTGCGGTTCCGGCGGAGCTGATTGAGTCCGAATTATTCGGCCACGAAAAAGGATCGTTCACCGGCGCCGCCGGCCGCCATCTCGGCAAGTTCGAGCAGGCCCAGCACGGCACCATTTTTCTCGACGAAATCGGCGACATGCCGCTCACCATGCAAGCCAAGCTGCTGCGCGTGCTGGAAGAAGGCGAAGTCGAGCGTATCGGCGGTGAGCGCGCCATCGCCGTCGATGTGCGAGTGGTCGTCGCCACGCACCGCGACCTCGAAGCGCAAGTCCGCGACGGCAAATTCCGGCAGGATTTATTTCACCGCGTCTTCGTCTTTCCGCTGCGCCTGCCCCCGTTGCGCGAACGCCGCGAAGACATCCCGTCCCTGATCGAGCACTTTGCTGTTCAGGTGACCGCCGTCAACGGATGGAAGCCCATGTGTTTCACCGCCGACGCGATGGCTGCGCTGCAAGAGCATCCGTGGCCAGGCAATGTCCGCGAACTCAGAAACGCGGTCGAGCGGCTGATGCTGCTGGCAACATCGGATGAAGTCACTTCTGAAACCGTGGCGCTGGCGCTGCCCGTTTCCGTGGCCACACCCGATTCCGTATCCGGCACCGGCCCACTGGCCGACCGCGTGCGCGCCTTCGAGAAACAAACCATCCTGGCGGAGTTGAAACGCAACCATCACCAGATCTCGAACACGGCGCGGGCACTGGGACTGGAACGATCGCATCTTTATAAGAAGGCCGAGCAGGTGGGGATTGATCTGAAGGCGGTTAAGAACGGGGGCGACCACCGATAATGTTTAGCCGCGATTTTGCAGATACGACATCGCGTCCGTTTGCAATTTCCCTCCCTCCCAGACGACAATCGAATCGTGCCCAGCACTAGCTTTTATCAGGAACCACAAGCCGCCAGCCCCTTCCATCAGGGTGCGCTCGTAATCGCGACCTTGACCAACCCGCGCGAAAAGTTCTGGGGTGCGATTCTCCATCTTTCTGGTGAGGGCCTCAGCTTGCGCGGTGTCGATGTCTCTTCTTTCGACGATCTGGCCTCGCAGATCAAGAATGGCGAGCCCTTTACCTCCGGCGTCGTATTCTTCCCCATGCACCGCGTGGAACGCATGGAACTGGATCTTCCCGAAGGAAACATCCTCTCGCTCGCCCAGCGCTTCGCCCAGAAGACCGGACAGGATCCCGCTCCGCTTCTGGTGAGCGAATTTCTCGGGAACGCTGGCCGCGACTCCCGAGGAGAACATGGCGGAGAAAAGCCGCGGTGAACCTCCGGCAGATCCTCACCGCGCCCAACCAGCTCACGCTGTTGCGGATGATTTTCCTGCCGTTCATCGTTATCAATCTGGTTAAGCATGATTTCAAATGGGCGCTGGCGCTGTTTATCCTCGCCGGAATGAGCGACGGCCTCGACGGCCTGCTCGCGCGCACTTTGCATCAGCAAACTTTGCTCGGCCAGTATCTCGACCCGATCGCCGACAAGTTGCTGATGAGCACCATGTTCCTTGTGCTCTCGATCGAACGAATGATTCCCTGGAAATACACGATCCTGGTCTTCAGCCGTGACATCTCCATCCTGCTGATCAGCGGCGTCCTGTTCATGATTGCCGGCCTGCGCGATTTTCGACCCAGCATCTTCGGCAAAGCCAACACCTTCGCGCAAGTAGCCGCCATTTTTTTCGTGCTGCTGTACCTCATCGAGCGCGTGCGCTGGGTCTGGATTGCCCAGATCACTTTCCTGCGCGCCACATTTATCTTCACCATTGTCTCCGCCGTGCACTACGCATTCGTGGTGCAGCATCGCCTGCATCAGCCCGTGCCGCCCTCGGCCATTCAGTCTTAGACATCGGGGCCACGGCAACGCAAGCCATTTGCCCCTTTTCTTCCGCGCCCCTAGAATGAGAGGTTCGTATTCCGCTCGCGAACTCATCCGTGACTCTGCATCCCTATGCCACTGCGCCTCTATAACACTCTCTCAGGAAAGATCGAAGACTTCCATCCGCTGGACGGCAACCGCGTCCGCATGTACGCCTGCGGACCGACCGTTTACGACTACGGCCACGTCGGTAATTTCCGCACATTTGTCGCTGTCGATCTTCTCTATCGCTTTCTGCGCCAGAGCGGATACGACGTTCGCTATGTCATGAACATCACCGACGTGGACGACAAGATCATTCGCAACTCCGCGCGTGACGGCGTCAACGTGCAGCAATACACCGCGAAATTTGCCCAGGCTTTTCTCGAAGATTCGGCCACGTTGAACATTGAGCAGCCGATTCTGGTGCGCGCCACCGAACACATCAACGAGATGGCCGACTTCATTGCCGAATTGGAGAAGAAGGGTTTCGCTTATCGCACCGACGACGGTTCTTACTATTTCCGCATCGCGAAATTCCCCGGGTACGGCAAGCTTTCGAAAAAAGATTTTGCCGGCATGACCGATGGAGCGCGCGTAGACGTCGACGAATACGAAAAGGACAGCGCCCGCGACTTCGCCCTCTGGAAGGCCGCGAAGCCGGGCGAAGCTTCGTGGGAAACCTCGATCGGGCGGGGGCGTCCGGGTTGGCACATCGAGTGCTCGGTGATGTCGATGGAGCAACTCGGGCCAAGTTTTGATTTGCACGCCGGCGGCGAAGACCTGATTTTTCCGCACCATGAAAACGAAATCGCGCAGTCGGAGGCACTCACCGGAAAGCCATTTGCGCGCTTTTGGTTTCATGTGCGGTTTCTGCTGGTAGAGGGCCAGAAGATGTCCAAGAGTCTCGGGAATTTCTTCACCATCCGGGATCTCGTGCTGCGCGGCCACAAGCCGTCATCGATCCGCTGGCTGCTGACGCAGGTGCCGTATCGCAATCAGTTGAACTTTACCTTCGATGGCTTGCAGTCGGCAGCCAGTTCGGTGGAGAAATTGCGCAACTTCCGCTTCCGTTTAACGAGCACGCAATTCCCCGCCGGTGCGACCCCGCAGATGGCGCAACTGGCGGACGAAACCATCGCGCAAATGAAGAGCGCCCTCGACGACGATTTGAATACCGCCGAGGCGCAAGCCGCCATGTTCGACATGTTGCGCAAAGCCAACACCGCGCTCGATGGAGCGGAAGCTGGCCAGAACAACGTTCTCCAGGACGACGTGAAACCGCTGCTCGCGGCGCTCGACAAGTTCGACGAAATATTCGGCGTGCTGAAAGATGACGACCAGCCCAAGATGAGAGCCATCCTCGACTGGGCAAAAGCCGAAGGCCGCGAAAAGGAAATCAGCCCCGAGTTAATGGAGATCGCCGGCTCCGCTCAGCTCACCGATGAACAGGTCAATCAGAAGGTGGCCAAAATGGAAGCCGCGCGAAAAGCGCGAAACTTTAAAGCCTCTGATGCTCTGCGCGCCGAACTGACCGCTGAGGGCATCATCGTAGAGAACACGAAAGATGGCGTGCGCTGGCGAAGAAAATGAAGTGAACTTGGTAATCTCTGGTTGGCATTTTCTAAGTATTGTCATCCCGAGCGAAGCGAGGGATCTGCAGTTTCTCCCCGCAGAGACGGGAGCCAGGAGCCTGAAACCGTGAGTTCCCTCGACGATTATCTTCGCGAAGCCGAACACGCCCACGGCCACCTCTGCGCCGGGCAGGTGCTCGGCGTGCGCCTGGCCATGTTAGGACTAGAGAAGCTGGGCATCGAAGACCCGCGCGGAAATAAAGAAGATCGCAAACGTCTGGTCACGTTCGTCGAAATCGACCGCTGCGCCACCGACGCCATATCCCTGGTCACCGGATGCCGTCTTGGTAAGCGCGCCCTGAAATTTCGCGACTGGGGAAAAATGGCTGCAACCTTCGTTGACCTTGGTAACAAAGATCTGGGCATAAAAGACGTAAGCACCGGCAAAGCCATCCGCATCGCCGCCAAAGAATCGTCCAAGGCGCTGGCGCGCGCGATGCATCCCGAAATCGAAAACAAGAACCGGCAGCAGATGCTGGCCTATCGCGAAATGGCGGAAGACGACTTATTCACCAAGCAGTGGGTAAAGGTCGAACTCCCCGCGGAAGAGTTCCCCGGATACAAGGGCGAGCGCATCGTCTGCGTCGAGTGCGGCGAAGGCATCAATTTTCGACGCGAGGTTTTGCGGGATGGGCGCGTGCTATGCAGAGCGTGCGCTGGCGAAAAATACTACGACCCCATCTAGTCGCCCGGAAGAAATCCCGGCAAGCCCATCAAGCCGCCGAATATAATGGGGCGTGCCTCTAACTGAGATCGAGAAAGCAGTAACGAAGTCGGTAGCCCAGTTTTTCGCCGTACAAAGGGAGCCTGTATCCCACGAACAGCTGCTCCGTTCGTTTAACGATCCAAGACCAATAATCACGCTGAAAGATCGTTACCGCATCATTAGCGCACAGGGGAGCAGCGGACAACTAACCTACCTCCCGACAATACAGGCATTTCAATATTGCGGAGATGAGAGTCTGCGCCAGAATGCTAAGGCCGCTCTGGAGGTCGTAATCAGTGGTCTAAAACTTCTTCTCAAGGTGGACTACAACGCTAACAGACAACATCCAACTTCTGCTCTAATCGAGCAGCTACGGGCCCCAAACTCCATTCCAATTCCGGATCAGATCTGGCTCGGCCTTTTTCTCGCCAGGCAAATTCCGAGCGCCTTAACCAGTTGCCAGGTAGACGAGAGAAATACGGTGACATCGTTCCGAATAAACGAGCATATCCTGACGCTGGAACCGAAGGATGTATGGGACGATTTCCTCCGCGAGTACAATACTGTCGACGAGAACCCAAGAACCCAGAGTGCGGTTGAAAAACAGACCCCGAACCTAACCCCAAAGAAGGTGTCAGACTGGCCACCGTCCCAATGGAAGATCGAGGGCTCGCTCGGAGAAGGTGGGCAGGGATGGACGTACAAGGCTCGGCGAAAGACCGGCTCAGATCAAAAACCGTACGTTCTCAAACGCTTAAAGAACAAAGAACGTCTCTCCAGATTCAGAAACGAGATCGCAGCACTAACGAAACTCCAACATCCGGGAATCCTCAAAATTGTTGAGACTAGTGAAGAGTCGGAAACCCCGTACTTCGTCGCTGAATACTGCGAGGGCGGTGATCTCGGCAAAGTGAACCTTTCGGGCAAGGACCTATTAACTAGACTGAAGACCTTTCGTCAGGTGTGTGACGCAGTCAAGGCAGCCCACGACGCTGGAATTCTCCACCGTGATCTAAAGCCCCAGAATATCTTAATCCGCAAAGACGACTCGATTGCCGTGGGGGACTTTGGTCTGTGCATCGATTTGAACGACGCTAAGGAGAGAGCCACGCAGACTTTAGAAGCGGTCGGCGCGGAGAGATATATCGCGCCAGAGGTTGCAAAGGGACGCGTGCCTGAACCTCAGCCGACTAGCGATCTCTACTCTCTTGGAAAGGTGCTGTATTTCATCCTCAGCGGGAGGACCCTAGTGAGGGAGGAATACACAGAAGGCGAAGATGACCTACGTACACGAGATGCGGGACCGAATATGCATTTCGTCTACGAGTTGTTCGACAAAACGATCACGGAGCGACCGCAGGACCGTTACCAGAACGTGGCGGACCTGCTTTACGCCCTAGACACGGTAATCGAAAGGGTTCAGCTGAAGGCACACATCTTAAAGCCCTCTGTTCGGCAGCATTGCATGTTCTGCGTGACCGGAGAATATCAGGTATCTAGGGGACCGGGCACCAATGAGTTGCTATTGTTCTGCAGCAACTGCGGAAATATGCAGAGGTTCGCGAGCACAACTCCGAAACCATGGTGGGAGAATAGATGAACCTCGGCCTGCCCCGGCTTAGCCGAGCCACCAAACTGTCGAAACCCTATTGACATCCCCTGTTAGAATAGAAGTAAGTGCTAAGCGCACCGCAGCCGCTTGGTCTTTGACAACTTACTGAGAAGGGATAACCTGGGCTAGGCTGGGTGGCTTTCTGAGAAAGTCACTCCTAACTCTTTTGTTGTCAAGACTTTGCCTCTAACTCCCTCGCGCTCAAGACTTTGGCAGGAAGTTCTCCCTAAAGTCTTGATTCTAATATACCGGGTGGGGAGGGGGGTACCCCAGCCAACGACGGCCAAGGTCCCTAGGGCGAACGACGAACAGCGGGCGGCGAATAGCGAACGACTAACGACGAACGACCAACGACGATCTCTCCCGCTCATACGCATTGAGCCACTCGCAGCAGCGTAGCCTCATCAAAGTGTTTCGCAAACAACTGCAACCCAATCGGCAGTTTTTCGTGATTCTCTCCACACGGAACAGAGATTCCGGGAATGCCCGCCAGGTTCGCAGTTACGGTGTAGATATCGGCGAGATACATGGCCAGCGGATCATTCACCTTCTCGCCCAACCGGAACGCCGGCGTCGGACAAGTCGGCGCCGCGATCACATCCACTTTTTTAAAAGCCTCATCGAAGTCGCGGGTCAGCAGCGTACGCACTTTCTGCGCCTTTAGATAGTAAGCGTCGTAGTATCCGGCGCTCAGCACGTAAGTGCCGAGCATGATGCGGCGCTTTACTTCCATGCCGAATCCGCCATCGCGGGTCAACCGGTACATCTGAGAGAGATTGTCCTGAGAGAGACTGCCCGCCGTGGCCCGGAAGCCGTAGCGCACCCCGTCATAGCGCGCCAAATTCGCCGACGCTTCCGCCGTGGCCACAATGTAATAGGTAGGAATCGCATACTCGGTGTGCGGCAAACTCACCGGCACAACTTCGCATCCGAGCTCAGCCAACTTCTGAATCGCCGCCTCGACCGCCGCGCGCACCTCCGGATCGAGCCCCGAGCCGAAATATTCTTTGGCCACGCCGACTTTCAGACCCCTCACCGGCTTCTCGAGTTCCGCCACATAGTCGGGCACGGGCACTGCTGCGGAAGTCGAATCCATGGGATCGCGCCCCGCAATCGTACGCAGCATCAGCGCGACTTCTTTCACCGTTTTCGCAAACGGACCGATGTGATCGAGAGACGAAGCGAAAGCAATCAGCCCGTAGCGCGACACGCGTCCATACGTCGGCTTCAAACCGACCACGCCGCAGAACGACGCCGGCTGGCGGATCGATCCGCCGGTATCGGAGCCGAGCGTCGCCACCGCCATCTCCGCCGCCACCGCTGCCGCCGATCCACCCGACGATCCGCCCGGCACGCGGCTCTTATCGCGCGGATTGTGCACTGCGCCATACGCCGAGTTCTCCGTGGACGACCCCATGGCAAACTCATCGCAATTGAGCTTGCCCAGAATCACCGCGCCCGCCGCTTCCAGCCGAGCCACCGCTGTGCAGTCGTACGGCGGAATAAAATTGTCGAGAATTTTCGAGCCGGCCGTAGTACGCACGCCTCGCGTCACCATGACGTCTTTGATCGCAACCGGAACTCCCGCCAGCGGCGGCAAAGGCTTGCCCTGAGCGGCCATCCGGTCGATTCGCTCGGCCTGCACCAACGCGCGCTCCTCGCAAAGAGTCAGGAACGCGCCAATCTCGGAGTCCTCTTTCCGGATGCGAGTGTAGAAATCTTGCGCCAGAGCGATCGCGGTCGTCTGCCGCTCAGCAATCACGCTCCGGACTCCGTCAATCGTCAATTCAGACGCCATTTATTTCTGATCGCTATCTCTCAATCACTTTCGGCACTTCGAAAAACGTCCCGTCCGTGTCCGGAGCGTTCTTCATCGCGACATCGTGCGGCAGCGATGCCCGCAGACCGTCCTTTACATCCTCGCGGATGGCGTACGCGAAGCGGTCGCTTCCCTGCCGCGACTCGTCCACCCCGTAGCGGTCGGAGACCTGCGCCATGGGCGCAACTTTGCCGGTCTCCAGTTCGCTGAGCCGCTCGACATATTCAAGAATGGAGTTCAAATCGCGCAGCATGCGAGCGCGCTCTTCCTCGGTCAACTCGAGGTTGGCTAGATCGGCCACGTAAGCGACATCTTTGTCGGTAACTTTCACACTTTCTCTTTCATGCTCTAACCACGAATTCAATTCGCTTCACCGAGGTCGCGGAATACTTGTTGATCAAGGCCAGATAACGCGGCGCCAGGTTGGCGAGTTCCCGCCTCCATCCCGCGTCCGCAACTTCCACTCGCAGAATACCGTCGGCAAAACTGAGCGCCCGAGTCCGGTCGGCCACCGTGCTGCCACACGCGATCGGCCAAGCCAGCAGCGGGCTTTCACCCGCCGGCGCGCGATGAAGTGCCTTGGCGATGATGGTTTCGAGGCCAGCGGAAGCGCGGTTCAAGCCATGACTCCAGCGTCGCGAACGCGGTCAAGATAGCGATTAGCAACCACGATCGGAATGACGATCGGAAACAAATGATTGTAGCATCGGAAAATCTGCGCTTCTTACGAGCCAGCGGAGGCCGCAGCCGCCGCAGCGCGCTTCTTTGCCAGTTTGCGCAGGTGCGTCGCCGAATACAGACTTCTCCGGCAGCGCGCTGCGCCGCATAAACAGGGAGCGTCATCCTCGCCATCGTAGAGGTTGTAGTCGTAGGTCAGCTCTTCTCCAGGCTCAATATCGCGCAGCGCGATGATCCACATCTTGCCGCGAATCTGATCGGTCTCACAATTCGGTTGGCAGGAATGATTGACGAAGGCGGCTACCCCGTAGCCGTCAATGATGCGCTTGCCGCCGTCCAAGCCGAACAAATACGTGTTCGGAAAGTCGTCGTAGAGTTCGTCGGCCTGTTCGTAGGTGAGATGCTCGCCCACGTATTCCACGATCAGGGTCCCTTTGCGAATCGGCCGCGTAGTGTAGCAGCCATAGGAGTGAATGCGAGACTGGCGGATGATGAGCGTCATGATTGTTCTTTATCTTTAGCACAGATGGCGCCGGATCACGCAAGTGCCAAGTTTCAGTTCTCAGCTTGGGGACTCTAGAACTCAGCCGGACCGCGCGAGATTTTACTGAAAGCTAAGAGCTGAGAGCTGCCTGGCAAACCTGCTAATATTTCCACCCGGAGACTTTCATGCCATGGCTCATCAGCATCCACCGCGCTTTCTGAAGATTGTCGACGACGCCAAGCAGCGCGTCCGTGAAACCAACGTTGACGAAGTCAAAGCCCGGCTCGATCGTGGCGACACATTCGTTTTGGTCGATGTCCGCGAAGACCGCGAATATGACGCCGACCACCTGCCCGGAGCCGTCCACCTGGGCAAGGGCGTCATCGAGCGCGACATCGAGGGCAAGTATCCCGACCTGCAAACTGAGCTCGTGCTTTATTGTGGCGGCGGCTTTCGTTCCGCGCTGGCCGCCGATAACCTGCAAAAAATGGGATACACCAACGTCATTTCCATGGATGGCGGAATCCGCGATTGGCGCCAAAGGGGCTACCCGCTGGAGAAGTCGCGGTAAGCCGCGTCTCGCCGGTTTGCATCGCATCCGCATCTCTGAAAAAATACGTAAAGATACCGTGGGGTCCCTTAGATGTCTCAAATTGGAAGCTTTGCGCTGCTGCTGGCGCTCGGCCTGAGTGCGTACTCTTTCCTGGCAGGCTTTCTTGCACTATTCAGTAAGGACGCCGCTTCGGCTCGCCTCGGTGAGACTGCCCGCCGTGCCGGAATCGCCACTTTCGCGGCGGTGCTGCTGGCGGGCATCGTTCTCGTAGTGGCGGCGTTCAACGACGACTTCTCCATCGCCTACATCTTCCATCACAGCAACCGCGACTTGCCCGCCGCCTATAAGTTTGCCGTGCTGTGGTCCGGTCAGGAAGGTTCGCTGCTGTTCTGGTCGCTGCTCTTAGCTGGCTACGGATTCGTTCTCCGCTTGCGCTACAAGACCGATCAGCGGCTGTTCGCTTACGCTTCGGTGATCATCGCATCGGTGCAGGTTTTCTTTCTGCTGATTTTGAATTTTGCCGCGCATCCCTTCGCCATCATGGAGGGCGCGCTTCCGGCCGATGGCACCGGGCTGAATCCGCTTCTGCAATATCCCGAGATGGTCATCCATCCGCCCATGCTCTACCTGGGATACGTCGGCTTCACCGTTCCCTTCGCCTTCGCGCTCGGCGCTCTCATCATGAAGTATCCCGGCGAGAAATGGATTCAGATCACGCGCCGCTGGACCATGGTGACC
>Ga0187862_10006360_pt1 | contig 10734 bp, 4 predicted proteins | sample June2016WEW_10_1_FD_133003 | JGI IMG/M metagenome (GOLD analysis project Ga0187862, IMG submission 133003) | Peatland microbial communities from SPRUCE experiment site at the Marcell Experimental Forest, Minnesota, USA - June2016WEW_10_150 | ecosystem: Environmental > Terrestrial > Soil >...
AGCATTGCTCCGAAGGCGTTCTTGCCGCTGCGCAGCCGGCGAGTGACATCGTACGTGGTGTAGAGGACTCGCTTGGGATAGGTCGTAAAAGCCGGGTCGAGGACATTCCGCCCTACCTTCTCCCCGTTGATCCTCAGCTCGTAATAGCCAAGCGCTGTAACGTAGGCGCGGGCGCGGACGATCTTGCCCTCGAGGTCGATCTCTTTGCGGAGCAGGTTCCCCTCGATCCATTGCCCTTTCCATTCGTCGCGGGCGAGCAAGCCCGTCTCAAATACAGCGGCGCCGCTATAAGGGCTCGAATTGCCTGCCGTGTCCCAGTACCTCAGCTTCCAGTAGTACGTCTTCCCGCTGGAGAGGGCTTTCCCCGCATAGATCACCTGAGTCGAGTCGCCCGAGCCTACTTTTCCGGAGTCCCAGATGTCGCCGGCATCCCTCCCCAGGCTTTCGTCGCTGCCGGCGACAAGAATCTGATACGCAGTCTGCATCTGCGCGCGCTCGGTGTGATGGAGCACCCACGAAAACCGGGGCTTCTCGACATCAATGCCCATGGGATTGGAAAGATATTCACAGCGCAAGTCGGTTGCAGCCGTCGGGCCGTCCACTCCATAGACAACGACCGCAGAACCCAGGATAAAATACAGGCCGACAAGCGTCCGCATCACCTGCAAACGCCGGTTTCCATCGAACATGACACACCTCGAAACGGGAATTCCCCAGGATGGATTGCCATCATGCCTCAGACGCGGAACCCTGTCAATTCATGTTGAGGGACCGAAGCCAAGACAGACCCTGTCAAGCAATTTAACCCGAATTCCGAAGTTGAATTCGGCACTCCCAGGCCAACTCTTTGAATCTGAATTGTCTGCCTTGATAATCTCGAGAACGGAACGGGCGTCCGGATTCTTCGGAAGCAACCCCTCACCCGTCCCGCACCGGCTGATGACTACGCCGGCTGCGGGACACCCTCTCCCCAAGGGAGAGGGCGGTCAACGCTGATTGGTTTCAGCCCTCTCCCTTGGGGAGAGGGTGGCGAGAATAGCGAGCCGGGTGAGGGGTTTCTTCCCACAGACCCTCGCAACTGCGGAATTCGGGTTTAAGAATGTTACTTTGGGTTGACTTGACAGGACAATAGCTGAATAGATACTATTGGACCATTGGCGGGGATGGGCCGCCATTCCGCCAACCAAGGGCTAGAACGACTATCCCCTAGGGGATTTTTTCGCAATATTAGCGTCGGTACGAAGTGGCTACCCTGTAAGCGCGCGTACGGTTCAGTGGGCTAGTGTTGGGTTCTGGGTCAACACACCAAAATCAAAGGAGAACGGAATATGGTTAGAAGAACTCAAGCTGTTTCGACCATTTTGGCGCTCCTTTTTTCGGCAGGCATCCTCAATGCCCAAGGCGGCGCCACGGGAACAATACTGGGAACCGTGACGGACAACTCCGGCGCGGTCATACCCAAAGCAACTGTTACTGTAACTAACACTGGCACTAGTGTTGCCAGTCGTACCCAGACGAGCGACACGGGAAATTTCACCGTACCTTACCTGAACCCGGGGACCTACTCAGTCACCGTCGAGGCCCCCGGATTCCAAAAGGCGGTCGTGGATCACATTTCTCTGGTGGTCGACCAATCAGCTCGTGTCGATGCGGTTCTAAAACCAGGAGTTGTCACGCAGGTTGTCGAGGTCCAGGCCAATCCGGTGGCGCTCGATACTGACAACGCGGCTGTTTCACAACTGGTGAGCAACCGCCAGGTGGAAGATCTTCCGCTCAACGGACGCAACTGGACCCAGTTGCTCTTTATCACTCCCGGCGCGGTAACGGTGGGCGCGGAGATGGGCGTGATGCGGCAGGGCGAAGGAAACGGCATCAGCATCAATGGTGGCCGGCCGGAGTCCAACAACTACACCATCGACGGCGTCGGCGCTTCCGACGTGGCTTTGAGCACCCCGGCGGTTATCTTGTCGATCGATGCGATCCAGGAATTCAAAGTCCAATCCGACACCTATTCCGCCGAATATGGCTTCAGCGCGAACCAAGTGAATATCGTCAGCAAGGCCGGCACCAATGACCTGCACGGAACCTTGTTTGAGTTCGATAGAAACGATGCTTTCGACTCCCGCAGTCCCATTGCCGAGCCAACGATCCCTAAGTTGCGGCAGAATCAGTTTGGGTTCGTGGTCGGCGGCCCCGTGTACTTGCCCCACATCTACAATGGGCGGAACAAGACCTTCTTCATGGCGAACTACGAAGGCACGCGGATCAGCAACGGTTTCACCGGGTTCGCAAACGTCCCGTCCCCCGCTGAACTGAGCGGAAATTTTTCAGCCTCGGGATATCCCAAGCCCGGAACCGCAGCCTGCAATACCGCCCTGCTAGCGAACCTGCCTTGCATGCCGGTAGATCCAAACACCGGCCTGGAGTTCCCAAACGACCAGGTTCCGACGGGCAGGTGGTCTCGCCAAGCCACCGTGAGCCTGGCGGCCTCACCCCTCATGTTTCCGACTCCGAACTGCAGCCCTGCTGACTGCGCGGGGCAGAACCTGCTTTTGTCGCTTAACCAACCCAACCGGGCGGACCAGCAAACCTACCGTTTGGACCAGGATCTGGGGAAATTTGGAAAGGTCTTCGGCCGGGGAACCTATGCCAACTACAAGAATACAAACCTGTTGAATTCGTCTTCCCCTTTTTACGGAGAGGCCACCTTCTACGAGACCGAGAAGCAATGGGCGGTCTCGCACACGATTACCTTCCACGGGAACATTGTGAACAACGCCCGCCTGGGGTACCTGGATGCGATCGCCAATGAGGGCGCTCCGGCGCCGTCCGCATCCCAGATTTCTGCTTTGGGATATGCCAATGTGTTCACCCACTTTGCACCGCTTCAGGCGAGCTGGTCCGGGTTAGGTTTTGGCAGCATTTACAGTGGCTTTGGAGGGTCGGTCAATGCCTATACCGGAAGCGAGATTCCGAACTGGGAATTCTCCGACTCGCTCACCATCATCAAGGGCAAGCACACCATTACGACGGGAGTGGAATACCGCCATTGGGTCGTCCACCGCAACCTTGATGACGACTTTTTCGGCGATTATGGTTATGCCAACGATACGATTCTGGGCAACGGAACCGGATGCGCTACGGCTGTCTGCGGTACCGGCAACCAGGTTGCGGACTTCCTGCTGGGCTACTACAATAATGTCGGTGGGTATATTCCCGGCCCGTTCAGCCCCACCTCCTATGCGGGCAATCTCCAGGTGCACCCCTACACTTATATCGCCCCCTTTGTGCAAGACGATTTCAAGGTGAGCCCGCGGTTGACCTTGAACCTGGGCTTGCGCTGGGACTATCGTAGCGTGCCCTACGAAACCTCCAACAAATTCTTCTGGCTGGATGTCAACAACAAGAACGGAGGCTTGTGTTTTGCGGACAAGAGGCTGTTGACCGACGGAGTGGCCCCTCCTGGAAATGGGTTCTTCGAATATTGCGGCCGGCGCAACCCAGTGAACCCCGGACAGCTCGATCCCTACGCGCCTCGCGTTGGTTTTGCCTACCGCCCCTTCGGCGGAGATAAGACAGTGGTTCGAGGCGGCTATGGGATTTACTATGACTCTTTCGAAGCTCGCGAGATCGATAATTCTGGCGATTTCTACCCGTACAGCATCCGCGATAGTTTAAGTCCAACTACTCAGCCGGTAACGACAGCGCCTAAGCTGACCGACCAACTGTTTCCGGGTTTCACCACGCTGACTCAGGTAACCCCCGCCTCGGCGACCTTTATCGCCGTGATTCAATCGGAATTGCCGTTGAATCCCTACATACAACAGTGGACGCTTTCCGTCGAGCATCAGCTCGCCAAGGACACCACACTGGAAGTGAACTACGTCGGATCGAAAGGCACACACTTGCTGGATCGGCACAACTTTGTGCAGCCTTATGCCCCCACGAATCCCGCGGCTTGCCTGGCTAACCCTGACCCGTGCCTCGGCCCCGGCTACGCCGCTCGGCTGCCCTATCCGAATTTCACCGGGTTCTATATCGACAGCGACTGGCACGGGAATTCCAACTACAACGGGGGCAATATCAAACTCGAGCACCGCACCGGACAGATGGCGATCACCACGATCTTCACCTGGGCGAGGAGCCTGGACGCCAAATCCGCCGCAGCCGGTCTCGGAGCTGATGGTGGGGGGTACCAGGGGTTCATGGACAATCACAATATGAACCGCGATTATGGCCCCTCCAACTTCGACGTCGATCATCGCTTCGTCACCAGTTATGTCTACGACCTGCCCTTCGGCCGAGGCAAACATTTCCTCCACAATACGAACAAGGTGTTGGATATGGCCGTCGGTGGCTGGGAGTTGACCGGCATCACAACCTTCCAGACCGGATTCCCCTACTCGATTAACGCCCAAGATCTACAAGGTGTTTTGGATAGCCAGAACCCCCGGGCTGATCGAGTCGCCGGAGTGCCTATAGCCCCGGCGCACAAAACTACCGCGACTTGGATCAATACCGCGGCGTTTGCCCAGCCGGCGGTTGGCGTTTACGGGAACACCGGCCGGGGCATCCTACGCTCGCCCGGGATCAACAACTGGGACCTTGGCTTCTTCAAGAACTTCAACTTCACCGAAAGCAAGACTCTCCAGTTGCGGTTCGAGAGTTTCAACACCTGGAACCATCCCAACTACTACGTGCCCTTGAGCGGCCCTTCGGCGGGCGGCCAGTCCAACCCGGACTCCGGTGTAACTGATGTGTCGTTCGGACAACTCACGATTGCCGCTCCGGGACGCATCATCCAACTGGGAGCGAAGTTCATTTTCTGAGACTCTCCCCTGAAGGCTCCGCCAGGCGCCCCGCGCCCGGCGGAGCCTGCTCTTCCTCTGTCCACAAACCAACGCGAGATTCCTAGCCCTTGTGCCGAAGGCACCTTGGAGTGCGGCAGCGCCAGCTGCCGCCGTCTCACCGGCATTCCACGGCGGCAGCCTCGCTGCCGCACTCCACGGCGCTTCGCGCGGAATGACAGTGGGCGGGCGATCACAACAAGCGAGACGCGCGAAACGATCGCGGAAGAATAAAACCCTGGGGTATACTCTGAGGCATGGCAGACGAGCATAGAAAGGCTTCGGCACTCGCGCTTCTGCTGGGCCTCGTGGTCTCCGGCTGCAATGTCTATGCGCAAACTTCCCCAAACGATTCGCTCGAACAGTATGCTGAGACAGGCGAGAAGGCCCTGGCCGAGGGCCGCTATGCCGACGCGGAGAAGGCTTATGAAGAGCTGCGCAGGCTGTCTCCCGGCACCGCCGAAGTGCACGCCAGGCTTGGACTGATCTATTTCCAGGAAAGAAAGTACGACCAGGCCGTTGCCAGCATATGCCAAGCCCTTAAGCTGAAACCCAGTTTGCCCAAGCTGGATACCCTCCTGGCCATGTCCCTGTCAGAGCTTGGCCGCTACACAGAAGCTTTGGCGGGCCTCGAGAAAGGATTCCAGCAAGGCACTGACACTGCTGTGCGACGCCGGTGCGGCCTTGAGCTGATCAGGGCCTACACCGGCTTGCAGCGTGATTCCAAAGCGATGGAAGTGGCCTTGCAGTTGAACGGCCTGTATCCGGACGATCCCGAGGTCCTCTTTCAAACAGGCGAAATATACGGGAACCTCGCCTATCTCACCATGCACAAGCTGGCTCAGGTGGCGCCAGACTCAGTCTGGAGGCACGAAGCCGCGGCGGAAGCCTTTGAGAGTGAGGGCGCGAGTGAGTTCGCAATTCCCGAGTACCAGAAGGTTCTGGCTCTCGACCCGCACCGCCCCGGCGTTCATTACCGCTTGGGCCGGACCTTGCTGGCGCGTTCGGAGAAGACTAAATCGCCGGAAGACATTCAGGAGGCCGCCAGGGAATTCGAACTGGAGCTCGGGCAGGAACCCGCCAATGCCAACGCCGCCTACGAGCTTGCCGAAATCCATCGCAATGCAGGTGAAGCCGAGGAGGCGCGGAAGTATTTCGAAATGGCCCTCAAACACTATCCGAACTTCGAAGAAGCCCACCTGGGGCTCGCCTCCGTTCTCGTGTTCGAACATAAGCCTGATCTGGCGCTCCCCCACCTTCAGAAAGCCATCGTTCTGAACCCCAACAATCAGGTTTCCTGGTACCGCCTCGTGCAGGCGGAAAGGGCACTGGGTAATGGTCCAGAGGAGCGGAAGGCACTCCAGGAATTTCAGCGTCTGCGGAAGCAGGAGGCAAGCGAGCAGGCCGCGCACGGCCTCTTTGCACCTCAGGAAGTGACCCCGCAGAAGCTCGGTCCGGATGCTGCGCCGTAGGAATTGCTAGCGTCATGTCCCAGAAGTCCGTAGAATATGTCAGCCTTGATGGGGCGTATTTGGTTCTTGCTTGGGAATGCTTCGAGCCCTGAAGGGGCGAGCTAACAAAGCCCAGGCCTGGGTTGCGAACGAGACACCCTCGTTCTCTGGGAGAAAGCCCTGCAAGGGCGAAATAACCAGGCGTGGGCCTCGGTGGAACGTCGCCTCCGCCGCTTCGAGCGGCTCATCACGCCCCTTCAGGGCTGGCAATTTGGGCGGCATGGATTCCTCACCCAGGCCGTTGGCCTGGGCTTTGTTGGACCGCCCCTTTGGGGCTTAAGAATATCGGCAGCACGCGAGCGGAGCTCGCGACACAGAGTCGAATCGCCCCGACTTACTTCACGAGTCGCTGGGGCAGGGCACTAGTGGTCGTAGTAGCCGTACTTCTCGATTTCGTCCCACATCGCGAGAACGTTTTCCAGTTTGGCGGCGGGATGTATCTCGGTCGTTGAGCCGATCCAGAATCGCCCGTTGGCTCCCGCCTCGTCGATGGTCTTTCGCACGGCCTGGCGGACCTCCGCTTCGGTGCCGAACGGCAGCAATTGCGAGACGTCAATTCCCCCCATCAGAATCCATTCCGGGTAAGCTTTTCGGACGTCTCCCGCGTACATTTTGGAAAGCGGCTCGAGCGGATTGAGGCCATCGATTCCGGCCCGGCGGAAATCATCCAGGATAGCCCACAGGTTGCCGTCCGAGTGGTAGATCACCTTGATTCCGTGCTCGTGCCAGGCATTGACCAGTTTGACCAGGCGCGGAAAAAACTCCTTGCGCAGAAACTGCGGGGAGAAGAAGATCTGCTCCGTGCTGGCGATATCCGCAAAGACCAGGGCCACGGGAGACAGGGTGAGGTCCGCCGTCTCGTGGACGCGCTGGATCTCCGCCCAGTTCAGCGCTTCCAGCCAATCCGAGACGAGTTGCGGATTCTCCGCGTAGGCGTAAACCAACAGGTCCAACCCCGCCCGCACGTGCGCGGTGTCCAGTCCCACGGGGCTCTCGTTGGGAAAAATCACGGTATTTTCGCCCACTTTCTCCTGCAACTCCAGAAACTGTTCGCGCGGCGATTTGGACGAAGCTCCCCAGACATTGCTCTTCCCGGCAAAAGTGAACATGTCACCGAACTTGCGATTGTGAAGTTCTTCGATGTTGCGGGGAATGTAATCGAGCAACCCCTCCGCATCGTTGAAGGGGCGGTCGATGAGCCAGGTGGTCCACCACTCCTGTTTGTAAACGAAGCCATCGTCGTTGCGGATGATCTTCTCTTCTGCCGGAGCCGCGATCCCGCGCGTTATATCCAGCCGTTCGCCGATGGTTCTGCAAACCAGGTCCAGGCCATTCTCGAGGGTCACCTTCTCGCCGGTGACATATTCAATTAGCGGGATGTGCTGAATAAGATCGAACACAGGCAACCGGTCAGGCAACTCACCCCGCAGGGTGCATTCAATGCGCTGCCGCGCTGTCATTCGATCCCTGGGAAGTTTGCGCATCGCTTATCTCCTCTTTAAGCAATTGGCGAGCCTTCGAAGCTGTCAAGATGACCCACTGGCCGCCATAAGAAGCGGTCATTATACCCCGAGCACAGTTCGTAGCGGCGAGTTTACCTCGCCCAATGGCGGCGTAAAGCCGTCCCTACGTCAAACTGAGACACTACCTAAAAGGCCGATTAATCGGTCCGGGTTCGAGGCTTATGCATCGATTGGCGTTGGCCGATAGAAGATTCGGAAGGAGAGCATGGCCGAACTCCGAACTGACCTCAAAAACATTCTCGAAAAGGATCTGGACAACTCCCCCGATCTACGCTCAGCGCTGGACGACAATGCCAACCTGCGCCGGGAGCTGTTGCGCCGTCACGCGGAACTGGAAACAATCCGCGCCGCGCTGGTTCGAGCTGAGGCCCGCACCCGCGTCATCATCGATGCCGCCCAGGAAGGCATAGTCCTTTTCGATACGAACGGCGTTGTGCAGGAATTCAACCCCCAGGCGGCGGCGATCTTTGGCTGGCCTCCCGTAGAGGCGGTGGGCCGCAAGCTGGCGGACATCGCCGTCCCACCGAGACTGCTCCATATCTTTAATGGCCACTTGGAAGCGGTATTCCGTCAAGGAAGAGATCCCCTCAGCGGTTTCATCGAGGTCTGCGCACTGCGCCGAAATGGCGACGAATTCCCCATGGAAATCTCAACCTCGGTGATCGAGACGGCGCGAGGGAAGTTTCTCAGCACCTTCTGCAGGGATATCACCGAACGCAAGCGCGCGCTGAAGGCTTTACAGGAAAGCGAGTCTCGGCTCCAGGCGATCTTTGATGCAGTCGAGGCTGGGATCTTCATCATCGATCCGGAGACTCACCGTATCGTTGATGCCAACCCCCCGGCTCTTGCCATGGTCGGGTTGCCGCTCGAGCGAGTGGTGGGCGCCGAGTGCCACAAGTTCATCTGCCCGGCGGACTGCGGGCGCTGCCCGGTCACCGATCTCGGGCAGACCGTAGATAATTCCGAGCGAGTCTTACTGACCGCGACGGGCGAGGCGCGCGCCATCATCAAGACCGTGCGGCCCGTGGAGATTGCAGGGCGCCGGTTTCTGTTGGAAAGCTTTGTGGATATCACGCGGCGCAAGCAAGCTGAAGAGGCTTTGCGCGAAGCGGAGGAGCGATTCCGCTCGCTCTTTGCCGCCATCCCGCTTCCCACCTTTTTTTGGGACCTCGAGACTCTGAAGTATCTCGAGGTCAATGACGCTGCCGTCGCGCATACCGGCTATTCCCGCGGCGAACTCTCGAAGATGCGCTTCACGGATATCCTGCCTGCCGAGGATGTCCCTGCGGTTATTTCCAGCGTACAACAGCTCCACACTCAAGACCGACTTTGTGACCATGGCCGTCATCAGCTTAAAGATGGCCGAATAGTTGACCTCGAAGTCGATGTCCGCGCTCTGGATTTTCATGGGAAGAGAGCGGTCCTTGCGGTCACTCAGGACGTCACTGAGCGCAGACTCGCGGAGGCCGCGTTGAAAGAGAGGACCTCCTACCTCAACACCCTGATTGAGACCAGCCCGTTAGGCATCGCGGCGCTCGACACGGAAGGGCGCATTCAGACCTCCAACCCCGCATTCGAGAGCCTTTTTGGCTATTCCCGTGAGGAAATGAGATACGTCAATCTGGATGACCTCATCGTCCCCGTGGAATCGAGGGCCGAGGCGGAAGCTCTCTCCCGGCAATGCGTTGAGGGAGAGAGCGTCCGTGCCACGCGAATCAGGCGCCGCAAGGACGGCATATCCATCGAAGTGGAGATTTACGGCGTGCCGTTGGTGATCGACGGCCAAACGCGCGGACTTCTGGCGCTTTACCAAGACGTCACGGAGCGCCGGCGCGCCGAACGCGCTCTGCGCGAATCCGAGGAGCGCTACCGTGTGTTGTTCGAAACCAACCTGGCCGGGGTGTTCCGCTCCACCCTCGCAGGGCGCTCTCTGCACTGCAACCAGGCGCTGGCCAACATGCTGGGCTTTGATTCACCGCAGGAGATGCTGGCGCACCCGATCCTGGACTTTTACTTTACAGAGCAGGATCGGGTGAAATTCCTCGAAGAACTGAACAAAACAGGAGGCCTCAGCAACTTCGAGATGCGGCTGCGGCGTAAAGACGGCAGTCCTCTCTGGGTGATCGCCAGTGTCAAGGTGTTGGCCGATGAAGCCGGCGAATCCCAGGTGATTCAAGGCGCCTTCGTCGACATCACCGAGCGCAAGCACGCTGAAGCCGCGACGGACGAAAGGCACCGCCTGGCGTCCCTCCTGGCGGAGGTAGGGGCGGCGCTCACGGGACCAGAGCAGCTTCGGCAGGGATTACAGCGCTGTGCTGAGGTGTTGGTGCTGGACATCGGCGCCGCTTTCGCTCGTGTCTGGACGGTCAACGAAAAGGACAAAGTTCTCGAACTCGAAGCCAGCGCCGGGCTGTATACCCGCATCGACGGCGGGCATGCCCGCGTTCCGATCGGCAAGTTCAAAATCGGACGCATCGCCGAGAACGGCGAACCGCACTTGACGAACACAGTTCTCGAAGACTCCTGGGTGGGAGACCATGAGTGGGCGCGTCGGGAAGGCATGGTGGCGTTTGCGGGGTATCCTCTGAAAGTCGGCGACAAGGTGCTGGGAGTCGTAGCGGCCTTTGCGCGCCAACCCCTGACCGATGCCACACTGCAAGCCTTGGCATCCGTGTCCCACAGCATCGCCCAGTTCATCGAACGGAAGCGAGCGGAAGCGGCGCTGCGCGAAAGCGAAGAGCGGTATCGCATGCTGTTCGAGCGCAATCTCGCCGGAGTCTTTCGCGCCACGTTCTTCAGCCGGCGCATCCTCGACTGCAATGACGCGTACGCGCACATCCTCGGATATAACTC
>Ga0187862_10006368_pt1 | contig 10727 bp, 8 predicted proteins | sample June2016WEW_10_1_FD_133003 | JGI IMG/M metagenome (GOLD analysis project Ga0187862, IMG submission 133003) | Peatland microbial communities from SPRUCE experiment site at the Marcell Experimental Forest, Minnesota, USA - June2016WEW_10_150 | ecosystem: Environmental > Terrestrial > Soil >...
ACATCACCGGCGCATCGCACCGGCCCGGTTGCGCTTCCCGTTCCTGCCAGGCTTGAGCATCGCGGCCCACCCGTTGGGCCACCCGCTGGATTTGCCGGGCGGACACCCGGATGCCGCCCGTTTCGGCCAGATGGCGTTGGGCCTTGGGGTAGCCGGTTTCATCCGCGCCCTCCAAACAGATCAGCCGGGCCAAAGCGGGCGTGTAGGCCCCCTCCAAACCCAGCGCCGCATCCGCAGGATAGTGCCCCTGCTTTTTACCCTCTCCTCGGCTGCGGTGCCGTCATCTTTCGTGCCGACGATTGCCTTGCGAGCACGAGGCGGAGCTATCGGCGCCAGCGTCGGCATATTCGCAGCACCCGCCAGCGCATTGCCCGCATGAAGGTGTTGATCGAGCATCTCGGCGTTTTGAAAAAGGCGCAACTCGACCAACCGGGATGTGCCTGGCCCTGGCAACTGGCGGCGCGGGTCTTGCGGGACGGCAAATTGCTCACCTGGCCGGAACTTTGGGATGTCCTGCGCTGGTACGCACACAATCGCGGCTACGATGGCAACCGGCGGTGGAGTGCTGCGGAAGCTGAGGCTGCGGAAGAAGACACGAAAAAGGAGGAGAACGCCAAGACGCTGATGGACAAATACGGAGTCCGTACTATGGCGGAAACTTTTTGCGCCATGTGTGGCATTGAGCCATTGGGCAAGAAGAAGTCGGCAAATCTCCCAGGTGGGGAGCGGCCGAAGGGCCAAAATGCCGCATTCCCCCGTGCCACGGTTGAGAACGAAGTGCGCCGCATCTTGCAGGCGCATTTCGGGAAGCTGCCGAAGGCGGATGCCAACTTGGAGCGTGCCCTTTTGGGCCGTAACAACCAGGACAAAACGGCTTGGCAGGCGATTCCGTGCCCCGATCTGAAGCTGCCGAAGCGTTACGAAGGCGCATTGTTGTTCGGCCAGCTTGTCCCGAGGTTTGATAACCGCATCATCTCCACCTGCCCGATCAGCGGGCAAAAAGTTCCTTCACGCAATTGCCCGGAATTCCTGAATTTCCGCTGGGCCATGCAACTTGCCAATATTCGCGCTGCCAGGTTTGGCGAAAAGGAACTCTCCCCGCTCACCAAACCCGAACGCAAACAATTGGATGCGCTCATGCGAGCACAAGGCGGCATGGGCGTGGAGGAGTTCAAGAAGCACGTGCGGCAGGTTTCGGGCGCCATTCGCGATAATCTCGAAACCATGTTCATGCACCCGGACGCCAAAGAAGCCTTGTTGCTTGATCCGGTGACAAAGTTGATTCAATCCAATGAAGTTCAGCCGTTTTGGGCGCTTCTCCCAGAGCGCCTCCAGAAGCGCGCACGCGGCCAGTGGCGCCGTGGCAAGAGCATCTCATTGTCAAAGCTCCGGGAGCAACTTTCTGGTCTCGGTGGCGACACCGCCTCATTCGATGCGCAGGTGAGCCGACAATTGGACGCCGTTAATACAAGAGGGCGCAAGAAGGACAACCCGTCAGCAAATGGATTGAAGTTTTTTTCCACGGCAGAGGTCGTGGAAATGGGGAAAGACCGGGCATGGCTGGCAAAAATGACGCAAACCGTCAGTCAACGCTGGCGGAGAAGGAACTACCGGCAGAAACCGTACAAAGAGAAAATAGCAGACGAGGAGGGCTGCATTGCTAGCGCTTCAGAATGTCTGCGATCTGGTAACCAGTGTGAGTCACCGTGTAAATCCCATCATGGGACGTAGGGGCGAAGCAGCCAACTCGAACCAGTTCATTGAAGGCATCAAGCCACAAGGCACGAGCACGTTTGTCCTGTATATCACCCATGAATTCCTGGTCTGGAGCATGGATGTTCACTATCTCACCATCCATGGATCTCGTCTTGGAGACATTCCCGTCGATGGAATCAGAAGCTGCCACCAAAAGCTTTTTGGCGGCCTCTGACAGTGCCATATTATTGAACGCATGCCTCGTCCGGACAAGCTCAACAGTTGAAGGGAGATTAACAAAGCTTCCTCTGCTTGTGATTGAATCTGTGGATGGCGGGGTGATTGCAGAACCTGTGCGTGAGATTTCAACAACCTTGACCATTTTCTGGTGATAATTCTGGGGAGGCTCGGACTTGAAGTGAAGTACATTCGCAATATCGTCCACCAGCTGCAGAACATCAGGCTCGTGATAGAGCCGCAAAGCGTTCGTCGCTTTGAGAGGCTCTTTGAGCATTTCGGGGCCAGCACCTTTCGCGAGTAAGGGAATGTGATACCTCTCGGTTCCCCATCGTGCGCCTAGTTCAAATAAAACATAGGTGCTGGCTACAGCCTTCGGGGTAAGGATACTCAGGAATGCAGGAACATCCCGAATCGCTTGGCGCAAGACATTGCCCGTCTCCTCGCCTCCTCGTAACTTTGCGCCGTCTACGCTGGTGCAAACGAAATCAGAGACTCGGAGGGGTAAAGCGGCGCAAAGCATGTCAAGCAGAGCGTCTGCGAGGTCTTTGTCCACGGCGCTGTGACTGACAAATATACGTTTTTGAGTTTTGTGCAGTGTAAGAGATTCTAGCGATGGCGGAGAGGTAGTGAGCTTGGCGCCGGAGATGTCACGAGCCTCCAGGAAATGATGACCGCCACTGGAGATACAAAGCCCTTTCACCCAGCGTAATTTCAGACCGTCTTTAATCGCATTGCCGGTTGCGAGGCCGTCGTCAATCAGTCTCGCCTGCTGTTCGAGAACCAGGTCCGCCGGGTACTTGTTAATTTGGTCTTCGTGTCCCCCATCGCGGAGATTCAGTAGCAACAAGCGCGTCAATTCGGGATCGTGTTTCATCCCCCAATTATTGATTCACTGCCAGTGGCATCGGCAAGATTTTTCTTTCGTAATCTTCCAACGAAGGAACGATTACCTTGGCTTTCCTAGAGTATGCGCGCGCAAACGCCTTCGAGCTGTGCCCAAGTGCCTGTTGGGCGAACCGCTCGGGCATCCCCACCGTCTTGGCCCGTTCCGCCCAGGCGTAACGGTAACTGTGCATGGAAATACCGCTAATCCCCAGCGTCTTGAGCCGTTTGATGAACATCTTGGCGCGATGGTTTTCTTTGATCCGTGCCATGCGTGGGAACAAAGGGCCAAACTTCGGAAGAGACTCCAACAGGCTGGCAACCTCCGCGCCGAAGGTGATAACCACCGGCACGCTGGTTTTGCGGCGGCGGTAAGAAATGGTGTGGTCTTTCCAGTCGATGTCTTCGGCGGTCAATTCCGCGATGTCGGTTTGCGAGCCGCCCAGGTGCCACAAGAATTGATAAAACGCCCGGATTTCGGGATTGCCCTCGCGCTCGATAATCTGCTGGTGTTCTTGAAATGTAATCGCCCGGCGTTCCTTGTGTCGCACGGCGGGCCAGCGCCGCTTCGGCAGGACCGGCCAGGGAAGCCAGTGCATTCCGGTCGCGTAGTTGTGCAGGCGGCGCAAGAACATGTTGGTGGAGATCGTGCCTGCCGCCAGAACCTGCACAAAATGCTCTGAGGTCGTTTGGATGAGCTTGCGGCTGCGGATGAGGTCAAACGCCCGATCTCGCATGGCCGATGTCCACCTGGACTGAGTAGGGCCGGTTTTGAGTGGCCCCATTGCGTCCATCACGTTTTGCCAGGTGCGGGTTGCCAGGGTTGGGTCGCTGTGCTGCAAGTAGACCTGGGCGATTTGCAGATTCATTTCGACATGGCGGACAGCTTCGTTGCGGACATCTACGAGGCGCTGGGCCTCGCCCTCGTTATTGATTCCCAAGCTCTCCCGCTTTTTGGTGAGGGTGTCGAAACAGTAATAGGCATCGCGGCATCCGCGATACAGTAGGCGATAACGCTTCATAACGATTGATCGTAATGAAGTGCGAGCGTTCGCGTTAGCGCGTACTGGCGTAACACTGACAGCCTACTGGCAGGATAGTGGCATCCTAGCCAAGTTGGTGTCCAAAATGGTGTCCACCGGCGCTCTCTCCTCTTCAACCCACTGTGTTACAACACATTGGAAATGGAGCCAGTTGCCGGACTTGGACCAATGGGCCAAACCCCGGGCCAAACCCCATCACCGCGGATTACGTGAGGGGCCCGGGTTATTTGATGACCGACGGGGGGCGTACTCCAATGACGGCAGCGCCAGACCTGTAAACTGGAAGAGCAAGACGCCATAACCGCGAGAACCGCGAACGCCATCTTCCCAAGGTAGGCGCGTGGCGCCAACCTTGGGCTTTGGGACGATGCCCTGTTGGGGCATGAATGTGGGCCAGCCCCAACGGGGCTGTGTCCTCCAGCCCAGGGTTGCGAGGCACGAGCTACCCTGGGTAAGAGATTCAAAATGGAAACAACCCCAACGGGGTTGGGACAAATCGGGTGGCGCGCGATGTGCGGGTCACAACCCCGTTGGGGTTGATGAACGGCGAACGCCATCTTCCTTTGGGACGATACCCCGTTGGGGCATGAACGGGTCAATCCCACACATATTTCTCATCCCATTCGATTTCGTGTTTGCGGAGCAACGTCCGCAACTCGTCCTGAAAATTCATCTTCCGGTGATGTTCCTCCTGTCCGGCGATGTATTGCTTTACCTGTTCCAGATTCGACTGGCTCACGGAGAAATCCGCGTAGCCGCCCTGCCACTCGAAGTCTGCGCAATCGCGGCCTTGCGCCTTCAACCATCCGTTCGAGACGCGCTTGACTTCCTTGACCCAATCGGCCTGCGTGATGGTGCGGCCAAGACGCGCAAGAATATGGACATGATCTTCGACCCCGCCGACCAAGATGGGAGGACATTCCAAGGTTTTAGAAATGCCGCCGAGTTGCGAATGCAAGGCGTCACGCACCGCCTTGTCGCGGAGGAATGGGCGACGTTCTTTGGTCGAGAAAACCAGATGGATGTAAACAGCAGAGAGGGATTGCGGCATAATTCAGGAGGTTTGGCACAACCCCGTTGGGGTTGTGAGTGGCTTGGGATGTTGACCCAGGGTAGCTCGTGCCTCGCAACCCTGGGCTTTGAGACAATACCCCGTTAGGGTATCCAAATCTTTGGGACAATACCCCGTTGGGGTATCCGAGGCGTCCATGTGCCCGCGCAGCTGGAAGTCAAGCCCGCCGCCTGAATTGCCGGAGTATTTAATGTTGCCGGTGTCCGCCATGCCCGTGGTTATAGGGCACAAATGGTTTTGCGACAAGCGAAACGCGAGAACAGTTTTCCCGTCGGCAGGGGCGGTGGGAAAGCGGCGCTGGCGCGGCCGCACTCCAAGACGCTGGCGCGCCCAGCGGGTGCGAACGGGATGGTGTCTGCCCATTGCCTCAATCATCCTTGCCCAGGACTGGCTGATGGGCTAACTTGTTCGCGTTATGGATGAACAATTGCCAACTCCCGAGCCGGAAACTCCCCGCCCGCCCAGCCCCCCGCCGCCTTTGCCGGCCGCGCCGCCCGTCATTGGTTCCATCACCATGCCGCCGGTGCCGCCGCGGGCAGGCGCCGGCTGGAAGGTCTTGTGCCTCATTCTCTTCATCTTGCTCGTCCTGGTTGTCTTCGGCCGCGGCCTGACCCGCAGGTTTGCCCCGCATGTCCGCGTGGCCAGCGAGATGAGCCGGAACCTGGAAGAAGTCGTCATGGAAAGGAACAACTCCCCCAACAAAATCGCCACCATCGAAATCACCGGCGTCATCACCGGCGGCGAAATGGACCAGACGGACATGGATTTCACCGACTACATCAAGGAACAATTCAAGCAGGCGGGCAGCGACAACGATGTCAAGGCCGTCATCCTCAAAGTCAATTCTCCCGGCGGCGAAGTGCTCGCCTCCGATGATATTTACAACATCATCAGAAAATTTGAGGACAAGCACAAGGACAAGCCCGTGGTTGTTTCCATGGGCGCCCTGGCCGCTTCCGGCGGTTACTACATCTCCTCCCCGTGCCGCTGGATTGTCGCCAACGAGCTGACCCTCACCGGCAGCATCGGCGTCATCATGCACGGCTACAATTATCGCGTCCTCATGGACAAAGTCGGCGTGCGCCCCCTGGTTTTCAAGAGCGGCCGCTTCAAGGACATGTTGAGCGGCGAGAGAGAGCCGGACACCGAGAAACTCACTCCCCAGGAACAAAAAGACCGCGATGAGGAAGATCAAATGGTCCAGAGCATCATCAACGAAACCTACGACAAATTCAAAGAGGTCGTCCAATCCGGCCGCCAATGGGCCGCCGCCCAAAATGGCTCGGAAGGCCATCCCCTGGTCGAAAAATGGGAGGAGGTCGCCGATGGCCGCGTCCTGACCGGCAAGAGCGCCCTCCAACTCGGTTTCGTGGATGAACTGGGCGACTTTAACACCGCCGTCAAGCGCGCCGAAACCCTGGCCGGCATTTCCAACGCCACCCTCGTCGAATATCGCGTGCCTTTTGATCTCGGCTCCGTCCTCGCCCACGTCTTTGGGAAGACCGCCACCCCCGCCTTGAAAGTGGATTTGGGGTTTGACCTGCCCAAGCTTCAAGCCGGTTACCTTTATTTCATGGCTCCCACCGTTGTCCCGCACTGAGAGCGCGTTTCTTCAATGGAAGACGGTCTCTTGCAAAGCGGTTGCCGGCTCTCCCGGATCTGGCGCAGGCTTGGAGCGGCGGCCCTCCTCTTGACCCTCCTCATGGCCCTGCCAGCCTGGCCGGCGGAAAGACAAGTCCTCAAAGGCCAACTGCCGGCGGCAGTCCCGGGGCTGGACCCGGTGGACCGGCTGGCGGCCACCCGGCAACTGCATCTGGACATCAGCCTGCCGCTGCGCAACCGGGAATCCTTGACCAACCTCCTCAAGCAACTCTACGATCCGGCCAGCCCGGCCTTTCACCACTTCCTTAATCCCGACCAGTTCACCGCCTCCTTTGGGCCTACGCAAAGTGACTACCAGGCCCTCCTGGCTTTCGCCAAGTCCAGCGGCTTCAACGTCGTCGCCACCCACCCCAACCGCCTCTTGCTGGAAGTCGGCGCGTCGGTGGCGGACATTGAAAAGACCTTCCACGTGAAAATGCGCCTTTACCCGCACCCGGTGGAGCATCGCGCCTTTTACTCCCCCGATGTCGAACCGTCCCTGGACCTGGATGTTCCGGTGCTGGCCATCGCCGGCCTGAATAATTTCCTGATCCCGCACCCCGCCTCCCTCCATGCCCGCCGCGTGGCCCAGCCGCAGGAACCCGCCCCCAACGGCGGTTCCCTAGGCGGGTTGTACATGGGCCTGGACTTCCGCAGCGCCTACCTGCCGGGTGTGGCGCTCAATGGCGCGGGCCAGTCTGTTGGCCTGATGGAGTTTGACAGTTACTATCCTGCCGACATCACCAGCTACCTGGCCATCCCCCAGGGCGGGTTGACCAACTCAACCGTTGCCTTAAGCAACATCGTCTGCGGAGAGATCGGCACTCCAGGAGCCGGCAACCTGGAAGTCGCGCTGGACATTGACATGGCCATCTCCATGGCCCCGGGATTATCCACCGTCTATGTCTATGAAGCGACCAACGACACCTCCTATGCGGACGTCATCTTGAACCGCATGGCCACCAACACCCTCTGCCGGCAACTGAGCAGCTCCTGGGACGGGTTCCTCGATCCCGGCGTCGAGCAGGCCTTCCTGGAATTTGCCGCCCAGGGACAATCCTTCTTCGAGTCTTCCGGCGACAGCGGAGCCTATTTCCCGTCGGGCAACCCCGTGGTTCCGCCGTGCGACAACCCCAACATCACCGTCGTCGGCGGCACCACCTTGAGCACCACCGGCCCGCAAGGAAACTGGGTCTCCGAAACAACCTGGAGCTGGTTCACCTCCCCCGAAATTGGCCAAACCAACAATGCCAGCAGCGGCGGCATCAGCCCCTCCTGCCCCCTGCCCCTCTGGCAGCAGGGAATCAGCATGTCCGCCTGCCAGGGTTCCACCAACTTCCGCAACATCCCCGATGTCGCCATCGTGGGTAACAATGTTTACATCTTTGCCGATCAAGTCATTGGTTACGAGATCGGCGGCACCAGCGTCTCAACCCCGTTGTGGGCCGGCTTCACCGCCTTGGTCAATCAACAAAATGCCGCCTTGGGGCTGCCGCCGGCGGGCTTTTTGAACCCCGCCCTCTACGCCGTTGGCCGCAGCGCCAACTACTCCTCCTGCTTCCATGACATCACCGCCGGCAACAACACCAACTTCAACGCCAGCGCGAGCCAGAACGCCGACAATCCGAGCTACGCCGAAAACTTCGTCAATACCAACCTCTTCTTTGCCGTTCCCGGCTACGACCTTTGCACCGGCTGGGGCACTCCCATCGGGAGCAATCTCATCAACGCCCTGGCCTCCCCGCTCGTCCAAAATGGCGGCTTTGAGACCGGCAATTTCACCGGCTGGACCCTGTCCGGAGCACGCAAGGACAATCTGGTCGCCGCCACCAATTCCAGCCTCTTTGCGGGCCTCCCCGCCTCCACCATCGCCGCCTACATTTACTCGGGCGCCTGTTCCGCCCTGTTGGGCCAATCCGGCGCGGATGCCTACCTGAGCCAAACCCTTCCCACTCTTCCCGGCCAGCCCTACTTGATCTCCTTCTGGCTCGCCAACCCGGGGCTGTTGACCGGCGGCAATGTCACTCCAAACCACTTCCAACTCCAGTGGAATGGCGCCGCTCTTTTCAACCAGACCAACCTGGGCGCTTTTTCCTGGACCAACCTGCAATTCATCGCCGCCGCCGCCGCCAACAACACCACCCTCCTGTTCGGCGCGCGAAATGACAACGACTTTTTTAGTATTGACAACGTTTCCGTCCAACCCGTCCCCGCCCCGCTTTTCACCCAGGCCGCCTGGTCCAACGGCGCCGTCACACTGAGTTGGACAGCCCTGGCCGGTCTGGCCTGCCAATTGCAATACGCCACCAATCTCCCCGCCGCCAACTGGCTCAACCTGGGCGGCCCCATCACCGCCGCCAACGGCCTCTTCACCACCAACCTCGTTCTCCCGGCCGGCCCGCAGCGCTTCTATCAACTCCTTCTGCTTCCCTAGTATTCGGCCCATGAAACGCCTCACCCTTTTTCTGGCAGCGCTCGGCTCCTGTTTCGTCGCCGCCTTCGCCCAAACCCCGCCCCAACCCGCCGGCGCCAATCTCCTCCTCAGCCTTCCGCCGCCGGTGCGCCGCACCGTCCTCGACCAGTCGGGCGATGAAACCCTGGACGCCGTCACCCGCACCAACACCGCCGACGAACCACTCGTTTTCCAAGTCCACGCCGCCGGCAAGGACGGCAAAACCCGCCAGATGAGCGTCGCCGCCGACGGCAAATTGCTTGACAAGCAAGTCTTCCTCGACGAATTGCCCGTCCCCGTCCGAAAGTCCATCCAAGCCCTGCTGGCGGGCGGCAAGCTGGACGACATCACCAAAAACATAGACGATACCTTCACCGAATCCTACGTCGTGGACATGTCCCGCGGCCCCACCAATCGCCAATTCACCGTGGACGACCAGGGCGAATTGCTGGAAATGCAGGTCTTCCTCTCCGAAACCCCGCCCGCCGTCCAACATTGCATCCAGGCCAAATCCGCCGGCGCCACCCTCGGCGACATCACCCAATCTTTCGACGACCAGGACTACGACGTCGCTTACGATGTCGAAATGACCAAAGCCGGCACGACCCGCGGCTTCACCGTCAGCACCAACGGGCAACTGCTCGACGAGCAAGTCTTCCTCCAGGAAACCCCGCCCGCCGTCCAAAAATCCATTCAGGCCCAGTCCAAACGCGGCCGCCTGGGCGACATCAAAAAATCAACCGAGGATGGAGAAACCTACTACCAGGTGGACGTCATCTCCGGCCGCAAAACCGTCACCGTCACCTTCGACGCCGCCGGCGCCTTCTGGGGGGAAGAGGAAGACATGCTGTGGGCCGATCTGCCGCCCGACGTCAAACGCGCCTTGAAACCCCTCCAAGGCCTCTCCCAAATCACCGACATCAACCGCACCACCGAAGGCGCCAACACCACCTACCAAATCCAACTCCGCGACGGCCAAAAAAAACGCTCCCTCAACTTCAAATCCAACGGCGCCCTCATTCCTTAACGATTCGGGTATCCGCGTTGACTCACAGGAAAACCTTACCCAACGGTAAAGAGTTTTTCCGGTGATTGATTCAACTCCCTCCAAATTTTCTTCTCGACAAATCCAATGGCGTTGTTAAAATGAACATACCCACATTCCTCAATTTCAATGTGGGTATGTTTCTTTTCAGATCGGTTCATAATCGGTCTGCATTTGGGACGCTCCCGCCCTGACAGCCAGTCCTTTTGGTCGCGTTTTCGCAGGGCCGTGCTATCCACGAGAATTGCGCATTCCCGGCGAACTTTTCCGAATCATCTTGCTGAATGACAAATGACAAATTCTCAATTCAGCCCCGGCGCTTTGGTTGCGGCATCAGCCGCGCCAAGTCTTTGCGTCTGCGTTTAATCCATGCCCAATGCTTCCGGCTAATCTGTCACCTTCAAGTTTGACGCCAGAACGGCCCTCAGTTAGAATCTCTAATAATCGGCAAGCAATGAGACAATCCCTATGAAAACCACATGGCCCTTCCTTTTGGCTTTTCTCCTCCTGGCCGCGCCGGCGGCGGTCCAAGCCCAATTCACTCCTGAACAGGGAAGCCCCGTTCTCTGAACGGGGTTAGAGGAAGAGCTATGCTGAAAAAAGATCTGCCCATGAGCATCCTTTCTGAGCGTTGTCCCACAACGAAACAGAAAGGAA
>Ga0187862_10006374_pt1 | contig 10721 bp, 9 predicted proteins | sample June2016WEW_10_1_FD_133003 | JGI IMG/M metagenome (GOLD analysis project Ga0187862, IMG submission 133003) | Peatland microbial communities from SPRUCE experiment site at the Marcell Experimental Forest, Minnesota, USA - June2016WEW_10_150 | ecosystem: Environmental > Terrestrial > Soil >...
GCCTACGCCGAAGCGTGCCTCCAGGTGCCGGATGTGCTGCATGAGCGCCAGGATCTCGAAGCGCCAATCGGCCAGGCCAAACAGGATGCCGATGCCCACGTCGTCGATCCCGGCCTCCATGGCGCGGTCCATGGCCGAGACGCGCCAGTCGTAGTCCTTCTTCTTGCCGGCCAAATGAACGCTCTGGTAGGTCGCGTGGTGGTAGGTTTCCTGGAAAAGCTGGTAGGTGCCGATGCCCGCGCCCTTGAGCGCGCGAAACTCGTCGACGGTCAGGGGCGCGACGTTGGCATTCACGCGCCGAATCTCGCCCCTTCCCCGCTTGACACTGTAGATGGTCGCAATGGAATCGAGCACGTACTGGAAGCCCTGGTGCGGATACGACTCGCCCGCCACCAGCAGGATGCGCTTGTGGCCCTGGTCGACCAGGATCTCGACCTCGCGGCGGATCTCGTCCTGCGACAGCGCCCGGCGCTTGACCTGTTTGTTGCGCGCGCGAAACGCGCAGTAGGTGCAGTCGTTGGCGCACAGATTGGACACATAGAGCGGCGCGAATAGCACCAGCCGCGGTCCGTAGATCTGATCCTTCACGGCGCGCGCGGTCTGGAAAATCTCGCCCAGCAGCTCGGGATCGCTGACGGCGGCCAACGTGGCGACATCCGCCATGTCGAGCCCGGACAAGCCGCGGGCCTTGGCCAGCACGGCGCGAACCTGTCCCGCATCCTTGCTCGCCGGCGCAGCCAACACGCGAACGATTTCGCCTTCGTCTATGAATCCCAGGGTGTCGTGCATTTGTACTCCCATCTACGCGACGTCATTTCCCGGCGCGACCGGCGGCAGATGCACCGTGAAGGTCGTGCCGACATCGGGCTGGCTCGCCACCGTCACGTCGCCCCCATACAGGGTGGCCAGCTTGCGCAAGATCGACAACCCCAACCCGCTGCCCATGATGTTGCGGGTCTTGGCGTTCTTGATGCGCACGAATTCGCCGAAAAGCTTGGCGGTCTCTTCCTTGGTCATGCCGATGCCCGTGTCCTTCACCGCCACGGTCACGCCCGCAGGCCCGTCCGACACGGTCACGTCGACCCGGCCACCGTCACGATTGTACTTCACCGCATTGGACACCAGGTTGTTGAGCATGATCTCGATCTCGCCCCTGTCCGCCCGCAGAACCACAGAGCCGGGCGAGTGCAATTCCATCGTGATGGCTCGCTCCTTTGCCGCGGGCAGCGCGGTCTCGATGGCAGCACGCGCCACCTCGACCACGTCGACGGCGGAAAATTCGCGCGCCTTCTGCCCCGACTCGATACGCGTGAGATCGAGAAGATCGACGATCAGCTTCCGCATGCCGTCGAGGCGCACCAAGCTGCGCTCAACCGCGCGGGCCGCCGTCTCCGGATCCGTGGCCGCGCCTTCCTGCAAGAGCCGCAGGTAGCCCTCCACGGCGACCAGCGGCGCCTTGAGTTCGTGCACCAGCACGGAGAGGAACTGGAAGCGAACCTGGCGCTTCTCTTGCGCCAGCTTGCGTGCCTGCCAGCGCAGGATGTGGTGCCGGGCCGCCTTGCGAACCGCGTCGCGCAACTCTTCCGGGGTGAACGGCTTGGCAAGAAAATCGAAAGCCCCCCGCTTGGTGGCGCTGACTGCAACGTCTAGCGAAGCGTACGCCGTGATCATGATGACCAGCGCGTCGTCTCGTCTTTGATTGAGCCGATCCAGCACATCAAGGCCCGACATCCCGGGCAACTTGTGGTCGAGCAGCACGATGTCGAACTTGCTCGTCTCCATCGCCTGCAACCCCTCCTCGCCGCTCTCCGCGTGCGCCACCTCCAGGCATACGTGTCCGTCGGTATCGGGCAACGCCACCCGAAATCCGTCGAGCACGCGCGACGCCCCGGCCCGCATCCCAGCTTCGTCGTCGATGACCAACACGCGCAAGGTGTCCATGGGGCTAGCCTCCAGATTCTCTGTAATGGCGTTGTGTTTCAGTGCTGCGTGCATGGGCAGGGGACCCTCCGTACTTCTTCCCCAAGAGATGGTCTTGGCAACATGGTCGTCAGCGAGCGTCCTCGCGTCCGTCGCCTTCCGGTGCTAGGAAACTCATGGATTCTTCGCGCTGCTCGAAGCGCGGCAGGGTCACGGTGAAGGTCGTGCCCGTGGGTCCGGCCGCCGCATCGGCGTTCGACTTGAGCCTGATGTTGCCCCGGTGCATTTTGACGATGCCGTAGCTCACCGCCAGGCCCAGCCCGGTGCCGCGTCCCATCTGCTTGGTCGTGAAGAACGGCTCGAACACGCGCTTCATGTTCTCCTTGGGGATTCCCATCCCCGTGTCTTCGACGGCGAAGAGAACCTGTTCATCGCTGACGGCACTGCGCACGGTGAGCCGGCCGCCCGCGGGCATGGCCGCCACGGCGTTGGTCAACAGATTGGTGAGGACTTGGCGAATCTGATCCGCATCCAGGTCTGCCGAGGCCGTGGGATCCTGGTGTTCGACCACGATCTCGATGCCAGCCGGCGCCTGCACGCCGCGTAAGGAACGGTCGACCAGGTCAGCAACCTTGGTCGGCAGCAGCACGACCTTGTTCTGGCGGGCGAAGTTGAGCAATCCCGAGACGATCTTCTTGCAGCGGTCAGCCTGCTCGACGACCATCGCCAGATCCTTCGCTTGAGGCGAATCCTTGTCACAGGATTCGAGCAGCACGTGGGCGTAGAGCAGCACCACGCCCAGCGGATTGTTCACCTCGTGCGCGATGCCAGCCGCCAACTGGCCCATGCTGGCCAGCTTCTCGGCCTGGACCAGCGCCTGTTGCGTGCTAGCCAGCTTGGTGTTGGAAAAATCCAGTTTCTGCACCGTCTTCTTCAGCCGCTCGATGGTGTAGGGCAGGCACATCTCGTCCTCGGCCAGTCCGCGGAAGATGGCCACCGCGTGCGCGCGACAGGTGTCGTAGCCACAAGCCCCACAATTCAGCTCGTCGTCGGGGCCGAGTTTCCCCATCTCGATCATGATGGTGCGGAGCTCGTCGGCCGACGGGGTGGGCATGTTCTGGCTGGCGGTCTGGAAGCTGCGGCCCAAGGGCAGGTCACGCAGCTGGTCCATCTCCACCGACCACGCCACGCGATCGAAGCTGGCGCGCTGGCTTTGCACATGACGGCTGATGTGGGCGCGGCGAGCAAAGGGCGGCAGATCGACGCTCATCCCTGCGCCCATCACGCAGCCTCCGCGGCAACAGAGCAGTTCGAGCAGGTGGACATTGAGCTGGCCGCCAGAAAACTCCTGCAAAGCCTCGGGGAACGCCGAGCGCCCATCGGCCGACACCACCTCGCTGGAGGTCAGATCCTCGTCGATGCCCGCGGTCTGCAAGCTTCCGCGCGGCAAGGGAAACACACCGCCCAGGCCCGCGCGGGGCGGGTCGAATTCGGACGAGGCCACCTCGCCCGAGGCGATTCCGGCGGAGCCCAGCATGTCCCGCAGCTCGCGGAAGGTCAGGACCGCGTCGACGCGATCCGGACCCGACAGTGTGGCTGCCTCGCCCTTCTTCGCGATGCAGGGCCCGATGAACACGATCTTCGTGTCGGCGCCGTAGCGCGCGCGCAAGGCCCGCGCCGTGGCCAACATGGGCGACGCGATGGGGGCCAGGTGAGGCATCAGGTCCGGGTGATAGCGCTCGACGAAATTGACAATGGCCGGACAGGCGGTGGCGATGAAGCTTTCGTGCGGGCGCTGGGCCAGAAGATCGCGATAAGCGCGGGCCACCAGATCGGCACCGAAGGCCACCTCGCACACCAGCGAGAAGCCCAGTTTTCGCAGCGCCCCGACCATGTGCCGCACCGCACGGTCGCCGATCTCCGCCGGAAAACTTGGCGCCACGCACGCCGCCACGGGCGCGCCACTGCGCAGAAGTCCCTGCACCGCCTCGACCGAGCTGAGCACGCGCTTGGCGCCCTGGCTGCACACCAGCACGCAGGAGCCGCAACCGATACATCGCGAAGGGATGACCTCGGCCTGGCCTCCTGCTATGCGGATGGCCTTGGCCGGGCACTCACGCACGCAGGTGTAGCAAACGCGACAGCGCTCGCGAATCGTGCTGACCAGAGAAAGGTCGGTGGGCTTCATGGAGACCCCGCGGCCTTGGCTGCGGCCGGCCGCCGCGCGAAGAACGCCACCTTTTCCAGCGTGACGCCGATGTCGATGTGCTCGACGTAAACGTCCGGCGGCAGGCGCAGGCGGACGTCAGCGAAATTGAGCAAACTGCGCACCCCTGCCTCGACCAGGGTATCGGCCACGCTCTGCGCGGCCGCAGCCGGCACGGCGATCATGGCGACGTTGATTCCCTTCTCGCGCATGATGGTCCCGGCCTCGCTGATGTGATACGACGGGCAACCGTTGATCATGCGATCGACCTTGGCCGGATCGATGTCGAAGGCGGCGACGATCTGGAGCAAGGGCCGGCGTCCCAGGAAATACGCGAAGAGGGCGCGGCCGAGGTTGCCCACACCCACCAGCGCTACCGCCTGCGTGGTCGGCGGGTCCAGAAACGCGCCAACGCGTTCTTCCAGAACCACGACCTCGTACCCGCGGGTCGGGCTGCCTTCGTAGCGCACGTTCATGAGATCCCGCCGCAGTTGTTCGGGCGTCACGTCGGCCAAAGCCGCAAGCTGGTGCGAGAACACGTAACGGGTGCCTGAGAAGGCCAAGTCGCGCAGGATGCGCCGGTAAAGAATCAGCCTAACAACGACCAGCTCGGAAACCGTCTTCTTGCCGAGCTTCCGTCGCGCGTGTGTCCCTTTGATGGCCATAGTTGTGAATTACCAAACGCTGTTATGTGTTTCACAGCTCCGTATCAATCATATGGTCGCGAAGGCCCATGAAGTCAAGCCTAATCTCCAGAAGTTCTATCTGTGATTTGGCATACATTCACATCCGTCTCGCGGACACGACTGCATGCTGGTTGGGCTTGGACGCAAGCCCATGTCTCGGAAACGCCTATGGCCCGTGCTGGACAACCGACGATTTGCGGCAATCGATCACAACGCCACAAACTCCACGCGTCGGAGGAGAGAAACTTAAACCCGCAAGGCGGACTCCTAGCCCCCTTCCCTCGCAGGCTCGAAGACAACTATGACCTGGAAAAGGGAAATACGCTGAGCCGTGGAATGTGGAAACCGCCACTTCCCGTCTGAAGACAAGATTCCTTGACCCCAGGTATGGGGAAATCCCACTGCAGTCTGCAACAGCTTGAGGATAATCATGACCACCACGCGACCTCGTTCACTGCTCCCATTGTTCATGCTTGCCGGTCTGATGGCCTGTTCAGGAGGCAACTCCGCCGGCGACTCCGGAGTCAAGCAGGGCGGTTCCGGAGGGTCGGCAGCGAGTACCGGAGGGTCGACGAGTGCGGGCAGCACCACCGCTGTCGGAGGATCGACAACTGCGAGCAGCGCGCCGGCGGGTGGTGGCGTTTCGACACCGGGAGGCGAAACGGCCACTGGTGGTGTCTCATCACCCGGAGGGACGACAGTCACGGGCGGCGCTTCTCAACCTGGCGGCGCAACAGCCTCGGGCGGATCGACCGCTTCGGGCGGCGCTTCTCAACCCGGCGGCGCAACGGCCTCGGGCGGATCGACCGCTTCGGGCGGCGCTTCTCAACCCGGCGGCGCAACAGCCTCGGGTGGGGCATCCAGGGGCGGCGGCGCAACAGCCTCGGGTGGATCGACTGTCGCGGGCGGCGCGTCCGCAATCGGTGGGAGCACCTCGTCCGGAGGCGCCGCGGGCGGGAGAGGTGGCGCATCTGGCTCGGCAGGAGGCAGAGGCGGGGCCGGAGGGAGCGGAGCGACGGGCGGAAGCGCGCCGGGTGGAAGCACCGGGGGTGCGGCCGGAGGCAGTGCCGGAGGGGCTCCTCCCCCAACGACCGGAATCCCGACTGGCTATCCGGCGCCCACGGCGGCTAACTACGCCCAGTGCCAGACGGTAGCGATAGGCACCAATAATGCTTGCGCTGGCCAGCCAGCGGGGAATGTCTGCATCGAATGCCTCTTCGGCGGTACCGATTACAACACATCTGAAACCACTCCTACGGCAACCGCCACGAGCGAGGCGGGGAACTACGTCGTGACCGTGACGCTCGGCGGGGCCGCAGCTGGTGACACGTATGTCAGTGCGGAATCGAGCCGAGGCCTCTTGGCGTCCGTGACCACCACCCCAGGCCAGTCGCTGGAGTACGCGTTCGTGGTCAATGTGCGAGCGATGGAAGGGCAGCCACAGCATGCCGGCGGGCCGGGGGGATATCCGGGCCTGGATTTATTCTTCTCCGGCACGAATCCGCAGGTTTCTGCCATCGGATACGCCCTAGCCGACGCAACGACGAAGCCAATCATGGTCTACATCGCCAGCGACTCCACGGCCTGCGACCAGACCGGCGGCGCCTTCGGGGGTTGGGGGCAAATGCTGCCCGAGTATTTCGCTCCTCCGGTCGGGATTGCCAACTATGCCAATAGCGGCGCAGCCTCCGGCGATTTCGGCTTCTGGGGCGACATCTCGTCGCGCTGGGTCGCGGGCGACTGGATCATGATTCAATTTGGACACAACGACAAGACAGATACGGACGCAACTGTCGAGGCGAACCTCACACCGCATGTGACCGCCGCACTGGCCGCAGGCGTCCACCCGATTATGGTTTCTCCGCCCGCTCGCCTGCAGGGTATTCCAATACCCGATCAGTCCAGCCTTCATGCTGCCGCGGCCCAGGCGGTCGCAACGGCCAACAACGTACCCTTCATCGATCTGACCGCCCTCTCTACTGCCTGGTACGACGGTCTTGGCATGACCCAGACCCAAGCGCTGCAGGCATACCACGCGAATGGAACCGACGCGACACACACCAACCTCGCGGGCGCGGCGAAGTTGGCTGGTCTCGTCGCCAACGCGATAAAGACCCAGAACATCGGCCTAGCCCCGTACTTAAGGCAGTAATTCGCTACTCCTGCAACGTCTCCGGGGATATCACTCCGTAGGGTGACGTGCGCGAGCATCAGCCTGAGCACGTAGCGTAAGGGGCTGGTCCGGGTTCTGCGGTCGCGGTACGTGAGGGGGAAAGCGAGACCCCCTCGGAGAGCTTGAAAGCCCCCCGAGAGGGTCTCCTCTCGTTTTCGACCAAGAAGACGACAGGAGGCCCGTGTGCCACGTATTACGGCTGTTGGCTCTCACGTAGTCTCGTGATCCACCGGCGGTTGCATCGCGGAGTGGGCCAGCGTTGGTTCAACTGAGACGGTGGCACAGGTCGAGACGTGGCTACGTGGGGGCTTTGCGAGAAGCGCGGGGTGGGTGAAGCTGGGGCAGGTGATGGGCATGGTGCCTGTCCGCAAGAACACCCATAGACAGAAATAGAGGCCCGCCACGGTTGGAGCCGTGCGGGCCAGTGGCCGGTGCAACTGCGCCAGCAAACGGCGCTGACCAGCGAGGACTACGTTAGGCAAGAAGGCTGGCGACAGGCAAGCCTGGATCGCTGTCCGCTGCATCCTCGGGGTGGCTGCGGTTTTGCCCGGCACGGGACGTACATGCGGGTCGAGCCGCCCGGGACGCAGATCCCCCGCTGGTATTGTCCGACAGGACACGCCACTTTCAGCCTGTTGCCGGACTGCCTGGCGAGTCGGCTCCCTGGAAGCCTCGACGAGGTCGAGCAGGTAGTGGCCACCGTGGAGGCCAAGGTGGCGGCAGGTGAGAGCATCGAGAAAGCGGCGGAAAAGATTCGGCCAGACATCGAGTTGCCCGGGGCGGTGCGCTGGGTGCGACGGCGAATGGGAGCTGTGCGGATGGCGCTGCTGGCGCTGGTGACGCTTTTGCCTGGTCAGTTCGGAAACGAGCCACGTTTGGGCTCGGTGCGGGAGGTGCTCGGGACGAAGTCGGCGCTGGTGCGGCTGCGCGAGATCGGGTCCGCGCATTTGGGGGCGTTGGCGCCTCCCGTCGGATTCGGCCCCCGTCCCAGGCGGCGGTGGCGACGGCGAAGGCGTCGCCAACAGGGAACGGGGCCGGACCCACCGCACAGAAGTCGGTAGTGCTCAGGGGTGGCCCCAAGCACGGGGTCCAAGGAGGAAAATGATGAAGACCGAAGCAACGACCGACCGACGTGACGAGGTGGCGCTCTTCCGCTACGGATTGATCGCCGATCTGACCCACATGGAACCGGGCGAGCCGGGGACGTACGCCAGGCTCAAGGAGAAGGCGAAGCACCGCTACGCGATTCCGGGCTCGCACCGCACGGGAGTGGCGGCCGAGACAATGCGGGGATGGCTGCGCGCCTGGCGCAAGGGTGGATTCGATGCCCTACGCCCGAAGCCCCGCGCGGACCAAGGCCAGGCACGGGCGATCCCGCAGGAAGTGACCGACCTTTTATGCACGATCAAAGAGGACAAGCACGAGCTGTCGGTCAGGATGGTGATCGAGGCAGCGCGCGCCTCGGGCGAGGTGCCCGGGGAGATGGAGTTGGCGCCTGCGACAGTGCACCGGCTGCTGTCGCGGCAGGGGCTGATGGCCAAGCGGCCCGAAGAGCCGACGAGCAAGGACCGGCGGCACTTCGCCTTCGACAAGGCGAACGAGCTGTGGATGAGCGACGTGATGCACGCGGTGCCAGTGACCGTCGAGAGTCAGCGGCGGTACAAGACGTATCTGATCGCGTTTCTCGACGATGCGACGAGGGTGGTGCCTTTCTCTGCTTTCGCCCTTTCGGAAAATACAGCAGCATTTCTGCCCGTCCTGGAGCAAGCCATTCGCCGGCGGGGATTGCCCAAACGCCTTTACGTCGACAATGGTGCCGTGTACCGCTCACACCACCTTGAACTGGTGTGCGCCAAGCTGGGCATTACGCTGATCCACAGTCGGCCGTACGTACCGCAGGGGCGCGGAAAAATAGAACGATTTTTCAGAACGGTACGCATGCAGTTTCTCCCGCTGCTCAGTCCCGAGGACACTGCCAGCCTGGAGGCGCTCAACCGCCGTCTGTGGGCCTTCATCGAAGGCGAATATCACCACAGGCCACACAAGGGTCTTGGCGGCGAGACACCGCTTGATCGCTGGGCGCAGATCTGCGACGAGGTACGCCTGCCCGAGCCGGGGCTCGACCTCGCCGAGCTTTTTCTCTTCGAGGAGAAGCGCAAGGTCGCCCGTGACCGCACGGTGAGCCTGCGCGGCGCCCTGTACGAAGTCGATGCCATCCTGGTTGGTCAGACCGTCACCCTGCGCTTCGACCCCACGCGCCCGGAGCGAAAGATCGAGGTCTGGCACGTCGGACGAAAAGTCGGTGCGGCCAAGCCGGTCGACGCCTACGCCAACTGCTTCGTCAAACGCGACCACGCCACCAAGTCACTTTCCCCCTCGCGCGCGCCCGAGGCGCCGCCCGAGGGTCTGCGCCTGCGCGACTTCGACGGTGACAATTCCAAGGGAGGGCACTGATGTACCGCAAGCACTTCGGCCTCACCCGCCATCCCTTCGGCAAGGAGATCGAGCCTGACGACCTTTTTGCATCGGCCGCCGGCAAAGAGCTGGAGGCGCGGCTCGGGCACCTCATCGAGATGCGTGGCATCGGGCTTGTCACTGGCGAAAGCGGCAGTGGCAAGACCTGCGCCTGTCGCAAAGTCGTGACGGCCCTGCACGCCGGCCTGTACCGCGTCGTCTACGTGTCCCTCTCCACTGGCAATGTGATGGACCTGTACAAGACCATCGCATGGGAAATGGGCTTGCCCACCGAGCGCAGTCGGGCGGCCCTTCATCGCCAGATCAAGAACGAGGTCACGCGCCTGTGTGCCGAGGCTCGCTGTCGCCCCATCCTGATCGTCGACGAGGCCCACAACCTGCGTCCCGATGTGCTGGAGGACTTGCGCCTGCTCACCAACTACCAGATGGACGCCGAGAACCGGCTCTGCCTGCTGCTGGTTGGGCAGGCTGAGTTGCGGCGGCGCCTGGGCATGGCGGCCTACGAGGCCCTCTCGCAGCGTATCGTCGTCCGTTACCACTTCGCTGGTCTCGGCCGCGACGAAATCGGAGCGTACCTGGTGCATCTTTTGCGCTTGGCCGGCACCGAGTTGCCGCTCTTGGAGCCCGCTGCCGTCGAGGCTGTGTTCCAGGCAACCCAGGGCCTGCCGCGCAAGGTGAACCTGCTCGCTCACCACGCACTCCTCGCCGCTGCCCTGGCCCGCGCGAAAGTCGTCACCGCCGAGCACATGCAGGCTGCGCTCGCGGAGGTGTCGTGATGGCAGCCACCGTGCGCGCCAGCCACAACGAGCCCCTTCTGCGCCCCACCCCCAACGACTTGGCCCTCGCTCCCGAACTCGGCGTCCTCGCCGCGCTCGACGCCACCCTGGCCACGGCCGCCTACCAGCTCATGGCCGAGCATCCAGACCTTGGCCTTGATTCCCTCGCACGCGGCGACCTGCCGTCTCCCGAGGCGTGCAAGGCCAACCACCTGTGCGTCCAGATCCACGGCCTCCGCGTCGCCATCAAAGACTACCGCCAGCTTGCCCTTCACCCCGAACCAGAAGACGCCTATCAGCATCTCTGATCTGTAGTCATTGGTCCCATCACCCAAGGCCCCGGCACCGATCTCATCGGCGTCGGGGCTTTCGCTTTACGCCACCGCCCCCTCGCCAATCAACGTGTCTCCCAATCCGGAAAACTGCGTCCTGCCCATCACGAACATCCGTGAAAAGCAGCCGGTGGAACTACGTGAGAAACGACA
>Ga0187862_10006382_pt1 | contig 10718 bp, 9 predicted proteins | sample June2016WEW_10_1_FD_133003 | JGI IMG/M metagenome (GOLD analysis project Ga0187862, IMG submission 133003) | Peatland microbial communities from SPRUCE experiment site at the Marcell Experimental Forest, Minnesota, USA - June2016WEW_10_150 | ecosystem: Environmental > Terrestrial > Soil >...
GGCCTCGATGCGGTCATTTCCTTTGACTTTCACATCCGCGATCAATGTCTTCGAAAGTACATGGACACTCATCTGCTGTACAATTTTCCCAACCGCCAAGGCCAGGTTTTCGGCCCCTTTTTCTTCGGCCAAAAGGACCACGGGCTTTTTGCCGCCGGACACATCCACCAGTGTGGCGTCGATGCTGATGGTATTGCCGATCTGGTTGAAGCTTCCAAATACTGCATAAGCGGCTCCGAGCCTGCTGCCGATGGACCGCGCCTGTTCTTCGGTACTGACAGGACCGCCCGCTGCTTTTTGAACCTCCTGAGGATCGATTGGTTTCATGCCCTCCCGAGCGCAGAGACGTGAGAAAACCTCATCGAGGGATTTTTGTGTTTTGACGACATCTTGCTGGCCATGCATCACTAAAGGCAAGACCGCCACTTTGGGCTGTTGGTCCTCAGACCACGCCGGCTGAAGGGCCAGAACAAAAAAAACAAAAAACCATAAAACTCCCCCTCCTGCTTTTTTCGCTCCCACCATGATCTACAGCCCCTCCGCTCATGCGCATACCCGTCAAACTCAAGCCCGAAGCCGCGCACCCATAAATCCGTTTTAAGACAACCCCCCGTCCAGTGCTCCCTCTAATACCACCTTCTCAACACAAGCCCAACAGTTTTTATTGAATATTGATATTCGGTATCCACAATCATATTGAAGCCGTCGAGCATACCTCAACGCGACCCCGTTCCTCTTTGAGATGAGCGTCCTTAAGGCGTAAGACCCGGTGCATCATCGAGGCAAGCTCCTGGTTGTGCGTAACGATTACCATGGTCAAACCCAGAGTTTCATTGAGCGAAACCAAAAGTTCGTGAAGAGTACGCCCCGTACGGCTGTCGAGATTACCGCTCGGCTCATCGGCCAAAAACAATTTCGGGCGAAGCGAAAGCGCCCGGGCCACTGCAACTCTTTGCTGCTCGCCGCCGGACAACTCGCCTACCCGGTGCTTGAGCCTCGCGGACAAACCGAGCCTGTCGAGCAGCTCTTCGGCCCCGGACTTTGCCTCCGCCCTCGAAAGACCGGCGATCAAACCTGGCATCATCACATTCTCAAGCGCGTTGAACTCCGGCATGAGGCAGTGAAACTGAAACACAAACCCGATGTTGCGGTTGCGGAAATTGGCCAACTCCCTCTCGCCCCAGAGAAATACATCTTCTCCACCGTAGTAGACCTTTCCTCCGGTCGGTTTTTCCAGGGTACCCAGTATATTGAGCAGGGTGGATTTGCCGGCGCCCGAACTCCCTACAATGGCGATCCTCTCCCCCCTTCGGATCACAAGCTCGAGGTCATTGAAAAGCTCGATTGAATCGATCCCGCTTCCAAATACCTTCGTAAGTCCCAAGGTGTGGACTTCTATGCTCTGCCTGACATCATTCATATCTTAAGGCTTCCGCCGGATCGAGCCCGGCGGCCTTGCGCGACGGGTAAAGAGTCGCCAGCAGGCTTATGCAGATTGCCGCAAGGGCAATAGTTACAAGATCAAAGGTTTCCATTTGAACAGGAAGCTTCGAGATGTGATAAACCTCGATGGGCAGATCGATGAATTTGTACCTCCCGAGTAGATCGCACAAGACGTAGCCGCCCAGAACGCCAAGACAAGTCCCGCAAATGCCTATGAGGAACCCCTCCAGGACGAAAATTTTCCTTATGCTCGCCGTGGTGGCCCCCATGGCTTTTAGAATCGCGATGTCGCGGCCTTTTTCCATGACAAGCATAGTCAGCGAACTTACGATATTGAATGAGGCCACCAGGATTATCAGGGTAAGGATTACGAACATTACCACCTTTTCCAGCTTGAGGGCGGAAAAAAAGCTGCCGTTCATCTTGATCCAGTCGGTGACATAAAAAGGAGACCCAAGGCGCTTTTTCAAAGCTTCGGCAATTTCGCGTGCCTTGTAGATGTCATCGACCCTGACCTCGACGCCGGTAACAGAGTCGCCGATCCCCAGGAACTGCTGGGCGACGGGCAGGCCCACATAGGCAAGCGTATTATCGTATTCGTACATCCCGGACTCTATAATTCCGACCACCTCGAAAAGCCCGCTTTTCGGCGTCTGCCCCATCGGAGTCAGCCGGCCGGCCGGCGAGATGATCGTCAAATATTCGCCAACCCTTATTACGAGATTGTTGGCCAGCTCTTTGCCGAGGATTATGCCGGGATAAGAGCGCACCGAGGTCTCGTGTGAAGACTCGACCAGGTCGGCGAGATTTCCCCGGATGAGGTTTTCCTGGAGTTTTATAACCTTGGACGCGGAAAGGGGGTCGATTCCGCGAAAAACAGCCCCCGCGCTCCTGCCACCCGATGTCATCATGACAGGCGCGTATATAAACGGTGTTGCCCCAACCACACCCTTTTCTTTTTCGATTTGGTCCATCACTTCCACGTAATTCGTAATCGCACCGGTAAAACTGGTGATATTTACATGGGAGGTGACACCGAGGATGCGGCCGCGAAGGTCTGCCTGAAACCCGTTCATCACCGCCAAAACAACGATGAGGGCTGTTACCCCTACCCCCACTCCCGCAATCGAGATGAAAGTAATCAGGGACACGAACGTCTGCCTTCGCTTGGCCAGCAGGTATCGTATACTTATGAAAAATTCGAAGCCCATGATCTCACTTATCAGCTTTTCTTTTCCGGTCTCATGTGAGGGAAAAGAATAACATCCCTTATAGAAGCAGAATCTGTAAACAGCATAACCAGCCGGTCTATTCCGATTCCCTCCCCGGCTGCCGGAGGCATCCCGTATTCGAGCGCCCTGATATAGTCGTCATCCATCTGGTGGGCTTCCTCGTCACCGGCCCTAAACGCAGCCAACTGACGCTCGAACCTCTCGCGCTGGTCCCTGGGATCATTGAGCTCCGAGAACGCATTGGCCATCTCTCTAGCAGCAATGAACAGTTCGAATCGGTCGACGAATTCCGGCTCCACCTCCGTTTTTCTCGAAAGAGGCGACACCTCGAGCGGATAGCGGTAGATAAAGGTCGGCTGGATTAGCCTTGGCTCGACCACCAGGTCGAAGATCCTGGTGAGCAGCTTCCCATGGCCCTCAAAACGCTCAATGCCGATGCCCAAAGACTTTGCATAAGCGACAGCTTCAGCGAAGTTGTCAACAACCCCCTTAGGCACCTCACCGATACCGGTGAGCGATTCGATGAAGCTGTAACGCGCCCAGGGCGGCGAGAGGTCGATAACGCTGCCCTGGTATTCGAGGCTCAGGGCGCCCCCGTTTACCTCCAGGGCGATCTGGCGGAAAAGCTCTTCGCTCAGTCCCATCAGGTCTTCATAAGTTGCGTAGGCCTGGTAGAACTCGAGCATTGTGAATTCGGGATTGTGCTGAGTTGAAACCCCTTCATTTCGGAAATTGCGGTTCAGCTCGAAAACCCGCTCAAAACCGCCGACCAGGAGTCTTTTGAGGTAGAGCTCGGGCGCTATCCGAAGGTAGAGATCCATGTTCAGCGCATTGTGATGTGTTTTGAAGGGCTTTGCCGCCGCCCCTCCCGGAATGGCCTGCATCATAGGAGTTTCGACTTCGAGAAACCCCCGCCCTGTAAAAAACCGCCTGATGGCGGAGATTATCTGCGCCCTTTTGCGGAAAGTCTCCCTCACCTCCTCGTTTACGATCAGGTCTACGTATCGCTGCCGGTAACGAAGCTCAACGTCTTTGAGGCCATGATATTTTTCAGGGAGCGGCCGCAGGTTCTTTGCAAGCAGCACGAAATCTTTTACGAGAAGCGTTAATTCATCTGTTTTCGTTCTGAAAAGCGGCCCGCAAACACGGATTATGTCTCCGATGTCCAGCTTTTTGGCCAGCGAGTAGCCCTCTTCTCCGATCTGGTTCTGCTGAAAGTATATCTGAATTCTTGCATCCGCGTCGGCGATATGCATGAAAGTCGATTTACCGAATGAGCGAATCGAAAGAACCCGGCCTGCAATCGTATAGGCCGTTTGAGCCGATTCCGCTTCTTCAGCCATCTTCGCGCCGGCAGCCAACAGCGCCTTTATTCTGTCGGGAACGGGATAGTCGTTTGGATAGAGCGCTATATTCCGCCGTTCTAATTCAGCGGCCTTCTCCAGCCGCTCCCGAACCACGATGTTCAAATCTTCCATTACCCCGAGACCTTCCCAAAATAACCGGTTTCCGTGCGGTGAAGTTTTTCCGGTTTTCCGCCCCACCCCTCACGTACACGCACAGTGAACCGAAAATTACTCCACAGCCTTCCCACTCACACGCAAGGTTGTCATGTATCCATTTTTTGGCTCTCGCCGGTCAGGAAACCAGAGACGTTAGATGATTTGGCCCGCTGCGTCAAGGGGGTTATCTTTTTGCCTGTCTTTGCGGACTGTTGACCAACATCGCTCGCGAGGCGGTCGCGAAGCGATAGAACCAAAAGGAATCATTTTTTCTGGTCAGTGCTCTTCCCTGCTCCGGTCCGATCGCCCTTTTTCCGCACTGGTCTTCACCATCCTGGAAATGGAAAACGCCACTATCAGAAGGCCTAACATAATCAGAGTCCAATCATGCTGAGGTTGAACAAGTAACCTGTATATCCCGTATCCAAGGATCAGGATGCCTCCTGTCAAGCTGAGCCATTGCATCGATCGACTCATCATTTTACCTCCCTGAGGCCGCTAAAATCCAGATGGACCGGCACATTTCCCTATTAGACATGAAACGGCCGGACAGAGTTTACGATACGTAGCGATTTTTATCTGAAAACGCAAAATAAAAAAGAGCTCATCCCCACGCCACCCACACCGGTTCGCAACTGTAACAGTGTCCATCCGGAAACCCCGAGACAAATTCCACGCCCCGCGAGGTTTCCGTTCGGAAAGGAGGCATTTTTCGTCCCGGCAAGGAAAGAGCTTGCCCTCCTTCGGAAACTCGGGACAAGTTCGCCTGCCGAAGGGAGGGGTTGCGCGGAGGCGTACCTATGTACCGCGGTCCCACCGCCCCAGGGCGGAAAAGGACCCTTTCCGGACGGAAACTAACCAGGCCATAGGTTTTATTGTAAATACAGGCCAAATACAATGAGTTACCTGCGTTGATCCATCCGGGGTCAAGGGTCGAGGGCCTGAAGCTTTTGACTGGTTCTCCGTTACTGGTGACCTGAATAGATTCCTTTTTATCCGACGATATTATACCACGGAATAATCCGGTCCTGCAAAACGGCAAGAGAAGAGGGAGCGGGGACCGAGAAGCAGGAAGCAGGAAGCAGGGAACAGGGAACAGGAAGCATCTCCGTGTCTACGCATCTCCGCATCTCCGCGTGAACTGCGAAACCCGAACTGCGAAAGCGCGTGGAGGTGATCGCAAGGCAAAAAACCCCTCACGAAACATTGAGGGAGGGAAGAAAGGTGATCCTGAGACTCATAAACGATTTGAAACCGCGTGTTTATGTAAATCACCTATGGTACCTGTGTGGCCACTGGCTCTCCTTGACACTGAGCCGGCAATCTTCTAAATTTTCAGGGCCGCGTTAAAATAAATGGACAGTTCTTTCAACGAGGAGAAGAAAATGAATATAAGGGAAGAGGTTAATAAAGCTCTCGATGCGTTGCCGGAGGACGCTTTGGAAGGAGTGCTGGAGTACATCCAATTTATCCTGGGTCCCCCGGAAGTGGAACCGAGCGAAGAAGAACGGAAGGCCATTAAGAGAGGGAGAGAAGAGTTTTCCAGGGGCGAGTATGTGAACTGGGAGGACATCAGGAGAAAATGAGCTACCAGGTTCTCTTGAGCAAAACCGCCCGGAAGACATATGACAAACTCCCGCCCAAACTTCGTAAGGGAGCCGACCGAGCAATTGAATATCTAAAGGTCAATCCCATGCACAATCCCAATGCCAGAGCCCTTAAAGGAGAAACTGGCTCCTATCGCTACCAAATAGGTGGCTGGCGCATCCAGTACGAAGTCATTGAAGAGGCCCGGGAAGTACGAATCTACGATATCGGGCCACGGGGAAATGTGTATAAACACTGAACTTTAACCCACAGCCGACCCAACGAGGTTGGCTTTTTAATTTCCGCCAAATCTGCACCATGAATGTGCTGCCAGGAGCAATTTCCGTCGATCATCGAAAATTGAGGAAAATCAAGTGCGTTGTGAGTGTATACCAGCACAACACTGCCTTGTCCGCCGGCAACCCCGGTTCAAGTCGGACCGGAGTAGTGCCACATTTCTTTTCTCCGTAAGCCTTGGCTACCGCCCTACCCTTGCAATCAGGCTGGGGAAAGTATATATAAGCCCTGGTCGCGTGGTTTCGAGCTTGAGGAGATAGAATGTATTATGAGGTTCACATTTGCGGAGTATGTAGATCTTGGTAAGTCCTCCGCAGAGGTTCACGCATAGAAATCACGCGTTCACTTCCCAAATACAGCGCGCCTGTAGCTCAGTTGGATAGAGCAACGGACTTCTAATCCGTAGGTCGAGCGTTCGAGTCGCCCCAGGCGCGCCAATAATTCCAATAGGTTACTGCCACTCATCTGTAGTTTGCTTCTTGTATCAAACCATTTTGTCCCCATCCTGTCCCCATAAATAAGATTACATCGTGTGATGACGTGTGAAAAGTCCGCCCTCTCCAGGGCGCTATGCTCCCGCCAACAATGCTAATTATCAGCCTCGTAAGACAGACTTATATACAACACTTCGCAAAAAGAATGGCATATCGATTGCGGGCGCCCCTCAGCGATGTGCATCGCGGAGCGCGGAAGGCACCCGCCGCCATTCTCGACGCTCTCCCTGACCTGTCTATGACCAGAGACGGGGCGTTTACGGGCCGCCTTCTGGTGAAGGGTGAGAACCTTTGATGTGCATGCCAGATTGCAGTTTCGCTCTGCAATGTAGCTCTAAGTCGCGCCTAATAATAGTAGCCATCAGAGAGTGCCTCGTTGTTTCCTTTTTATTTTCAGTGCCCTTAGGCCCCCCCAAGACCCCAGGCACCCCACTCGCGCCGGAGATTAGACCCCCGGGATACGCGAGTCAATTTTTAGAAAAGCTGTTAGCTACCGGGGCGGATTGAAGGTTGGCAGAGTCAATAAGAAAGGATAATTTTTGCCCGGCCATCTGCCGTAGAGCCCTCCGGTTCACACCGATAGACTGGTAAATGGAGAAGCCCTGAATCGGGTCTTCCGATTCCGTCTATGACCTCTTTCACTTCATCACTGCTATAGTTGCAGGAACTCTTTACTGTTGCAGGCCGGACAGCAGCTTTCGGCCGTGTGAAACCCGCACTTGGCGCAGGCTTTCTCAGCTTCAGGCAGCGCGGGATTCCTTTTGGCGCAAGCTAGGCAATACTTAAAGACCGGCTCGTTGACTGCCTTGCATTTGGGACAAGTCCATTGCTCGTTGGTTTCGGCCATGCATTACCTCCTTCTTGTTTGGGCGTCCATCCCAGTCACGCAAAGTTGATTACCGATCAATATAACAAAGGCCCGAATGACCGGCAATGGGTTACCCCGCTCTGCGACCACCCCATTACTTAATACCGTTACCGGTCAGCGTGTTATATAGCACTCCCGTTAGACATAATCCTGTTAAATCCAAGCGGCGCGTGTTACGTGTCGCTTCCGTCTCCCTCTCCGTTCGCCATGAACTCACTACTGTTCCAGAAAGGTTAAAAATTGTATCTTTCTCCCGCGCCGATTCAAGCGGACGGAGATTCGGGCGCTTCCGTTAATCACAAACCGCCAATTTCCAGTTTCCAGGTCGCTGCCGTCTTATAGTCGCCTCCATCCGTCCCATAAGGTCTTAGTTGCTACCAGTCATCATGACACACTGGCACCAATGCCCCCCCGGCTCAATTCAAGCGGCGCCTTTTACATGGCGCAATCTCACCGCATTTTTTTCAGTGGGGGGATACATGGCCAACCGTTAAGAATTAGATTGAGAGTACGAGGTACTTGTGCGATGCCGATCCCGGAACAAAGAATTGTCGTTCTGGTTGCTGATGATGACGAGGATGACCGGGTGTTGATCGAGGAAGTCATCAGGGAGGTTGGTATCCAATGCTGTCTCAGGTTCGTCCGTGGTGGTCTGGAGTTGATGGACTATCTCCAACACCGACCACCCTTTGAAGATAAGAAATGTGTCGCCCCAAATCTGATTATCCTTGACCTTTACATGTCTTACATGGATGGCATTGAGGCGCTTGGAAAGATTCGGGCCGGAGGCCCAACGAAGCTTATACCAGTTATCATCTTCTCCACAGTTCCTGATGAACTAACGACTTTTCGAGCCTATGCACTCGGAGCGAATGCTGTCTTTCTAAAACCACCCATTTTTGATGAGCTGAAGGACGCGATTAACGCTTTCAGTTTGTTTTGGATTCAATATACAGAGCTGCCGACATGGGATACCGACTTCGTTCCGGGGATTTGCGTTTGTGGCAAGTTGTATTGACATTTGATTGGCGTCGCCTTACGCTGCTTGACCGCTCGTTCAATATTTCTATACCATGGTGAGGAGACGGTATGAATTCAGCTATTCGCTTGAGCATTCTCGGAGCAGTTTCGATTATGCTTCTGGTGTACGGCGCATGCTCTCAGGCAGGTGCAAGAACCGGAGTTGTATGGCAATGGCACGAAGGCGACACTGAACTCTACCACGCGCAGTTCTCACCCGATGGGCGTGAGATCGCGGCTGTTCGAAAGCGGCACATTCCTGACGGCTTTGAGGCGGGATTACTCCCTGATGATCAGAAGCGGGAGCGATTTAATCGAATCGACCTGGATGAGCGTTACGCAGATCCCGAAGTGATTATTGTGGAGGTAGACTCGGATCGGATTGCACGAATTGATTGGGGATGGTCACCAGCATTCTCACCTGATGGTAGCCGCATCGCCTACGCCCACCAGGTAAAACCTATCTCGCGCTTCCGCGTATTGGCAAAGACGCTTGAGGGCAATGAAATCCGCATTTACGATCGTAATCTGAAAACTGCAAAAACTGTGGCTTCACCTGAAGAGGGGTATCTAGCAGACCCGATGTTCTCGCCGGATGGAAAATACCTGGTTTATTCAATTGGCGGCCCAGTGAACGGTGCTTACGGCGGCAACATTGGTCTTGCTCGTATGTCGATTGATTCCGGGAAGAAGCAGGTTCTCTGTCCTCCTTTCCGAACAGACCGCTTCGAGAATGATCGCATTGATCAAAGCGGATATCTTTCCGACCAACTTTTTGCGCTTATACGTAAGACGGTAAATGAATCCGAATACGATTGTGAACTCGTGGCGGTTGGGGCCAAATCCAAAGTGGCCTATTCATGGGGCCGAATTAGCTATGTATCCCCGACCCGACCTGCCTTTTCACAGGGGGCAGGGGGCGAAATCCTAATTAAGGACGGAGCGTGGCACACCATCAGCAATAACACGCCCCTCTATACACCTTCTGCCGGGGAAAAAGCTCCGGGCGTACCAAGCCCCAATGGCCTTTTGCTAGCAATTTCCAATGAGTCGGGCATCTCAGTTCGTGAGCTCGGGTCCGGTGCGAAAGTTCGAGACTGGAAACTTGCGGGGCCTCTTCAAAGTATCGTCTGGTCGTCAGATTCCAGGCGTCTTGCCGTAATCGTTAGCCATTATCGCGATAAAGAAGGGGACCTTTTTGAATTCGACGAACTCATCGTATTAGAGCCGTAAAGACGGGGAATAGGCGCCAATTTCTGCATCCATCTCTATGCGATCTAGTTTGAAGTAAAGACCATTGGGGCACCTCGCAGTTCATGTTTCTCTCCTCTGTACCTTAAGAAATAGAGCGCAAAAGAAGTCAGAGTTTCCGAATCATGTGTTCACCGATCGTTTTCGTAATCTCGTCCAATTGAAACTAATTAAAACGAATGGCAGGATTGAGGGCCTGAAGGGTTGAGCGACTCAGTCTTTCCCTGTACCGGACCGAGGATCAAAGAAGTATGACAGGACTGAGGACTGAGGACTGAGGAAAAGCCCTACCACGCGAGGACGCAGAGAGAACAACGTTATGTTTTTTTCCGCTTCTCGTTGCCGTTTCTATTGCCACATCTATTGCCGTTTCTGGTTGCCGTTTGGCAGACTTGAATCTGTGCATGGTACAATATTGCCGACTAATTGCTGAAGTCGAGTGGAATTCAGGGATTTCTTTTTTTACCACTCACTATTCACTATTCACTGTTCACTGCGAAGCCGTTGCCGTTTTGCACGTCCAAATCATCCCGCGGTATAATATCGTCGGACTAAACAGGGTATCGGGTTGCGGGTTTCCACTCAGTCCTCAGTGGCGCGTACCACTCGGAGCAACAGTACGGCCAGATTGCCCAGCGCCGGACCGGAGGTCCGCGTACTACTCGGAGCAACAGTACGGCCAGATTGCCCAGCGCCGGACCGGAGATCCTCAGCACTCAGTCCTGAGTTGATGGAAACAGTTGCCCAAAAGTTTCCCATATGTTTCCAAGGTGTTTCCATATGTTTCCATATGTTTCCATGGCACAGAAAAGGATTGAGGGCATCGGCTGGGGGCAGCTAATCGTGACGGCAAGCCGCTTTCTTCGGCTTTCGCCCTCCTTCCCCGGTCTGCCGGCCAAACTTCTCGATCGCGTTTCGCGGCCCGCGTCGTCGAGCGGAAAATGTTTGTGGTGCTCATTTTGGGGCTCACGGGCTATGACGGCGGTAAATAAAAAATTCCAATGATGTTTCCAGGATGTTTCCA
>Ga0187862_10006385_pt1 | contig 10713 bp, 10 predicted proteins | sample June2016WEW_10_1_FD_133003 | JGI IMG/M metagenome (GOLD analysis project Ga0187862, IMG submission 133003) | Peatland microbial communities from SPRUCE experiment site at the Marcell Experimental Forest, Minnesota, USA - June2016WEW_10_150 | ecosystem: Environmental > Terrestrial > Soil >...
CGCCGCAAACAGACTATGAGCGAATCTACGGAAGCGACCACGAAAGCGACCTCGCCGGAGCAGGCAAGGCTGCGCGAGAAGGGCCGGCTGATGTCGGCGTCGGAGATTGAGCGGACGCTGGTGCGGCTGGCGCACGAGATTGTCGAGAAGAACGACGGCAGCGCGAACCTGGGGCTGGTCGGCATCAAGCGGCGCGGCGTTCCGCTGGCCGAGCGGCTGGCCAAGCTGATCGCGGGCATCGAGAAGCGCCCGGTGGATACGGGTGTGCTGGACATCAACCTCTACCGCGACGACCTGACGACGACCGGGCCGCGGCCTACGGTGGTTCCGGGCGAGATCGGGTTCGATGTGACTGGGCGCGACATCGTCCTGATGGACGATGTGCTGTACACCGGGCGCACGGTGCGGGCGGCGCTGGACGCGCTGTTCGACCACGGGCGGCCGAAGAGCGTGCAACTGCTGGTGCTGATCGACCGCGGACACCGCGAGCTGCCGATCCAGGCGACGTTTACCGGGCGCACGGTGCCGACCTCGCGGCGCGAGATCATTGAAGTGAAGCTGAACGAGATCGACGGGCAGGAGCAGGTGCTGCTGGTCGAGCTGGTGGACTGAGGCAGGAGCGCGTGACCGAACGGGCGAAGAGAGCTGCGACGAAGGGGGCCGGAGCGGGCCTGCTTTCTGAATTGCCGGCAGACTCTTTGGCATATGCTGCGGGATCGCTGATTTCGGTGGAGCAACTGACGGTCGCGGATGTGGCCGCGATTCTGGCGATGACTGCGAGGCTGGAGCGGATGGACGCAGCCGAGCGGGCGCGCGTGCTGACGGGGCGGACGGTTGCTCTGCTGTTCTACGAGTCGAGCACGCGGACACGGACCTCGTTCGAGCTGGCGGCCAAGTCGCTGGGCGCGACCACCACGCTGGTCAGCGACAAGTCTTCGTCGATCGAGAAGGGCGAGAGCCTGAAGGACACCGGGCTGACGCTGCGCGCTCTGGGCGCGGAGGCGATTGTGCTGCGCCATCCGTCGTCGGGCGCGGCGTCGCTGCTGGCGCGGGTGACCGGGCTGCCGGTGCTGAACGCGGGCGATGGGATGCATCAGCATCCGTCGCAGGCGCTGCTGGACCTGCGCACGATCCTGCTGCGGCTGGGACGCGACGCGAGCACGGTGGATGCGAAGACGCTGGACGGCGTTACAGTGGCGATTGTGGGAGACATTCTGCATAGCCGCGTGGCGCGGTCGAATGCCATGCTGCTGCCGCGGCTGGGCGCGCGCGTGGTGCTGTGCGGGCCGCTGGAGCTGCTGCCGGAGAGCGCGCTGGGGCTGGGCGAGGGGATCGAGATCGCTCGCGACTTCGATCGCGCGCTGCAGCGGGCCGACGTGGTGATGATGCTGCGCATCCAAAAGGAGCGGCTGGCCGGTTTCGACCTGGACCTGGCGGAGTTTATCGAGCGGTATCAGTTGAGCCAGGAGCGGCTGAAGACTGTGTCTGCAAAGACGGTGGTGATGCATCCGGGGCCAATCATTCGCGGGCTGGAGATTGCCGGCGAGGTGGCGGATGGAGCGCAGTCGGCGATCGAGGAGCAGGTGGCTCAGGGGCTGGCGATACGGCGCGCGCTGCTGGTGCGGGCGCTGGGAGGGAAGGCATGAGCAAAGGCTTAACACCGATTTACACCGACAGGCGCCAATTTTATTTTGGGATTAAGGGCCAGGACAATGAGTGAACTTCTGATTCTTGGCGGGTGCGTGGTCGATCCGGCGAACGGGACCGATGGGCTGCGCGACGTGCTGCTGCGCGATGGGCGGATTGCCGCGGTGGAAATGCCGGGTAAGTTGGCCGGGGTGGCAGATTCGCTCCCGAAAGAAAACCAGATCGATGCGGCGGGATGCGTGGTTGCGCCGGGGCTGATCGACATCCATGTACACCTGCGCGAGCCGGGACAGACGCACAAGGAGACGATTCGCACCGGGACGGCTGCGGCTGCGGCGGGCGGATTCACCACCGTGGTGGCCATGCCGAATACGACTCCGGTGAACGATTCGGTGAAGGGCCTGCGCTGGATGATGGACGCGGCGCGCGGGGCTGTTGTGAAGCTGCTGGCGATGCCGGCGGCGACGTTTGGCAGCCTGGGCTGCGAGATTACGGACTTCCACGAGCTGGTGAAGGCAGGGGCGGTCGGGTTCACCGACGACGGCAAGCCAGTGCTGGAGGACGAGGTAATGCGCGCGGCGCTGGTGGCGGCGGCGGGGCTTGGCGTGCCGGTGTCGCAGCACGCCGAAGACACGCGCCTGACGGCCGGGTGCAGCGCGAACGCGGGGCGGGTTGCGTTCCGGCTGGGGCTGCGCGGGATGCCGGTGGAGGCGGAGGCGCGGATCGTGGAGCGTGACCTGCGTCTGCTCGGCGAGATCGAGCGGGTTGAGCGGGCGAGGCCGCATCTGCATGTGCAGCATGTGTCGACGGCGCGTGCGTTGCACGCAATTCGCGAGGCCAAGAAGCACGGGCTGCATGTGACCTGCGAAGCCACGCCGCACCACTTTACGCTGACCGATGGGGCGATTGGCGACTACGACACAAACGCCAAGATGAATCCGCCGCTGCGCGTGGAGGCGGACCGGCGGGCCGTGGTGGAGGCGCTGCTGGATGGCACGGTGGACTGCATTGCGACCGACCACGCGCCCCACGCCTCGTGGGAGAAAGAGGTGGAGTTCGAGCGCGCGGCGAACGGGATTACGGGCCTGGAGACTGCGCTGGGACTGGCGCTGCGCGTACTGCACCGCGAACATGGGATGCCGCTCAGCCGCGTGATTGCGCTGATGAGCGCGCATCCGGCGAGCGTGATCGGGCTGAAGGAGCGCGGCACGATGCGGGTTGGGAACTATGCGGATGTGGTGGTCTTCGACGCGGCGGCGGAGTGGAAGTTTGCGGCGAAGGATTCGCGGTCGAAGTCGCGGAACACCCCGTTTGACGGCGCGGCAATGCTGGGGCTGGTGCGGGCGACGATCTGCGAGGGGCGGGCTGTGTACCGGGCGTAGCGTTCAGACGCGGGTGATCATGACTTCGGTGGACTTCATCAGGGCTGCGGCGGTCTGGCCTTTGCGGAGCTGCATCTCGCGGACGGCGTCGGCGGTGATGATGGAGGTAATGCGCTGCGGGGCGCGCGGCGAGTCGCCAGGCTGGCCGCCAAGTTGCAGCACGACCTTGGCCAGCAGGCCGCTGATTTTGACCTCGACGATGGTCCCGATGAGCTGATTGCGTCCGCTGACCTGGCGGAAGCGCTCGCGCGAGGCGGCGCTGGGCGGCCTGGCGGGCGCCGGCAGGTAGCGCTTGAGGGCGGCCTGCGGGATGCGGTGATGTCCGCCGGGAGTCTTGATAGTGCGCAGCTTGCCGGCGAGGATCCACTGCTTGATGGTTGGATAGCTGACGCCGATGGCGGCGGCGGCCTCGCGGGGAGTGAGGAGAGCGTCGGGCGATTTCATCGGGCCTCCACTGCAAATCGTATAAAAACGTTATATACGATCGCATAAAATTTTTTAATGATGAGACTTCGTTCCCTTGACCGTTTTCTTGTGTTGGCTGTCGTGCTTTGTGGTTTGTCCGCAACTGCTGGAGCGCAGACGGGCGCGGCACCGGCGCCGGGTTCGTTTATCGAGCGCTACCAGGCGCGGGTGACGGCGACGCAGAACCAGCAGCCGCACTGGATCACGCCTCTGGTGACGGTGACGCCGCGGCTGGAGCAGGAGTTGCGCACGGACTTTGTGCACTACTACAACACCAGCGGCCATGAGATATGGAACTACGGCAACAGCAAGGGGCTGGAGATCATTCCGGAGAAGCACATCGAGCTGCTCTTCAATCTTCCCCCGTTCTTCGACCGGACGAATGGCGAGCCGGATGGATTTGGCGATGTGTCGTTCAACAGCAAGTTCCGCTTCTTCGCGCGCAACGAGGAGCACGGCAACGCCATCGTTACCGGTTTTTTTGCTGCGACCGTTCCCACCGGGAAGAACGGGAATGGAAGCTGCTGCGCTACAGTGACGCCGACGCTGGCGGTGGGCAAGGGGTGGGGAAATCTCGATCTGACGTCGACGGCCGGTGGATCGCTGCCGGTGACCAATGTGAAGGGACTGGGACGGAGCGTGATCTGGAACAACGTGGCCCAGTACCGGCTGGCGAAGACGGAAGTGGCGCGGCTGTTCTGGCCGGAGTTCGAGACCAATACGACGATCTTCAAGGGCGGGTCGAATGATGGAAAGACGCAGACGTTTGCGACGCCGGGAGTTGTCATCGGACGGATTCCGTTGAGCCATGATGCGTCGGGCAAGCCGGGGCGGCTCGGGCTCACGTTTGGAGTGGGCGAGCAGATTGCGCTGACCCACTTCCACACGGCCAATCACTATACGGTGCTAACGTTCCGGATGCCGTTCTAGGGCCCCGGCGACGGTGAGGGATGGTCGCCGAGGCACAAAACTCATCGAAATGGACTTCACCCAGCACTGCAACGATAAACCTTTGCATCTGGGGCGGTCGCGCGGGCGAAAGTTGCATCTTACTTGAGTGACGGGCTACGCGAATGTCAAACAAGAACAAGAAGAGGATGCATACAATGATTTCCTATTCGTTGATTGGTTCAAGGTGGATGAAGGCGGGGGCTGCGCTGGTGCTGGGCGTGGCGATGATGGCGGGTTGCTCGTCGCAGCAGGACAAGGCGATCGAGGCGGCGAAGAAGCAGGCTGCGGCCACGGGACAGGCACAGCAGGTGGTCTCGATCGACAAGGCCGGGAACACGACTACGACGACGGTGCAGCCGCCGGCGCCGGGGCAGACCGTACAGGCGGTGACGACGACCGTGACTCCGGGGACGGGTGCTGCGGCGAATGGAGCGGCGGGCGGGGCGGTGGCTGGCGGACCGCCGGTGATCCAGCCGGCGGACGTGAACATTCCCGCGGGGACGGAGCTTGCAATCCGCATCAATCAGAGCATCAGCGTGAAGCGCACTCCGGCGGGATCAGCCTTCGACGGCGAGGTGACGGAGTCGTGGTTGGACGGGAACGGGAAGGTGATTCTGCCCAAGGGCACGCCGGTAGGCGGAATTGTGGATGCGTCGCACAAGAGAGGACACTTCAAGGGCTCGTCGATTCTGGAGCTTCGGCTGACCTCGCTGACGCTGAATGGGACGCGGTATCCGCTGGAGACGCGTGATATGACGCGGACCAAGAAGGGCAAGGGCAGGCGGTCGGCGGCGATGATCGGCGGCGGGACGGGGCTTGGAATGCTGATCGGCGGCGTGGCTTCGGGAGGCACAGGACTGCTGATCGGCGGGCTGGCCGGAGGTGGCGCGGGCACGGCGCTGGGCGGACTGACCGGCAACCGCGACATCGTGATTCCGGCGGAGTCGATTGTGCGCTTCAGGCTGGCGGACGATCTGACGCTGCAGGGGTAGAGCAGGTTCGAGGAACAAGGTACGAGGTTCAAGGGAAAGGCCCGGCGCGACGGCTGGGCCTTTTCTTTGGTCTGCTCGCATCCCAGCCATTCCGTGAAGAGCGCGGAATGGATGGGGCACCCGCTTTGCAGAAGCTGCTATTGCTGGAGGAAGGCGAGGAGGTCGGAGTTGACCTGGTCTTTGTGGGTGGAGCAGAGGCCGTGACCTGCGCCGGGGTAGATCTTGAGTGTGGCGGCGGGGATGAGCTTGGCGGTGGCGAGCGCGGAGGCGGCGATGGGAACCATCTGGTCGGCGTTGCCGTGCAGGATGAGGGTGGGGACGTTGAAGTTTTTGAGGTCTTCGGTGAAGTCGGTTTCGGAGAAGGCCTTGACGCAGTCATGGACGGCCTTGAGGCTGGCGGTCATGCCCAAGCGCCAGAAGTTGTCGCGCAGGCCCTGGGAGACTTTGCTGCCGGGCTGGTCGGCACCGAAGAAGGGGGCGCTGACGTCGCGGAAGAATTGGGAGCGGTCGGCGAGGAGGGCGGCGCGGATCTGGTCGAAGACCTCGATGGGCAGGCCGCCGGGGTTGGCCTCGGTCTGGAGCATCAGCGGGGTCACTGCGCCGATCAGCACCGCCTTGGCGACACGGCCAGTTCCGTGGCGTCCGATGTAGCGGGCGACTTCGCCACCGCCCATGGAATGGCCGACGTGGACCGCGTCTTTCAGATTGAGCGCGGAGACGAGCTGGGCGAGATCGTCGGCGAAGGTTTCCATGTCGTGGCCGAGCCAGGGCTGGCTGGAGCGGCCGTGGCCGCGGCGGTCGTGGGCGACGCAGCGGAAGCCGTGCGCGGCCAGGAAGAGCATCTGGTCCTCGAAGGCGTCGGAACTGAGCGGCCAGCCGTGGCTGAAGACGACGGGCTGGCCGGCGCCCCAGTCCTTGTAGAAGAGCTGGGTGCCATCCTGGGTGGTGAGCTTGCTCATGGGATTGGTCTCCTTGTGTCCCACCGTTGTGCCAAAGGTCTAGAAGCGGAGGAAGAAGCCAAAGGTGGGCTCGCTGGTGCGTGTGCGGCGGGTGATGGTGAGGTAGTTCTGCTGGAAGTCGGGCGCGAGGTAGATGAGCTGGCGGAATCCTGCGCGGACGCCGAGATGGTTCGCGGTGCCGGTAAAGTTCTGCTCGACGCCGAAGTCGTAGTAGTAGGCGGCGCGGTACTGGAAGGGAAGGCCCTCACCGCCGTTGGGGGTGGGCTTGAAGCGGATGGTGCCGCCGCCGGCGCCGAGGTAGGGCTGGACGCCGTAGATCTTTCGCGGGTGGGCGACGTAGCCGAGGGTGAGCTCGTGGACACCGGCCTGCGCTCCCTGCAGGAGGTTGGGGACGAGCGGGGGGGTGAAGACGTAGTTCTGGGTGTAGCGGGAGTTGCCGAAGTTGAACTCATAGCCGAGCAGAGGCTTGGCGATGTAGCGCAGGGTGATGAGTTCGCCGACCGTGCTGCTGGGAGAGATGAGGAGGCTGTTGTGGGTGGTGCTGATGTCGCGCTTCTCGATGCCGGAGACAGGGGAGCTGATGATGCCGGCGGAGCTGATGGCGAGATCCACGCGGTTCATCTGCTTCTGGAAGGGCGTGAGCGGGACGGCTTCCTGTCCGATTGCCTGCGATGCCGGAAGACTGAGGAGGCAGAGCAGAAGGGCTGGGACGAGCAGGCTGGTCCCGGCGGGGACAGATCGGCGAATCGAAATCGGCATGAAGAACGGACTCCCTTGCGGCGAAAAAATGCGCTGCTGCAAGTCTACTCTGCCCGGGCGATTGATGGCGCGGTGGGTGGCGATGCTATCGGGTGAAAGGGCCCGGCTGGTATCATCGGTGCGATCCAAATCAAGCTGACAGGCGGGAGCGCAGGGATGCAGGTTTCGACATCGACGGGCAGCAGTTCGGCAGAGAGCAGCAAGGGCGTAGCGGTGTTTCCATTGGGGCAGATGGCGCTGTTTGTGATGGTTCTGGTGCTGTTCTTTCTATGGGGGATGTCGAACAACCTGACGGACATCCTGGTGCAGCAGTTCAAGAAGTCGTTTGAGCTGTCGACGTTCAAGGCGCAACTGGTTTCGACGGCGAACTTTACCGGCTACTTCTGCATGGCGATTCCGGCGGCACTGGTGATGCGGCGCTGGGGCTACAAGGTGGGCATGGTGACTGGGCTGTGCCTGTTTGGGGCTGGGATGGTTCTGTTCTGGCCGGCGGCGCTGATTGGGAAGTATCCGCCGTTCCTGCTGGCGCTGTATACGGTGGGCTGCGGCGCGTCGATCCTGGAGACGGCGGCCAACCCGTTCATGGCGCAGTTCGGGCCTCCGCCGACCAGCGAACGGCGGCTGAACTTCGCCCAGTCGTTCAACCCGCCGGGGACGATCCTGGGAGTGTGGATTGGGAGGCAGTTTATCCTCTCGGGCATTGAGAAGACGCCGGCACAGGTGGCTACGATGAAGGCGGCGGGGACCTATGCGGCGTATCTGCATACGGAGATCATGCGCGTGGTGCCGACGTACATCTGGCTGGGGTCGGCGGTGCTGCTGTTTGCGCTGCTGCTCGCGCGCATGAAGTTTCCCCGGATGGCCAGCGAGCACGAGGGCGAGAGCGGCGGGCACGGGAGCTTCCGCGCGCTGCTGCACTATCCGCAACTGTGGTTTGCCGTGGCGGCGAATGTGTGCAACGTGGGCGGACAGATCTGCATGTGGAGCAACATTATCTTCTACATGAAGGCGTACACGCCTGTGAGCGAGAAGACTGCGGCTAACTACATCATCTATTCGCTGGTTGCGATGCTGGTGGGGCGGTTCGCTTCAACGCCGCTGATGAAGTTCGTTTCGCCGAGCAGGCTGCTGGCGATCTACGGGGCGGCGAACGTGGTTCTGATGGCGATTGCGGTGACGCATCCGGGGATGCTGGGCGCATGGGCGATTGTGGGCGGAAGCTTCTTCCTGTCGATCATGTTCCCGACCATCTTTGCGCTGGGGCTGAAAGGACTGGGCGAGAACACCAAGCTGGGCGGATCGATGTTGGTGATGGCGATTGTGGGTGGGGCGTTCTTCCCGCTGGTGCTGGGCGCGATCGCACGGAGCAGCGACATTTATTTTGGCGGTCTTGGGGTCCGTGTCCACCTGGAGCTTACCGCGAGTATGGCGAGGGGGTACCTGGTGCCACTGCTGTGCTTCGCGGGGGTTGGGTTGTATGGGTTTATCGCGCCGCTGGTGCTGCCTCCGCCGGGGATGACCGACCCGGAGGCCGGGGTGATTGCGGCCGAACGAGGGTACGGGATTTAGGAGAATGACTGCACAGGCTTAATACCGATCGACACGAATTAAACCGATAAGGGGCACTATCATAGCTCGGAAGATCGAGGTGAGAGCATGTATGGCATGAGTGGGCTCGGGTTGTGTTTGTTCGTAGCTTTACTTCTGGGGTTACTCTGGGAGGCACCGACCATTGTGCGAGAGCGGCAGGGCAGGATCATGCACGATATGCGGAAACTCATGGGGTGTCTGTTTGGCATTATGGCCGTGGCGGACCTATGTTTGGCACCGGTAGTCATCCCCAATATCGTTCACTGGGGATCAGTCGGATTCCTCGTGCGTGAGGTTTGTTTTATCGCCGTCCTACTACTGCCGGCAGTCATCTACGGGGTAGCTGGGTGGGTGGTATTGAAGGAGAGGCCATCTGCGAATATATGGGCTATTGTCGCAAGTCCGGTTTGTTTCCTAAGTAGCCTTTGTCTTGTTTTCAATTCCTGGCGATTGGCCAGTTGGTGTACGTGGGTCATGGCTGCTTTTGGTGTCACTGGACTGGTCATCTTCCTATGGCGCGAAGAAGGTGCGGAAATCAGGCCATCGACACGCCGCTGATCCTGCCTCCGCCGGGAATGACCGACCCGGAGGCGGGGATGATTGCGGCCGAACGGGGGTACGGGATATAGGGGAGCATAGGCAAAGGCTTAACACCGATCTGCACCGATGAGACCGATCCAAGACGGGTTGGATCGCCGGTGTGGATTGGTGTGTGCTCGCTATCGGATGTTACACATAGCTTTTTCTATTTGGATCGAAGACATGAGGATGGCGATTTTTCTGGAACAGATCGAGTATCGCGCTTGATCCCTTTGCCAGTTTCAGATTGCACTCTGGCGTTGTCAACGGAACAATCCAGAGAAAATTAACTCCCTCACCGTCAAGAACCAGTTCCTCCTGCAAGTTCTGGTCTATCTTTACGATCGGCGGCAGAAGAAAGAGCGTGTCCAGGTTGGGGCTGCCCCAGAGCGGTGCTGGTGGATTGCCGTTCGGGATGGTGTGGAATGCACCGATCCACGTCTTCTGGTCATGAGGGAAGTGTGCAAGCCAGTGCATCGTGTTGATGTACTCCTGCTTCGGCTCTGAGCAGTAAAAGATGAGTTCCACTCTGCGCGGAGCCTCGGTTTTCGCAGGAACATTCATCGCCAGATCGCTCATCCCAGAGGTGACAAGAGTGCAGACCGGGCCATCTTTGCTGGTTCGGGAATACTCCATTACATCGATATGCGGGATGAGAGGAATTGATTCATGGGAGACATTATTCGCTTTGCCGAAGCGTCGCTGGTAGACCTCTTCGCGAGCCTTACCGAATTGTACGGTCGGTTCGCCCGTGAACCCGACTGGAGTTGAGGCCCACTCTTCATTCGTGTAGCGGTGAATTATGGATCCGCCAGCGGAGGTCTCCGGTTGCGGCTGATTCTTACCAAATCGATCAAATATGCTCATGAATTTTCTCGCGTCCCCAGTTTTTATTGAATTGCAAATTTAATGACTTTGATTGTTTCAGACAATTTGCGGCTGCGATGTCGAATGATTATGAAAATGGCATCAAGCCTTTGCGCGGGAGATGCGGAAGATGTGGGCGGTGGCGGTGGGGTGGAGGGCGACGAAGTTGCTGCGGTCGTGCCACTGGTAGTGGATGCCGGTGAGCAGGTCTTCGACGTCGAAGGTCTCGTCGTGGCTGATGCCGAGCCGCTTGAGGTCGAGGTCAACCCAGCCGGATTGCTGGTAGTGGGGATCGAGGTTGATGACGACCAGGATGGTGTTGGCGGGCTCTGTGCCGGATGCGGCGGCGGGGCGAGCCGCGGGTGGCTGGACGGGAGTTAGCGTCTCGGCGATGGTGAGTGGGGGCGGCGGCTTCAGCGTGGACTTGGAGTAGGCGATGATCTGGTTGTTGTCGACGGGGTGGAAGTGGAGCGAGAGGTCGCTCTGGAGGGCGGGGTTGGTGCGGCGAATCTGGTTGAGCAG
>Ga0187862_10006386_pt1 | contig 10712 bp, 6 predicted proteins | sample June2016WEW_10_1_FD_133003 | JGI IMG/M metagenome (GOLD analysis project Ga0187862, IMG submission 133003) | Peatland microbial communities from SPRUCE experiment site at the Marcell Experimental Forest, Minnesota, USA - June2016WEW_10_150 | ecosystem: Environmental > Terrestrial > Soil >...
GCTTGAGTTGTTGATTCTCAGCATTTATCAGCCGGTGATCGAAGGCGTCGAGTTTCCGCGGTTCCCTTCCGAAAAGATGCAATCAGGTTTCGTGGGAAGTTCCGGCGCCGAAGCCATGCGGGAAGCGTTTGTGTTTTACCAGGATGTGCGGCGTTACGCGGGGCAATTGGGGATGCCGGTGACCCGGGAGAGCCGCGTGCTGGATTTCGGATGCGGGTGGGGCAGGCACTACAGGATATTTCTGCGGGAACTAATGCCCGCTCGCTATGTCGGGATCGACATCGATCCGGAATGTGTGGCCATTTGCCGGCAGACAATTCCCACGGGGAATTTCGAGCAGTCCGCGGTCGAACCCCCGCTTCGATTTGCCGACGGCTCCTTCGACATCGTCTATGCGTATTCGGTCTTCTCCCATCTCAGCGAAACCGTCCACCTTCGCGGGGTGGAGGAGTTCGCGAGAATCCTGCGCCCCGGGGGGATGCTGGTGGTAACCACCTTGAAGCGGGCCCACATAGGAGTTTGGGACCGGTTGATGCGGGAAGGTCCGCCGTGGTGGAAGGCGTTCCTGCGAAAAGTCGAATTCGATTGTGAGCGCTGGCAAGCCGGTTACGACGCGGGGCAATTCCTGTTCTGTCCGACAGGCGGAGGCGGAGTTCGGTCCGCCGAGTTCTATGGTGAAGCGATCATTTCACCCGCCTACATCCGTAAATTCTGGTCCCGCCATTTGGATCTCGTGGAGCACCTTGACGATCGCGCCAACGCCCCGCAGGTCTTGATCGTTGCGCAAAAACGAACCGCTCCGTAGGACGAACCCCAGCGGTGCCGGCCGTAATTGCGAGATCGCGGTTCGCGATCGGCGCGGCGCCGGTCAATTCCATTCCGGCCGGTGGAGCGGCCGGAAATCGGTTATTATTCGACGCCGATGCCATCGGTTCCACTTGAGCAAGCGCTGAACGCGGCGATGCAGCGCCAGCAGGCGGGACAGTTGGGCGAGGCCGAGAGGCTTTATCGCCAGATTCTGGCGCAACAGCCCGATTGCGCCGATGGCCTGCATTTGCTGGGGGTTGTCTGCGCGCAGTGCGGGCGGCATCAGGAGGGCGTCGAATTGATCCGCCGGGCCATCGCGATTCATCCGCAGGTCGCGGGTTATCACGCGAATCTCGGCAAAGTGTTTGTGGCCGCCAAAAGCCCGGAGCAAGCCGCCGGGGCGTTTGGCGAGGCCGTGAGGCTGAACCCCAATGACGGGGAATCGCTGGTGAACCTGGCGACGGCGCTGAAGGGGCTGGGCCGTTTCGAGGAGGCGGCGGATTGCTGCCGGCGGGCGTTGAGCATTGGTCCGAAATCCGTCAGGGCGCATCATTTGTTGGCGGAGGTGCTGCGGGAATCCGGGCGGATCGACGAGTCGATTGCCGAGTATGAGCGGGCGATCGCGCTGCCGCCGGTGATGGCGGCGAGCTACAACAACCTGGCGCTGGCGCTGAGCGGGCGGATGCGATATGACGAAGCGCTGGCGGCGTTGGACAAGGCGATCGCGCTACGACCGGATTGGAATGTGATCTGGAACAACCGGGCGAAAATCCTTCGGGATAGCGGCCGGTTGGAAGAATCGCTCGTCGCGGCGCGGCGGGTGCTGGCCATTTCGCCGAATCTCGCCCAGGGCCACGTCAACCTTGCCGGGGCGCTGCTGGATTCGGGGCAGATCGATGACGCCTTGGCGTCGGCGCGGCGGGCGGTGGAGCTTGGGCCGGGCTTGGCTGAGGCCTACAACCTCCTGGCCAATTCATTGAAGGAGGCGGGCGAAGTTGCCGAGACCCTGGATGCGCTCGATCACGCCCTGAAATTGCAGCCCAATGATCGCGTCAACTACAGCAACAGGGTTTACATCCTGCAATTCGATCATCGGGCCGATGCCAAATTTCTTCTGGCCGAGCAGCGGCGTTGGAACGATCTCCTGGCCGCGCCGATGCGAAAATTCATCCGGCCGCATGAAAACGACCGCTCGCCCGATCGGCGGTTGCGCATCGGGTACGTATCGCCGTACTTCTACGATCACGCCGAATCCTTCTTTGTCGTTCCCCTGCTGGAATCGCACGATCGGGAGCAGGTCGAGGCTTACTGTTACAGCGACGGCCGCCGTATCGACGCGGTGACCGTGCGGCTCCAACGCGGGGCCGACGTGTGGCGCGTGTCGCTCGGCCGGACCGACGAGGAACTGGCAGAGCAGATTCGCCGCGACCGCATCGACGTGCTGGTCGATCTGGCGATGCACATGTCGTACAACCGCCTGCTGACGTTCGCGCAGCGGCCCGCTCCGGTGCAGGCGGCGTGGCTGGCGTATCCCGGCGGGACGGGGCTTGACGCGATGGACTATCGCATCACCGATCCTTGGATCGATCCGCCGGGAATGGACGAATCGTGTTATCGCGAGCAATCGGTTCGGCTGCCCAGCACCTGGGCCTGCTACGATCCGCTGTGCGACGCCGCGCCGGCCGCTGACAGGATCGCTGGACCGATCCGCTTCGGATCGCTCAACAATCCCTGCAAGCTCAACGATCCGCTGCTCCAGCTTTGGGCCAGGGTGCTGCACGGCGTTTCCGATTCCCGCCTGATCGTGCAATCGCTTTGCCAGGAACATCAGCGGCGGATCGCCCAGGTTCTGAATTCGTCGGGCATCGCCGCGGATCGCGTTGAATTTGTCGGCCGGCCCAATCGGCCCCAGTATCTGCGTCTGTACGACCGGATCGACGTTTGCCTCGATCCGCTTCCGTACAACGGGATTACGACGAGTTGCGATGCGCTGTGGATGGGCGTGCCGCTGGTCACGTTGGCTGGGGCAACCGCGGCCGGGCGAGCGGGCACGAGCATTCTGGAGAATCTCGGCCTGCACGAACTGGCCGCGCGCGACGGCGACCAATACGTTCAGATCGCGACAGCTTTGGCCGGCGATTTGCTCCGATTGGCGGAGCTGCGCCGCACCCTGCGCGATCGAATGCGCCGGTCGCCGCTGATGGACCGGGAGGGGTTTGCCAGGGCGATGGAAGGGGCGTATCGGTACATGTGGAGGCGGTGGGCGGACGCGGGAACGGAATATCGAAATTCGAAATTCGAATGACGAATCAAATTCGAAGTCTGAAATTCGAATTTTAGGTTTCGAATTTGATTCGAATTTCGAATTTCGAGTTTCGAATTTGCATCTATTTCCCCCCGTGACCGCGTCCCTTCGCCTGCGGCATCGCGTTCATCGGGTCGTCCGGCCAGGAATGCCTCGGGTATCTCACCCGCAAATCCTTCCGGACTTGAAAATACGTCGTCGCCCAAAAACTCCGCAGATCGTCGGTGATCTGGACCGGCCGGAAATTGGGGCCCAGGAGATGCAACAACAGCGGCACGCGGCCGGCCGCGAGGCGCGGGGTGTCGCGCCAGGAAAAAATCTCCTGGAGCCGAACCGCCAGGATCGGCGGCAAATCCGGGCGATATTGCAGCCGAATCCGGCTGCCGCTCGGCACTTCGATCGCTTCCGGCGCTTCCCGGCGAAGAACCTGGTCCATCGGATATCGCAGCCTGGCCTGAAGCGCGTCGGCCAGCGGCAGACGCGCCAGGTCCTCGACGCATTTCTTACCCCCGCAGAGTTCCTCCAACACGTCTCCAAGCTCCCGTTCGTCGAAATTCGGCCACGGATGTTCGGGCATCGCTCGGCGCAGCAGGGCCACGCGCGCCAGGAAATTCGCGGCGGCGTCGTCGGCTGCGAAAATCTCCGCCGCCCGCGGGCGCAATGCCACCGCCAACGTCTTGCCGGCTTCCTGGGGATCGACCGAAGCGTCAAAATCCTCCGATAAAATGAGGTCGCGATATCGCACGACGCCCCGGCCGACGACGCGCTGGCGGGCTTCGTCGAAGACGATCGTCCGCTGGCGCGAGAAGGATTGCGGGAACGTCTCCATGAGCCATTCGACGCGGATTGCGCTGGCGATGCGAACGAGGGCTTCGCGAGTTTGCGATTGTGGGTCATTTCGGGCGTCGAGGGCGAGAAAGAACTCGCCTTGGCGGACGACCGATTCGGCGTCGAGGCGGACGCCGCCGCCGCCCACCATGACGCCGGCGCTGGGATCGTGCTGACGCCGCCGGCAGACACGGTCGGGATAGGCCGACAGCAGCAGTTTTAGAAGCGTTTCATGCGACGGAGATTGAGCGGGAACATTGCTCAGACGTCGGGCTAACCGCAGCAGTTCCATTCTGACCTGCCGCACCTGCCGTACGGCGACGGGATCGAATCCATCGCGCAGATGTTCTTCAAGGTCGTCCATCCGCAAAAGCAAATCGCTATCGCCCTGAGTCGCGGGGCCGCGGGAATGCGGCGGCTGAGCGAAATCCGGCCGGCGAATGTCTTTCTCCGAGAGCAGGGCAGCCAGAGTCGCCCCTTCCGCCGGGCAGCCCGCGTCCGACGCGGCGCAAAGCAGCCGGCCGAGTCGCGGATGAAGCGGCAGCTTCATCAGCCGTTTTCCCAGCGACGTCAACCCGCGCGCATCCACCGCGCCGAGCATTTCCAGCAGCCGTTGAGCGGAGAGGAGCGTCTCGGCCGGCGGAGGATCGAACCAACCGAATGCCGCCGCATCCGGCTTACCCCAGGCGTGAAGGTCCAGCACCGCCGTGCTCAAATCCACGCGTTTGATCTGGGGCAATTCGAAGTCGTCCAGAGCGAACTGCTCCTTGGCCGACCAAAGGCGCACGCATCGGCCCGGGGCCGTGCGTCCGGCGCGTCCGGCGCGCTGGGTCGCCGAGGCTTTGCTGATGCGCTTCAACTCCAGCCGATCCAAACCCCGACGAGGATCGAATGCCGGGACGCGAGCAAGTCCGCCGTCGATCACCCAGCGAACGCCGTCGATCGTCAGGGATGTCTCGGCAATGTTCGTCGCCAGAATGATTTTTCTTCGCGTCGAGGGCCGCAATGCCAGCATCTGCTCCTCGCCCGGCAAGCTTCCGTGCAAAGGAAGGAGGGCAAGATCGAATCGCGCCGCCAGCGGCTCGAGATGGCGCATGACGCGCCGGATTTCGTCCGCGCCGGGCAGAAAAACCAGCACGTGCCCGGCCGAATCCTTCCGTCCGACGATCTCCTCCACCGCCGCCGCCACGCGCGAAACGACCGCAATGTCGCCGAGCGGATGATATTCGATCTCGACGTCAAACGTCCGCCCCGGCACGTTCACGATTGGACAATCCCCCAGGAATTTCGCGGCCGGCTCGGCCTCCAGCGTTGCCGACATCACGATCAGCAGCAGATCGCTGCGCACGGTCTGCCGCATTTCTCGCAGCATGGCGATCGCCAGATCGACGTGCAGAGACCGCTCGTGAAATTCGTCTAGCACGACCGCGCCAACGCCGTCGAGAAACGGATCGTCAAGCATCTGCCGCGTCAGGACGCCTTCGGTGAGGACGCGCAGGCGCGTGGCGCGTGTCATCCGCTTTTCGAATCGGATTTGATAGCCGACCTCGCGGCCGAGTTCCCAGCCGTTTTCCTCGGCGATCCGCTGCGCCGCCGCGCGGGCGGCGACCCGGCGCGGTTGAAGCATCACCAGATTGGGATGCTCTGGGGAAAGCATCCCGCTCCGCAGAATCGCCGGCGGCACCCGGGTGGTCTTGCCCGCCCCCGGCTCGGCGACGATGATCAGCGATCTGGAGTCCCGCAATCGCCGGACAATTTCCGGCAGATGTGAATCGATCGGCAGGGGGGTCATCGACGGGGGATTGTAAGGGTCCGCACCGGTGTCCGTAAATTCTGCGATTTTCGAGCCTTCTCATAGCGAGGGGAAAAAAGCGAATGGAGCATCACTTCAGACGTTCGGGATTCAGCCCGGCCAACTCCTTCACCACAAACCGTCCGTCCTTGCGAATGAGCTTTCCGTCGAACCACATCTCGCCGCCGCCGACTTCCGGGGTTTGACGCATGACCAAATCCCAGTGGATGGCGCTTTTGTTGCCGTTGCTGGCGTCGTCGTAACAGGCGCCGGGGGTGAAATGGATGCTGCCGGCGATCTTTTCGTCGAAGAGGATGTCCTTCATCGGCTTGACGACGTGGGGATTGAAGCCGACGGCAAATTCGCCGACGTATCTCGCGCCGGGGTCGGTGTCGAAAACTTCGTTGAGCTTTTTCGTGTCGGTGCTGGAGGCCTCGACGATTTTGCCGTTGCGGAAGACCAGGCGAACGTCGTTGTGCGTGACGCCGCGGTAGATCGTGGGACAGTTGTAATGGATGACGCCGTTGGCGCTGGTTTTGACCGGGGCGGTGAAGACCTCGCCGTCGGGGATGTTCACGCGGCCATCGCAACAGATGGCGGGGATGTTTTTGATACTGAAGGCCAGATCGGTGTCGGCCGGGCCTTTGAGCCGGACGACGTCGGTCCGCTCCATCAGCTTCTTCAGCGGCTGCATGGCGCGGCTCATTTTCGCGTAGTCCAGCGTGCAGACGTTGAAATAAAAATCCTCGAACGCCTCGGTGCTCATCTCGGCCATCTGGGCCATCGACGGCGTAGGCCAGCGCAGGACGCACCAGCGGGTCTTTTTGATCCGCACGTCGCGATGGACTTTTTCCCAGACCGTGGATTCGTACAACTTTTGCTTGTCGGCCGAGACGTCCGAAAGTTCGGAAACGTTGGGGCTGCCGCGGGCGCCGATGTAACACTGAACGTTCTGCATCTGGAGTTTCTCGACGCGGGCGATGAGGTCCCATTGCTCCTTGCGGCCGATTTGCATGAGGGCGCGGTTGATCTGGTTGCTCTTGAGCATGACCAGCGGATGGCCGCCGGCCTGGGCGGCATGGCGGATGAGGGCGGCACTGAATTCGTGCGGCACGTCGATCGCCTCGACGAGGATTTTCTCGCCCTTCTTCAGGGCGCAGGAGTAATTCACCAGCATTTTGGCCAGCTTATCTATGCGGGGGTCGAGCATGAGCCGATATATATCGCGGAAAATGTCATTTGTCATTGGTCACTTGTCATTGGTGTCGCCAGTTCCGAGTTGTCTTACCAATGACAAATGACCAATGACAAATGACAATTTAGCATGATGCAGCGCCCCGCGCAATCTGACAGCCATTTGCCGCACCTGGACGGGATGCGGGCGGTGCTGGCGTTGTACGTGGCGGTGCACCACTGCTATCTGTCGATCTGGCCGATCGACCGCGGCGCGGGATTGCCGGCGGCGGCGGTAGGGCGGGCCGTGAACTGGCTGCTGTTCGGACGTCTGGCGGTGGCGGGGTTCATCGCGGTTTCGGGCTATTGCCTGATGCTGCCGGTGGCCCGCGGCGACGGAATCCTCCGCGGGGGGGCCAAACGGTTCTATCTCAAGCGGGGGCGGCGAATCCTGCCGACCTTCTACGCCGCCGTCGTCTTCTGCGCCATCGTCGGCGCCACCGTCGCGCGCCATTTCACGGGCACCGTTTGGGATTCGGCCCTTCCCGTCACTTGGCGCGCCGTGGCCGTGAATTTTCTGATGATCCAAAACCTCTTTGAGAGGCATCAGATCAACTACGCGTTCTGGTCGATCGCATTGGAATGGCAAATTTATTTCTGCTTCCCGCTGCTGGTGATCCTGTTCCGCCGCAGCCCGGGTTGGACGACGTTGGCAGTGGCCGTCACGACCCCGGTGGCGCGCCATTTCCTCGCCTATAAGATCTTCTCGCACCTGTGGATCCATAATCTGGCGATTCATTATCTGGGCATTTTCGCGTTGGGGATGTTCGCCGCCAACGTGACGTATCGGCCGGCGCCCTGGCCGTGGAAGAATCCGGCGACCGTCAGACGCCTGGCCCTGCTGGCAACCGCGGTTTTCATCGGGCTTTGCTATTACTGGGGCGGCGTCGACACGCCGGCCCTGCCCAGCGAAATGCTCGCCGGCGTCGTGCTGGCGTTGTGGCTCATCGTCTGGGGCGGGCCGGCGGGAATCACCAAATCAATCCTGCAATGGGGGCCGCTCTATTTAGTCGGCACCTTCAGCTACAGCCTCTATCTGTTGCACGCCCCCGTGATCCAAGTCGTCTGGCAACTGGTGATTCATCCGCTGCACCTGAGCGGCCTGGCCGGATTTGGGGCGCTGGTGGCCATCGCCATACCGGCTTGCATCGGCGTTGCGTGGCTATTTTTCCTGATCTTCGAGCGCCCGTTCATGAGTTCGCGTCAAAAGCGCGCGGTGCACGAAGCCGAGGCCGCGCTGGCATCGGCCGATCGTTCGACGGCGCAATCGCACGTTGTGTAGCCGCCAGCCTTCCCCGCCGGCTTGAAGGAAATGCCGCATCGAGATACCATCGAAATAACGCGCGGGCGATTAGCTCAGTTGGCCAGAGCGTACGGATCACACCCGTAAGGTCACAGGTTCGAGCCCTGTATCGCCCACTTCCGTAAATCCGGCCGATCGCAAGAGATGCGAACCTGCCTGTGTTGGGCAGTGCGGCTCTGGAGCTTGGAGAAAAACGGTATGTACCGTTTTTCCCAGCCAGGGAGTTGCACATGCCCAAGCTTAATGGACGAGTTCCCCGTTACCGTCGCCATAAACGCTCTGGCCAAGCCATTGTCACCCTCAACGGCCGCGACCATTATTTGGGGCCACATGGAAGTCAAACAAGTGTTTCCGAATACGATCGGCTCGTCGCCGAGTGGCTCGCATCAGGACGTCGCCTGGAACAAGCCGAAGCCAATTCGCCGACGCTCACGACCAATCAAATCATCCACGCCTTTTGGGAGCATGCCCAAACCCACTACCGCCGACCGGATGGAACCCCGACAAGTGAACTGGGCAATTTTCGTCAGGCGTTGCGGCCGTTGCGCCGTCTCTATGGCGCCAGTTCCGCTATGCAATTTGGTCCCAAAGCCCTCAAGGCTGTGCGCGAGCACATGGTTTCAGTTGGCTGGTGTCGCAGCAACATTAATAAGCAAATTTCCCGGATCAAGTCGGTGTTTCGCTGGGCCGTGGAAAACGAAATGATTCCAGCGGAAATCCATCACGCATTGCTTGCGGTGCGGGGACTTCAGCGTGGACGGACGATTGCCAGAGAGCCCGACGCTGTTAAACCGGTCCCCGAGAATCAGATAATCGCGATCAAGCCGTTCGTAAGCCGGCAGGTATGGGCGCTGATACAACTTCAACTGCTGAGTGGCGCCCGAGCTGGAGAATTGGTTGGACTTCGGGGCGTTGACTTGAAGACCTCCGAGGCGATTTGGACCGTCGAGCCGGAGCAGCATAAGACGGCGCATTTCGGGTGCATCAAACGAATTTATTTTGGACCACAAGCCCAGAAAATCCTACAACTGTTCCTAAGCGATCGACCCTTGGATCAGCACCTGTTCAGCGCCAAAGAGGCAGCCGAGGAGCACCGGCATATCCGAAATTCACTCCGAAAGACGCCAGCATCGTGTGGCAACGGTCCTGGCACCAATCGGCAAAACTTACCGGAAAGAACCCCGCGGTCTTGCTATACGGTCGCGAGTTACCGCCGGGCGGTTGAACGGGCGTGCGACAAGGCTTTCCCGCCACCGGAAACTCTGGCCCGTCGGAGGGTCAAGAGTCTAAGTGGTCTGCGATGGGAATCGGTCGCGGAGTGGAAATCTCGGCTGGGGCCCGATGACTGGGCAAAATTGCGCTCCTGGAGGATGGCGAACCGATGGCACCCGCACCAGCTTCGACACAACGCAGCCACTCAGATCAGAAAGGAATTTGGAATTGAGTTCGCCCGCATCATTCTGGGTCATCGGTCCGCATCCATTACCGAGATTTACGCGGAACTTGACGATCGGAAGGCAGTGAGCATCATGCAAAAAATCGGTTAAGGGTTGAGTTTTTTGAAACTGGGGGAATAGTCCCATCGGCGTTGACGCGGGCTATGTTCGTTGCACCCGCCTAAATTTCCGCGGTTTTCGTGGCATGATACATGAACGGGATTCCGTAGCTATCGCGAACCCCTCACACCGGACCTTTTCCACGATTTCACCGCCCGCATCGGGCAAGGAGACTTTGTATGCCCTTATCTATCAACGTCGGCCTCAGCCGGAAGGCCTCGAAGGATTACCAATCCACCGGCGTCAGCATTAACGTCACCGCGGAGCTGGATCAGGCCCTGCTGGCCAGGCCTGACGAACTTCAGCGGCAAATCTGCGGTCTGTACTGCCAGGCCCAGAACGCCTTGGACCGCCAGGCGGATGCTCTGGGCGATCCGCAACCCCGCCGCAACGGCCAGAATGATCGAGGCCGGGACCGGCATAATGGCTACGATCACGGCAACGGCCGCAACGGCCACGAAGACCGTCGTGATGCCGCCATGACCTCTAGCCAGCGCCGAGCCATCCTGTCGATCGTCAGACGCTGGGACATCAATCTCGACGCCGAATGCCGCGAGTTCATCGGCGAGGAGTTCGAGCGGCTTTCCCTCCGCCAGGCATCGGAACTGATCGACCATCTGAAGAACCAGCAGCCCGCTGGCCGCCGATAATCCCGCCCGCCGCGTCGATTTCCATCCAGGAAATCTAAAAGAAAGGAGTTTTGGCTATGAGCATCATCACGGCGCCGGATTCCCCTGCGCGCACGGTTCCCGAAAAGCCGCCCAGCCGCCTGGCGGAGCAAATCACGGGACGGACGTACCTGTCCCACTCCCAGCTTTCGACGATGCGATCCTGTCCACGGAAGTTCGCGTTCTTGTACGTGGAAAAAGCCCCGGCGGATTTCATACC
>Ga0187862_10006389_pt1 | contig 10711 bp, 8 predicted proteins | sample June2016WEW_10_1_FD_133003 | JGI IMG/M metagenome (GOLD analysis project Ga0187862, IMG submission 133003) | Peatland microbial communities from SPRUCE experiment site at the Marcell Experimental Forest, Minnesota, USA - June2016WEW_10_150 | ecosystem: Environmental > Terrestrial > Soil >...
CTGGCATGATTGCGCTATTCATGGCCGGCCGCAGCATCAATGGGTTTGGCGCCGGTCAGCCGGAGTTTATCGGATACGTCGGGGTTCAGTTCTTATTGAGCAATTACGGACGTACATTTACCCAATAACCAAGATTGCGCTCCGCGGATTCGGCTCGACACGCCGACCATCGCCGGGACGAGCTTTTTCGAACGGATCGGTGCATCCTGGAGGACGCGCGGTTGTCTCGAGTTTCTCAGCTTAGCCTAAGAGGATGCCAATGAACTGGGGATTGATAGGCGGCGGCGAAGGCAGTCAGATCGGCGCTACCCATCGAATTGCCGACATTGCGGAACACCTGCGCGCAAGAAGAGAAGGTCGGGATCCTTGTCCTCTAGCGCTCTCCTATCCGACGGCCACAGACGGGTTGCACGGCATTGCCTCGGTCCAGGCCGCGGTTGAGTCAGCAAAGGCGCACGGGGCATGGATTCCCGTGCGGTGTTAGCGCCTACTCGCTGCTGACGTCAATCATGTTGTCGTCGGGGATGCGGTCGATGAGCTTATTGTACGGGTCGATCCCTGCGCGAGTGGGAGCCTCGTCGACAACGACGGTAAACGTCTGCCGCTCCTGAGTGATTTTCTCGCGCCGCATGTACAACGGCCGCTCCTCGTCCTTCGCGCCTTTGAAAACCCCGATGTCGATGTAGTCCGCGAGCGGCATGGGCGTCTCGACGCCGTTACCGTCGGCTTGCACCTTGCGCGCCTGCACCTCGAGCCGTACCTCGTAACGGCCATCTGGTAACCGTTTCGAGGTAGCCGACAGCGTCCTGTTGTCGTACAAGACGATGCGATTGAAGCCGTCATCGATGAGGTACTGCAGTTCGGCCGGCGTCTGCGCCCGCAGCGCGTCGACCAACTGGCGCGTGTCTGGATAGGCTTGCTCATCGGTTCCCGACCCGCCGGCATTGCCGGCCGCGTCGACCTGGTTGCCGGCGTTGGCATAACGGTGATCCATCAGAAAGTTATGCAGCGCCAGATCGATCCTGTCCTCACCGATATAGTCGGCGAGCGTGTACATGATCTGGCCGCCCTTGTCGTACCACACGTAGGGCTCGCGCTGCACGAGCGCGAGCGGCGGCTCGTGCCGGACCTCGCCAGCCCGACCGCGCAGATAGCGGTCGAGGAAGTAGTGCAGCACGCGATGCATGTAGTCCTTGCCGTACTTTTGCTGCGTGACCATATAAGCGGAATATTGCGCCAGCGTCTCCGCCATCATGTTCGATCCCTCGACGCGACCGCCGACCAGCTGGTGCCCCCACCACTGATGGGCGAGCTCGTGGGCCGTAACAAAATACGTGAGATCGACGTCCGTCGGCTTGCGTAGCCTCGTGATGAAGCCGATGGCCTCCGAAAACGGCACCGTGTTGGAGAAGGATTGTGCGAAGCTGCGATAGCGCGGGAACTCCATGATGCGAAACTGACTGAACTGGTAGGGGCTGAAGTGCGCCTGGTAGTAATCGAGTCCGGCCCGTGAGCTCGCCAGCATGTCGTCGACGTCGTAAGGATGCGCCGGATCGTAGTAAACCTCGAGATTGACCGGCCCATTCGGGCCTTGGTAAATCTCTTTGCGCACCGTATAGCGGCCGGAGAGATACGCGTAAAAATCCACTATGTGCGTCGAGCCCATGCTGTACTCGAAGAAATGCCTCCCGTCCCGGCGCCATTCGCGCTGCAGATAGCCGGGCGCGATCGCGATCTGATCGTCGGAAGTGCTGACCACAGTGTGAAAAGTGATCCAGTCGGAATTCGCGGTAAACAGATTGACGCGCGATTCTATCGGATCGCCGCGCTGGGGCAATTCCTCGAGCGGCCCCAGATGCTGCTCGCGCCGCCGTCGCGGATCGTCGAGCTCGATGTCGTTGTCGTAGCCGACGATGGGAAAGAACTCTGCGTCGAAAAACGTCCCGTTGCGCGCGAACTCCGGGAGCTCGTTGCCGTCCCGAAAGCCGTGCGTCGCGTGCGCGACCGAGAAAGTGAGCGTCAGAAAATCGCCCGGCGCCAGCGGTTGCTCCAGCGCGTAGATGGCGTAGGCGTCCCGCTGTGCGCGGCTGATCAGGTGGAACGGCCGATTGAACTGCACGTCCGACACCGCTTCGTGCGGGTCGGTGAGATGGATTTGCGCAATCGGCTGCGTCCCCTTGTTCTGCAGCGTGTATCTTCCCGTGCCGTCGAAGGAGCGGCGCTCCGGGTAGATGTCGATGCTGGCCTCGACGGCCGTCACCTTAGGCTGCGGCAGATGTTCGTAGCGCTTGAAATTGCGCTCGTAGTCGGCCTGGATTTTGCGGTGATCGTCGGCGGTGAGGTATTCATTGAGCACATGCGCGTTGTAGTAGTACCAGAGGCCGGAGCCGATGGCGACCAGCAGGAAGATTGCGGCTGCCGGCGCCAATCCCCGTGCCGCCTGCCTCGCAAGCGCGGTCCGCGATCGCAATGAGACCTCGGCGCCGCGTCTCGCAAAGGCGATCGACACGACTCCCAGCAAGGCATAAATGGCCGTCCAATAGCACGCCGCCCAGAACAGCGCGGGCACGAAATGGCCGTAGCCGTTCATGTCCGAATACATGTACGGCGGCACCGCACCCGGCAAATAAAGGGTATTTTCCCAACCAAAATTGAACAATATCGGCTGTAGCACGACGACGCCGATGACGATTCCGTGACCGATGAATTTGTTCGACACCATCGTCTGCACGAACAGCGCGAGCAGCGCAACGCCGAGTACCTGCGGAAAAGTGACGACGTACAGCTCCAGCATGTACTGCGGCACTTCGTAGTGATAGTAGCCGAGGACCGACTGCATCAGTATGCCGACCATCATGGTCAGGGTGAGCAGGCACAGCTCGACGAAGACGATCGCCGTGAGTTTTGACAACCAGTCGGTTGTCTCCCGGATCGGCAGCGCATCGTGAATGCCGTCGAAACGAGTGTCCCTTTCGCGCCAGATCAATTCCGCGGCGTACAAGGCGGCAACGATAAAGAAAAACAGCGTCGCAGAGCCTTCGACCGCTTGGACCATCAGGTAGGTCACCGGCCAGACGTCGCCGCCGGCGACGCGGCCGGCGAAGTAGCCGTTGTTGACCGCGAACACCACCAGCAGGCCGACGATGCCCCAGAAGGGAGTCTCGCGCGTGATCGAGCGAATACGCAGGCGAGTCAGTGATAAATACTGCGCGAAAGTCGTGCCGGCGCCGAAGATCTGTCGAACGCGCGGGAGCGGCGCGGCCACCCGTGAGCGCACCGGTCCGGCTTCCTGCTCGTCCTGCAGGCGGGCCTTCGCCGCGCGCTTGCCCTGCGACCTTGCGGTCAACGCCTCGACCGACATCGGGAACAATGCCCAAACGCTCGCGAGCGCCGCGACGCCCACGGACATCCACAGCAGCCGGTTGTATAGAAACACGCCTGGCGAATAGCCCGAGAAGTCCCACGGCAGCAGCTGGCTGTTCTTCTCCACCACGGTCCAGTAGCGGGTCATTCGGTCGACCATCAGGACGCCGATCGGGTCGAGAATGCCCGACCAGAAGTGCTCGAGCGACTGCGTCGCCGAGAAGACCGTAATGCCGATGACGTACGTCATGAACAAGACGACGCCTTGTAGATACACCACAAAGATCTTGCGCGACAGTGCGGCGACGGCGAAGAACAGCGAGCCGATAAAAAAGACCTGAATCACCACGATCGACAGAAATGGCTGGAGATACCACCAAAGGTGGTTCGGACCGATCCTGGCGTGATCCGCCCATGGCGCGAGGGTGCCGAGGAAGGTGCCGGCCAGCAGGCCCGAAAAGGCAAACACCGTCGTGACGAAAGAACCCGCCCAACGACCCCCGAGATAGGCGAATTTGGAGATCGGCTTGGTGAAGAGAATTTGATAGGTGTCGCGCTGAAAGTCTCTCAGTATCGAAGTACCGAAGATCGCGGCGATGACAATGATGCCGAATAGGAGCGCAAAGGCATCTTGGAAGGAATTGGCATACGGGCCGTTCAGCAGAATCTTGCCGTTCGCATTGGCCACCGGTCCGAAGCTCTCGGAAGCGACGCAGAAGAAGGAGAAAGCCAGCCACAGCAAAAAATAGACGTAAGTCGAGAGGCTCTTCGCGCGAAACCGCAACTCGAACGAGAAGAACTCCCAAAACATCGCCATGGCGGCCTCCCTTCTCGCGGTTTCAGCGCCGTGCGTGACGGGATAAGTTCAAAAAATAAACATCCTCCAAACCGGAAGCTACGGCGCGAAAGCCCGACCCCGGGGACGATGCCGCGAATACGCGGATCTCGTGCTGACCGGCGACGAGATGAGTACTCACGATCTGCAGGTGAGACTCGAGGCTGCGCAGTTCGTCGTCCGTCGCGACGACCCGAGACCAGATCTGCCCGTCGAGGGCGGCCAGGGCCTCGGCGGGCGATCCCTCGAGCAGCACCTCGCCGGACGCAATAATTGCCATACGCGGACACAATTCGCGAACGTCATCGACAATATGGGTCGAGAGGATGACGGTGATGTCTCGGCCGATCGAGGCGAGCAGATTGAGGAATCGGTTGCGCTCGGCGGGGTCGAGGCCGGCGGTCGGCTCATCGACGATGATCAGTCGCGGATTGGCGAGCAGCGCCTGCGCGATGCCGAAGCGCTGCTTCATGCCGCCCGAAAAAGTTGACAGAGCCTTGGTGCGCACGTCCCAGAGATTGGTCTGGTGCAGCAGGGCCTCGATCATTTCCTTGCGCTCGCCGGCGACGGTGACGCCCTTCAGGATCGCGAGATGATTCAGCATGTCGAGCGCGGACAACTTCGGGTACACGCCGAATTCCTGCGGCAGATAGCCGAGAATCTTGCGCACCGCATCTTTTTGGGTCAGCACGTTCAGTCCATCCAAGTCGATGCTGCCCGCGTCCGGCTCCTGCAGAGTCGCGATGGTTCGCATCAGCGAACTCTTGCCCGCGCCATTCGGCCCCAGCAGGCCGAACATGTTGCTGCCAATCGTGAGGGAGAGGTTTTTTAGGGCAACAACCCCATTTGGGTAGGTCTTGGAGAGGCCCCTGACGCTAAGTGCCATTGCAGATCTTCCTTGAAATTGCGCGTGTGATCGGCGCGAAGGACCGCGATGGCAATATATCATCAAGCGAGCGCGTGTCGTCTCGTGCCCGGCGGGAGGCAAAGGGGTGGCGAACTGTCGCTACCAGAAGTGGCGCTTCCACATCGGCGTAAGGCACCGCGGTACGCGACATTCCGCTGACCGGTAGCAGCACGTGGTCGATGGCGATGAGCGCGTGATTCTCTCGCCTTCCGCGCAGCCTCAGGCAGCTGCGTCCGCCGCGTCGATTTGCGCTTCAGCGAGTTGCCAATCCTCCGCTTCGTGACCGGGCGCGAATCCGCGCTTTTCCGCGAGGTAATACGCCGCGGTCGCGACCCGCTCATGGCGCCAAGTCTCGTTACGCTGCACGGCGAGCTGCGCAGAACTGGTCTTGCGTACCCGTGGCGCCGACGGATTAACCGCCAAAGGCAACCCGAGTCGACGCACATTTTCACTGAGAACATCCGGTCGGACGTCCATGTCGTCACTGTCGGGTTGCACGTTCATGGTCGCAGTCCTCGGTTGTCGATTCGCCAAATCGAGCAATATGCAGAAGCTCCGTGACAAAATTATGTCATATCGGCGCCTGATGCTGGGCATATCGCGCAACGAATCGCTATTGTAGGGCGGCGCGTGTCGATGGTGCGCCGCAAACGCGGCGCGGGACGGCAATCAGGGGTCTAAGCTTGCACGCCGTCAGTGCGGAGAAATAAATGCATGCAATGGTATTGAAGAAACATAGGACTCCGCTGGAGTGGATCGAACTTCCAGACCGCGAGCCGGGCCCGCATGAAATACGCATCCAGATTGCGGCCTGCGGCGTTTGCCGTACGGACCTGCATGTCGTCGACGGCGAGCTTGAACATGCGCTGCTGCCGATCATTCCCGGCCATGAGATCGTTGGACGCATCGATGCGATCGGCGCCGGCGTCACGGAGCTGCGAGTCGGCGAGCGCGTCGGCGTTCCTTGGCTCGGACACACGGACGGCACCTGCAGCTATTGTCGGATGCATCGCGAGAACCTCTGCGAAAATCCGATTTTTACCGGTTTTACGCGCGACGGCGGCTACGCGACGGCAACGATCGCGGATGCGCGATTCGCATTTCCATTGGGCGACGCCGGCAGCGATATCGCACTTGCGCCGCTGCTGTGTGCCGGACTCATCGGTTGGCGCTCGCTCGTCATTGCGGGCGACGGCCACAAGCTCGGCCTGTACGGCTTTGGCGCCGCGGCCCACATTTTGACCCAGGTCGCGAATTGGCAGAGACGATCCGTTTTCGCATTCACTCAACCCGGCGATGCGCGCACGCAATCTTTTGCGCTGAGTCTCGGTGCCAAGTGGGCGGCCGGCTCGGACACGATGCCTCCCGAGCCTCTCGACGCCGCCATCATTTTTGCGCCGGTCGGCGCGTTGGTACCACGAGCCTTGCAGGCGGTGCGCAAAGGTGGCCGCGTGGTTTGCGCAGGCATTCACATGAGCGATATTCCGAGCTTCGCGTACCGTCTATTGTGGGAAGAGCGCGAACTCGTATCGGTTGCGAATCTCACGCGTCAGGACGGCCTCGATTTTCTGAAGTTGGTGCCGCAGGTCGGAATCGAGGTCAAAACGACGCGCTATCCACTGCAGCAAGCCAACCAGGCGCTTGCCGACTTGCGCGCCGGGCGATTCGACGGTGCCGCGGTGCTGATGCCCTGAGGACGCGCGGGACGGCCGCCGATAGCCGGCATGCCGCGCTATCTGGCATAATCGCGCGAAACATATGCGTACCCTCGCTCAGCGCAGGCGACTCGATCTCGCGGCCGGCATCGTGCTGGCGCTGTTCCTGTTTCGTGCCTACGTCCCCGTTGGCTTCATGCCGGCGGCCGGCATGCCATTTCTGTTGGAAATCTGTCCGGCAGGCCTGCAGGCGCCAATGCCTGCGCACCATGCGCATCATCACATGGGCGCGCACTCCGATTTCGAGGACTGCCCGTTTGGAAGTGCGCCGGCTGCCGGACCCCTCTCGCATTTCATCGCGGCGCAACCGGCGGCGCGCATCGTCAGCGAGCCGGTCCTCGCGTTCGAACTCCTGCCCCAGGGTCTGCGAGTTGCGCGCGCCAATCGCGCTCGCGGTCCCCCCACTCTCGCCTGAAGTGAAATTCGTCGATTGATGACGCAGCGTATCACTCGATACGGTGCGTACATCGGTCATCGATTGCTTCATGGGCAGCGTCCGCGGCTCAGGTCACGGACGCGGGAGAAAATCAAATGCGTCAATCTGGCAATCCCCTGGGTGTCGCAACCCTATTGTTGTCGATTGCCCCGGTTTCGTCGTGGGCCTGTGCAACCTGCGGCTGCACCGTCAATTCGGACGCCGCCATGGGCTATTCCACCGTGACGGGATGGCGCGTCAATCTGGAATACACCTATATCGATCAAGATGAACTGCGCAGCGGCACGGGCACCGCGAGCCCCGAACAAGTCGTCAACAACCCGTCCAATCCATCGCTCGGCGGCGGAGAAATCGAGAAACAAACGATCAACCGCTACATCACCTTGGGCGTGAGCTACCGGCCCAGCGCGGATTGGAATTTCAATCTACTGGCACCCTATATAGAGCGGGATCACACGACCTACGGCGAGCAGCAGCAGCCCTACACGCCGTCGGAGTCTGCGCCGGACCAGATCAGCGGCGCGCACGTCTCGAATCTCGGCGACGTCAAGCTGATCGCCAATTATCAGGGAATGCTGCCGCTGCATAACTTGGGTCTGCAGTTGGGTGTGAAATTGCCGACCGGTCAATATGGCACCGCGGTCAATTTCTTCGACGGACCGAATGTGGGCACACCGCTGGACGCGAGCTTGCAAGCGGGCACCGGCAGTACCGACATCATCGTCGGCGCGTATTATCACCAGCCCGTGAGCTTGAATTTCGACGCCTTCGTCAACGGCCAGTTCCAATCGGCGATTGCGCATAAGCTCAATCAGCCGGGCAACGATTACCGTCCGGGCAATATCGATACCGTGGGCTTCGGCATCCGTTATGTCGCCGATCCACGATTGCTGCCGCAAATACAGCTCAACCTGTCGCACAAGAGTCCCGATCAAGGCGCGCTCGCCGATACCACCGACACCGCCGGCACCGTCGCGTACTTGAGTCCGGGACTCACCGCGCAAATCATTCACAAACTTCATTTCTACGCCGGCATGCAGTTTCCCGTGTACAGCAATCTCGATGGCTACCAGCTATTCCCCCATTGGACCGTGCCTGCGGGGTTGAGCTATGCGTTCTAACTCCAGATGCCCTGCGGCGCGTGCGCTTGCGCTCGCGCTGCTCATGAGCCTCGCGAGCTTGCGGCTCGATGCCACACCCGCGCTTGCCGCGGCGCCACCCACGACGGCCGGCCCGGAATTAACGATTCAGGATGCATGGATACGCTGGCTGCCGGCCGACTTGCCGGCGGCCGGCTATTTGACGCTGATCAACACGGGCGCAAGACCACTGAATCTGATCGCTGCGACGAGTCCGGCATACACGCAGGTTACTCTGCACCGTACCGTCAATCGGGGCGGGGGCATGCAGATGACGGCGGTCGAGCACATCACGATCGATGCGCACTCGAGCCTGGACTTCGCCGCAACCGGCTATCACATGATGCTCATGCAAGCGACCAAGCCGCTGAGGCCGGCCGATCGTGTGCCGATCACGCTGCGCTTCGCGGACGGCTCCTCGGTGCTCGTGCAGTTCGAAGTCCGCAATCCGGATTCCAGCCCGGCGCGATAGGCCAGGAATTCGCTGACGCGGTCTCGACGATCAGTATCGGATGAATAACCCGACCGTCACGGCAAGACCGATCAGCGTAATGCCGATGCAGAGCGCCGTTTCGTTGATACGACGAAGCGCATACACGCCCACGAGTCCGCCGAAGATGGCCGCAACCGCTACGTACAGCACGAGCAGCCAGTCGAATCGCATTTGGAATAAAAATATCAGGACCGACGATGCTCCCATCATGGACGCCAGCATATTCTTGGTGGCAACGGCGTTGCGCACGGGGCTGCCCGCGGCACTCAACACAGCCAGCATGAGCACACCGATGCCACCGGCAAAATACCCGCCGTAGATGCCGATCATCAATTGCACGCAGCCGGTGGCACGTGCGCCGAGACGCACCTCGACATCATCGCGCGCTTTGTGGATGAAGCTGCCCCACGCGAAGACGCCCGTTGCAAACAGAACCAAGTAGGGAACCAAACGGGTCAGCAACGACATGGGCGTCGCCAGCAGCAGGCATGCCCCCAACGCCCCGCCGATCAGGCTCAAGGCGACGAGCGTTCGGATCGACAGTCCCGCGGTTCCCATGACGAGACGGCGGCCCGCGATTCCGGTCGTGACCGTGCCGGGAAACAGCGCAACCGCCGAGGTGATATTCGCTGCGCGCGGATCGAGGCCCGCATAGAGCAGCGCCGGAAAGGTGATGAAAGTACCGCCGCCCGCCAAGGCATTTTGTGCGCCGGCAACGAACGCCGCGAGGATCAGAACGCTATGGGCCAGTATCATCGTCAAAAATGGTAGCACGCGAGGTCGTCAGACTCGCGATCCTGTGATGTAATCATGAGTTCATGAGCGTACACACCGTACATGCCGCGTGCCCGCATGACTGCCCCGATACCTGCGCGATCCGCGTGACGGTCGATAAGGGCGCTGTCGTGCGCATACAGGGCGATCCGGATCATGCGCCGACACACGGTGTGCTGTGCACGAAGGTCGCGCGCTATGCGGAAAGAACCTATCACCCCGATCGGCTGCTGCAGCCGCTGCGACGCGCAGGACCGAAGGGCAGCGGCAAATTTGAGCCGGTGACCTGGGATGAGGCGCTAGGCGCAATCGCCCTGCGCCTGCGAGCGATCGCTGCACATGCGCCGCAAGCCATCGTGCCGTACAGCTATTCCGGCACCTTGGGCTTGATTCAAGGCGAGGCGATGGCCTCGCGCTTCTTCAACCGCCTCGGAGCCTCGCTGCTCGATAGGACGATTTGCGCCAGTGCGGGTGCAACGGGCTTGCGTGCCACCTATGGCAAGAGCGTCGGTATGCACGTCGAGCACTTCAGGGAGAGCCGCTTGATCCTGATTTGGGGCAGCAACAGCATTGCCTCGAACTTGCACTTCTGGAGCATTGCGCAAGATGCAAGACGGCTGGGTGCGAAACTAGTCTGCATCGACCCGCGGCGCACGGAAACCGCCGACAAGTGTCATCAGCACATCGCCATTCTCCCGGGTGCCGACGGCGCGTTGGCGCTCGGTCTGATGCAACAGCTCATCGAACACGATTGGCTAGATCTAGACTACATCGAGCGATACACCGATGGCTGGCCGGCGCTCGCCGACCGGGCGCTGGCGTGGACCCCGCCGCGAACTGCGGAGGTTTGCGGCATCGAGGCCGATGTCGTGCGCGCGCTCGCCCGCGAGTACGCGCAGGTGCGGCCGGCGGCAATTCGCCTGAACTATGGCATGCAACGCGTGCGCGGCGGCGGCAGCGCCGTGCGTCTGATAGCGGCGCTGCCCTGTCTTACCGGCGCCTGGCGGCATCGCGCGGGCGGCCTGCTGCTGTCGGCTTCGGGTTGGGCC
>Ga0187862_10006392_pt1 | contig 10708 bp, 5 predicted proteins | sample June2016WEW_10_1_FD_133003 | JGI IMG/M metagenome (GOLD analysis project Ga0187862, IMG submission 133003) | Peatland microbial communities from SPRUCE experiment site at the Marcell Experimental Forest, Minnesota, USA - June2016WEW_10_150 | ecosystem: Environmental > Terrestrial > Soil >...
CGGCGCCGGCAGCCCCAGGTCTTCAAACAAAACCTTGCCCAATTGTTGGGGCGAGCTCACGTTAAACGGCCGGCCGGCGAGCGCGTGAATCTCCCCGGTAAGGCTCGCAATCCGAGTCTCCATGCCGGCCGAGAGCCGGGCCAGCTCGGCGGTGTCGATACGGACCCCGTGCCGCTCCATGCGCGCTAACACCTCGGCCAGCGGCAGCTCGATCTCGTCGTACAGAGGGCGCAGGCCGCGCCTGTCCACCTCCCGCGCGAGCAACTCAAAGAGCTGGAACGTAACGTCCGCGCGCTGCTCGGCCGAAGCGCCCAGTTTGACATCCAATTTGCGCGCGGCCAGCTGGTCCAGGCCGCAGCCGGACGGGTCGGCCTCCAGCAGAAAGGCGTAAAGCATCGGGTCGTGGCGGAAGCCGCGGGCAGCCATGCCCTTGCGCTCCAGCGCGACCAGCGTGCTCTTTACGTCGCAACCGATTTTTTCCGCGGCCGCATCGCGCAGCCATGTTTGAAGCGCTGGGAAGTCGTTCCGCGCCACGGCGCGAGCTTCGCCGGGGCTGGCCGCGAGACCGATGGTGTCGAGCGCCAGCTCCCCTTCCCCCGATTCGGCCAGCGTCAATGCCACCGGCCCCGCCGAGTGAGCCTTCAGCCAGCCCGCAATTTCCTCCGCGCCGGCCAGTACCCGGTAATCCCGCGGCCGCGTATCTTCGGAGGGTCCCAGGTCCTTCAGCATGCTGTGGAACTCCAGCTCTTTGTAGAGCGGGCGCAGCAGGCTTTCCTCCGCGGGACAGACGCGCAGGCCGTCAAGCGAAAACTCGATGGGCACGCCGGTGGCGATGGTCGCGAGCCTTTTGCTGAGGCGGATTTGTTCGGCGTGGTTCTGCAGGCTCTCGCGATACATCTTGCGCTCCACCTCGGCGGCGTGCCCGATGGCGCCTTCCACCGAGCCGAACCGCTCGATCAGCTCTTTGGCGCCCTTGTCGCCGATACCGGGAGCGCCGGGGATGTTGTCGATGGCGTCGCCCTTCAGCGCCAGCAGGTCGGCCACCTGGGTGGGATGGACGCCCAGGAAAGCCTCGACGGCGGCGGGATCGTACCAGGCGTCGTCCTTGGCGGGATTGAGCATGGAGACCCGCTCGTCGACAAGCTGCATCATGTCCTTATCGCTCGATACGATCACCACCTCGCAGCCGGCGGCTTCCGCGCGGCGGGCGATGGTGCCGATGACGTCATCGGCTTCATAGCCGGGGTATTCCAGCATGGCAATGCGCAGCCCGTCGAGCAGGCGCTTAACGTAGGGGATCTGCGCCAGAAAATCCTCCGGCGTCTCGGTGCGATTGGCCTTATAGGCCGGGAACTCCTGTTCGCGGTAAGTGGGCGTCGAGCTCTCCAGCACGGCGGCGATGTAATCGGGTTTGGATTCGCGCAGCACCTTGCGCAGCATGTTGTGGAAGATGAAGACGACCTCGGTGCCGAGGCCGGTCGAGGTGCGCATGGGGGGCGCCGCGCTGCGCGCCCTGGCGTGGTAGGCGCGGAATAGAAAGCCGAACGTATCGATGAGGAACAGCCGTTGGCCGGGCACGAAGAAGCACAATTCTATCAGGCGGCAGCGAGAGTTTCTTCATTCTTCACAGGCTAAAGCCTGTGCCACCACGTGCTGACAGGTGGCACAGACTTTAGTCTGCGGTGCCTGGGCGCCGCTTACTGAATCGCCGCCACCGTGTTGTTCGATACAAACACGGTGAAGATGCCCGCATCGAGTCCCGGCGAGCCGGCCCCGGTGAAGTTGGCCTCGGGAATCCCCGCGATCGAAACGTTGACTCCATGCTTGGTCGTGTTTCCATAACCGTTGGTTGGAAGCAGATTGAGAATCATGGAGGGAACCGTGAATGTTCCCGAGGACGCATCGGCGTCGCACACGATAAAGGCCCAGGAGCTCAGAGGCAACGCCACCGGAACACCGCTGGCCAGGAAGATGCTCGCCACCGAGAGTCCCGAGCCGCCGGTCCAGGTCAGGGTAAGATCCTGAGCGCGGTTGACGGTGGTTGGGATATTGGTGGGTACAACGTAGGCGGGAAGCGTCAGTGACCAGTTGAACGCCCCAACGTTCGATCCGCCGGAGCCGTTTGCAACCGTGTAGCTTCCGGGCTCGATATAGACGGCTGGTGCGATGGCGAGATCGGCCGCAAAGTAACCCGCGGAACTTACCGGGATGGTCTGGGCGCCGCCGGGCCCCTTAATCTCCAGGTCTGTGCCCGCATTCAGGTAGGCCGGCTGAATCGGATCCGCAAGTGCCGTGTCGATGTCAGTCCCTCCGACTTCATAAGCGAGACAACTGCCGATGGATGGGCCGTAGTAGCCTCCGTAGGACCGGATGAGGCTATTGAGAGGGTAGTTCCCGAAATATCCGAGCAGACTGTCGTTTGAGGTGGCGATGCGGCTGACGACGACGCCCCCGAGGTTCAGAGAGCCTTTGGCGGCCGCCGTTTGCAGGTTGGCCGCCGTCAGGAAGCCAAAACTGTCGCCGCAGGTGGTTTGCCCGGCCGGGGCGATGGACGTGGTGGTGACATTGCCTGTCACTCCCTTGACCAGGACGACAATCGACACCTTGCACCCGACGCTGATCCCAGCCGGCACGGTGAAGTCGATCTGATCGAGCGCCGGAGAGCTGCCCCGTCCGCCGTAGAGTACCGTCGCCGGTTGGTTTCCGACGAAGACCTGCACGCCCGTGCCCAAGTCCACCTGCGTCGGCGGTTCGGTCTCGTCGCCGGTCACCGCGCCCAGGCCGCTGCCCCACAGAGTCAGGATTTGGCCCGGATGCGCGGGGTTGATCATCGTGATGACGTTGTAGTTTAGATCGGTGACGACTCCGGGCCCGGTGCCGGCGCCATTCAACGTAACCATGGCGAAGTTCGCGGCCAGGACCGTGACGGCAATCGAGCTCGTCCCGCCCAGGTAGGAAAGCGTTATCGTCCCGGTTCCCACGGGCGTAGCCGAAGGAAGAATCGCGTTGACCTGGCCTGCGCTGACGTAGTCCATAATGCAGGTTTCGGTCACGCTGCCGACGGTCACCTGGACCGTGGTTCCGTTCAGACCCTGCGTGGTTGGCAACGGATATTTCTGAACCTGCAGCGGCGTGGAGGGGCCGAGCCCGGTCCCAATAAGGGCGAAGAAAGCGCCCTGCGCAATCCCGGAATTGGGCAAATTCGGAGGAACCCACGCAGTGTTATAGAACGCGGTGATGGCTGGGGCGGCTGCCAGCGCGGCGGCGCAGCCGAAAGCGAGGGCGGTAAGGCGAACCAGCCGCTCGAAGAATAAATTATTCCGATGGGGTTTCAAAACGTCTTCTCCTCTACCTAATGCGGCGCATTCTCGAAGCGAATGACGTCAGGCGCGGACGATAAGATTGTACGCCTGGTGGAGGTCCGGGGGAAGGGACTGGCGGCTCAAGCGCACCGGTGCGATCTGAATCCGGCGCATGTTGTCCCTGGACAAAGTAATCGCACCGAAATTTCAAGGGGCCCGGCTTTGGGTTCTTCCCCAGCGGCACTGGGCGCCGGGGGTGGAGAAGCGTTATAGAATAGCTGTTCAAGAGGCACTTCTCCTGAAACCGCCTGCCCGCCGGGAGCTGCCGGGGTGTCAGGTCCGATCATTTGCGATACGAGGGATAATCATGCCGCATCAAACCTACCTGGAATGGGTGATTCGAAATACGCGCACGCAGTGGTGGCACGACTCCGCCGAAGTGGCGGAGTTGGCGCTGGGGCTGGAGAGGGGCGCCATTGGCGTCACCACCAATCCATATCTGGCGAATCTGGCGTTGGTGAAAGACCGCCAGTTGTGGGCTCCGGCCATCGAGGCGGTGCTGGCGCGGAAGCTGCCGCCGGAGCAGAAAGCCGAAGCGCTGATGCAGATTGCGGTCACCCGGACGGCGGAGAAACTCATGCCGCAATACGAAGCCAGCCAGGGCCAATCGGGCTTTGTGTGCGGACAGGTGAATCCGGCGCACGCGGGCGACCGGGATTGCATGCTGCCGATGGCCAAGCGGTATCACGCGTGGGCGCCCAATATCGCGGTGAAGCTGCCGGCTACCAGCGCGGGGCTGGATGTGATGGAGGACTGCATCGCCGAGGGGATCACCGTTACCATCACGGTCAGCTTCACGGTGCCGCAGGCGGTCGCGATCGGAGAGCGGCACATGGCCGGCATCCGGCGCGCGCAGGCCAAAGGGATCGAGCCGGGGAAGTGTTTCGCGGTGATCATGATCGGGCGGCTGGACGATTTTCTGCGGGAGGTGGCCCACGACACCCAGGCGGCGGTGAGTGAGTCCGATATTCGCCAGTCGGGCGTGGCCGCCACCAAACGCGCGTATCAACTATATAAGAAGCGGGGCTACCAGGCGGTGCTGCTGATCGCGGCGCTGCGCGGCGACTACCACCTGACCGAAATAGCCGGGGCGGACCTGTTGATGTCCATCGCGCCGGCGTTTCAGGAGATTTTCGTGACTCGGGACCTGCCGCGGGAGGAGCGCATCGAGCAGCCGGTGGCGGCCGACGTGATCGAGCGGCTGAGCCAGATGCCGGAATTCGTGCGCGCCTATGAACCGGACGGCATGTCGCCTTCGGAATTCGTCGGTTTCGGGGCGACGCAACGGACCCTCAGCCAGTTTGTGGAGGCTGGCTGGAAGCTCATGGAGAACTACCGGTAAATGGCCTTAGCGGTGGAAGTGCCGAAACTCGGCAACAGCGTGGAAGAGTGCCTGATCGCGAAATGGCGGAAGCACAAGGGGGAGGCGGTATCGGCGGGTGAAGTGGTGGCGGAGATCGAAACCGACAAGGCTACCTTCGAGGTGACCGCGCCCGCCAGCGGCACTCTGCTGGAGACCTTTTTCGAAGAAGGGACGCTGGTCCCGGTCTTCACCAATCTTTTTGTGATCGGCGAGGCGGGCGAGAGTGGCGAAGCGTTTCGCCCGCCCTCGGCCGCCGCGGCGCCACGCGAAACGGCGGCTATGGCAGCGGCGGCGCCGGCGGCGGCAGCGCCCGAGCGTCCGGCCGCGGTCCCGGCCCCGGCCCCGGCTGCGCCTTCCGGGGCGCTCAGTCCGCGCGCCCGCCGGTTCGCCGAAGAGCACGGCGGGGCCGGGACGGCGTTGCCGCCGGGCTCGGGCCCGGGTGGCCGGATCCTCGAAGAAGATTTGCGCCGGCAGTATTATGCTTCGCCGCGCGTGTCGCAGGCGGCGCGGATGCGGCTGCGGGAGGGCGCGGAGGTGCACGGGCCGGGATCGGGGGTGGCGGGCATGATCCTGGCCTCCGATGTGGGCGCGCCCGCGGCCCGCATTTCCAGCATCCGCGAGAAGATCGCGCGGCGCATGCGGGAATCTCTGGCGGCCACGGCGCAGTATACCCTGCACGCCTCCGCCAATGCCGGCGGTCTGTTGCTGGTGCGCGCCAAGGTGAAGGCGTCGAAGGGCCTGCCGGACATCAATATTAACGACCTGGTGACGTGGTGCACGGTGCGGGCGCTGATGGAGGTTCCCGACCTGAACGCCGAGTTCGTCGACGGGCGGATCTACAAGCACGCCGAAGTTCATGTCGGATTTGCCTGCGATACGCCTCGCGGCCTGATGGTTCCGGTGGTGCGGGATGCGCATACCCTGACGGCCGGGGAACTCTCCACCCGGATGAAGGAGCTGACGGCGCAGGCGGTCGCGGGCACGATTGCGGTGGACGATCTGACGGGGGGGACGTTCACGGTGAGCAACCTGGGTGGTTTGGGAATCGAATCGTTCACGCCGCTGCTCAACCCGCCGCAGGTGGCCATCCTGGGAGTGGACGCGATCGGGTTGAAGGCGGTGCGGCGCGAGGGCCGGATCGAATTCATCGATTCTATCGGCCTGTCGATCACGCTGGATCACCAGGTGATCGACGGCGCCCCGGGCGCAAGATTCCTGAAAGTGGTCAAGGAGAAGATTGAAAACGTGGAGTCGCTATGTACGATTTAGTCGTGATCGGCGCCGGTCCGGGTGGATATGAGGCCGCCGCTCACGCCGCCGGGATGGGCAAGCAGGTGGCGCTCATCGAAAAGGAACGCGTGGGCGGAACCTGCCTGAACGTGGGCTGCATTCCGGCGAAGACGTTTCTGCGGTCGTCGAAACTGTTTCATGAATGCGGACAGGCGGCGGCTTTCGGGGTGCGCCTGGGCTCGGTGGAATTCGACATGCCCACGGTGGTGGAGCGTAAGAACCGGATTGTGGGCACGCTCACCAAGGGCGTGGAAGGCATGCTGAAACGGGCCGGCGTGGAGACGATACCCGGCCAGGCGCGGCTGGAGTCGCGCGGCGTGGTCGCGGTGGGCGCCGAGCGCTACCAGACGGCCAACATTCTGCTGGCCACCGGCTCCGGTCCGGCGGTGCCGCCCATTCCCGGAATCGGTTCCGAGCGGGTTCTCGATTCGAACACCGTTTTCGGGCTCACGCGCGTGCCGCGGACGATCGCCATCGTCGGCGGCGGTTACATCGGGCTCGAGTTCGCCTGCTTCTTCAACGAAATCGGCACGCGGGTGAGCGTCTATGAAATGTTGCCGCAGATCGCCACCGGAAGCGACCGGGAAATCTCCAGCCGCATGCTGCAGATCCTGAAGCGGAAGGGCATCGAGTTCCACCTTTCGGCGAAGGTGCTGGGGATCGCGGGCGAGACCATTCAATACCAGGACGGCGACGGGTCGCCAGCCAGCGCCTCGGCCGAGTATATTCTGAACGCCACCGGGCGGGCGCCGGCGGTCCGCGATCTGGGCCTGGAGGAAGCCGGTGTCGATTTCAGTTCCAAGGGGGTCAAGACCTCCGACCAGGGTAAGACGAACGTGGCCGGCGTGTGGGCCTGCGGCGATGTTACGGGACGGCGGATGCTGGCCCATGCCGCCACGCGGGAAGGCATCGTCGCCGTAAACAACATGTTCGGGAAGAAGGACCGCATCCGCTACCACGCCATTCCGGCGGTGATCTACACCCATCCGGAAGTGGCCTCGGTGGGGAGGACGGAAGAGGATCTCAAGTCGCTGGGGATGGAGTATAAGAAGTCCGTCGTGCCCATGGCCGTGGCGGGAAGATTTCTGGTGGAAAACGAGGGCGGGACGGGGTTAGTGAAAGTGCTGGCCGGGGCGCGGTACGGCGAAATCCTGGGAGTGCACGCCATCGGCGACGGATCGAGCGAATTCATCGTGGCCGCGGCTGTCATGGTGGAGACGGAGATGTGCGTGGCCGATGCCAGTGAGATCGTTTTTCCGCACCCGACGGTGTCGGAAGCGCTGCGGGAAGCGATTCTGGGAGTTAGCGGTAAGTAGTCAGTTATCGGTTATCACATCTGCCACCGTGGCGCACGCACTCTTGCGTGCCGCGTCGAGTCTCTACTCGACGCCTCCGCACCTCGCAGTAGTTAGTGGTCAGTGGCCGGAAGCTAGCAGTTAGGAGTTACATTGGAATGCCCAAGTCGATCAGTATAGAACCGGAACAGGTATTTGCCAAAGGGACGATCCATCTGTCCGACATTCAGGTGAATGCTTATGAGCGCACGGCGGAGGAAGAACGGGCGAGCTATTCTCGCGAAGACTTCCTGGCCATCTGGCAGGACATGTGCGCGATTCGGCAATTCGAAACCATTCTGAATGAAATTAAGATCAAGGGAGCGTTTCAGGGCGTGGCTTATAATCACGCCGGCCCGGCGCACCTGTCGATCGGACAGGAGGCGGCCGCCGTCGGCATGGCGTTCTCGCTGACTTCCGACGACCATATTTACGGCTCGCACCGCAGCCACGGCGAGATCCTGGCGAAAGGGTTTTCGGCCATCCGGCACTGGAGCGACGCGGCCCTGCTGGAGCTGATGAAATCCTACCGCGACGGCGCCCTGCTGGGCCCGGTCGAGAAGGGATACCAGGGGAGCGTGAAGGGCCTGGCGCTGCGCTTCTTCGTCTACGGCGCCTATAGCGAGATTTTCGCGCGGGAGACCGGGTTCAACCGCGGCCTGGGCGGCTCCATGCACGCCTTCTTCACCCCGTTCGGCATCTATCCGAACAACGCCATCGTGGGCGGTTCCGGATCGATCGCCCCCGGCGCGGCCCTCTACAAGCGAGTCAACCGCAAGCCGGGGATCGTGGTATGCAACATCGGCGACGCCTCGTTCGCCTGCGGCCCGGTGTGGGAAGGCATCACGTTCTCCGCCATGGATCAATACCGCAAGCTGTGGGACGCCTCGCTGGGCGGGGGACTGCCGATCGTTTTCAACTGCATGAACAACTTTTATGGCATGGGCGGGCAGCCGATGGGCGAGACCATGGGAGTGCAGTTTATCGCCCGCATCGGCGCCGGCGTCAACCCGGACCAGATGCACGCCGAGCGCGTCAACGGCTACGATCCGCTGCCGGTAATCGACGCCTTCCGGCGCAAACGGCGGGTGATCGAGGAAGGCCGCGGGCCGGTGCTGCTGGACACGGTCACCTACCGGATCAGCGGCCACTCGCCCTCCGACGCTTCCAGTTACCGCTCCAAAGAAGAGATCGAGCACTGGCGGCATGCCGATTCCATCCACGCCTTCCACGACAAACTGCTGGCCAACGGGACGGCCGGCGAAGACGCCCTGGCCGGCGCCCGCGAGAGTGTCGAGAGCGCGATATTCGAAATGTTCAAGCTGGCGGCCGATCTCGGAGCCAGCCCGCGCGTGGGCCCCGCTTCCGAACTGGTCGGCTCGGTGATGTTCTCCAACCGCAAGATCGAGAAGTTCGGCCAACAGGCGCCCGAGTTTCTCCAGGACCTGGCGCAGAACCCCCGCGTGCAGCAGATCAAGGGGAAGGTCCGCACCGCCGTGCAGGACGGCAAACCGGTTCCCAAGATGAAGATGTACAACATCCGGGACGGCATCTTCGAAGCGCTGCTGTACCGCTTCGCCATCGATCCCACCATGGTGGCCTTCGGGGAGGAGAACCGCGACTGGGGCGGCGCCTTCGCCGTCTACCGCGGCCTGACCGAGGCGCTGCCCTACCACCGGCTCTTCAACAGTCCGATTTCCGAAGCCGGCATCGTGGGCGCGGCCGTGGGCTACGCCATGGAAGGCGGACGGGTGGTGGCCGAGCTGATGTACGCCGATTTCATGGGGCGCGCGGGCGACGAGCTGTTCAACCAGCTCCCCAAGTGGCAAGCCATGTCGGCCGGGCAATTGAACATGCCGGTGGTGCTGCGCATTTCGGTGGGGGCCAAGTATGGGGCGCAACACTCGCAGGATTTTGCCGCGCTGGTGCAGCACATTCCGGGATTGAAAGTGGTCTACCCGGTGACGCCCTACGACGCCAAGGGAATGATGAACGCCGCCCTGGCCGGCACCGATCCGGTGGTCTTCTTCGAAAGCCAGAAGCTGTACGACTACGGCGAGATGTTCGTGGAGGAGGGCGTGCCGGAAGGCTACTACGAAATCGATCTGGCGGAGCCGAGTGTCAAGCGCCCAGGCAAGGACCTGACCATCCTCACCCTGGGGCCGGCTCTCTACACGGCCATGGAAGCCGCCAACGAGTTGCAGCAGCGCCACGGTATCGCGGCCGAACTGATCGACCTGCGCGCCGTCAATCCGCTCCACTACGAGCCGCTGGCGGCGTCCGTCCGCAAGACCGGAAAAGTGCTGCTGGTCTGCGACGCCGTCGAGCGCGGATGCGTGATGCAGACCGTGGCCGCCACCCTGACCCAGCTCTGTTTCGACGACCTGGACGGCCCGCCGGTAGTCGTCGGCTCGCGCAACTGGATTACCCCCGCCGCCGAGCTGGAGACGCTTTTCTTCCCCCAACCCGCCTGGCTGCTGGACGCCATCCACGAGCGCATCCTGCCCTTGAAAGGCCATCAACCGCAGACCAACCAGACCCTAGGCGAACTGGCCCGCCGCGCCCGGCTGGGAATTTAAGAACATGCCCGAAGATGGATTGAAGATCGGGTTTGTCACCTGCGTCCACCCGTTCTACGATCTGCCGCCGGTTGCCGCCGAGCGGCAGCACGCGATCGAGGAGCTGCGGCGAATCGGGTGCGAGGTGGTTGCCGCCGAGACTCCACGCACGGTTTCCGACGCGGTTGAGATTGCCGCTCACCTGCGAGCGAGCGCGATCGACGTGGTAGTCCTTTTCTTTTGCACCTGGGTACGGGAAGAAATCACACTGACGCTTGCCGGAGAACTGCGGGATGTTCCGCTGGTGATGTGGGCGCTGCCGTACCTGGAGAAGGACATCCCGATGCCGTCGCCCATCACCGGGCTGGTCGCGTCGGGGTCGAATATCCGGCGGTCCGGGAAGCGTTTCGTGTACCTGGTCGGCCACGTGACAACCCTGCACGTGGAGCAAGTGGCGCGCGCAGCCAGGGCAGGGAAAGTTGCCGGAAGCCTGCGGCGGGCGCGGTTCGGCTTGGTGGGGTCCCCGTGCCCGGGCATGCTGGATGTGTCGGCGGACGAAGGGGATCTCGAGAAGGTTTTGGGAGCGACCGCGATCCACATCGATCTGGAGGCTTTGCTCGAAGCCGCGCGGGCGGCATCCCCCGGCGAGGCCGCCGCGGCTGCGCAGCGCCTCATCGCTGAAACCGGCGGCGCCAGGGATATCGGCGAGCAGGCGCTGGCGGACAACCTTCGCCTGTACGTCGGCATTCGGGAATTGGTGGGGAGAAACAAGCTCGACGGCTACTCGGTACGCTGCTGGCC
>Ga0187862_10006393_pt1 | contig 10707 bp, 12 predicted proteins | sample June2016WEW_10_1_FD_133003 | JGI IMG/M metagenome (GOLD analysis project Ga0187862, IMG submission 133003) | Peatland microbial communities from SPRUCE experiment site at the Marcell Experimental Forest, Minnesota, USA - June2016WEW_10_150 | ecosystem: Environmental > Terrestrial > Soil >...
AGCGCGTCGAGCAATATCAGGGAGTGCCGCCATTTCGCGAAACTCGCGCCTACGTCGCCCGCATCGTGCACGACTACAACACCAAGAAGATCGCCCAGGAAAAGGAAGCGAAGCAAAAACAGATCTCGGCAAAAACGGCGAGCAAACCCGTGAGCCACGCTCACCAGGCTCCGAAACCCGCAGCCAGCGCCGCCGCATCTGCGAATTTGCCGGCCTCACGTTGACCCTGCCCCCTCTCTCATTTACCGTGTGGTGGCGGGCTTTGCCCCGCCGGGACGGGGTGGAGCCCATCACCACACAGACCCTCACAACCCATGCAGGCTAACTCAATGACAAGAACGGAATGAACAAAAAACGCTACATCGTCTATGCGGTGGTCTTCCTGGTGCTGGCCGTGCTGGTTTATTTGCAGTTCCGCACCTGGCAAAACTTCGACTGGGCCCGCTTCCGCGAAACTCGCCCACATAAGTGGATACACATTTTCCACGGCATCGCGCTCATCTATCTCGCCTACATTGTGCGCGCCGTTCGCTGGAAAGTTTTTCTGCGCCCGGTACGCCCGCAAGCCTCCGCCCTCGGCATGATCTCGCCCACCATCGTGGGCTTCACCGGCCTGGCGCTGCTCGGTCGCCCCGGCGAATTGATCCGACCTTACTTGATCGCGCGCCGCGAGAATCTAACCGTCTCATCTCAATTAGCGGTCTGGGCCGTCGAACGCATTTTCGATATCGGAGCATTCACCATCCTGCTGGTGAGTGCGATCTTTTTTGCAGCTGGCCCGCGCACGCTTCCCTTCTACAACCGCTTTCGCGAAGGCGGATTTCTGCTGGTCGCCGGGGTCGCAGTCATCGCTTGCGGAGCCGCCGCCGTACACTGGAAGGGCGAAGGCATCGCCGATTGGATCGAGCGTCGCTTTTCACACCTGGCAGCCAATCTCGGACACAAGGTCGCCGCTCGCGTCCGTGAATTTCGCAGCGGCTTGAACACCATCCACAGTCTGCTCTCGCTGCTAGCGCTGGTCGCGCTGTCGCTGGTGATGTGGTTCATGATCATCATGGCTTATCAGGAAGTGGCGCACTCCTATGGCGTGGCCATTTTGAATATTCACCGCTCACAGGTGCTCGTGCTCATGGGAGCGAGCATGATCGGCTCCCTGGTGCAACTCCCCGGCGTCGGCGGTGGCTCGCAGTTGGCGACCATCGCTGCCCTGCAACACATTTTCGATGTCCCTCCAGAACTGGCCGCCAGTTGCGGCATCATGCTGTGGCTGGTAACGTTCGTCGCCGTCGTTCCCGTCGGGCTGCTGCTCTCCCACCACGAGCGCCTATCGCTTCGCAAGCTTTCTGCGGAGAGCGCAAAGGCGGAAGAAGGCGGGAGCTAGGTCCCAGGTGTCAGGTGTCAGGAAAATCACTCCCTCGTTTTGATTTTCCTGAGACCTGACACCTAAGTCCTGAGACCTGCCTGCTACAATTTGCTGTTGCCGCTATACCGAACGATTCGCCATGAAATGCCCCTTCTGCGGGTTTGAAAATGACAAAGTCGTGGATTCGCGCGAGAGCAAGGAAGCCGATTCCATCCGCCGCCGCCGCGAATGCCTGAAGTGCGAAAAGCGCTTCACCACCTACGAGCGCATCGACGAAATTCCGTACATGGTGGTAAAGAAAGACGGCCGCCGCGAACGCTTTGACCGCCAGAAGGTGCTCAATGGCCTGATGCGCGCCTGCGAGAAGCGCCCCGTGCCGATCAGCAAGCTGGAGCAGATCGTCAATGAAGCCGAGACTTTCGTGATCGAGTCGGCCGAGCGCGAGCGCAAGACCAGCGAAATCGGCGAGCTCATTATGAATCGTCTCCGCCGCTACGATAAAGTCGCGTATGTGAGATTCGCCTCCGTCTATCTTGACTTCAAAGACGTGCAGGAGTTCATGACCGAACTGAAAGATCTGCTGAAAACGAAAGACGCGCCCGAACCAAAGGGTAAAACCGCGAAGACCTGACCTAGATTCAAGTAGGGACGGACGCATTCGTCCGTCCAGCGAGCGCAGCTCGCAACTTCATATTCTATGGCACACAAAGTAACTCTCATCCCCGGCGACGGCATCGGCCCCGAAGTCATCCAGGCCACGGTTCGCATGATTGAAGCCACCGGCGTCAAATTCGAATGGGAAAGCTTCGCCGCCGGCGCCGAAGCTTTTGAGAAGTACCACGAATACATTCCCAAGGAACTCAGCGAATCCATCGAGCGCACCCGCGTTGGACTGAAGGGGCCCGTGACCACGCCCATCGGCGGCGGCTTCTCCAGCATCAACGTCGAACTGCGCAAGCGTTTCGAACTTTTCGCCAACTTCCGGCCCATCCGCAACCTCCCGCATATTCCCACCCGCTACCCAGGCGTGGATTTGATCGTTGTGCGCGAAAACACCGAGGGACTATATTCCGGCATCGAACACGAAGTTGTCCCCGGAGTAGTGGAGAGCATCAAGGTCATCTCCGAAAAAGCATCCACTCGCATCTCGCGATTCGCCTTCGAGCATGCCCGCAAGAACAAGCGCAAGAAGATTCATTGCATCCACAAAGCCAACATCATGAAGCTGTCCGATGGATTATTTCTGCGCTGTTCGCGCGCCGTGTCGAAAGAGTACCCCGAGATCACCTACGGCGAGCACATCGTGGACAACACCTGCATGCAACTGGTGATGAATCCTTACCAGTACGACATGCTGCTGTTGGAGAATTTCTACGGTGACATTATTTCCGACCTGTGCGCAGGACTGGTCGGCGGTCTCGGCCTCGTACCTGGCGCGAATTTCGGCCACGAGTGCGCCATCTTCGAAGCCGTCCACGGTTCGGCACCCGACATTGCCGGAAGGAATATCGCCAACCCAACCGCCGTGTTGCGCTCGGCCCTGCTCATGCTGCGTCATCTCGGCGAGCCGGACGCCGCCTGGAAGATCCGCAATGCCATCGACGAGGTCTACCGCGACCGCAGCAAACTTACGCGCGACGTGGGCGGCAACGCCGGGACATCGGAGTTTGCCGACGCCATCATTCAGGCCATCGAATCGCAGGGTGCCATCGCGACGGGTGAACAGCCGCAGACGCCGGTGCAATAGTAGGGACACGGCTCGCGGCGGTGGTAAACTATTGCGTTTCGGGAATCGTGCCGGGCGCCGTTGCTCGCGCCGATTCACTGGGGGCTATCCTTGGGGACTATTCTGAACCGCATCGAAATTCCATATCATCGCGGACTGCATCGCTTCGCCGTCTTCACCGCCTGCGCCACCCTCGTCCTCATCGTCGCCGGGGCGCTCGTCACCAGCAATGACGCCGGCTTATCCGTCCCCGACTGGCCCACCAGCTTTGGCTCCTTCTACAAAATGCCGCAAATGGTTGGCGGCATTAAATACGAACATAGCCATCGCATGGTGGCGGAATTCATAGGACTGCTCACCATCATCCTGGCCGTCTGGACCTGGCGCGTCGAAAAGCGCGCTTGGCTGCGCCTTCTGGCCCTGGGAGCGCTCACCACCGTAATCACGCAAGGCATCCTCGGCGGACTGACCGTCTTATTCTTTCTACCCGCACCTATCTCCAGCGCGCACGCTGCCGTGGCGCAGACCTTCTTCTGTATCGCCGTCGCGATCGCCCTCTTCACCGGCCGCCGCTGGGTCGAAGAGCAACCGCGCACCGAACTCGACCAGCGACGCCCCACTCTGTTCACTCTGACTCTGCTCTCGATTTTTGTGCTTTATGTGCAATTGATCCTCGGCGCCATGTTCCGCCACCACGGCTTGAGTTGGTGGCCGCATGTCATCAACGCAGCCGTCGTCGCCCTCGTCCTCTCCTGGACCGCCGTTCGCGCCATCTCCGTTTACCCACAAGTGGAGGCCGTCCGCCGTCCGGCAATCGCCATGCTCGGCTTGATGGTGGCGCAGCTCTGTCTCGGATTTCTAGCCTTCATCACCCGCGTCATGTGGGGAAGAGACGCCGCGCAGCCCGAACTGCCCATGGTGATCTCGACCGTAGTCCACGTCGCCGTGGGAGCGCTGCTGCTCGCCACCACCGTAGTTCTGGCCATACAGGTCTGGCGTCGCGTGCCAGTTGCTTTCGAAGAGCGCGTCCCCGGTGGGAACCCCGTCGCCGCATGAGTGTTTCGTATCGGATTGCCGATACGCACTGAGTTGCGGGCGTCCGAGCTTCGAACCCGGATTTGCTTGGACTATTCCACGCAATCCTCAGGCTCGCGGTGCGATCAATGAAACAGGCTTGCAAGAGGTATTACGACGTTGCTTAGATTGTGGCCAAACACAGATGGCCAGACACTATCTGTGCGTTCGCGTATCCATCCTGAAACCAAGCTCATCAAGAACGGGGCGATTGCCGCATGGGGAACAACACGGGCATGGAGTTGAGCGTCCACGGTGACAAGGCCATTGAACCCGGCGAAGAGGGTGGCAGTGATGATGAGCCCCCAACCGAATTCCGCGCCCGCCAGTCGCCACGGTTTTCCGAAAACACGGTTCAACAAGGACTGATACACGCCCCGGAATACCAGTTCCTCGGCCAGGCCGGGCATAATCAGGAGGAAGGTCCAGCCCTCGGCGTCCAGTTTCTTGCGAACCCCAAGAAAGAAGAAGACTAGGGGCACTGCCAGAGCCAGAAGTCCAGCAATGATCGAGGGCTTCAACCAACCGGGCCGGAAGTGCGACGTCACCCCAATCGAGGCTAGCGAGATTCTGGGGACGAGAGCGACCAATAGGAATGGCCAGGCCGTCGAGAGGATGCACTCCTGCCAACTCCAGTGCAGGTGCTGGAAACCGTCGACCCGAGGTATTTCTCCGAGGGCGAGATTCAGGACGACTAAGAATGCCACGAATAGCAACAAACTCCAACGCCGCGTGCGGGAATGCCACGTAGCAATCAGCACAAAGGGGAGGGCGCACGCCAGGATGAGCCCCGCCTCCAGTGCGACACTACAGAGATAATCGCCAAGCTGCACGCCGCATTATATTCCTTGGTCTCACAAAGCTGTTCGAGAGGAGAAACCCGAGTTCCGTAGAACCCGAGCGGCCACCGCAATTTTCTTGTCAATCTGTCGGGGGCTGGGCCGCCAGCCCATAGGCCCACGGATTCGTCGTAGAATAGCCTGTGACTCCGAACTCAACCGCCATTGACCTCGCTCCCCCCACCCAGCCGACTAAGCCCGCAGGCGAGCCCATCATTACCGTTCGCTACCTCGTCCATCGCTACCAGGACCGCACCGCCCTCAACGGCGTCTCGTTCGACGTTCGCCCCGCCGAACTTTTTGGTCTGCTCGGCCCGAACGGCAGCGGCAAGACCACTCTGTTTCGCGTTCTTTCCACGCTCATGGTCCCCACGTCCGGCAGCGCCACCATCGCCGGCTTCGACGCCGTTCGCCAGCCCGGAGCCCTGCGCCGCCACATCGGCGTCGTCTTCCAGGCTCAGAGCGTCGATCCCAAGCTCACCGCCTATGAAAACCTCTGGCATCAGGGACACCTCTATGGCCTGCGCGGCCCCGAACTCAAAACGCGAATCAACGAGATCCTCACCCGCGTCGGATTGCTCGACCGCTCGGCCGATCGCGTAGAAACTTTTTCCGGAGGCATGCAACGCCGGATCGAGCTCGCCAAAGGCCTGCTCCACCATCCCGAGGTTCTGCTTCTCGACGAGCCTACGACCGGCCTCGATCCCGGCGCGCGCCGCGATCTTTGGCAATATCTCCAGATCCTCCGCGATCAGGAGCGCGTCTCCGTCATCGTCACCACCCACCTCATGGAAGAAGCCGAACGCTGCGACCGCCTGGCCATCCTGAACGAAGGCAACCTGGTGGCGCTAGGCACGCCCGAAGCCCTGACTCGCGAGATCGGAGGCGACGTGATTCTGCTCGAGGCGCGCGACCCGCAATCTCTTGCCGACCGCATTCGCTCCAAGTTTCAAGTCGACGCCACGGTCATGGATAAGCAGGTCCGCCTCGAAATTGAAAGTGGACATCGCTTCGTCCCCGACGTAGTCGAAGCGTTCCCGGGAGAAATCCAGTCGCTCAGCGTAAGCAAGCCCACGCTGGAAGATGTTTTCATCCATCGCACTGGTCACCGCTTCTGGAACGAGGATGCCGAAGCGGCTCCGAAAACCGGCAAGAAGAAAGCCAAGAAACATTGAGCCACTGACACTGCTAGACTAAAACCAATGGCAACGCAAACCGCGACGTTCCCCGCAACCGCGCCCGCATCCGCCGGAACCCTGCTGCCCGCCTTCACGCTCTGGTGGCGCGAAGTCGTACGCTTCTATCGTCAGCGTGCGCGCGTGGTCGGCGTCATCGCTTCTCCGCTCTTGTTCTGGGTGGTCATCGGATCCGGCTTCGGAACCTCGTTTCGTTCGGGACAAGCCGCCGGCCAGCAACACTATCTGAATTATTTCTATCCCGGCACGCTGGTGATGATCGTGCTCTTCACGGCGATTTTCACCATGATGTCGGTGATCGAAGATCGCAACGAAGGTTTCCTGCTTTCGGTGCTGGTGGCGCCGGTGCCGCGCGCGGCCATTGTTTTGGGAAAAGTTTTGGGCGGCACTACCCTCGCCACCGCCCAGGGACTGATTTTCCTGGTCTTCGCGCCGCTTGTTGGCGTGCACTTTACGCTCGCCTCATTCGGGCTCATCGTCCTCACCGTGTTCCTGGTGTCGTTTGCACTGACCGCGCTCGGTTTCGCCATCGCCTGGCCCATGGATTCAACGCAAGCCTTTCACGCCATCATCAATTTATTTCTGATTCCGCTGTGGCTGCTTTCGGGAGCTCTCTTTCCTCTTTCCGGCGCATCAGGATGGATTCGCTGGCTCATGTATGCCAATCCGCTCACCTACGGAGTCGAGGCGCTGCGCACGCTGATGTATCCCGAAGCCCCCAGCGCGTTCTCGCTGACTGCATCCATTTTGACGCTGGTGCTGTTCGCGCTATTCATGTTTGGATTGGCCTTCGCGCTAGCGAACCGGCGCACGACGAAACCGGCCGCGTAGAAACAGTCGATGGTCGTTAGTCGTTGGCATTCCAGAATTCAGAAGAGTTGCACGAGAGCCTGGATCGGCAGTGCCGCGCGAACGACTAACGACTAGCGACGAACGACCAACGACGCATTTATGCCCCTCGACATTCTGGCCTTAGCCGCGCACCGCGATGACGTAGAACAAACCTGCGGCGGCACTCTGCTCAAGATGGCCGAATGCGGATACCGCACCGGCATCCTCGATCTCACGCAAGGTGAAATGGGGACGCGCGGTACCGCCGAGGACCGCGAGCGTGAAGCGGCCGAGGCGGCGCGCATCCTGAAAGTTTCCTGGCGCCACGCGCTCGATATCCCCGACGGGCGCGTCGAAAATACCTGGGAGAATCGCTTGAAGGTGGTTCGCGTGCTCCGCGAACAGCGTCCGCGCGTCCTCATTCTTCCCTATTGGGAGGGGCGCCATCCTGATCATTACACGGCCTCGGTGCTCGGCTACGAAGCGGCGTTTCTATCGGGACTCGCGAAGTTGCCGCTGGAGGGTTCGGCTCATCGTCCTTTCAAAATTATTTACGCGAGCCTGTACCGCGACGTGCGGCCTACGTTTGTCGTGGACATCACCGGCCAGTTCGAAACGCGCTTCGCGGCGCTGATGGCATACAAATCTCAGTTTACCGACCAGCAGGCCGGCAGCGGCATCTTTCCAGCGCACAAGGAGATACGGGCACGGGTGGAATCCATGGCCCGCTATTACGGCATGCTTGGCGGCGTCACCTACGCTGAGCCCTTCGTGCAGAAGGAAGTCGGGCTCGTCGAGGATGTGATGGCCATTCCAGTGAAGTCGATCTGAGGCGATTTGCCGGGTGCTCGGCACCAACTTCCCTCTAGCGGCTGAAACCTTTTCTGCCAGCGTTGCGTATGAAGATCGTCCGATCCTTCAGCACTTCCTGAGAAGAAATCTACATTTAGGAGGAAACGAAATGCCGGTCTACACCATCGCCGAGTCACAACGCAAAGCGGCAAGAGTCGCGGGATTTGCTTACCTGTTCACGCTGGCGCCCGTGGTCTTTGCTCAGTTTTGTATCCAGGACCGTCTGATTGTCGGGGGCCATGTCGCGGAAACCGCTCGGAATATCATGGCGCACGAAACGTTATTTCGCATCGCTATCGCGTGCGATCTGATTTTCTGCGCAGGCGTCGTCGTGCTTCTGGCAGCGCTTTACGTGATTCTCAAGCCAGTAAACCGGAGCCTTGCCTTGCTTGCGGCATTCTGGAGGATGGCATATGTCTTGACATGGGTTCTGATGACGCTCAATCTTTTTGACGCGCTGCGGCTCTCGAGGGGCGCCGAGTACTTGCGGGTATTTGACGCCGAGCGGTTGCAGGCATTGGCGAGCCTATACCTCGACGCGCGTTTCGACCAGTATTACGTTGGCTTGCTGTTCTGTGGGTTGGCATCGACGGTTTGCAGTTACTTGTGGTTTAAGTCTAACTACATCCCTAAAACATTGGCTGCCTGGGGTGTGATCTCGTCGGCATTTTGCGCGACGTGTACCTTCGCTTTCATTATTTTGCCAAGCTTCACCAAGATAGTTAACCTGTGGTGGTTCGATTCGCCGATGGCTGTTTTCGATATAGTAACGAGTTTTTGGCTTTTGTTTAAGGGATTACGGCCGCCCGCGGTATACGAAGCTCGCGCCCAGGCCGCTGCCGTCTAGGCTTTCTCGAAAAGTGCGAGATGTGGCGCACTCCGAGTCACTTGGTTACACGTGGCCCACCAAACTTAGCGGGGCTGATATATGCCAATCTCCCACACGATGTGATCCCTTGTGATGGAGAACGTCAGACCCAAAGACTTGTAGTTCATAACAACACCATCAATGTCTTCGTACCCATCGTCACCGTAGGCGCGCCTGACATCGAAAGCTGAAGAACCGAGCGCGATTCCACTCGTTGTTTGGAAGGCAACTTTGACTGGATCGATATCTTTCCAGTAGAGAGTGCCAAAAGTTTTGCGTTTGCGAGAGAAGGCAAGCGTTGCGATGCCGCTGACTATTGGTGCGGCGCCTCTGTCAAAAGAGATCTGGAGATTCGGGTCGGTGTAAACCCATGAGTCGGCGTCTGCCATGGCCTTGGATGATCCTGGCGCCAAACACACACACGTCCAACTGTAGGGCTTGCCGAGCAAGCTTTGTACCTCGTCCATGCCCATGCCCAGACGGATTGCTCCGATTCGCTGATAGGGGACGATGTGGTTGTCGGGTGAGGTGACGCGGCTGCTGTCGACAGCTGGGTCGTGTTTTTTGGCCGATGCTGGGAGGGAAAGAGTGGCCGGGAGCAGGAGTAGACAGAGAATTGCGAGAAACTGTTTCATATTGTCTTTTCTTCCTCAGAACCGAGTTACGATTTATTGGGGCTGGTTTATGCTAATCGCCCAGACGATGTGATCCACAGTGGTGGTGAAACTCAGACCCAGAGACTTATAGTTCATAAGGATGCCCTCTGTGTCGTCGTACCCATAGTTACTGTAAGCGCGCCTGACCTCAAAGGCTGAGGAGCCAAGGGTGATTCCTTCGGCGGTTTGGAAGATAACTTTGGCTGGATTGATATCTTTCCAGTAGAGATTGCCAAAGGTTTTGCGCTTACGGGACCATGCAAGCGTTGCGATGCCGCTGACTATTGGTGCGGCGCCTCTGTCAAAAGAGATCTGGAGATTCTGGTCGGCGTAACTCCAGGAGTAGGCGTCTGATATGCCCTTGGATTTGGATCCGGGTAAGAACGTCCAACCGGAGGGTTTGCCGAGCACGCTTTGTACCTCATCCATGCCCATGCCGAGGCGGATTGCTCCGATTCGCTGGTAGGGGATGATGTGGTTGTCGGGTGAGGTGACGCGGCTGCCGTCGACAGCTGGGTTGTGCTTTTTGGCCGATGCTGAAATGGAAAGACTGGCCGGGAGCAGGAGTAGACAGAGGATTGCGAGGAACTGTTTCATGGTGATTTCTTCCTTCAGAGCCGAGTTACGATTGCTGACATCCGCGCCAGACTACTATTTACACAAAACTGTGCGTGCGTTTTTGCCCTTGGCATCGTCGGCTTCCTGGCAGTAGCTGTGGCCTTTGCTATCGACGCATTGTCGCCAGTAGAGCCCGTCCTTTTGCCACAACCAGACGGAGCACGAGTCGTCCGCAACTGCGGTTACTGTACCTAAAAGGAGCATTACACAGAGCAGTTTGGCTTTCATCGCGCCCTCTGTTATTTGTAATTCGAGAGTTATCCGAGGAGGCTCGATGGTACTTCTACTGAGATAAAACGGCAAAACTCAAAGGGAGTTGACCTTGGGGTGAGTGCGCCACTTCTCGAAAGGCGCGCGAAGTGGCCCACACGCACTGGCTGAATGTTGATGTTGCGGGGAATTTTGTTCGGGAAGTGGCACGCCCGCCAGCGTGGACGTTCACTGCTTGGGATGCATCCGGAAAATCCCGTCCTTTGCTTCGCGACGGGGCACCCGCCACCAAGTCTACTCGGCGTTTTGGAGCCGACACGGTTATCTAATCAGCCTTGAATGGTGCACCCTCTAGCAGGCCGTGGTGCAAGTCTGGATTCCTGAGAAAAAGTATTGTGTGAGCAACAGCGCGGGTTCGTAGAATGTGCGCATGGGAATGGGCCGAAGAGAGAAGCAGCGACGCCAAGAACAGCT
>Ga0187862_10006395_pt1 | contig 10705 bp, 13 predicted proteins | sample June2016WEW_10_1_FD_133003 | JGI IMG/M metagenome (GOLD analysis project Ga0187862, IMG submission 133003) | Peatland microbial communities from SPRUCE experiment site at the Marcell Experimental Forest, Minnesota, USA - June2016WEW_10_150 | ecosystem: Environmental > Terrestrial > Soil >...
AATGCACAGTCGGCCAATTTTTGCCGACTGTGGCCCCTCCAGCGTCCCCGTCGTCTAGCCCGGCCTAGGACACCGCCCTTTCACGGCGATAACACGGGTTCAAATCCCGTCGGGGACGCCAATAGAATCAGCGAGTTGCAAATCCCCTCCAGTTTTTTGTAGGTCCGTTATGGTCCGATAAGCAAAAGTGCTCTCGCTGGGCTGCGCTATGCGCAGACGGTTGTCGTCAAGAACCATGGTCACAATGCGACTTTGAGCGTCACGTTTGTTCTGCGTGACTGCCTGTGCGTATAGGTTCATCGTCACAAGACTGTTGGCATGGCGGAGGAGTTCCTGCACCGTCTTGATGTCCTCACCGTTGGCCTTGAGGAGTGTTGCGTAGGTGCGCCTGAAGGTGTGCCAGCCAATGCCCTCGATGCCGAGAGTTTTGGCTGCCGGTAAAATGTGAGCGCGATAGAATGCGCCAGGCCAGTAGGGCAATTGTCCATTGGAATGCGGGCTTGCGAGAATCCAATCATCGGGCCGCGGATACGGACTCATCATCCGCCAGTTGTAGAGAGCAGTTGCCAGCCGGAGATCCATCGGCACCGGTTTACGGCTCGCCTCTGTCTTGCAATCGCCGATGCGCTGCATGACGATGGAGCGGGTGACAGAGATTTGCGACTTTTGAAAATCGATGTCATTCCACTTCAACGCCAACAGTTCACCCACGCGCAGGCCTGTGAGCACATCGAGCAAGACTGCCGTGCGCGCTGGCTCCCGCAACAAGCGGAGCAGCGCGACAATCTCCTCGACCGAAAGCACAATCGGAATCTTTGACCGCTTCGCACTTTGACGCACATGCGAGATCGGATTCCGGTCGTGCCATTCCCAGCGAACCGCGTGATTGAAGACGGCGTGCATAATGTTCCGCATCTTTGCCTTGCTGCCATTGGACAGCTTCAACGAGCGCAACCATTCCTCTACAGCGACGGATCGAACATCCTTCACGCGGTACGTACCCCAACGCGGCAAAATCCATTTGCGGAAATAGCCTTCATACGTCCTGCGTGTCGCGTAGGTTTTGCCTGAGTCTTCGCAGAGTTCCTTTTCCCGGTAGTGGTCGATGAGCATCTGAATGCTGATCGGAGCCAGGTTCATGCGAGGACTTTCAGCGTTAATGTCAACCCGAAGTACAGCAACGGCCTTTTGCGCCGCCGTTTCGTTCGGATATTGTTCCAGAGTCCCCAGCACCAAGTTTCGGCGTCTGCGGCTGCCATCGGGCTGGACTTCGTACCAACGGTACTCCCATGCCTTCCGGCCTCCTTTGCGCTCCACAAGCTGGAGACTGCCTTGTTGGAATCGTGAGCGTCTCATTTCCTCTCCATTTCAAAGGTGGTGAGACGGCACGGATAGCTGTTCTGAGTTTACCGCGAGAAGCGAATAGTGGCCGAGATCGGAAGCCCCGAAGTGCCACATCTTGCCGACGCGCAGACTGGCAACGAGGCCGTTGCGCGCGTAACGCGGTAGGGCTTTGGGATGCACCTTCACTAGGGCCGCAGCCTGTTCGCTGTTGCGCAGGGGATTGAAAACTTGGCTGGAATCGAACATCGTTCGTACGCTCCTACTCTCCACGATGCATTGGATTGTCGGGCGTGTCTATGTTGCGCAGACGGGCAATTTGCACCTCATGGAAAATCGCCGAGGCATTGCTGGAAACAGGGATTGCATCAGGGCGCAGGAGGAAACTGAAGGCTCTTTGAGGAACCATTGGCGCAGAGAAGTTTTGATTATATGAAATCGAAATAGGATCGCCGTCTTGAAAAAACCCTCTGCGACATTGCCCGTATGGTGAGAGCGTAGCGGAGGCGCGGTCTGCGTCAAGCCCTGCATTCGCGGTTGGAGAGCCTGGCACCGCTCCCCGATCCTGAACGTCATCTTCTTAGCAAAATGGCGTCAACTCAGAAATCGAAATAATCAGGGTGCTTTTGTCCAGTGATGACTAAGTCAGTTGAGCAAGCACGCAGAGAAATGGGTTCGCCTTCCAGCGAACCCGCTCAAGAGGCATTTTTGGAAGGGCAAAGCTGAAGGGGTGTCAGGTATTGTGCGGAGGATTGGGAAGGCTGCGGCAAATTGGTTACTGCGCGGGAGTGATCGAAGATGCCTCTTTGGTTGGAGACTACGGGAGTATCGGCCGCACATTTTGAGCAGTTTTGCTCACAATCGCAAACCTTTCTAAAAAGTTCCTGATGAGGTTCTCGGTTTTTGAAGAGACGATGAACCGCTGAAGTCGCGCGGCCGCATCGCTCTGAAGACTGGCCCCATGCTACGCTGCCGCCGACAATGTTTTTCGCTTTTCACTTGGCCCGGACGCGTCTTCTGACAATGTGCAACAATGCACATCCATCCCGGGCTATCTGGAATATCGTCAGGCGATGACGAGTTGCTCAGTACACCGCATTCTTAAACTCGGACCGCTTATGTGGGATCTCTGTGCTTCCTCCGTCGGGTGCTTCGTATTCATCAGCGGCTTCCGCTCGATCGCAATGGAAAAAGAAGGATCGGAGACGGGGGCTTCTATTCGCGCCGTCGGTCCGGCCACTATGGATGTAAAACAAGGAGCCGTAGTGTATTCGATTGACCAGCGCCGGCAAATTGTCAGGTAGGAGACTCCAGATGCAAGGGCGCAACGTTTGCCAGAATGTGGAGGACAAAATGCCCCAAAGCAACCAAGACTATGCTGCAGACCTGCACATCTACGCCGCTCACGCCCACACCGCCGCCGCCGCGCACCATAGGGGCGATCACAAGGCTGCGGGAGAACTGAGCGCGAGGGCTCAAGAGTACTCCACGGAAGCCGCCGAGAAAACGGAAGAGATTTCGAGGCGAACGCCAGAGCGCCTGAGGGCCTGAATGGTCCAGCGGCGCATCCCGTGCGTAGCGCCGATAAGAGAGTTTTGATCAGGCCAGGCAGGAAGGGCGCAATTTCTCAGCGGCAAGAGCGAGCTTGGCCTTTCGCGGATCGAGTTGCAGACCGATCGCGGCCGGAAGCAATCTGGGTGGCTGCCCGCTTCGTGTCTTGTGTCTGAGTCTTACTGCTGGATTGAGTTGCATTCCATCCAGACCATAACGTGAGGAACCTGCAATGGCCGCACCCAACATTTCATTGAATTCGCAATCGAACACCCTGAAGCGGCGCGTAGCGTGGCCTCCAGCACTCGGCAAAGAGCCGGCATCCGCGTTGCAACTGGTGCCCAGCCGGTCGCTTCCAGCTAGGGTAGCGGTGGTTGGGAACCATCTGCCCCGGCAATGTGGAATTGCGACCTTCACGACAGATTTGTGCGATGCGATGGCTGACGAGTACGGAGGCGGCGCAACGACGGTGGTCGCCATCAACGACCGGCAATCGTCATACGCCTACCCTGCACGGGTGCGATGCGAGATCGATGAGGGCGACATCTCCTCCTATCGAACCGCCGCCTATTTTCTGAATTCGAGTCATGTGGACCTGGTGAGTTTGCAGCACGAGTATGGAATTTTCGGAGGGAATGCCGGCAGCCATGTTCTTGAGCTGCTGGAGCACCTGAACATGCCCGTGGTCACGACTCTGCATACTGTTCTTCGTCAGCCAGACATCCACCAACGATTTGTCATGCAGCAGATCGCCGCACGCTCCGAGCGCCTTATTGTTATGAGCGAATACTCTTCTCGCGTTTTGCGGGATGTATATGGAGTGCCAGGCGAAAAGATCGACCTGATTCCTCATGGAATCCCCGATCTGGCCTTTGTGGACCCGGATGTTTACAAAGACGCGCTCGCCATCGCGGGAAAGCTTGTATTGCTCACCTTTGGCTTGCTGTCTCCCAACAAGGGATTCGAGAGCGTGATTCGCGCCCTGCCGCGCATCCTCGCCCGCCACAGCGACGTTGTCTACGTGATCGCAGGCGCCACCCACCCCCACGTCAGGGCCCAAGAAGGGGATCGATACCGGCATCAGTTGCAGGCCCTGGCCAGGGAGGTGGGAGTGGAGCGGGAGGTGATCTTCCACAACCGGTTCTTCAGTCCCAAGGAGATGGCTGGGCTGGTGGGTTCGGCCGATATTTACATCACGCCTTATTGCCACGAGGCACAGGCTGTATCGGGGACACTGGCCTATGCCATGGGCGCGGGGAAGGCGATTATCTCGACTCCATACTGGCACGCCGCAGAACTTCTGGATGATGGACGCGGAGCGCTGGTCCCTTTCGAGAATCCAGTTGCCATCGCAGCTGCGGCAATTGAACTCCTGGACAACGATACAAAGCGCCTGGCAATGCGCAAGCGCGCTTACCTTTACGCCCGCAAGATGGTCTGGAACCGGGTAGCGCAGTCTTATATGCACTCCTTCGTTCGAGCTCGCGTCGATCGCATCCAGCTAACTCGCTTCGGGGTTTCCGCGCAAGTTGTCGAGAAGAATGTTGCGAGCCAACTCCCAAATGCCTACGCGGTGGTTTGAGGCGCGCGCTCCTCGATGACATCGCCGTGCGGAAATGAAACTTCGGCGCAATCAAACCGGCTGCATAACCTTGGGGTAGTAACCCCAGATCAAAGGAGACCTGAAATGCTCATACTCATCATTGTTCTGGTGTTGGTTTTCGGCTTGGGCGGAGGATACTACGGCTACGGCCGTTGGGGCATGGGCGGAGGCACAGGAATCGGGTTAGGCACGGTGCTGGTGATCTTGCTGGTGTGCTATCTGCTGGGGCTTTTCAGATAGGAGGATCTGCGACGGTTCCCACGACGCCACCGACGCTCTGCTCGAACCTTGGCCGTCCGAATCTTAGGCGGCGCCTTGGGTCGAGCACAGAGAGAGCGGCGGTGGCGCCGTCAGGTTTAAGATTCCCTACCGCGTGGCTTCGAACAGGAACCAAGCACGCCGCTCCGCCTCGTCAATCCAAACCTCAATCAGACTGGTGGTTGCGTAGTCATTGGCTTTAGAGGTGACCACATGCGCCGCGCGCAAGCTCTCCACAAAGGCCTTATTGTCGGCGTGGAGTTCCCTCAGCATCTCGGTCGGACCCACAAACTCCTCGTCGTTGTCCGCAATCCGTTGCAGCCGGGCAATGTGTCCTATGGAGTGGATGGTTATGCCGCCGACCTTGCGAACACGTTCGGCTATGGCGTCGGTAATGCCGAATATCTGAGTCGCATGTTCGTCGAGGAGAAGGTGGTAATCGCGGAAATGTTGGCCGCTCATGTGCCAGTGAAAGTTCTTGGTCTTGAGGTAAAGAGCAAAGGCGTCGGCAACAAGCGCGTTCAGTACGCTTGAGAGATCCTTCACATCTTCGGGTGAATAACCGTCGGGAACGAGAAGTCTGGCGGCTTGCGATTCTTTTTCGTGGATTTGTTTAGACTTGGACACAGAGGATCTCCTTTGCAGGCGAGGGCATTGGGACGTCCGGAATGGAGCGTCTGCGCCGGTTCCTCCACCCTGCAAGTGAAAGAAAGGGCATCCTGGATACTCAGCGCATGCACGCAAACGCTGGATCGAGGCACGGCAACGGGACCAACTCCCGACCAACTGATTTGAACTCCCAGCCGAATCACACGCGACGGATAAGCCACACAATCACCACAATCACAATGATTGTTCCTACCAAACCCAAACCTAACATAGCGCCTCCTAGCGGACACATAGGGCATCAAGGTTGCCCATGCAGACACGATAGGCCCTGATTCCGGCTGTCGTCTGAGCTATACCAGACAATAAGACGGATCATCGAAATGAGATCTGTGCGCTCTCCGACTTGTTGTGCCTGCTCTTTGCAAAGGGGGACAGCCTACCCCGGAGGATGACGAGGACCATGTCCAAAAACAGCGCGCAGCGAGGCGAGGCCGTAGCTGGCCGCGGCTTCGAGTTCGTAGATGCTCCGTTAGGGTTTATGCTCGATTCCGGTATCCAGCGAGGGTTCTGCTGTCGAGTCGGGCCGGTCCGATCGAACGGGGATTCCGCTGATAAGGCCCTGATAGTTTGTGAGGCGCTTGCCGAGAATCACTACTCCCTTGGACGTGATTTCATACTCGCGAATATCCTTGGCGTGATTCCCGCCGCGCATCTTGATTACCACCATGATCTTGCGAAGCTGGCCATCGATGGATACGTATCGCAGCCGGACGATGTCATCGGTGAGGAAAGAGATTGAGTAGGTACTGAACGGGAATTCCGTAAACGACTCATCCACTTCAACCGTGCTTAGAATCGTCACGCCGATTCCCGTCAAAGCGAAGATCATGCGGTAAAGCGATTCGCGAAAGTCGGCGCGGAAGCCGGGCGACAGAGCCATCTCAAAGCCGGCCAATGAATCGATCACCAGGCGCTTGGCGCCAATCTTCTGCACTGCATCGAGAATCGAGTGCATGGTCTCATCTACCGAGAGATCGAGGGGACGCAGATAGAGGATGGTGAGTTTTCCGTCTTTCTGCGGCGTCTCCAGATCCAATCCTAAACTGGCAGCGCGCTCCGCATAGGCTTGCGGGCGCTCTTCAAAGACTGCCACGATTCCCGGCTCTCCCTGGCGTATGCCTTCCGCAATGAATTGGGTTGCCAGAACCGACTTCCCGGTTCCCGAAGACCCAGCCACGAGGACACTATCGCCTTCGCGAACGCCACCACCCAGCATCTTATCCAACTCCGCGATGCCGAAGGAAAGGCGGCGATGGCTAGGCGGATTCTTCGCGTGTCCGGACAACCCAAAGGTACGCGAGAAGGCTTGCACTCCGGCATCCGTAATGCGGAATGTGTGCAGCCCCGGCACAGAGTCTTGACCGCGCAGCTTGATGATCTGCAACTTGCGCACAATTGAATTGCGCTCCGCTGTTTGGCGCAACCAGAACAAACCATCGGCGACAGTAAAGATGGGATTGTCGCGCAGCTCCTCCTCCGCATATTCACCGATCAAAAAAGTTGTGGCTTGCCAACTAGCCAGAAACAGGGCCAGCCGTTGAATGAAAGATTGCAGGTCCATATCGCTTTGCGGCTTGCGCACCATGGTGCGGAAGGAGTCCACAACGACGACGGCGGGGTTGGCCTTTTCAACTTCCTTGGTGATTTCCTCCAAGACCGCGCCCAGGTCCTTCTCCAGAACAACCTGGCTGAGGTTGATAAAGCGGATGGAGTCCGGCAGCTTGGCTGGATCGAAGAATGTGTACTGTTGCTGGTATCGCAGCATTTTTATGGTGGACTCGCCAAGGACCGTGAAATAGAGAGCAGGACGCTCTGGCGTTGCATTGGCAAACACAAACTGATGTGCCAGTGTTGTCTTCCCGCTTCCGGGAGCGCCCGCGATGATGTTGAACGAAAATTCAGGGAGACCGCCGCCCACAATTTCGTCGAGGCCCGGGACTCCGGTGGGTAGTTGGTGTATCGTCACTTTGTCTTGAGTGCTCACTCATTTCTCCCATTCTCGGAATTGCGATCGTCGAAGGCTGCGCCTGGCCACGTAACCCGCAGCAGGCTCAATACTATGGCTTCACCAAGGAAGAGAAGAAGCAGGCCGAGTATGCGGGCGATGAGGATGATTTCCCCTTCACCGGCCTGGGACTCGCCAGCCCGATCCTTATCAATGTCGATTGGATGTTCAATCTCGCCCAGGTCCCGTTCAAGCCCATGTAATTCACCATCCGAAGAGACCCGCACCGCGTCAAGGCTGGGAGCTTCTGTTCTGGCCAACGCCAAGGCGCGAGAAGCGATTGACTCAAAACCAGCAACTCCAGCAAACTCACTCAGACCGTCGCGCAGTTTCTCATAGACGCGGAGGGTCGCGGACTTCCTCGGCTCAGTGGTCCTGGTCGCAACAGCTTCGCAAGCAACGAGACGGTGGGCTAGATCTCGAATTTTTGGAGGAGTCGTCATGTTCAGTCGTGCTTTGTTCCAGTTTGCAGGTTCTGGTAACCGCCGCGCGCTTTGCAGGCGCCGGTACGACGATTGTGTCTCTCCTTGAAGTGCCTCCGCGTTTGGATGTTCAACATCCAGATCCGCTCTGGACGTAGCGCTCGCGAAACTCAATTCACATAGCCATTCGTTTGTGGAAGCGGTGCGTCTTGTTGCGAGCCGCCTGCCTTGCTTCGGATGAGTGTGAAAACGTCCAAAACTGTAGCAATACTGCGAATGTTCCACGCGGCACTGACGAGTCCCTGTTCCATATCGGAATGTTTGTCCGCCAGGGTTTCAATACGTTCGCTCACACTCCTCAGCCGGTCAATTTCTCGCAGAAGATCCTCGAAAGCCCCAGCCGTTGCCGGCCCATCGACCGCCGAGGCTCTAGTGTCCTCTGTGGTTGTGGCCGACTCTCTACTGACGTGAACCTGAAGACGCAAATCTTCTATCAACCGCAGCGTTGTTGCCTCGCCAAGGAAGGTAAGAAACAGCCCGAGCAGTTGCGCAATCAGAATGATTCCGGCCTCGCCATCCTCAACCGCGCCCGATTGGGATTCAACTTCGCCAAGACCGCGCAAGTCTCCATTCGCCGTAACCTGCACCGCGCTGAGCCGGGGAGATTGCGACTTGGCCAGAGCCAAGGCACGAGAAGCGAGCGCCTGAAAACCGTCAACTCCCACGGGTGCGCCCAGTTGCCGGCGCAACTTTTCATAGACGCGTACAGTTGCAGGTTCGGTTTGCAGGGAGGTCGTACCTGCTTCGGCCTCGCAAGCAACGAGGCTGCGGGCCAAATCACGCGTCTTCTGTGGAGGAAGCATCGGTTCCATTCTTTCTTAACACACTACGCTTCGCCTTGTAAGGTGAAGCGGCTGTCGCAATGATACTCTCAGGCTGATTGCTCTGGCGGGGAGATCCCTGAGCGCTTCACCAGACTCCATTTTGACCGCACGAAAACCAAGGTACCTGAAGTATTTCCCAAAATGGTGAGCAAAAGTGAACAGCACTTCTCCAACCGGCGTATAGTTGGAGGCGAGAGCCGGGGTTTTAGTGTGCCCGCCATGAATCTTTACATATCGGGCGCCTGCCTTGGTCACCACGTGGCAATGCGGTTGCGCGCCCCTCCGGCGGCGCATCGTGCAAAGGCCGCAACAGGATGGAGGCGCTTCAATGGTCGAACTTGAAAAGCCGGGATTCGATGCTGCCGCCTTCCTGGCGAGCGCCGGTCTGGGACGAAGGATCGTCCAATTCGCACCAAAAGATGCCTTCTTTTCGCAGGGAGACCCTGCGGACTCGGTTTTTTATCTTCAGAAAGGCCGCGCAAAGGTCACGGTCGTTTCCGCAGCCGGGAAGGAAGCTACCATCACGCTGATCTCCTCAGGTGAATTTGTGGGGGAGGCAGCGCTTGCGGTCATGTCTGGACTGCGTTTGTCCACGGCTACGGCCATTACCCCCTGCACCGCTCTCAAAATAGGCCGGGACGAGATGATCCGGGTGATGCATGAGGAGCATAGCTTCTCAGACCTCTTTTTGAAGTTCATGCTGGAGCGCAGCATGCGCATCCAGGCCGATCTTGTGGATCAGCTATTTAACTCGAGCGAAAAGCGCCTTGCACGGATTCTGCTGTTGATGGCGGAATTTGGCAAGCCGGGCGAACCTGAACAATACATTCCCAAGATCTCGCAAGAGACTCTGGCGGAGATGATCGGCACCACCCGCTCCCGCGTCAGCTTCTTCATGAACCGGTTCCGCAAGCTCGGCTTTGTCGAATACAACGGGCGCATCAGGGTTCACAAGTCGCTGCTGAATGTGGTCCTGCTTGATCGACTACCCCAGGTCAACCCCGATATACCTCCAGCTTCGGCCACTGCGCGAACTCGATCGAAGCCTGCCAGAAGCGCCTAGGTATTCCTCAGGCCTGAGAAACCAGGCCCAAGGAATCAAGGGGGAGCCGCAAAAGCATTTTAGTTAAGCGGGCTCTGTTAATTCAATAACTTGCGGCGCAATAGACCTGCAAAACCCAGCAAGCCGGTGCCGAAGAGGAGGAAGCTGCCGGGTTCCGGGGTGGGAGCAACACCTTCGGAGGTGATGTCGATTCCGTATGTGGAGGAGCCGGCCCCGTAGTTTTGGTTCGAATCGGTGCTGTCAAAGCTGAAGGTTGCCAATGTTGGCGAGTAACCAGTCAAGTTCAAAATGCCCGTTCCAGAGACATCCAGATACTCCCCAGTCCCACCAGGATTGGTGCCCAAGGTGTTCGGGGGCTGCGTGACGTCGACCGGACCGGTGATGGTGAATGTGGCGACGTCACCCCCGGAGACCGCGGTAGTGAAGAAGAGCCCGTCAGGAGTGGCGGAGATGAAGCTAGAGTTGTTGATTGTTACGGCAGTGCCAGTCAGAATAGCCGTGAGGTCGCCGCCGTTGTCCGAGACAGTCCCGCTTGGGGTAGTGAACGTGACAAATGATCCCGATGAGTCCCATTTGTCGTTACCGCCAGAGACACCTATTGTCCCGGCAATGAACGGCGCGGCTAACGCACTTGGTGTGATCGCAAGGGCCGTTGCCAATGCGAGAAATCCAATCGCCAGTTTTTTCATACTTTCCTCCTGAGTATCGTGCGGTGAGGTTCTTCATTGTCATGCCCGTGCCAAACGCCGACCAAAGGGCAGGTTTTGTCGCTTCGATGTCTTGCTCTACGAGTACTGCGGAACATGCATTGCCATACGGGATATCGTGAAGCCGTTCTGATGCGCGAATACCTGTTTCCAGCAAACAGAGAGGTTTCGCGCAGTTCTCCGGCTTCCGAGCATTATTTTG
>Ga0187862_10006397_pt1 | contig 10702 bp, 11 predicted proteins | sample June2016WEW_10_1_FD_133003 | JGI IMG/M metagenome (GOLD analysis project Ga0187862, IMG submission 133003) | Peatland microbial communities from SPRUCE experiment site at the Marcell Experimental Forest, Minnesota, USA - June2016WEW_10_150 | ecosystem: Environmental > Terrestrial > Soil >...
CTGCCCGAGTGCGGAGCGGTGATCTTCGACGAGGCGCACGAACTGGAGGAAGTTGCCGGCAGCTACTTTGGGATTTCTGTCAGCAACCTGCGCCTGGACGAGCTGACGCGCGACGTCGAACACCTGCTGCAGCGCGAGAAACTCTACACGCCCCAGATGTCGGGAGCGATTCAGTCAGTACGCGAACGCTCGCAGCTGTTTTTTTCGCTCCTGCCGGCAAACGAGGGCCGGGTTGCATTCGACACTCGCCGTGAGTTTCTCGAGGAAAACGGCGAAGAATTCCTTGCTCTCAATCAGGCGCTCTACCGGCTGGGCGCTGAACTGGAACAGCTTCCGCAGAAGCCGGAAGAAGCCTTCACGCTGGTGCGGCGAGCGCAGCAGTTACAGGTGCAACTGCGCTTTGTAATGGAAAACGAAGATCCCAACACGGTCTTCTGGATCGAGCGTCGTGGCTTTCGAGGAGCGCCGGGCGCTTCGACGGGCGCAGTTTTGAAAGGGCGTGGCTTCAGCCACACCGCAACGTCCGCATTTGAGCAAGGGGCTTTAGCCCCTGAGGGAAAGCGCCGCGTCAACGTCTTTCTCCAAGCCACTCCGATCGAAGTCGGCCAGATCCTGCGCGAATGCCTCTGGTCGAAGCTGGAGACTTCGGTGCTGACCTCGGCAACCCTCGCCGTAGGCGGCGGCTTCGACTACATACGCCAGCGGCTCGGACTCGACCACGCGCGCGAATTGATTGTCCCATCGCATTTCGATTATGAAAGCCAGGCAATCCTTTACGTGCCGCCCAATCTGCCCGATCCGCGCACGCCGCAATTCGCCGGCGAGGCTGCTGGCGTTATCCGGCAGCTCCTCGAAATTACTCGCGGACGCGCCTTCGTCCTCTTCACCAGCTATGCGCAGATGAACGAAATTTATGATCGGCTGCTTGGCCTGTTGGACTATCCGATGCTCAAGCAGGGCGACGCGCCGAAGTCGGCGCTGTTAGAGGAGTTCCGGCTGACGCCCAACGCCGTGCTGTTTGGGACCTCTTCGTTCTGGCAGGGTGTGGACGTGCAAGGCGAACAGTTAAGCTGCGTCATCATCGATCGCTTGCCGTTTGCCGTACCCAGCGATCCCGTGGTGGCAGCTAGGGTGAAGGCCATCGACGCCGGCGGCGGCAACGCCTTCTTCGAATACCAGGTACCAAGCGCAGTCATCACGTTGAAGCAGGGATTCGGGAGATTGATTCGATCGTTGCACGATCGTGGCCTGCTGGCGCTGTTAGACAACCGGATTCTGAAGAAGCAGTACGGTCGAGTATTTGTGGAGAGCTTGCCGCCCTACAGCCGGACGACAGACCTGAGAAAAGTAGAGCAGTTCTTCGGGGCAGATTCTTGAAGATGCTCGTGTGGTGGCGGGGCTCTGCCCCGCGGTCGTGTGGTGGCGGGGCTTTGCCCCGCGGTTGTGTGAGTAAAGTAGGTTTTACAGGATCGGCACCTCGCCCCGCCACAGCCAGGGATAGTCTATTTCTCGGCCCACCAATCCTGCTCGCACCGGATTCTGACAAATGTAATTTACTTTCTCTATCAAGCTCTCATTGGAGCGCAGAACATGGTCGAAGAATTCCTCCTGCCACACTGGACCACGCCGGTCAAGCAACCGGTTGAGGAAGTGAGCGGAGCGACCTTTGATGAGCCGCATAACTTGGGGCAAGCTCACCAGCCATCCCTCTGCATTCCGAAGCGGTGTGAATAGCAGGTGCGCGTGCGTGGGCATCACCACCACTGCGTGCAAATCGATGGTCAAGCTACGCTCCCGCAGACAACATTCGAACACCAACTGCCGGCCCTCGGCGGAAAGTTCCCACTGTTTGAATGTCCTGAATGTAACGAAAACCGGACGATTGTCTTTGAGGATGTGCGGCAGGGTACGGCGGTAGGAGTACTTCCGATCAAGATACATCTCTGTTGAGTAGCTCAGCGGGAAGCATAGCGCAGTGACGACCCTCACTGCTCATTCGGTCGATTAGAGCCTCAAGGGAAGATGCTCGTGTGGTGGCGGGGCTCTGCCCCGCCGGGACGGGGCGAAGCCCCGTCACCACACAAACCAGAATTACTCTGCGGCCGCTTCTTTATCGACAACCACCTTCAAGTGCGTGGTCACGTCCCGGTGCAGCTTGATCGGAATCGTGAACTCGCCGATCGTCTTGAGCGATTCGTGTAACTGGATCTTGCGCCGGTCGATGTGGAAACTCTTTTTCTCAAGCGCATCGGCAATATCGCCCGCCGTGACCGATCCGAACAACTGATCGCCTTCGCCGGACTTGCGCAGGAACTTCACCTCGAGCCCGTCGAACTGCTTGGCCAGCGCTTCGGCTTCTGTCTTCTCCTTGGCGGAACGGCGCACAGCGGCAGCCTTCATCTGCTCGATAACAGTCTTGTTGGCGACGGTGGCTTCAATCGCCAGTTTCTTAGGCAGCAGAAAGTTCCGCCCGTATCCCTCGGCGACTTTCACCACCTCGCCGCGGTTGCCCAGCTTGGGCACGTCCTCTTTCAGGATAACTTCCATGAATGACTCCCTGGTCGTTGGTCTTTGGTCGTTAGTCGTTGGCAAAAACTGCGAACGACGAACCACTAGCGACCAACGACGATCTTGAATTTATTGCGCGCGTCCGGCGAAAGGCAGCAGGGCGATATTGCGCGCCTGCTTGATGGCCCTCGACAGACGGCGCTGGTGCGGCGTGCACACGCCGGTCAAGCGTCGCGGAGTAATCTTGCCGCTCTCCGCCACGAACTGCGCCAGCAGACGCACATCCTTGTAATTGACCGCTTCGATCTTTTCGACGCAAAACTTACAAACCTTTTTGCGCCGGAAGAACTTGCGACCACCTTCGCGGGGACCACCGGGGCCTCCGCCGGGACGCGGACCGCGTGGCGGCCCACTGCGCTCGGGACGATCACCGCCAGTGCGCTCCGGACGACTCTCGCCGTGGCTTGATCCCGCCGACGGGCCTGCTGCTCTTGTTTCTTCTGCCATAGTGTTCCTGCTTTCTAAGAATTCGGTTGTGTGGTGGCGGGGCTTTGCCCCGCTCCTGTCGGCGATCGCGGCGCTGCCAAAGCCGTATCCTTCCTAATACCCAAGCTCCAACTAAACTGGCGTCGAGGCCGGTGTTTCCGCTTCCGGCGTTGCCGGCGTTACTGGTGTTGCCGGAGCGGCGGCGGCGGCCGGTTGCGCGCTGGCTTTCTTTTTCGAGTCGCGGAGCTTCTTGATCTTGTCGAGCCGCTTCAGTTCTTCGTCCGTGCGCACGGTCAGGAACTTGATCACCGGCTCGGTCACGCGCAGGCGGCGCTCGACTTCGTGCACGGTCGCGCCGGTGGCTTCAATCAACATCAGCACAAAAATGCCATCGTTGAACCTGCCTACCCGGTACGCGAGACGGCGCTTGCCCCAAACTTCGCTCTTGGCCGTTCCGCCCGCCGATGTTACCGAAGACTCGAGCGTGGAAATCAGCTTGTTCAGATCCTCGTCCACCATGTCGGGGCGGACGATGAACATCAATTCATAGTTACGATTCATTCGTTATCTCCAAACTCTCTTAGTCCAGTCGCTGGTCGTTAGTCTTTAGTCGTTCGGAATTCATCGTAGGCCGCTGTGGTTTGCCATCGACCAACGACTATCGACCAACGACTTAACCGCTTATTCCCCCGGTTCGTTCTTCCGATTGAAGCGATTCATCGCCACCGCCGGTCCTTCTTTCACAATCACCTCGACCGCCTGCACCGCCATGTCGAGGAGTTCGTCCACCGCTTCTTCCTGCGCCTTGCGGAACGGCGTCAGCACATATTTCACGCCGTCCACCACTTTGCGGTCGGGCGCAATTCCCAGGCGAATCCGCAAAAACTCGTCAGTGCCCAGTGCGCCGAGGATGGATTCCATCCCGTTGTGCCCCGCCGAACTCCCCCGCTGCCGTATGCGAATCGCGCCCAGCGGCAGGTCGAGCTCGTCGTAAATCACAATCAGGTCCCGCTGCACATCGACCTGATGTTCCGCTGCCAGTTCCCGCACCGAAAGCCCACTCAGGTTCATGTAGGTTTCCGGTTTGGCCAGGACCACCGGCTCCCCCGCGATCACAGCCCGCGCAGTCAGCGCGCGGCATTGCCGATTCCTGATTTCAATCCCAAGGTTGTTGGCGATCCGATCGATCGTCAAAAATCCGAGATTGTGCGGCGTGAACTGGTACTCGATTCCTGGATTGCCCAAACCGATGATCAGTTTCACGCTGCGGCTCATGAGATCGTGTGGTGACGGGGCTCGGCCCCGTGCCCTTGCGGGGCAACGCCCCGCCACCACACAAGCTATTTCTTCTCTTTCTTCTCGGGCTTCTCAGCCTTCTCGGGCTTGGCCTTGGCCTTGGCATCACCCTCAGCCTCGGCTTCACCCTCGACTTCCTGCTTGCCCTTCTTAATGACTTCAGGTTCAGCCGGTGCTGCCGCCTCCGCCGCCACCACTTCCGGAGCCACCACCACTTCTTCCTTCACCGTGGTGATGTGCGCGATCATCTGGTTCTCTTCCGTCAGAAACTTCAGCCTGTCGCTGTGCGGCAGATCCTTCACGCGCACTTCAACCCCATACACAAGGTGGCTGATGTCCACTTCGATGTTTTTCGGAATATCCGCCGGAAGGCACTCAATCTCGATCTCACGCAGCAACTGCTCGAGAATACCGCCCTCCGTCTTCACGCCCGCGGCCTCGCCTTTGAGCACCACCGGAACCGTGACCGTCAGCTTCTTGTCCATGGCAATGCGCTGCAGGTCCACGTGGAGTAGCGTTCCCTTGATGGGTTCGAACTGCCAGTCCACGATCATCGCCTTCACCCGATCGCTGTCGAGCGCCAAGTCGAAAATCGTGTTGTGCCCGCTCTCCGACTTCAGGATGCGCAACACCTGCCGCGGATCGACCGCCACCGAAGCCGCGCCTTTGCCCGCGCCATATAGAACAGCGGGAATTTTTCCGCCGACGCGCACGCGCCGGGCGGCGTTCTTGGTGCCTGGTTCGCGCTTCTGCGCTTCCAGTATGCTGATATCCGTTGCTGTCGCCATAGTTCCGTTTCCGTCCTTCGTTAAAATCGTCGTTGGTCGCTAGTCGTTGGTCGTTTGGCAAAACCTTTCAGTGCTAGCGAGTCGCGAACGACTAACGACCACCGACTAACGACCGCTCTCTAACGACCGCTCTTAAATAAATAACTTGCTCACAGATGTCTCTTCATGATTCGCCTGAATCGCGCGGCCAATCAACCCTGCAATCGAGAGGACGGTAATCTTGCCTCCCTTTTCCGTGCGCGCCGCATCGGCCTCGGCGGTCAGAGGAATCGTGTTCGTGACCACCACCTGCTTGATAACTGAGTTGCGCACGTTCTCCACCGCCGGTCCCGACAGCACTGCGTGCGAGGCGCAAGCATAAACTTCCAGCGCGCCGTTATCGAGGAGCGCCGCAGCCGTTTTCACCAAAGTGCCGGCGGTGTCGATCAAATCGTCGATGATCAAGCACGTCCGGCCATTGACGTCGCCGATCACGTGCATCACTTCCGCCACGTTCATCTCGACGCGCCGCTTGTCCACGATGGCCAGCGCCGCATCCACCTTCTTCGCAAAAAACCGCGCTCGCTCCACACCGCCTGCGTCCGGCGAAACCACTGTCAGGTTGGGCAGGTTCAGCTTCCTGAAATGGTCCACCAGCACCGGTGAAGCGAACAGGTGGTCCACCGGAATATTGAAAAAGCCCTGCAACTGCGGCGTATGCAAATCCACGATCAGCGCCCGGTGCGCGCCCGCCGTGGTCAGCAGATCGGCCACCAGTTTCGACGAAATCGGGCTGCGCGGCTTGTCCTTGCGATCCTGCCGTGCGTACCCAAAATACGGCATCACCGCCGTGATGCGACGCGCCGAAGCTCGCTTAAGCGCATCGATCATCAACAGCAGTTCCATCAGGTGCCCATCCACCGGACGGCACGTTGGTTGCACCACGAATGCATCGCAACCGCGCACGTTCTCCTGGATCTGCACATAGCACTCGCCATCGGCAAACCGCGTTACTTGCGCCTGGCCGCGCGGCATGCCTAGAAAAGCGCAGACCTCGTCAGCCAGCGGCTCGTTTGCCGTGCCGCTGAAAATCTTGAATCGGTCGTCGACCCGGGCGCGCTGCGGCTTGCGTTCCGCTTTTTCGTCCGTCGTCGGCTTTTTTTCCGCGCTGGTCGTTGTCGTCGCAACTGTGGACATAGTTTGAGTTCTCAGTTCCGGTTCTCAGTTCAACGCCCTCAGTTGTGGGGCTCCAGAGTCTCGACTGAGAACTGAGAACTGGCAACTGAGAACTGTTTTCTTGGCTGGGCCGCTAGGATTCGAACCTAGACAAAGTGCTCCAAAGGCACTTGACCTACCATTAGTCGACGGCCCAAGATGCACAATCTGGCTGGCCACTAAATCATACCGCAGAACCGAACCCCAACGACTAACGACCACCGACCAGCGACTAGCGACCAATGCCCAGCGACTTTTTCCAATAATGTCTTCGCGTCAACGTACCGGTCGCCACAGCCTTCAAACCCTGCCGTCGCAGACGGCTTGCCGCTTTCGCGGCCTCGGCTGGCGACCGGAACAGCCCGTACAGGGTTGACCCCGATCCGGAGAGCGAAGCGTATCTCGACCCCGCGCGCTCCAGCGCACCTTTTATGTCTCGCAATTCGGGATATTGAGGAAAGACGACTCTTTCAAAGTCGTTTTCAATCCCGGTACGGACAAGGTCGGAAAGCACGTTCCCGGCCCGGCTCCCGCCTTTTGCGGAAGCACCGGTGTTGGGGTAACCACTATTGTTTGAATCAGTCAGCCAAGCCGACAGCGCGCAGCCAACCTCAAACAGTCTATCGGACGCTCCCGCCTCCGTCAATTCATGATTCCGTGTGGAAACAAGAGCCCGTGTGGTGACGGGGCTATGCCCCGTCCCAGCTCGCGTAGGGACGGCCGCCCCCGGCCGTCCAGCCGAGCAAAGCTCGGCTCCGTTGCTAGTGTGGGGACGGGCGCCCCCGCCCGTCCATGCCGAGCGAAGCTCGGCCCCACTCTCGACCAGCGCATCCCAGTCCGCAAACGCCCGAGGCGTCGAGACCCCAACCTCCGGCGTAACCACCACCATCGGAATCGCCGGCAAATCCGGCAACGGATAAACCTCTTCGCCGCGACCCACTCCCAACACGGTTCCGCCAATCAGAAACAGCGGCAGGTCCGAGCCAATGTCCGCCGCAATACGCAAGCGGACGTCCCCAGCTAATATCTTTCCGAGCGCCCGCTCCAGCGCGATCAGGGTTGCCACGGCATTCGAAGACGCCGCGCCCAACCCTCCCTGCACCGGCAGCCGCTTCTCGATTTCAATGCGGACTCGGCTCTGCGCGCCAAGTTCGTCCAGCACGCGCTCGGCCATGCGATAGCAGGTATTCGACGAATCCAGCGGAACCCGCGGATCCTGATTCGTACACACGATTTCAATCCCGCTGCCTCGCCCAGATTTTCGTCCAACGCCTCGTTCAATGCTCACCCGGATCACGTCATGCAGCGCGATCGTCTGGTACACCGTGCGCAGATCGTGATATCCGTCCGCGCGCGCAGCGCCAATGTAGAGCCCGAGATTGATCTTCGCAAAAGAACGAGCCGTGATTGTCATGGGGCGACCGTCATGGAAGGGGAATTGTAAGCGATTTGGATTGGGAACGGCGGGTCGGGGCCGCAGGTACCCTACCGCAGCGTCCCGCAAGTAGCAGAAATCCACGCTGTCATCCTGAGCGTAGTCCGAGCCATGCGCGAAGCGAATGGCTCGGCGGAGTCGAAGGACCCCTACCACCGCATGAAGCCACGGGGATCGGCCGTTCCCAGGCGGAAGCAGGCCAGCCTTATCATGAAGCTGGCCTGACCCAAGTGAACTACTTGATGGGTTTGAACCTGAGTAGGCTAATTGCCGTCGGCACAAACGATGCCCGACAGGTCTCCCTGGAATCCTTGCCCGTTGTCAACAATGGATCCCGATATGAAGAAGACGTTACTTCCCGGATTCGCGAACACACCCGTTCCGGAAGTGGGGCGCTCCATCTCTGTGAACGCCAAGTGGGCTGCGTCCAGAACACCGAGATCACTTGTCACCAGTGTGCCGTACCTCCCCACGATGGTGAGCTGCCCGGAGTAGGAAAGGTTCGCCGATGGTTCGACCGCAGGGAGGCCGGCAGACGGAGCCACGTCCAGGGCGATGAAACTAGTGGCACCGTCGAGCGGGCCCGCACCCGTGATGGTGCCAGTGGTGCAGAGTCCTACAGGGCTTGTGCAGTTCTGTGTGGTAAACAGGCTGTGGATCCTGCCTGTTACATGCCTGCACCGGTCGTCAGCCGACGCCCTGAAGGTTGTCCCCGACTGTTTCATGGGTAAGACGACGGCGGACAGCCCAAGGCCCAAGATTAGTAGGAAGAGAAGCTTGCCGACATGTTTCATTGTATTTTTCCTCTCCTTGCAGATTTTCTTTGATCCAACCAACAAAGCCAGCGGATCATACACCCGTCTGGCCGTTGCACGATACTGTGAAAGGAGTTTTATACCAGCGAGTTGGATGATGAGATAACGGTGTCGGCTCCCAAACTGCCGAGTAAACTTGGTAACGCTCAAAGGCCCCGGCCCGGGACGCCCCATTCTTCGCGCGCTTTGCGAAGGGTGGGTGTGGAAATGTCCGCACAACGGCAACGAACGCAACCTGCCTTTTTCATCACATTTTTCCCGTACCGCCATCACAGACTCCCAACCGCAACCCTGCGAGAATCCTTCGAGAGTGCAGCATCCAGAAGTGTGCCCGTCTCCAGAGACGGAACCCCATTTGCTGCCGAAAAACGTTCGCGGCGTTCTTTGACAAAGTGACGTGTCCATGGGCCTCCGTAGCGAGGACCACCCCAAAAAGTGCATCCAAACGTGACTTTCCACACCTAAGTCACACCTTTTGAATACTTTGCCTATAAGTGCTTTGTCTCGAATACTTTACAGCCTATGCCCGCCAACGGCACTAATATACTTGCCTAACCCAAATGTGGTACGGTCGAAAGACCGTGACAGGGCAGCTATCGGTGTACGTTAGCAGAAAGGTTGCGTAAACGAATGCGTGGAAACATACTTGGAGGTCGGACCGGAGCTGCCAGTTGAGGGTGAGAGCCTGATGGAATTTCAGTTGCTTTTCATGGGAGAGATTGGATCGGACAGCCGCGCACCGATCAAACACAAAATACGAAGTTCATTACATCCACAGTTGCGCCGACTGTGGCATGTGAACAGAAAGCTCCGTGGATACGCGGCCCATCATGGCCAAATATTCCACGCCCGCAAGCAGTCGCAAACAAAGGAAATCCAGACACACCTGAGCGAGAGCGACGCCATCGAGGTTGCTATTGAGAATTGGGGAAACAACTGGAACCTTGGGCCGTTTCGTTTCGTACCGTTGGTCACAAAAGAACGCGCACTCGTTTGTAGTTTGGAGATTCTGTTGTTGCGACCCGATGACGACACACACGTGACAGAGCACGGTGATTTAGACGGTCACGTAAAAACTCTTTTCGATGGGCTGAGGATGCCTACCTCTCAAGATCAAACTGGAAACTCGTCTCCCGCACCGGACGAATCTCCATTCTTTTGCTTACTGGAAGATGACAGGCTCGTCTCTGAGCTGAGAGTCAAGGCAGACAAACTACTAATGCTTCCCGATAAATCGAGCGTCAGTAAACATGATGCTTTCGCGCTCGTGAAGGTCACCATCAATCACAAATATCCCGGCACATTCGATCAATGGTTTGCCTGATACTGTGGGCAAGCAACAGAATGACCTCCATCGCTTCGTCCGCAACTTCCACACTGAGCGGGGTTGTGGCTGTGTTCTATCCATTCATTTCTTGGTTCCGGCTCCCTTGGTTCGGAATTCTGGGTTCGACGATCTTCAATGGCTTTCTCTAGGCGACTGCCGAGCTTCGCGAGGGTGCGCTGAATGCCGATGATACGATCCATAATGAGAACGAGGAAAACGAACAATAGACCCTCAGCCCAGAGCGACATAGGATTCTCCGTTTGACAGGCATGATTTAATCACAAATAGAAAAAGCCACGGTGCCAGCCGTGGCCGTGACGTGCTCATGCCCACATTAGGGCCGGAGCATGGAGTGTGTCAACCAGAACTTCTAGAACTTCAAATCTTTCAATTGCTGAATTAGGGCAGTTAATGCGTCATCAGAATCAGGAATGGCGAGATCGTTATGAACTCCTCTCAGAACTCGTTTGTTCGCCAGATACTTCTTCATTAAAGGAGTGTCTCGCACTGCTCCCTGCAATGCTAAAACTTCGGCAGAAAGAGAGGTTAAACGGTTCTGCTGTTCGACCACGCGGCCCAAAGCGATAACAACCAAATCGCGGAATTTGTTTAGAGATTCAGTGTTCATGGTTTTCTCCGTTGACGGATGGCGTTATGATGGGCGCATGAAGTCTACCCCTGACCCCGACACGACACCAGCAGAGAAGATGCGGGCATTCAAGGACGGATTGCGCCAGATTCTCACCGTGTCCAAGGCCGAATTATCCGAACGCGAAAAGCAATACCAGGCGGAACGCGCAGGCAAGCCAAAGCGCGGCCCTAAGCCGCACTCTTCGGCTTCCGGCCACGCTTC
>Ga0187862_10006398_pt1 | contig 10701 bp, 8 predicted proteins | sample June2016WEW_10_1_FD_133003 | JGI IMG/M metagenome (GOLD analysis project Ga0187862, IMG submission 133003) | Peatland microbial communities from SPRUCE experiment site at the Marcell Experimental Forest, Minnesota, USA - June2016WEW_10_150 | ecosystem: Environmental > Terrestrial > Soil >...
CACCTCGCGGCGACGCAGTTACCTTTGGCTATCGGGAGTGGGCGCCTCCCGAGAGAGGACTTGCACCTCTCAGATCGCGCCTGCTCCCAGGCGCACTCATTCCGGCGAAGGCCGGAATCCAGAGCCTTTGATTTTTATTGTAATATCAATAGGTAAGGGCACTGGACCCCGGTTTGTGCCGGGGCGACAAAAATGATAAATATTGCTCTAATAAATTCAGGTACTTACGCGCTTATTTGAGCGCTTATGGAGCTTTGCCCCCCACACCCCCTCCGCCTCTGGTCGTGGACAGACAAGGGATAGCGTCGAGATCGAGGCGTTCCAGATGCAAAGTGCCGAGCCGTTCATTTTACGGGTCTTGGGCTGACAGACGCTTGTCATGGCCTATTCAGCGTAACTTGCCCGCCAAGCTGCCGATCCTCCCACCTCAGTCGATACTATTCACACGATGGAACGGACCACGCCGCCATCTACGCGCAACGCTGCGCCGTTTGTCGAGGAGGCAAGGGGACTGCATACATACACAACCATGGCTGCCACTTCCTGCGGAGTCGAAAATCGCTTCAAAAGCGAAGTTGGACGAATCGAGCGGAAGAATTCCTTCTTCGCGGCCTCCACATCCGTTGCCAGGGACTTCGCCAGGTCCTGCACAATCCGCTCGACTCCCTCGGAGAGTGTCGGTCCCGGGAGCACGGAGTTGACGGTCACGCCGGTACCGGCAGTCATCTCGGCAAGACCTCGGGCCAGGGCAATCAGGGCTGTTTTTGTCACGCCGTAGTGGATCATATCCATTGGGATCTGCAGTGCCGATTCGCTTGAGATGAATACAATCCGGCCCGAGTTCTTCTCCAGCATTTTCGGCAGATAGAACCGGCTCAGCCTCACCCCGCTAAGGACGTTTACTTCGTAGATCCGCAGCCAGTCTTCGTCGCTGATTTCGGTGAAGGGCTTCTTCTCATAAATGCCAAGATTGTTTACCAGAATATCAATCGCCGGAACGACGCTGGCCAGCAGCTCAAAACCTTCTTTGGCGCCAAGGTCCGCAGCAACCCCTTTGACCCGGGCGCCTTCATGCTCCCGCCGTATTTGTTCAACTGCTTCGTCTATCCGACGTTGAGAACGGCCATTTATCACGACGGCAGCCCCCTCCCGGGCTAATAGCGATGCGGTGGCAAGGCCGATCCCGACAGTTGAGCCGGTTACGAGCGCCGTCTTGTTCTTCAGTTGCAGGTCCATGTCTATTTCCTCCCGATATAATCTATATCCGCGACGTATAGCCGCAACCAAAAAAGATCCACCTGGTGATAGACAGGTCATGGAGAGACAACGGCAATGTGCAGATAAAACCTTGCACAAAGAACAATAATTTAACTGATAGCAGTACGAGGGGAGAGCACGAAGAGAGCGCCCTGACACACCCACCGAAGTTGACGGCAATGAGCGCAAGCCGGAATCCAGACAGCCATTGCTGGATGCCGGCCCGCGGACTAGACACTTCCGGGGCAGGCGTCGCCGGCATGACGACTTACTTACGCCGTTTACTACACATACGTGTAAGCAGGGGGGTTCCGGGGGAAAAACGGAGGGTGGTTTTTACCTGTAATCCTTTACCCGCCTCAAGACGAAGACATGCCCTCTGATTGAATTCTGCGAAAGAGCCGAATTATTCGCTCTCGAGTCTCAGCAAGTTTTGCCTCGCAGCCCGGGCGTGTTCTCATGGCAAGAAACAGAAGGCTCTGCTCATACATTGTTCTATAGAGTTCGTGGATCTCTCGCAGATTTTCCAGGTCCGGCATAAGTTGCTCGGCGCACCTGAGGGTTTTTACCTTCGAGGACCCGGCGGGGACTGGCTCTTTCAAATTAACTGCCTGGAGATTTTGATTCATGGGCCACCTCGATGCCAAGGCGCAAATCAAGATTATGCCCCTGCTTAAAAGATTAAGGCCTTCAGCCACGACTAAAAAGGGGGCATTTAGAGTATTTTCGAGGGTAAAAGACAGTACGTCCAAACTATGACCAGTACCTTGTTTTTTATCGATTCTTTTCCTGCTCGGCCCTCCTGGAATATCGTTCATACCGGCGAGAGAGGCTGATACCCGATCTTCAGCGGTTTTAGGCGGCAGGGCATGAAACGCCTCACGGGGTTGTTGTAGAATCGTCCTGGTGGAATACCGGTTGTGCGCAGCCCCTTATACGAGCGCATACGGGACCGGAGCCGCTATTTCTCGAGGAGCCTTACCGTCCCATCATCGAGATCGTATTTTGCTTTAACTATCTTTAATCTTCCTGCATCGACAAGCGACCGGATACCGTGTGACTGGGTAATCAGCGATTTGGCAACCAATTTAATATTGTTGTCGATGGCGGATTCCACAAGGTCGGATTCAGCAGCGCCCCTGGCATCTTTCCTGGCCTGTATAACCGCCGGAGTAATTGTTTTGATAATGGCGCCAATATTTCCGTGCGGATGGCCCTGCGATTCGACAGCAGCCATCACGGCGCCGCATCGTTTGTGACCAAGGACCATTATCAGGGGGCAGTTGAAGTGTTCTGCGGCATATTCGATACTTCCGAGGACAATGGGGTCCGGAATATTGCCGGCTACCCGCACTACGAAGATTTCACCCAACCCCTTATCGAAGATAATTTCGGGAGGGACCCTCGAATCCGAGCAGGAAAGGATTATTGCAAAAGGCTTTTGCCCGGTTGCCAGGGCCTCCCTTATACTGGGGGTGCTCGTGTCGCGAATTGTCATCTGGTTTGCCCTGTAGCGCTGGTTCCCATCGAGCAGGCTTTTCAGGGCTTCGTCTGCTGTAAGACCGGGGCCTGTGTCCGATGCATACAGAAGCGCCGCAGCAAACAAGGCCACGGATAAACTTAAAATAGACAGTAGTTCCTTTTTCATTAAGTGCTTTTTCATTTTGCAGCCTCCTGGACTTGCAGGGTTTGAATTATGAAACCCTGATTCCGTGAACCTGGACCACATGCTCTATCTTATGAAGACTCAGGGTGCGGGTTATTTCCCGGCTCCAGCATCAGATAACACCGGGGAACTGAACGGAGACCCGCAATACCTTGGAATCAGCGGGTCGTCCCGCGTAAAGGCCTTTATGCTTTGTTCCATCAGCCTTTTATCGATATCAAGCCTGCGGGGTTTGCATTGATTCACACGATCCGGGTGAACCAGGTAATTCCAATCCTGTTTTAAGTCTTTGCAAGGCCATCCGCAATTATCCGATGCCACCGATGAAACTTGAGCGAAACCTGTGTGGACAAATACGGTGGGGAAAAGCATCATAAACGCAATAAGCAACGTTGCCGAAGCGATCGCAGTTCTCAAAGAATTCATTTTTTGATTCCCTCCTGAATGCAAAGTTAAGCATACGCCTCGTGAATCTCTATAAATTGTGAAAACCTTTCTATCTGCAGATTTTCGCAGATAAAACCATTTGCGTTTAATCCGCGCTATCTGCGGATTATTTTTTTACTTTCTCCGGAATCATCGGACACTTTTTGTTCAATATGGGTGACACGGAGATTTCGTTGTCCGTGCGAGGCGCCGTCACGCCGGAACGAGTCCGGGGCAGGCCTTGCTGCAAAAATGGCGTGTCCCTTATTGCACCCTTTGGAAACGGCATTAAAGTCTACGCCAGACGATCCAGGACAGTTATGTCCATCCCGGCAACACCATCCATTATGGCTTCGCCGCACGGCGACAGAACCAAGCGGATTTGTTTTTACTATTCACCATTCACTATTCCGGGAGATGGTAATGATTTCTTTCAAGGTAAACGGGAAAGTATATGAGGTGGACGTACCGGTGGACATGCCGCTTCTATGGGTGCTCCGGGATAATCTCGGGCTGACGGGCACCAAATATGGTTGCGGCCAGGCCCTGTGCGGTTGCTGTACGGTACATGTCAATGGACAAGCCGTTCGATCCTGCGTCACCCCGGTATCGTCGGTAATGGGCAAAGAGATAGTAACCATCGAAGGGCTCTCCCCTGATAGCAGCCATCCAGTCCAGCAGGCGTGGATCGCTGAGGACGTCCCCCAGTGCGGTTACTGCCAGCCGGGACAGATAATGTCCGCTTCAGCGCTCCTTTCGGCCAATCCAAGGCCAACCGACGAGGACATCGACCAGGCAATTTCGTCTAACATCTGCCGATGCGGGACCTATCAGCGTATCCGCAGGGCTGTTCACCGCGCAGCGGACATTATGGCCGCGGGAGGAAAGAAATGAGCGAGATCGTCAACCTGAGCCGCCGTAACTTTCTTAGAGCCGGCAGCATTGTGTGTGGAGGACTGGTCCTTGCCTATTATCTGCCGCAGCGAATATTTCCCGCCCTGGCGGAGGCAAACGATATGACCTACTATCCGGCTGCTTTCCTGCGGATCGGCGCCGACGAGACGATAACGACGATAGTTAACAAGTCTGAAATGGGGCAGGGTGTCACCACTTCATTACCCATGCTCATCGCCGAGGAACTCGAGTGTGACTGGAGCAAGGTGCGAGTGGAAGCTGCGCCGGTGGACGCGGTCTATAACAATCCAGTTGCCGGTCTACAGATGACCGGGGGCAGCATGAGCGTGAAGACCGAGTGGGACCGGATGCGAAAGGTCGGGGCCGCAGCTCGAATGATGCTCATCGGCGCGGCTGCAAAACTGTGGAAGGTGAAAGCATCGAGTTGCCGTGCCGAGAACGGCAAGGTGATCCACTCGAGCGGAAAGGCGCTCACGTACGGACAACTCGCGGAAAAGGCAGCGCTCATGCCGGTACCTGAGAAGGTTGTTCTGAAAGATCCGTCCAAATTCAAAATTGCCGGTAAACCCTTGCTCCGACTGGATACACCTGCAAAGGTCAACGGCAAGGGGCTTTTTGGCTTTGACGTGACAATACCCGGGATGTTGACCGCCCTTGTCGCCCGTTCCCCCGTTTTCGGAGGAAAAGTTAAAAGCTTCGACGCCTCAAAGGCAAAAGAAGTACCCGGTGTTCGAGAAGTCGTGCAGGTCGAATCCAGAATAGCGGTCGTCGCGGACAACTTCTGGGCGGCCAAGAGAGGACGGGATGCGCTCGAGGTTGTCTGGGACGAAGGGGAGTGGGCTTCGCTTTCGACACAAGCCCTGCGTGAGCAATTCGCCGCCACGGCACAATCCCCCGGCATGATTGCCAGGAAGGACGGAGATCCGGAAAAGGCCCTGGCATCGGTTTCAAAACAGGTGAACGCTGACTATGAGGTCCCATTCCTTGCTCACGCAACGATGGAACCCTTGAACTGTTTGGTCGATCTGCGCTCGGAGAGTTGTGAAATCTGGACGGGAACGCAGTTTCAGACCGTAGATCGAGGCAACGCCGCCAGGGTTGCGGGACTCGATCCCGAAAAGGTCAGAAGCCACACCACTTTGCTGGGCGGAGGATTTGGCCGCAGAGCGAACCCGCATTCGGATTTCGTCGTGCTGGGTGTCGAGGTTGCCAAGGTGGTAAAAAAGCCTGTTAAAGTGATTTGGACCCGCGATGACGATATGAAGGGCGGCTACTATCGGCCCATGTGGCACAGCAGGTTGACCGCCGGTCTTGACTCGGACGGAAATCCAACCGTCTGGCATCACACCTTGGTAGGGCAGTCCATCATGGCCGGTTCGCCTTTCGAGCAAATGATGACAAAGGGCGGCATAGACGCCACCTCCGTGGAAGGGGCCGTGGACATTCCCTACGCGATTCCCAATGTCCTCGTGAGCCTTCATAGTCCCAGGATCGGGGTCCCCGTTCAGTGGTGGCGCTCCGTCGGTCATTCCCATACTGCTTTTGTAGTTGAGAGCTTCATAGATGAATTGGCACATGCGGCGGGCAAGGACCCGTATCAATTCCGCCGGGCCATGCTTGCCAACCATCCGCGCCATCGCGGCGTGCTCGACCTTGCCGCACAAAAAGCCGGATGGGGGACGGCGCTCCCCGCCGGCCGGGCTCGAGGCATAGCCATGCACGCATCTTTCAGCAGTTTTGTTTGCGAGGTGGCGGAGGTTTCGGCCGGTCCCTCCGGTAGGGTTCGCGTTCACAAGGTCGTGAGCGCCGTCGACTGTGGGAGGACTATAAACCCTTCCATAATCGAAGCTCAGGTTGAAAGCGGGATAGTCTACGGCCTTTCGGCGGCCCTGTATGGCGCCATTACCCTCAAGGACGGCCGCGTGGAGCAGTCCAATTTTAATGACTACAAGGTCCTTAGAATGGACGGCATGCCGGTCGTAGAGGTCCATATCGTACAGAGCAAGGAGGACCCCAGCGGCATCGGCGAGCCGGGGACCCCTCCAATTGCGCCTGCAGTCGCCAATGCGATTTTTTCCGCCACGGGTCAAAGGATCAGGCGCCTGCCCATCTCGGCAACCGTTTAGGCGGCGGGCCGCACGTTTCTGGTCATGGACAGATCAGGAATAGCGTCGAGATATTCCTAAACGCGCAGGATGAGGTTCTGATCAGAAAAAGCTCCAAGAGGCGATTCGGACACGAAGTATATGAAGGACGCACGAAGGGAGCGGGAGGAACTATGATTGCAAAAGCAGCGGTCCTGGCCATTTTGATTTTAAGTATCGCCGTTGGCATTTCATTTGCCGTTGATTCAAAGGATAACTCCGAGGTTTCGGCGCAGGCGTTTCTCAAGGCCTCTGAGGTGCTGAGGCACCCGAGGTGCGTCAATTGCCACCCCCGCGGGGACCGTCCTCTCCAGGGAGATGACAGTCATCCTCACATCATGCATGTGGTGCGCGGGCCCGAAGGTATTGGAAAAAACGGGTTGTGGTGCAGTACGTGCCACCAGGACAGGAATCTGCAGGGGGCCCACATGCCGCCGGGCGGCCCAGGATGGCAGATTCCGCCAAAAGATATGCCGATGGTGTTCGAAGGCAGTACGCCCCGCGAGATATGCCTGCATCTCAAAGACCCGGCTCAGAACGGACAAAGGAGTCCGGATGAAGTGCTGGAGCACGTTGAAACCGCTCCGATTGTGCTATGTGGATGGAACCCGGGGGAAGGCCGTACCCCTGTGCCCATGTCCCACGAAGAATTCGTGAAAAATATGAAAGAATGGGTCGATAATGGAGCCGCGTGCCCCGAATAGAGGTGTGAAGGGTGGAAGAGTGGAGGGTAAAAGGGTGAAAATCTCACCCTTTACCCTTCCAGCTTCTAACTACGCATCCACTTTGCTCTTCGACTCTTCGATCAGCTCGAGCAAAGAAGCGATCTTCTCTTTGGGTTTTCTGTCTGCAAACTTCTCCCACTTTTGCGGCGAAAGCGTTTTCCTGAGGTATGCTTCAACCGGAAAGAAGGGTTGCCAGCAAAAAATAATCCGATGACATGGAAGGTCCCCGGCTTCCTGCATGCAATATGTTAGAGGCGCCTCCCCGCCCAGCCTGGGACACCTCATCCAAATCCCTTCGCCCGTTTTCGAAAGCTCGCTGCTCATCATGGTTTTGGAAAGCCTTCGATTGATTTAAGCGCGCGCGCGATTTCCTCGTCGGTCAGCTTGTGCTGGACGAGCTTTCCCGAAAGGAAGGCATCATAGGCGGACAAATCTATTATTCCGTGACCGCTGAAGTTGAACAGGATTGTCTTTTCTTTTCCTTCCTGCTTCGCGCGCTCTGCTTCCTGAACCACGGCGGCAATAACGTGATTGGTCTCCGGCGCAGGGATTACCCCTTCGGACCTCGCCCATTTTACTCCTGCCGTGAAAGTCTCGATCTGGTCATAGGCCCTTGGCTCGACGATGCCCTCTTTTACAAGATGTGAAACTATGGGGGCCATCCCGTGGTACCTCAGTCCTCCGGCGTGGATCGGCTCGGGCAAAAAGTCGTGACCAAGCGTGTGCATGGCCAGAAGAGGCGTGGTCATGGCCGTATCCCCGAAGTCGTATGCGAACGGACCACGGGTCAGAGTCGGGCAGGACGCGGGCTCGGCAGCAACAATGGATGTCTTTTTGCCGTGGATTTTGTCGCGTACGAACGGAAGGGAAATTCCGGCAAAATTGCTGCCCCCGCCTGCGCATCCCATTACCACGTCGGGGTATACGCCTATTTGAGCAAGCTGCTTCTGGGCCTCGAGGCCGATAACTGTCTGATGGAGCAGCACGTGATTGAGAACACTGCCAAGAGAGTAACGGGAATCCTTGTTGCCAACCGCGTCCTCGATGGCTTCGCTTATGGCGATTCCCAGGCTCCCGGGAGAGTCGGGATTTTCGGACAGGATTTTTCGTCCCGCCTGTGTTCTGTCGCTGGGACTCGGGATGCACTCGGTCCCCCAGGTGGCCATCATAAGGCGCCGGTAAGGTTTTTGCTCGTAGCTGATCCTCACCATGAAAACCCTGCACTCCAGGCCGAACATCGCACAGGCCATGCTCAGAGCGCTGCCCCATTGGCCTGCTCCCGTTTCCGTCGACAGCCGCTTTATGCCGAAAGCCTTGTTGTAGTAGGCCTGGGCGATCGCCGTATTTGGCTTGTGAGAGCCTGGCGGACTTGCCCCTTCGTACTTGTAGTAAATCTTTACGGGAGCCCCGAGGAGCTTTTCGAAGTTGCGAGCGCGGCAAAGCGGCGTTGGACGCCATAGAAGGTATTTCTCCAGCACCGGTTCGGGGATGTCTATCCAGCGATCGGTTGCGACTTCCTGCTCGATCAGATTCATGGGAAAAACAGGGGCCAGGTCCTCGGGACCTACCGGTTTGCCCGTACCGGGATGCAGGGGGGGACACATAGGCGTGGGCATGTCGGACAGGATATTGTACCATTGCCTCGGAATTTCATTGTCTGCAAGAATGACCTTTGTCTGTTCCATTTCTCGTTTTCCTCCTTGCCTGTTGATGGTTGGAAACCAAGCGGCCAAAGACAAAAAGGGCCGTGGGGCCAAGTATACAAATCGAACCTGGCGCCACGGCCCTTAATTTATGTAAAACGGGGCTTATGTGGACAGGCTCACTTCAAAGCCTGCCACAACCACACCATGGATGAATTCTTGAAGAGGGCCGCCAACATACACTCCTGTCAATGTAGGTTTTGTACTTAATACAGCAAAAAGCTCAATGTCAAGGAAAGTTTTGATCAATCAAAGATTTTGCGGAACTCGGACGGAGGGACAAAAAATCCACCGCAGAGACGCAGAGAGCGCAAGAAGAAATATAAAATTACCGATTCGGCAGAATTTTCGGGCTGCAGTCTGTTTCCCATTTTTACCTCTGCGTCTCTGCTTCGAAAAGGTTATGGTGGGCTGCGCGCCATCTCGCGAAGCGTAGAGATTGAGTTTGATTAGGCCTTTTGCCCACCAAACGGGTCTTTTCATGGTTCAGGGTGTCCCAGAGGGACATGAGTTGCTGCGGTCAATCGCCTTTAACTCTTCCGCCACCTTGCCGAAAAGAAACCGTCCACGTCATGTTTATGAGGCCACGAACGATAGTAAGGCCCCGACACCATTTCCCGGCAGGTGCAAGGCAGGTTTTCGGGTGCCGATTCTATTTCAAGTTCCGGGTGTGATTCGCTAAGGTGTAGGGCCACTGATTCGTTTTCTTCCCCGAAAACCGTGCAGGTTGCATAGACCAGCACTCCGCCGGCTTTTACAAACTGTGCGGCATGAGAGATCAGCTCTTTTTGGAGCCGAGACAGCCGGTAGGGATCTTTTATGTGCCTGCGCCACTTTATGTCCGGCTTTCTCCGCATCGTTCCAAGGCCGGTGCATGGGGCGTCAAGCAAAACCCGGTCAAAAAGACCGATCGATTGCGGCCGAAGCATCAGGACATCTTCGGCAAGATTGCGGATTATCGTTATTCCCTGCCTGCGGGCGTTTTTGCGCGCCTCTTCGAGTTTCCATGCCGATTGGTCAACACAGAGCACTTCACCTTCATTTTTCATGATGAGGGCGATGTGGGCCGACTTTACGCCCAAACCGGAGCAAAGATCGAGTACGCGCTCTCCCGGCATAGGAGCGAGCAGAAAGGAAACCATTTGCGAGGCCTCATCCTGCGCCTGAAGCCAGCCTTCCCGGAACGCGGCTGTCCCCGTCATGTCCCGCCTCGGGGCTTTCGCCCTCAGGGCATGTTCAAGCAAGGGTGAAGGCGCCGCCTCGATTCCTTCAGCCTTAAGGGATTCTATTGCCTCTTCGCGCGTGGCTTTTAGCGTATTGACCCGGAAAGCCGCCGAGGCGATCCGGTTGTTCGACTCGCAAAAAAGCCGGGCTTCTTCGAGGCCGAGGTCACCTATCAGCTTGCGTACCAGCCAAACCGGGTGTGACGTCATGACCGCCATATGCGCAGCCGGGTCTTTTTCCGGGTCGGGCCAGTTCCACCCGCCGTCTCCGGTGCAAGACTCCCTGGTAAGTCCGCCCGAAGCCGAAGGCCTCGGGCAAGTCGCCTGCGGCGGTTCGCCGCCGCTTCTTCTGGCCGCTTCGCGCAACGGCGAGCCGCCGGGGCCGATTTGCCCGAGGCCTTCGGCTACGGGCGGAGTTTCTCTTCTTCTGGCCGCTTCGCGCAAGACAGCGTTTATGAACTTGATGACATAAGGGGGCTGGCTGCTTTTGGCGATGTCAACCGTATCGTTAACTGCTGCGTGGTCCGGTATGCGGTCTAGAAAAAGGATCTGATAGAGGGCGAGCCGGAGGAGGACCCGTACAGCCGATGCGATCTTGTCGGGCCTCGTTTTGCTAAGCTCATCGATGTGCCAGTCGAGCCG
>Ga0187862_10006400_pt1 | contig 10701 bp, 8 predicted proteins | sample June2016WEW_10_1_FD_133003 | JGI IMG/M metagenome (GOLD analysis project Ga0187862, IMG submission 133003) | Peatland microbial communities from SPRUCE experiment site at the Marcell Experimental Forest, Minnesota, USA - June2016WEW_10_150 | ecosystem: Environmental > Terrestrial > Soil >...
ACTCCAACGGGAACGATCAGCCGCGCCAATTCGCCGGACATCAACCCGACTCTGGTGTATGACACCGGCGTGGAGCGTCTTCCGGACATTGATTTCTGCACATTCACCTCCGTGGTCTGCTCCCAGGGTTTGACTGGATTCGGCCCCTATCGCGACTACAACAAGAATCACAACTTCTTCGACAACTTGACTTGGGTGCATGGCCGTCACGCCTACAAGTTTGGTGTCAGCTACAACTACTACACCAAGGATGAGAATGTGAACGGCGGCGGCGGAGCCAACGGCGACTACTACTTTGGCGATACCGCCCCTACTACCAACGTGACCGACCCTGCGGATGGCTCATACGAACAGCTCTGGGCGAATTTCCTAATGGGCTCCGTATTTCAGTTCAGCCAAACCAACCGAGACTTTCGGGCATTGGTTCATCAGCAGGAGATCGAGGTTTATGGACAGGACGAATACCGCATCCGTCCCAACCTGACACTGAACTACGGATTGCGGTACTCACTATTCTTCGCGCCAACTTATGGCAACGGATTGCTCTCCACCTTCGACCCGCAACAGTTTAATCCAGCCCTCGCGCCTGTCCTGAATCCCGACGGCACGTTCCCCGGCGGAGTCGCTTCCCAGACCTATACGAACGGCATTATCATCGGCGGAAACAATTCCCCCTACGGGCAAGCGGTAGCGAGAACTCCGCACGGTGGTTTTGGTCCGCGTTTCGGTTTTGCCTGGGACCCCTTAAGCGACGGCAAGACCAGCATCCGGGGCGGTTACGGCATCTTCTTTGACTCGCCTGCCGTCAATTCCGTCGAGCAGTTTGCCGGGGAGAATCCACCTATCACGCAGACCAGAAACATTCCCAACGCGAACTTCTCGAATCCCATCCTTGGCCAACCTCTGGTCAATCCGTATCCGGTGTCCATCGGCGGACCTTCACCTAATAACTGGAATCTGCCCTATTCGCAGATGTACAACCTGGATTTCCAGCGTCAGATAAACACCACCACGATGTTGGATATCGGATATTACGGCTCGCAGGGCCGACACCTTATCGGCGTGGTCGACGTAAACATGCCTCACGTTGGGGATTTTCTTAAAGCTGGCATCTCGGCACCCTTTGTCGGGACCTTCACCAATCTTGAAATGCTGAATACGGTGCGGCCGTACGAAGGATTCGATGCGATCAATACCTTCATGCCGGTGTTTACGTCGAACTACAACTCGTTGCAGGCCCAATTCCAGAAGCACTTCACCGGCAACTCACTGATCGTGGCGAACTACACCTGGGCGAAAAACATGACTACCTCGTCGGGTGATTACCAGGCGGCGCAGAATACATATGACCTCAAAGCGGACTACGGTCCGGCCAACATCGACCGGCAGCACGTGTTCACGGGGAGCTACGTGTACTACCTGCCGTTCTTCAAGGCCCAGCAAGGCGCAATAGGCCATCTGCTGGGAGGATGGGAATTGTCGGGTATCGGTTACGTATACAGTGGGTTGCACTACACCGCAACCGCCTCCAGTTTCTCGCAGGATCTCGGCGGCCTCGGACTCAACAGCGCTACGTTCTCCGGGGCCCGGCCCGATCAGATCGGAGATCCGCAGCAGGGCGCGCCTCACAACATCAATCAATGGTTCAATACCAGTGCCTTCGCTTTTGTTCCCAGCACCGAGATTCGGCCCGGCAACGAAAAGCGAGGCACGATCGTCGGACCGGGAATGGCGCGGTGGGACGCTAATTTGTACAAGAACACAAATCTCACGGAGCGACTCGCCCTGCAATTCCGCGCCGAGGCATTCAATGTCCTGAACCATACGAACTTCGATGGCTTCCAGAGTTTGCGATATACGCCAACAAGCACGACGTTCGGGGCGATCGCCGGCGCGCGTGATGCACGAGTGATGCAACTCGCGCTCAAGCTGGTCTTCTAAGCAAACAAGTCTCCTCCGGACTGGGCGCACCGGCCCGGAGGAGACTTACTACTCTCCCCACGTGGTCGAGTACGGGTCCAGCCCCAAGCGCCTCGGTGCTCCCTTGCCTTCTTACCAGTTTGGTCCAAACCTCCGTTTCCGCTATTGACAGTTGTTCGGTGGCGCATAAGCTTGAGGACAGATTAGAGGAATCTCCGAGGTCGTCTCTCATGTGGAAATCGTCGTACGGAAGGGTGTTCTGCGCCGGGTGGTTGGGTTTGTGTTTCTGCACCGTGGCGCTCGCGCAAGATCCCACCAAGGTCGAGCCCACGCATTACAGTCTGGCTTTTGAAAATGAGTATGTGCAGGTGGTGAACGTCCACTATGGACCGCATGAGAAGTCGGGCCTGCACGCGCATATTGGAGGCGTGGTCGTCGTTCTTACTGCCGGGCATCTCCGCTTCACCGACGAAAATGGCAAGACAAAAGAGGTATTTGCCAAGCCGGGCGAATCCCGCTGGTACCCGCCTTTCAAACACAAAGTGGAAAACCTTGGGGATACGACATACAACGCCGTCTATATCGGAATCAAGTCCAAGCATTTAGCCAATGAGATCAGCCAGAAAGCCGGATCATCGGAGATGGGAATGAACGAGCAGACGAAGAAGCTCGTGGCCGACGCCCTGCTGGCCGCGATGAAGTGAGGTTATGGCTAACGCGGCGCCGACAGCAGCAGGTTTTGACTTTGACTTTCCTTCTTGTGCTTCATGGAAAACAGGAACTGCATTCCCAGGTAGCCGAAGAATTGCGGCTGGCTGCTCGAAGGTGTGGCGAAGCTGCGGCCGGCCAGGAACAGCAGGATGAAGTGCTCTCCCAGCGTGTAGCGACCTCCGCCATCATAGGTGTTCCAGTGGTTGGTACCATTGGTGTTGGCGCTGTTGTATAGTTCGCCATCCAGTTCCAGTCTTTTACTGATGTCCCGACCCACCACTAATCCCGTAAACCAGCCCGCGCCGCTGCCGCTGGCGAATATATAGCCCGCTTCGGGATTGACCTCGACCGGCCCAACGTTCTTGTGGACCTCGATAGGAAGATAGAGTCTGGTGTTGTAGGCAACGAGTCCACGTTGCAACGAAGATGTGGGATTGTTGAACTCGAGCTGAGGAAAGATCGAAATCGAGAGTTTTTTCTCATCGCTGTCATAGAAGCGCCACTTCACGCCCGCCACCGACTTGCCCAGACCAGTGCGAGTTGGACCGCCGTCGGTACCTTCCACGAGGTACGGCACTTCGTAGGTGAGCTGGATGCGAGGGCCGACGCCATAATTCAGGTCCAGAATGGGAGCATTGAAGATGCGCGCGGCGGGATGGCGCTCCGAGTAAGTCATGATGTTGATCTCCCAGTTGTCGTCGCCGGGGGTGCCAGGGTCGTTGGTGATGAAAGGCGGACCTCCCTGCGCCGCGGCTGGCAGCGAGAACGCGAGCAGCGCCAGGAGCAACAGCAGGGCGCCGAATATGCGGGAGGCCTTTATGGGCAGCCGGGCGGCGAGAATGGCTGGAATCGGAATTTCCTTTTAGACTTCGGACGATCTTAAATCGGATCAAGCGCTGTTATCACTTTAACCATTGCTGGGGGTTGCCGATGGCCTCCACCAGATCGCGCAGAAACTCCGCCGCCCGCGCGCCATCCACTACACGATGATCGCACGAAAGCGTCAAGGTCATCATGGGACGAACTCCAGGACGAGCCTCCGGACCGACACCGACCGGCACGACGCGGTCGGCGATTGCTCCAACGGCGAGGATCGCGGCCTGAGGCGGAATAATGATGGCAGTGAATGCATCCACTCCGAACATGCCCAGATTGCTGATCGTGAACGTTCCACCCGCGAGGTCGGCCGGACGCAGCTTTCCGCTACGCGCTCGTTCCGCCAGGTCGCGTCTTTGCACCGCGATCTCGCTTAGCGTGGCTTTGTCGGCATTCGGAATCACCGGCGCGACGACTCCATCGTCGACTGCCATCGCTAGTCCAACATTGATCGCGGCATTGGAGCGCACGCCTGCACCGGTCCAGCTTGCGTTCATGCGAGAGTGCTTCTGGAGAACGCGGGCAACCAGCGCGACCAGCAGATCGCTGTGCGTGAGTTTCACTTCGCGCAATCTTTCAACTTCTTCTCCAAGCTTCTGCCGAGCCTCGTTCATCGCGCCTGCGTCTACCTCGCGGACGACGAAGAAATGGGGGACCGTCGTCCAGCTTTGCGTGGTCCGTTCCGCCATCAGACGGGAGATCGGGCTGCCGCTGTCTACCGTGGCGGGCGGAGCGACGGCTCTGGATTCCGCGGCGGCGAGAATGTCGGAGGCGAGGATTTCTCCGCCAGCGCCCGAGCCGCGGACATGAGCGAGATTGACGCCGCGCTCGCTAGCCAGACGCCGCGCTTTGGGGGAAATCTTGACGGTCGGGGCCGCCGCTGTCGCCGCAGAGGACGTTGCCGTCGCTGGTTGGATTGCCGCTGCCGCGGTTGAAGTCGAGGCGGCAGTTATTTTTCTTCCCGATTCGATGGCCACTTCCTCCGCCGGAGGAACTTCTCCGGGACCGACGATCCAAGCGATGGTTCGGCCTACTGGCACTTCGGTCCCGGCCTGAATCTTGATGCCAGAAAGCACGCCATCGCCGGGGGATTCGATCTCCATCACCGCTTTGTCGGTTTCGACCTCCAGCAGCGGTTCGCCTTTGGCGACCGACTCGCCTTCTTTTTTCAGCCACGAAATGAGCTTGCCAGTTTCCTGGGCCATTTCGAGCGCGGGCATAACCACACTGATTGCCATAATTAAGTAACCGTATGAAACGGTAGAGACGAGGCTTGCCTCCCACTGCTGACACACCCGTGTGCAGTAATAGGCCTTCTGAGTTGTGCCTGCCCTTAGACGCGGCGAGCCGCGTCTCTACGGGAATGCCGTTTTAGTCGCCTACGCCAACTCGCTCCTGCCGCGAGCTTGCTTCGATCATCTCGCGCACGCGCTTGCTCGGTTTGGATTCGGTTTCTCGAATCGCGGGGAGCGGACCGTCCACGGTGAAATAATGTCTGCCCGCAACCAGAAGCTCCTCGGCCGGAAAGCGCGTGATGACCTCGTGGCCGGTTTCGGTGACCACGATTTCTTCTTCGATGCGCGCGGCGCTCCAGCCATCGGTCGAGGGCCAGAAAGTTTCGAGCGCGAACACCATGCCCGGCTTGATTTCGCAAGGGTGATCGAGCGAGACGAGACGGCTGATCACCGGCTTTTCCCAGATGGCGAGGCCAATGCCGTGACCGTATTGCAGCGCAAAGCAGGCTTCCTCGTTCGGGAAACCGAATTCCTGCGCTTTCGGCCACACGGCAGCAATCTCGGCCGTGGTGCGTCCCGGACGCACTAGCTCAATCGCAGCATCGAGATATTCCCTGCACCGCTTGTATGCGTCGTTCATGGCGTGCGAGGCGTATCCGACGGTGAAACAGCGGTAATAGCACGTGCGGTATCCCATGTAGGAATGGAGAATGTCGTAATACGCTGGGTCTCCCGGACGCAGCACGCGATCGGAGAAAACGTGCGGATGCGGATTACAACGCTCGCCTGAGATCGCGTTCACGGCTTCCACATATTCGGAGCCGAGATCGTAGAGCACCTTGCTCACCAGTCCCACCGCCTGGTTTTCGCTCATGCCCGGCTTCATGGCGCGATAGAGTTCGTCATACGCGGCGTCGACCATCATGGCGGACGTGTTCAGCAACGTGATCTCATCACGCGTCTTGATGAGGCGCGCTTCCGACATGAGCGCCTGCCCATCGACGACTTTGATTCCTTCTTTCTGCAACGCGAACAGGACGGGCAATTCGATGATGTCGATGCCCAGCGGTTCTTTATGCAGGCCACGCATTTCGAGTTCGATGCGAATTTTCTTGGCCACATCTTCCGCGCGCCCCATCTCCGGCGTCATGGCGCCGCGCAGCACCGAGATTCCGGCACGCGAGCGCTCTCCGAGCCACGGACAATGCAGTTGATGGTGCTTCGCGGCCGATCCGAAATCCCACAAGATCGGTTCGTCGTTTTGCGGAAGCAGCGTAAAGCGATTTGCCTTGTCCTGCGCCCAGGTGCCGATATGGGTCGCGGTCAGGTAGCGGACATTGTTCATGTCGAAGCACAACAGCGCGCCCAGCTCGGATTTCTTTAGAAGATCCTTGGCCTTCGCCAAGCGCTCGCGGCGCAGGCGATCGAAGTCGACCCGGTTTTCCCAATCCACCGCCATCGTTCCATAAGTTGGAAGAGCCATCACAATCTCCTTTGTTGCAACGTGCTGCAGAGAACAGGTCAGAGGTGAGAGGTCAGATTGCAGAGGTAAGAACCTAAGTTGGGAGCTTCGAAGCTTTTCACCTCTTCAATCTGACCTCTAACCTCTGACCTCACTATCGCCCGCAGAGTGCGCGGGCGGCCTCAAACACGGTCTGTTCGGTCGGCACGGTTGCATCTTCCAATGGCGGCGAGAACGGAATTGGAACATGCATCGCGCCCATGCGTTTGACCGGAGCGTCCAGATCGTAGAATGCGCCTGTGGCGATCACCGACGCAAGTTCGGCAGTGACGCCATAGCGTTCGTACCCTTCGTCGAGCACGATTGCCCGCGATGTTTTTTTCGCCGATTCGACCAGAGTTTTTTCGTCGAGCGGCCACATGGTGCGGGGATCGACCACTTCGGCGCTGATTCCGATCTCCTCGAGCATCGTCGCCGCGCCGAGCGCCACCTGCACCATGCTGCTAGTGGCGACCAGAGTGATGTCCTCGCCTACCCGTTTTACATCCGCTACACCCAGCGGGACGGTGTAATCGTCCGCGGGCACCGCGCCTTTGAGTTTGTACATCATCTTGTCTTCGAAAAAAACAACCGGATTCTCATCGCGAATCGCCGCCTTCAGCAGTCCCTTGGCATCGTAGGGCGTCGAAGGCAGAACCACCTTCAAACCGGGAACGTGGCAGAACCACGCGTGCAGCGATTGCGAATGTTGCGCAGCGGAGCGGCGCGTCGCTCCCATGGTGGTGCGCATCACCATCGGCACTCGCCACTTTCCGCCCGACATGTAATGGACCTTCGCGGCCTGGTTGACCATCTGATCCATGGTCAAGGTGATGAAGTCGCCGAACATGATGTCGACCACCGGACGCATTCCGGTCATGGCCGCGCCCACGGCAAGCCCAGTGAAACCCGCCTCGGAAATCGGCGTATCGAGCACGCGGTCTTTGCCGAATTCCTCGAGCAGCCCGGAGAGAACTTTGAAGGGCGTGCCCGCCTCGGCCACGTCCTCGCCCATGATGCAGACGGTCTTATCGCGGCGCATCTCTTCCGCCAGCGCCTCGCGAATGGCCTGCGCGAAGGTCAGTTCACGATCGTTTTGCGCGGTTTGCGCATGAAGATGGGTTTCAGGCATACACGTCCTCGCCCGCTTCGTCGACGGTCGGATACGGCGCCGCCACCGCAAAATCCACTGCCTTCTTCATCTCCGACTCAAGTTCAGCCTGTATTTGGGCGAGCGCTGCTGCGTCTGCGAGCTTTTGCTCGACTAGCCACTTCCCAAAATTCGCGATCGGATCCCGCTCCGTCTTCCATGTCTGTTCTTCCTGCTTGGAGCGGTAATATTCGCGGTTAATGTCGCCCACATGATGTCCGTGATAGCGATAGGTATTGCAGAGCAGGAAGGCGGGGCCGTCACCGTGGCGAGCGCGATCGACCAAGCGCTGTGCAATGCCATAAACCGCGCGCACGTCCTGACCATCCACGCTGGCAGCTTCCAAGCCAAAGGCAGTCGCCCGCATCAGAATGTCGCCGGCGGTGGTTTCCGTGTAATGCGTGTATTCCGTGTAAAGGTTGTTCTCGCAGACGTAAATCACTGGAAGCTTGAACAGTTGAGCGAGGTTCATCTCTTCGTACAGCACACCCTGGCCGAGCGCACCTTCTCCGATGAAACATACCGACACTTGTCTGGTGCCGAGACAGCGAGCTGAAAACGCGGCTCCGGTGGCAATGCCGGCGCTGCCGCAGACGATTGCGTTGGCTCCCAGGTTGCCGGTGGCTGGGTCCGCAATGTGCATGGAACCGCCTTTGCCCTTGCAGTACCCGGCCTTTTTCCCCAGCAGTTCGGCGAACATTCGATCGGGGGAAGCGCCTTTCGCTAAACAATGTCCGTGACCGCGATGGGTGCTGGTGATGTAGTCGGCTGGCTCGAGCGCTTCACAAACGCCCACGGCGATCGCCTCCTCACCGATGTAAAGATGCGCCAGGCCGGGCATCAACGCCCGCGTGTAAAGCTCGTTGACCTGCGCTTCAAACTGCCGGATGGCGGCCATCTGCCGGTACATGCGGAGCCACAACTCGACTTTTTCTGAAGCTTCTCTCGGCTCGGTGGCAGTTGTCATTTTTGAACTCCTGTAGTTACTCCCGACATGCGTGCCAAAACATCGAAGATGACGGCAAAGTCCAGCTTCTCCCAGCCCATACCGCGCGCGGCAGTGAGGAATTCGTTGCTGATGGCGGTGGTGGGAACGGGAACATTCAACTTGCGGCCCAACTCCATTGCCAGGAGCATATCCTTCTGCATCATGTTGACGTCGAACCACGCTTCTTCTGGTTGCTGCAACACGAAAGGACCGCGGTACACGATCATGGGCGAAGCAATCGCGCTGTGAATCATGACGTCCACGGCAACCTCGCGGGCAATGCCGCTCCTTTCCGCCAGCAGCACGCCTTCGCAGAACGCCAGCATCTGTACCGCTAACTGCAGATTCACCGCGATCTTCATCGACAAAGCCACGCCGTTGTCGCCGACATGCGTTACTTTCGGGCCAACATCCAGCAGCAAAGGCTTCAGACGCTCGAAGGTTTCGTTGCGCCCGCCGACCATCACTGAGAGCTTGCCTTGCTGCAGCGTGATGACACTGCCCGAAACCGGCGCGTCGACCATGTCCGCGCCCTTCTCGCGAACTTTCGCGGCCAACGCGCGGCTCACGTCGGGGCTCACCGTGCTCATGTCAATGTGGAACTTGCCGGCGGTAATGCCAGCGAGCAATCCGTCCGGCCCGTCCGTCACCGCCGCGAGCGCCGTGGCGTTCGTCACCATGGTGAACGTCACGTCCGACGCAACCGCCACGGCCTTGGGCGAGTCGGCAAACTTCATGCCCTTGTCGATCAGCCACTGCGCCTTGGAGCGCGTCCGGTTGTAGCCCGTCACGGTGTGCCCTTTTTCGAGCAGCCGGGCCACCATGTTGCCGCCCATCACCCCGAGACCGATGAATCCAAGTTTCGCCATACAATTCCCTTCGCTTATGAATCCGCGTTATGAATTTAGCTTGAAGTGCGAGCTATTTCTTGAGCGACGGATCGCCTAGCGAAGACGAATCCTCAAGCACCTGCTTAAGATGAGCGCGCATCGCTTCTCGCGCCGCCTCCGAATCGCGTTGCTCGGTGGCCGCCAGGATTCGCTTGTGATGGAACTGCCCTCGCCTCGGCCCTCCTTGCACGTTGAAAATGCGGCTGCGCTGCTCGCGCAGGAGACCGACAATCGAATCCATGAGCGAGAGAATCAGCGGATTCCCGGCAGCTTCTGCCAGCGCTAAGTGAAAATCGAGATCCGCTTCCACATATGCATCGGGGTCATGCAGGTTGCGATCCATTACGACCACTGCTTCCCGCATGGTGCTCAAAAGTTGCTCCTCAATTCGGGGAGCAGCGAGGGCGGCAATCTCCGGCTCCAGCACCAGCCGCAACTCGGCCAGGTTCGCCAACCCCTCCTGCGGGTTGATGCGGATCATTAGATCCAGCGACTGCCGCATTGCCTGCGAGGTCCCATTCGTGACGAAGGTGCCGCGCCCGGAATAGGCTTCGACCAGTCCCTTTTCACGCAAGGTTTTCACCGCCTCGCGCACCGCGGTGCGGCTTACACCAAAGCGCTGGGCCAGGTCGCGCTCCGCGGGCAACTGGTCCCCGGGCTTGAGTTGGCCTTTCAGAATGGAATCTTCCACCTGCTGCACAATCTGCTCGAACAGACGAGACGTCTTTACTGCCCGGTACACCGGCTTGGCGTCCAGGGATTCTACTGAATCATTTGGCATTCGACCCTCAGTCATCTACCGGGGAAGGTACAGCGGTCCGACCAATATACTACAAAATTACGTATCTTTACTGAATCCACACCGTCTTGATGTTCATAAACTCGCGAATCCCATTCTCGGCGAGCTCGCGCCCGTGGCCAGAGTACTTCACGCCACCGAAAGGCAGGCGGGGATCAGAAGCCACCATCTTGTTCAGGAAGACCATGCCGGCCTCGAGTTCGTTAATGAACCTTTCGGTTTCCGCAGGATCGTTGGTCCAGGCGCTGGCACCCAGCCCGAAGCGGCTGTCGTTGGCGATCTCGATGGCTTGATCTAAGTCCTTCACCCGAAAAATTGACGCCACGGGACCAAAGAATTCTTCCTTATAAGCCGGCGAATCCTTCGGAATATCGGTTAGCACCGTCGGAGCGTAGAAGTTGCCGGGACGGTCCAAGGGATGTCCACCGGTCAACACCCGCGCTCCAGCAGCCACGGTTTTCTTCACATCGGCGTCAAGAGAAGTAACCGCATCCGCATTGGCCAGCGGACCGAGTTGCGTGCTCTCCTCGAACGGATCGCCCACGCACAAGTCCTGCCTGCGCTTGACGAACTTGCGCTCGAACTCGTCGGCACTTTTTTCCGACACGATAAAGCGCTTGGCCGCGCTGCA
>Ga0187862_10006402_pt1 | contig 10699 bp, 8 predicted proteins | sample June2016WEW_10_1_FD_133003 | JGI IMG/M metagenome (GOLD analysis project Ga0187862, IMG submission 133003) | Peatland microbial communities from SPRUCE experiment site at the Marcell Experimental Forest, Minnesota, USA - June2016WEW_10_150 | ecosystem: Environmental > Terrestrial > Soil >...
CGGCAGCTTGTATGCCGGGTGGCCCCAATAGCCGTTGGCGAAAATCCCGAGTTGACCGCTGTCGACAAACTTCTTGACACGGTCCTGCACGGCCTTGAAATCGTTTACCCCGCTGGCGGGGCTGGTGGGGGAGACCTTTGCCGCCAGGTCCGCCGCCTTCTTCGGGTCGGCTTTTAGCGCGCTCACAATGTCTACCCAGTCGAGCGCATGCAGGTGATAGAAATGCACCGGGTGGTCGTGCACGTATTGGGCCCCGTGGAGCAGGTTACGGATCAACCGCCCGTTATCGGCCACGTTTGCCCCAAGAGCGTTGTCCACCGAGCGGATCGAGGCCAGGCCATGAACGTAGGTGCAAACGCCGCAGGCGCGCTGCGTAAAAAGATATGCGTCCCTGGGGTCCCTGCCCTGGAGCATTATCTCGATTCCTCGGAAAAGGGTCGAACTGGTCCATGCGTTTGTCACCTTCCCATTCTGCACTTCCACTTCTATTTTGAGGTGACCCTCAATCCTGGTGATCGGGTCAATTACCACTCGTGCCATAATGGTTTCTCCTTATTTGAAAAACGAATCATTATTTTCTTGTCGCCAAAGTGTCCCGATCAATCAGGATGATTTAAAGAAGGGAGTGAATTTATCCCAGAAATTGGGCTCGCTGCACCCGATGCAGGGATGTCCGGCCTGTACGGGCCAGCTCATCCCATCGTTCCACTTGACTATGGGGCAGTTGTTATAGGTTTCGGGGCCTTTGCACCCCATCTGGTATAGGCAAAAACCTTTTCTGGCTTCCTCGGAGTTGAAATTGGTCACGAATTCGCCTGCTTCGAAATGAGACCTTCTCGGGCACTGGTCATGAATGAGCTGACCGTAAGCGAAAAGGGGCCTGCCCTTGTCGTCGAGAGTGGGCAGCTTGCCAAAAAGCAGGAAATTTACCACCGTTCCCACAAGGTTTATCGGGTTAGGAGGACAGCCCGGGATATTGACGGTCGTGAGTCCGGTAACTTCGCTCACGCTCTTGGCCTGAGTGGGGTTCGGAGCGGCTGCGGGAAGTCCGCCGTATGAGGCGCAGGTGCCTATACAGATGGTGGCCATCGCCTTGGGGCCGATCTCCTTTATTGTATCCAGCATGGTTTTGCCGGCTGTTGTTCCGAAATTGCCGTTATCGCCGGTCGGAACCGCACCGTCGACGATCAGGATGAACTTCCCGGCATTCTTGGTAACCGAGTCATGCAGCGATTTTTCAGCAGCTTCCCCGGAGGGAGCCATAATCGTTTCATGATAGTCGAGCGAGATAATGTCCAGCACTAACTCATCGATCCATGGATACATCGTTCGCAGAGTGCTTTCAGCACAACCCGTGCATTCGGCCAGTGCTAACCAGATAACGGGCGGGCGGGGAGCGCTCGCCAATGCAGCGGCCACTTTCGATACGTATGCTGAGGACAGTCCCATTGTTGCGGTAAGCGCGGTGCAGTACTTCATGAAATCTCTTCGCGAGATTCCCTTCCGCGTTAATCTTTCCAACACACCTTTTCCTTGACTCATGAGCTCCTCCTGAGGCCAGCAACAAAATGAAGTTATGATTCGAGCAAGACAGTGTCACGCGAATTAAAAACTTTTAGATTATGTTTGTGTGGAATGCAATAATTTTGTTATGCATTAAGACGGGCAATAGGTCTGGATTGCAAAGTTTATCACAAACGCAATAATATCAGGTTGCCTTAATAGGGTGGCTGGGGGGATTTGGTGTTTCCCCCCTTTCATAAAGGGGGGGAAGGGGGGATTTTGGTCTGAAAGCTTTTTCTGCTCACTGTTCACTGTTCACTCATTGCGGAGCGATGCGAGTTTTTGCTTTCCCTTTTATAAAAGCCGGATTAAATACCCGTTTAAATTCGCAGGCCGGCCCCGACGGAAAATGCCGGATGTCGCGGGTCGGGATGTTTCGCTTGCGGGTTCAATCACTCCGTTGACGCGCGAAGTTTTGCAAGGGGAAGTTTTTCCCATGTTCAAAAAAACTCTCAAATATTTATGGCCTTACAGGTTTCCGTTTCTGATCGCGCTTGCTCAGGTCTTTATTATGAGCGGCTGCGAGCTGCTCAAGCCCTGGCCGCTAAAGATTGTAATCGACAACGTCATCAGCGGCAAACCAGCTCCGTGGGGATTGGAAAACGTCTATACGCCCGCAACACTTCTGATTTTGGCGGTGATAGGCCTGGTTGTCATCTATATAGTTCTGGGGGGCATCACGCTCCTGAACAACTACACAACCATCAACATAGGCCAGAAGATGGTAAATGACATGCGCGGGGACCTCTATGCCCACCTTCAGCGGCTTTCTCTCGCCTTCCACTACCGCCGCCAGGTGGGAGACCTCCTGTACCGGGTTACCGCCGACACATATGCCATCCAGAGCCTCACAATGAACGGGATCTTCCCGATCCTCACCTCCTGGATTCTATTGGCCGGCATGTTCTCCGTGATGATAAAGATCGACTGGAAGCTTACTCTTCTTTCTCTTACGGTCTGCCCCGTCCTGTTGGTATCCATACTCGTGATGAGCCGCCGGATTACAACGGCCGCCATGTTTGCGCGACAGCAGGAGAGCGAGGTCTATTCCGTCGTGCAGCGGGCGATGTCGGCCATACGCATCATACAGGCCTTTACCAAGGAAGAGGAAGAGCACCGCAAGTTCATGAGCGCAAGCAACCTGAGCCTGGGAGCAAGCCTCAGGTTATACACCCTCCAGACATTTTATTCGGGCATTGTCAATGTCGTGATGGCCGTAGGGACCGCGCTGGTCGTGTGGGTGGGCGCCAGGCATGTTATGTCCGGGCAGCTCACTGTGGGAGAGGTAATAATCTTCACAACCTACCTGGCATCACTATATGGCCCCTTGAACACGATCTGTCAGACCTGGGGGCTGATTCAAGGCGCCAAAGTCGGTGTTGAGCGCGTTTTCGAGATACTCGAAGTCGAAAAGGATCTCAAGGAAGGTACCAGGGCGTTTCCAAAATCGGGGACCAGGGGAGAAGTGGTCTGGGAAAACGTCTCCTTCCATTACGTGGCTGATCAGCCGGTGCTGAAGAATATCGACCTGAGCGTGAAGCCAGGTGAGAAGGTCGCCTTTGTGGGTCCGACGGGTGTCGGAAAATCGACACTGGTCAGCCTGATTCCCCGTTTCTATGACCCACCTGCAGGAAGGGTCCTGATAGACGGTGTCGACCTGCGCGACTACCAGTTGAAGTCGCTTCGGAGCCAGATTTCCATGGTGCTTCAGCCTCCCCTGGTCTTTCCGGTTTCGGTGCGGGAGAACATAGCCTACGGCAGGCCCGAAGCCAGGATTGAAGAGGTCATTTCCGCCGCGAAACTTGCCCGGATACACGAATCGATAGAGAGGCTCCCGGATAAATATGACACCATAGTGGGCGAGCAGGGAGCAACACTTTCGGAGGGTGAGCGGCAACGCGTCACGATTGCTCGCGCTATTTTGCGAAACTCGCCGATTCTGATTCTCGATGAGCCGACTTCTTCGGTTGATGCCGAAACCGAAGCGCTTATCATGGAGGGATTGGAACAGTTAACTTCCGGCCGGACTACCTTTATCATTGCCCACAGGCTTTCGACCGTGCGCAAAGCAGACAGGATCGTCGTGCTTGGCAAAGGAGAGATTATCGAACAGGGTTCTTTCAACGGGCTCATCAAGGCGCAAGGCCCATTCTCCGCGCTTTACCGATCTCAATTCGGCCTCGATGAGCCGATAAGGGCATTCGAATAGGCAAAGTTTTTGCATGGATATGTGGACTCATTCTTGTTATTAATTACTACTGCGCTGAAAAAGCAACGGAATTAAGACCGATATTGACGCCAAACCCAGCGGCCCGCACCTTCCAAAGGCGGCTTCGGCGCCCCCCGGCCCCTGTTCGCTATGGCGCATTACATCCAGAGGTGTTTTTGTGAAGCGTACGAGCGCATTATTTCTCATTTTTGCCATTATCTTCTGCGGGCCGGTCCTCTATGCATCGGAGGAAATCACCCCCGAACAGTACTTGCAGGATATGTCGGTTTTTTCTCCGGTGGCCGAAAACTCGATCAGGGACCTGATGCAACAGAAACAACATCCTGTCCCGGGCGCTGCCTCTAAATTTGATCCTTTCTCTTATATACCTCATGGCCAACTATCGGTCCCTCCCGGCACTCGTGTGATGATTTTCTCACCCCATCCCGACGATGAATCGATCTCGGCCTCGGGACTGATTCAACGAGTGCTCGAAGGGGGGGGCAAGGTCCGGGTGGTCTTTGTCACTAACGGGGACGGTTACACTTTCGCCGTTCGCCTCAGGGTGCAGAATGCTCACCTTTCCGCCAAAGATTTCATTGACTACGGAAAAAAAAGGCAGGAGGAAGCGGTCCATGCTCTATGCGAACTCGGTCTTCAGCCTGAGGACGCCACTTTCCTGGGTTTCCCCGATGACGGCATAGACAACCTGTGGGAATCCTACTGGTCTAGCCTCAAACCGTTTATATCTCCCCACACCCTGTTCGACCGGCCGCACAGAAAAGGTATGAACCGATGGGTGAAGTATGAGGGCGTGAGTCTCAGAGATGAGATCGAGCGTGTGCTGAAGGAATTTTCGCCCGACTGGGTCGTGCTTCCTGATCCGCGCGACTATCATCCGGACCATGCAGCGGCCGGGGTCTTCGTCCTGGACGCGCTCCGAACCATCTACTCCGATGAGGATACCCTTCCTGCCAGAGTGCTGACGTATCTGGTCCACTACCCTGGTTACCCACTCGCCAGTGAATGGTCCAAGGAGATTTCCAGCACTGGGGTTGGCGGATTCAGCAAAGTTTCGGGGGAAACCCTTGCCTCTGCGAAGTGGATGACATTGCCTTTGAGTCCGGAGGAGGTTGAAGGCAAGCGGCGAGCTCTAATTTCCCATGCCTGTCAACTCCAGATGCTGCAATGGTTTTTTCGGAACTTTTTGCTGCCTTCCGAGCTCTACGGAAGCCTTGATTTGACGCAGGTGATTACCGTCCCCCTGGAATACGCCGCCTATTGCAGGCACCTCGCCAAGGCCGATGAACCTGCCGTTAAGGTCGAGTCCGGTCAGTAAACTCATCGAATACCGGTCACCGTTCATGCATCGGCCGAGGCAGCCGGATTGGGGATATGCTGTGTCCCATCGGAAGACAGATCATTACAGATTATTCTCTAAAAGGGACATTTCGCGTCCATGATTCGACATATGATCGCGCTGCTGGTTGTGATTTCGCTCTGCCAGTTGGTTTTCGCCCAGAACTCCGAAACTGAGACCCTCCTCCCCTCCCCTTCAACAAAGGGGGACTTCAAAGACAAAAAATGGAGCACGGCTGAAATAGACGGCGTCCAGTGGCTGATTGATCCGGAGGGGAAACCTTTCTATTCAAAAGGTGTCAATATAGTTACCCCCGGCAAGGAGAGCGAAAAGAGCAGGGCTGGACAGGCTTACTGCTGGTCGAATTTCTACACTTCCATGGGGCAATGGCGCAAACAAATCGAGAGCCGGCTCAGAGATTGGGGATTCAATACTCTAGGTGGATGGTCCGACGGCTCGCTCGATCTCGGATTCCCGCTCACGGTGGATTTGGAACTCGGCCGGCATTCACGCTACCACTGGTTCGATCCCTTCGATCCGCAAATGGAACAAAAGACCCTGGAAAAGGCCAGAGAGCTTACTGCCCCTTACAGGAACCTGCCTCAACTAATCGGATATTTCAGCGATAATGAGGTCGGCTGGTGGAATTCCTCTCTTTTCATCTGGTTTCTGAAGGCGCCATGGGAAAACCACACCAAACGTTTCCTGTGGGAAATGATCTACGATAACTATAAGGGGAACTGGGAGGCTTTTCTCGCCGATTGGTCGCCTCAGGGAGGCGCCGGTGATTTTGAGGATTTGAAGAAGGCGGGAGCAAGTCTAAAGCTGAGGCCGGGCGGAAACGGAATCCGGCTTGTGGACCGATTCATGAGCGCCTGCGCAAAGCGCTATTACGAACTGATGTACAGGGCAATACACGCGGCACACCCGGGTGCGCTGGTGCTTGGCGACAGGCTTCCGCTCTACTATCACCAGGACACGATTCTTGCGATGGGCGACAACGTGGATGTGATTTCCACCAACTACAACGTTGATGTCGCCGACGGCTGGGTTGCTCCATACTTCTTCGAGGGATTACGCAAACTCAGCCACAAGCCTGTTCTGGTGAGTGAGTTCTTTTTCGCAGCGGCCGAAAACGGAAGCGGCAACCGCAACGAAACCGCCAAAAATGTCCATGCAAAACCAGGCCATCTCATGACGGTCCCTACTCAAGCAGAGAGAACATGGGGAGCAGGCAACGCCCTGCTCAGCTTCGCCCGGTTTCCGAACGTGGTCGGCACGCACTGGTTTCAGTACTGCGATGAGCCGCTCGGAGGCCGCGAAGACGGTGAAGACTACAATATGGGCCTTATCGATACATCAAACAGGCCATACCAGGCGTTGACGCTGAACTTCAAGGATCTCAATCCCTTACTTGAGTCAGTGCACGCAAAGAGCCGCCTCGCGGAGCGTGGAGATCGTGGCGTGGCGCCCGGCGTGGAGACCCGCCAGCGTACGGCGGGAGCCGCAGAGGAGGGGCAGGGTCGGCAAAAGAGCGCTGGAGTTCAGCCGGTCATGATAGTTCGGGCCGATTACCGAATTGACGTTTCCGACCAGTCACTCATTGAGTGGGAAAAAGGAAAAACGCTGCTTTCCGGCTTTATTGCGCCGGCCCCGTATGTCCCCTTTGGAGACGTGCACCTTACATGGAGACCGGAGGGTTTTTACCTTTTCAGCCTTTCGCACACCTACGTTGACCCGAATTTCCTGGATTACAAGGATAGCTTTCCCCAGTCCGAGGCATTCCAGCTTCATTTTACAGTCGAGGCGGATGGCAAACGGAACCATCTGGCCGTCTATCTCATTCCTGAAAACAATTCTTCCTGTCCTGACGGGTTTGAGATAAAGCCTGAGCTTTTTCGAATGGAAAAGGGCGTCCCAGATCAAAAACTACCCTCTGAGGGGCATGTGCAGAGAATAGAGAAATCTTTGCCTCACATGGATGTCGAGGCGTTCTTCCCCGCAAAATGGTTCGGACTCGATGAGCTGAAGCCGGGAATGCGACTCAGGGCGAACATCGCCCTTGTGAGCTATTTTCGTGAGTTCACGATGGTCTGGGCGGGAAACCCCGAAATAAAGCAGATACAGGACCCGCAGGTTTCCACGGAAATCGTGCTGGAGTAATCCTCCCAAGATGGAGCAAATGCACAATCTGAACATCTCTTGAAGATTGTGCCCACATGCGTTAGAAGGAGACTTGGTCTTCAACATCCAATAGGTTTCCATTCGGATACACCGGACGAAACGGGCGGGAAAAATGTTCGATAATCTTTCCGATAAATTGCAAAAGATATTCAAAAATCTGCGGGGCCAGGGAAAACTGACCGAGGCCAATATAAGGGAGGCGCTTCGGGAGGTCAGGATGGCGCTGCTCGAGGCGGACGTCCATTATAAGGTGGCCAAGGATTTCGTCGCCGGGATTGCTCAAAGGGCTGTCGGGCAGGAGGTGATGCAGAGCTTAACGCCCGGCCAGCAGGTAATAAAGATAGTCCATGAAGAGCTTGCCGCGCTAATGGGCGGCAGCGCCGAACCCCTCAAGCTCTCTGGACGGACGCCGGTTCCGGTGATGCTCGTAGGGCTGCAGGGTTCGGGCAAGACTACAACGGCGGGAAAGCTCGCCAGGAAGCTCTCCAATGAAGGCAGAAGGCCGTGCCTCGTTCCGGCGGATGTGTACAGGCCCGCTGCAATAGACCAGTTGATTACGCTTGCCGGCCAGTTGAAGCTTCCGGTCTACTCTTCGACGTCCCGGCAGACCCCGGAGCAAATTGCAAAAGAAGCTTTAAACTACGCCCGCCAGGAGAACTGTGACACTCTTCTGGTGGATACGGCGGGGCGGCTGCATATAGACGCCGAACTGATGGAGGAACTTTCGCGGCTCAAAGGCATCCTCGAGCCATCGGAGATTCTGTTGGTTGCCGACGCAATGACGGGCCAGGACGCAGTACAGATTGCCGGCTCGTTTAACGAAAAACTCGGCCTCACCGGAGTCATTCTTACAAAGCTGGACGGCGACGCGCGTGGTGGGGCCGCACTTTCTATTCGAGCTGTTACCCAGTGTCCGATAAAGTTGATCGGTGTTGGCGAAAAGCTCGATGCTCTGGAGGTTTTCCACCCTGACAGGATGAGCTCAAGAATCCTCGGGATGGGCGATGTTCTGTCGATGATCGAAAAGGCTCAGGAAGTTTTTGACGCTGAACAGGCCCAGGAGATCGCACGCAAATTCAGGCAGGACACATTTACTCTCGAGGATTTCCTCGCCCAACTCCAGCAGGTAAAGAAACTGGGGTCCTTCGAACAGATACTCGGCATGCTTCCGGGCATGGGGATGCTTAAGGAACTGAAGAAGGTCCAGGTTGATGAGAAAGAATTTGTGCGCATGGAGGCCATCATCAAGTCAATGACCAGGGAGGAGCGCAGGAACGCAGATATACTGAATGCGAGCCGCAGGCTAAGGATTGCGGGCGGCAGTGGGACTAGCGTTCAAGAGGTAAACCGGCTTCTCAAAAGCTATGAGGATTCGCGCCGGATGATGCGCCAAATGATGGGAGCCGTTGGCGGGAGCAAGAAAAAGAAGGGAAAATTGAGGCGAAAAGGCTCATTTTTCCCTTTCTAATCTAGGTGTCATGCTTTATATATAAAATTTTACTATGCAAAATCAGAAGGAGATTTGCGCCTTCGGGTAAGGAGAATAATTACACTGGGCAAAAGCGCCCTGGAAGGCACTGGTAGCCCCCCGCCGGGGGGCGTTTGATGAAACAGGAGGTCTAGAGTTAATGCCGGTTAAAATTCGTTTGGCACGTGGAGGAAGAAAGAAAAGACCGTTTTATAAGATCGTTGTCGCCTCTTCAGAGGCGCCACGCGACGGCAGGTTCATAGAGAGAATCGGAAGCTATGATCCGCTTCCCGTGGAAACACTGGTCCAGATCGACAGTGAGAGACTCCAGTATTGGCTGGGGCAGGGCGCAAAACCGACCGATACCGTTCGCAACCTCATTCAGAAGCATGCAAAGCTGAGCTAGATTCCCAATTATTGACGCAGCGCAGTAATCCGGAGGAAATCATGTTGAAGGAACTGATTGAGTTTATGGCGCGTGCACTGGTTGACAACCCTGAGAAGGTTAGAGTTTCTGAGATAATGGGTGAGCAGACCTCTGTTATCGAACTTCGTGTAGCAAAAGAAGACCTCGGGAAGGTAATTGGCAAGCAGGGGCGTACTGCCCGCGCCATGAGAACTATCCTGAGCGCTGCGTCGACAAAAATTCGCAAGCGGGCCGTTTTGGAGATCATCGAATAAGACCGATGGACAAATCCTCTCTGGTTGCCGTTGGGAAGGTAGTAAGAGCTCATGGGATCCGGGGGGCGCTTAAAGTCCTTGCTTATGGCGAGACTCTCGGGGAAATGGAAGCTGGAGAGAAGCTGTTTTCAATCGAAGACAGCGCGCAACGGCAACTTACCCTTGTGAGCCTTAATCTACAAAAACGGGCCTCGATCGTTGAGTTCGAAGAAATTGGCAGCATAGATCAGGCCCAGGCGTTAACGGGAAAGGATCTCTTCATTGATAAGGACCGACTGCCGAGGTTGCCTTCGGGCGAATACTATCATTTCCAACTAATTGGGCTCTCAGTGCAGACCAAAGAGGGAAAGGCGCTCGGGACCTTGAGCGCTGTTTTAGAAACTGGAGGCAATGACGTCTACGTGGTGGAAAAGGGGGGCAAGGAATTGCTCATCCCTGCAATCGAGGAGGTCATCGCAGAAGTGGACCTCCTGAATGGAAGGCTCATAGTAGATTTGCCGGAAGGCCTCCAATAAATGATCTTTGAAATCCTGACCATTTTCCCCGGCATGCTTTCTTCACCCCTGGAAGAAAGCATAGTGGGAAAGGCGCGCGACCGCGGACTGATTGAGGTCCGGGTGCATAACATACGTGATTTTGCCGCCGACAAGCATCAGATGACCGATGACCGGCCCTATGGAGGCGGAGAGGGCATGGTCATGAAACCCGAGCCGATCGTAAGCGCCCTTCGATCAATTAAGGATTGCGGGCCTTCTGCCAGGAGCGTTTTACTGACCCCCCAGGGGCGGCTCTTCGACCAGGAGATTGCTCGAGAACTGAGCCTGCTTCCTCGGCTCATTCTTATTTGCGGCAGGTACGAGGGGGTCGACGAGCGAGTGGCCGAGTATTTCACTGACGACCAGATATCCATCGGCGACTTTGTTTTGACAGGTGGGGAGCTTGCGGCCATGGTCGTGGTGGACGCCGTCGCCCGGCTGCTCCCCGGAGTGCTCGGCAATGTGGGTTCGGCTGTGGCGGATTCGTTCAGCGAACCGGTTTTGGAGCATCCCCAGTATACGCGTCCTCAGGATTTCGAGGGCATGAGCGTTCCGGCAGTCCTGCTCTGCGGTAGTCATGAAAACATCCGCCGCTGGCGGCGGGGGCAGGCCCTTTTGAGGACCAGGATGCGCCGCCCTGAGCTTTTTGCCCGCCTAAGTCTCACTGCTGAGGATATTGCCCTGCTCGAATCGGCCCG
>Ga0187862_10006417_pt1 | contig 10684 bp, 8 predicted proteins | sample June2016WEW_10_1_FD_133003 | JGI IMG/M metagenome (GOLD analysis project Ga0187862, IMG submission 133003) | Peatland microbial communities from SPRUCE experiment site at the Marcell Experimental Forest, Minnesota, USA - June2016WEW_10_150 | ecosystem: Environmental > Terrestrial > Soil >...
GATGAACACAACCAGGAAACACCCGTAGAAGACGATGCGCAACCCGCCGGCCCCTCGCAGAATCTCGGAGAGCGGCACAAGGATAGACGCGCCCAGCACGGCCCCGGCCAGGGACCCCGGGCCGCCTACCACCGCTGCGGCTATCGGAAGGATGGAATAATCCAGTGCAAACACCGGCATGCCGACGAACATATAGACGTGGGTCATGAATGCCCCGGCCAGCGCGCCGATCGAACCGGCGATAAAGAGCGCCTGGGCCTTGTACCAGAAAATGTTGATGCCGGCGTTGGTCACGGAGCGGTCATTATCCCTGATGGCCTTCAGCACGAGTCCGTAGTCCGAGTTCATCATGCGCCTGAAACCGAAAAGCGCCGCCAGGAGCACCGCCACTATAAGATAGAGCTCGTTCCATTTTGACGGCAGAGGCGCGATGCCGCTCAGCCCTTCGGTGCCGCCGAAAATTTTCGTCGCTTCGATGACGCGAACGAACATAAGGGGGATTATCAGGGTGACCATGGAAAAGTAAACGCCCCGCAGCCTGACTACGGGCAATAGGACGGCCGTCCCCATCAGCCCTCCCAGAACTGTTGCCACTGGAAGTGCGAGCAGCGGAGGACATCCGAGTGCGTGATTAAGGATTCCCGAGCAATAGGCGCCAAGGCCAAAGAAGAGCGCCTGGCCAAGCGAGATCATGCCGGTCTGGGCCAGGATATCCCAGCTCAAGGCAAGCAGGGCGAATACGGCAACCGACAGGAGCACCTTCTGCCAATAACTGCCCAGCACAAGGGGCAAAAGAATAAAACCCAGGACTGGAACCAGCCGGGGCGACAGCACATAGAGCATTTCGCGCCACGAACTCAGGGCGAAAACATCCTGCGAGCGAACCTTGATGCCACGATCTATTCGTTCCAGGCGCCGTTCCAACAATCAGATCCTTTCTTCCAGTTCCTTCTGCCGGCCGAAGAGGCCGGAAGGCTTCACCAGCAAAACGATAAGTATCGCCGCCAGGCTCACGATCATGGTCCAGCTCGAGCTGACGTAGGTATCCGTCAGGCGCTCGGCAAAGCCGATGAAAAGACTGGCCACGATTACCCCTCCGGTGCTTCCGAGCCCGCCTATGATGCAGACCGCCAGGACCTTTATCAAAACATCGTAGCCATCGCTTGGCGATATGCTGCCGAGCGGGATGATGACGGCAGCCGCGAGGGCCCCAAGCCCGCAGCCCAGGGAAACACTGACCATGCCGATCCTGTCCGAATCGATGCCGAATGTGAGCGCCGTGCGCTCGTCCTGGGCAATGCCGCGGAATGCGAGGCCGATGCGGGTATGGTGTGTGAAAGCCCATAGGCCGGCCATGAGCAAGATGGCCACGGCCGTGATCAGGATGCGCTGCATGTCGACGACGATGTTGCCGAAAACAATGCTCCTGTCGATGAGCACCGGAAGGCTGTACTCGTAGCCAACCAGGCCCAGGTATTGAAACAGCTCGAGGATCGCCAGTCCGATCCCGAAAGTGGCGATCACCTCCGAAAGGGGCTGCCCGCGAACCCGCAGCAGTACGTACCGGTACATCAGCGCCCCCAACGCCATCGTGGAAAATATGGAAACGCAAATAGACAGCCAGTAGGGAAAGTTCAGAAAATGGAGAAACATCCAGCTCAAGTAGGCCGACAGAATATACATGGCGCCGTAGGCGAAATTGGCTACCCCGCTGATTCCGAAGGTCAGGTTGAACCCGAGCGCCATCACTGCGAGGATGGCGCTGTTAAAAATGGCATAAACAACAGTTCCAACGAACATCGAGCCGATCTCCCCGGCAACCGAGGGAGTTTTAAGTTTTGAGTTTCGGGTTTTGAGTTACTAAAAACTGAAAACTACTAACTAAAAACTCACCACGCTGTTTACTTAACGGGTTTCAAACCCTTGGGAAGTTCCATTTTGCCCTCGGCCAAAGACTCGGGAAATACGATCCGCCGCTTGCCGTCCCCGGTCCATTGAAATACCGCGGCGACCGCCGTTTCCTTTGGGTCGAACCCATAGACGGCCTGGTTTCCTTCATCAAAGCGGACGCGGCCCATGGCGCCCATCCGGTCCGTTTTTTTCAGTTCGGCGGTGATGGCGTCGGGATCCAGGCTGCCGGCGCGCTCGATGGCTTCCGCCAGGATGTAGACGGCTTCATAGGAAGGGGCCGGCCCATGCCCGGCCTGGATTTCATGGCCGAAGGCCTTCTTGTATCCATTGTAAAACTCGACTGATGCGGGGATTTTATCACTTGCGAGGGCGCTGCCCAGCTCGAAGACGCAGTTCATAGCGCCGCCGATCTTTTCGTCAAAGGTTTTCCAGGCATCGCTCCCGCCCAGCGGTGATATGTAGCCCGCCATCAAGGCCGGGACATTCATGGATTTCCACTGTTTGACCAGAATCCCGCCCTGGGGCATGTCGAAGATCGGCACAATCACCTGGGCGCCCTTTGAGCTGGCCTTCATCAGACCGGAAGAAAAATCCGAAGCGCCGGTTGGATAGGCCTCCTGTTCCAGCACTTCCCAGCCTGCCTTGTCGAAATAGTTGCTTTTGAGGGCATCGGCTGTCGCTCTTGCCCAGGCCACGTCCTGGTGCATGACGTAGACCTTGGTGAAGCCGAATTCCTTATTGATGGCCCCCATCGTGCCCGCCAGGTACCTCACCAGGTAAACTGCGTTAAGGCAATCGCGGAACACGTACTTGTATTTCTCAGGCTGTTCCTTCACCATCTTTTCCGAAGCAGGAGACATGGCAATGCTCCCGATAGTGGGGACCTTGTATTTGGAGATCAAATCCATCCCCGCGGTCAATGCCTCGGAACGGAAGGGGCCGACCAGGATTGCTGCGGGTTTTTTCTCCAGTATGACTTTCTCGATGCCGAGCAGAGCTTCAGGTACGGGTACGCCGGGAGCGGCGTCGCGAATGTCGATCGAGGATACCTCGAGCAATCTTTTTTGCCCGCCCACGGTTACGCCGCCTTTTGCATTGATTTCCCCTACGGCCATCTCGACGGCCTTAACGGCTTCCTTGCCCTCCAGGAACCCAAGCGACGTAGGCACGGCAATAATTACAGGCTCTGCGGCATTCGCCAGTTGAGCACCAAACAGGCATGCCGCCAGCGCCGCCATAATCAGGCTGAAACGAAAAGATCTGGGTCTCATGGCTGGGTTCATCCTTTTCTTTGTCTGAAATGCAGAAAAACTTCCGGGCTTTACTTATTTGGAATAAAAACCACCCCCGGTCTTTTTACCCAACCTTCCGGCCCGCACCATCTGCTTAAGGATTTGGGGCGCCCCGTAATGGCCGTCGCGAAACTCGTCGGCAAAATACTCCATGACAAAGTAGGCGATATCGATCCCAGTGAAATCCATGAGTTCGAAGGGACCCATCGGGTAGTTCAATCCGAGCTTTACCGCCGTATCGATATCCTCTACCGAGGCAATTCCTTCCTGCAGCACGCGGACCGCCTCCACAAACTGGGGAATCAGGATCCGATTGACCACGAAGCCGGGGGAATCTTTCTTGACCTCGATAGCCTTCTTGCCAAAAGACTCCACCAGGGCCTTGGCAGCGGCGACGGTCTCATCGGATGTCTGCAGCCCTCTTATCACTTCCACCAGGCGCATAATCTGAGCCGGATTGAAAAAGTGCATCCCGCACACCTTGTCGGGCCTGTTCGTAGAGGCCGCAATTGCGGTAATCGACATCGATGAGGTATTGGTAGCCAAAACGACTTCCGGCCGGCAAATCTTGTCCAGGGCCTTGAATACCTCTTTTTTCAGGTCGAGGTCTTCGATTACGGCTTCTATGACAAAATCCGCATCGGCGAAATCTTCAAGAACGATCGTTCCTTTTACACGGTTAAGAGCAGCCTGACGCTGCTCCTCGTTCATTTTCCCCTTCTCGACCGAGCGCGCCATGAACTTGTCCATATTTTTGATGGATTTTTCCACATAAGATAGTTCTATGTCGCGCATAACCACTTTGTAACCACTCATGGCCGCGACGTGCGCAATCCCGCCGCCCATCGCCCCCGCGCCTACCACGCCTATCTTGCTGATGTCCATATTTCCCTCCTCGTATGAGTCCTGAACTGGGCGATTCCTTCTCCATGAACCCTCACCGCTGCCGGCTTTGCCCGGATGGCGTGGAGTCATCTTTGAAATCGCTCAACACGGGTAAGTTATCCAATTTTACAATCAGCCTATCGACTGCCGGGCAACCCTGGTGACCTGCGACCCCTGACCTATGCTGCGCTCCCGGGGTTCTTTGACGACAAAAGATGCACGCCATGAATTTTTCGAAACAGATCTCTGCGGTGGATTTTTTTCCCCCGGGGGGCTACCTGGGTCTTTCGTCCACAACGCGCACCGCTTTTCCTTCGCTTCGCTTGAGCGCCTTCGGTTTGACCCTTTCCATGCCGACATGGATGCCCAGCATCCCCCTGATATGGTCGGCGATTTTTCTTTCAACCTCCGCAACCTTGCCGGGGCCGGCGTCAAACACTTCCTTCTTGCCCTCCACCCGGATGTTGAGCTCATCGAGGTGCTTTTTCTTGCGCACGACGAGCAGGTACTGAAGTTCTATTTCCTTGATGTCGGACAGCAGCGCTTCGATTTGGGACGGGAATACATTTACGCCGTTTATGATGAGCATGTCGTCGGTGCGTCCGGTGACCTTGTCCATCTTGACGAAGGTGCGCCCGCAGGAACAGGGTTCCCTTCTAAGAGTGGTGATGTCCTTGGTGCGGTAGCGCAGCAGGGGCATGGCGCGGCGCTGTATGGCGGTGAGCACCATCTCGCCCCTTTTCCCGAATGGCACCGGCTCGAGTGTGACCGGATCGATGGTTTCCACCAGGAAATGGTCCTCGTTGACATGAAGCCCGTTTCTTTCGTCACAGTCATACGCCATTCCGGGGCCGCCAAGTTCGGTGAGCCCGTAGATGTCCCTGGCCGAGATTCCCATCCGTTCGTCTATTTCATCGCGCATAGCTACCGTCCAGGGCTCAGCCCCGAAAACGCCCACGCGCAGCGGCAAATCCCTGATCGGCATTTTCATCTCTTCGGCGAGTTCGGCGATGGTCAGAGCGTACGACGGGGTACAGAAAAGGGCCGTGGTCCCGAAGTCCTTCATCAGCATGATCTGCCTTTCGGTCATTCCTGAACTGGTCGGGACGATTGCGCATCCGACGCGGCTTGCTCCCTGGTGAAGTCCAAGGCCGCCGGTAAAAAGCCCATATCCATAAGCGATCTGAACGATATCTTCCTTTTTCACCGTCGCCGCACAGAGCGCCCTGGCGACGCACTCCGTCCACTGCTCCACGTCTTCGGCGGTATAAGGTCCGGTAATGGGCTTGCCGGTCGTTCCGGAGGAACAGTGTATGCGAACTACCTCATCCATGGGGGCGGCGCAAAGCCCGAAGGGATAGTTGTCCCTCAGATCGTTTTTCACCGTAAAGGGAAGCTTCCTGATATCATCCAGGGACTTCAGGTCATCCGCCCTGAAACCCGATTCGTCCAGCTTCCTGCGGTAAAATGGAACTCTTTCGTAAACCCAGCCCACGGTTTCCTTAAGCTTGGCGAGCTGGAATTTTTGCAATTCCTCAACCCGCATGTGCTCAAACCGATCGTCCCAAGTCATCTGCTCAACTCCTTCCTGAGATTTATTTCCACAAATGCCTGCTTGACTTAGTTCCAATGGCCTATTGGATGTTTTCTGGCGAAACCGAGGGTCTTCGGCCTGCTTCGCGGAGCGTGGAGTTTGAAAAAGGACGGGTTCAACCTGGATCGGAGCGGGGCGCTTGAAGTAAGGAGGTGTTTGTTAACACTATTGAGTATTTTCTCCGAAAAACCAGTGTCCTGAGTCAGAAATCCACTGCATAAGTCCTGAGTACTCAGGCTGTCATTCCGGCGGAGGCCGGAATCCAGTATTTTTAATAAATGTCAGTCACTTTCAGACCAAGGCTTTCGCCGGGGTGAGTAAGCGTTGGCCACATTCCCGGGCTTGAATTATGTCCGGACCTCTGACTCAGGACACTGGCAGTTTTAGGCCGGAAACACCAGACGGAAACTAGCTACAAGGTGGCTATTTGATAGCTAATATCCGGCTGCTCGTCAAGCAAAATTGAATATTCAAAAAAATCTTTTCGGACTGGAACCCATTGGTGATAACCTGACCCGTCAAAGTGTGACCGTGTACGGAATGTTCCGCAAATAAAATAACTCCAGGGAGAGCCTGGAAATTAGTGTGGCGCTGCGGTGGCGGCCCCCGGCCAACCACCGCCAGCGCCTGGCTCTCGCCCGCGCGGGCCCGCGCGCGGCCGTCGATGCGGTAGAATGGGAGGATTTTTCACGTGACTGAACGGATCGCTCTTGAGACCCCGATGGGAACGTTATCCGTGTATGCCTTCGCCTCTCCCGATGAGATCAGGCGGCTCAGTTTCGATGGGCAGTTCGGGGAGCACCCCGGTTTTCGGTCGCTCTACACCAGGAGGGCAAGTCTCATAAAAAGGGCAGCCCAAGAGGATACAAACGTGGTCCTTGCGGTGACCGATAAAAAAAACATCATTGGTTTCGGGGTGCTTGCCTGTCCGGAACCCGATCAACGGTGGGCCAGGCTCGAGCCCAAGGTGATGATGGAGGTCAAGGCCATAGAGGTTGCCCGCGATTGGAGGCAAATGGGGGTTGGAAGCGTTCTCGTCAAAGGAATGCTCTCTCATCCCGGGGTGGAAGAAAAAATAGTATATTTCGTAGGATTCACCTGGACCTGGGATTTGAGGTGGACCAAAATTACCGCATCGCAATACCGAAAAATGATGATCCGCCTTTTTCAACCCTTTCAGTTTAACGAGTGTAAAACCAACGAACCCAATATTTGCCTGGATGCCGACAATCTTTTCATGTGCCGGATCGGCAAAAAGATCGACGACCGCCTCCTGGACGAATTCAAATGGCTCTCGTTTGGCGTCTACCCTCCCTGAGTTCGAAAGAGATCTGACAAAAAAAATCTGACCGCAGAGGCTGGTCGTGGTCAGGCCATGGAGAGGACTGGTAATCGACAGAGTGCAGAGAGAAAAGCTTTGTAAGAAGAGCAATTCCGAATCCAGGGGTTTACGGATCAATCCCTCAATTCCTCAATCCCTCAATTCCTCAATCCCTCAATTCCTCAATTCCTCAATTCCTCAATTCCTCAATCCCTCAATCCCTCAATCCCTCAATCCCTCAATCCCTCAACCTCTCAACCCCTCAACCCCTCAACCCCTAAATCACCCAATCCCTAAATCTGCCTTTTTGGCAGCAAATATTGACCTTTCCACAATCCACTCGCGGCGGCATTTTGCCTGATCGGGCGAGTATCGAACTCTTTCGTGTAATCATTCTTGGCCATGAAATTCCAGAGTAAAGACAAAGACAGACAAATCAAAAGTTGCTATAATGCCATATAAATTGATCGATCATCTTGTATGGAAAGCATACCGGACAGGAGCAGTCCCATGGCTACAGAAACAATCGAAGCAGTTTATGAGCATGGTAGCTTCCGCCTTATTGCCCCGGTGGATATGAATTTTGCGGAGGGACAGAAGGTGCGCCTGGTTGTTGAACAGATTGGAAACCCGGACGACATACTTGCGTTAGCAGCTCAAGTTTATGAGGGACTCAGTGATGAGCAGATCGATTCCATTGAGCAACACTGTCGGCGGCGTGAGAACTTCTTCGGGGAAAGGTCCTCGGCATGACGACGCTGGGACAGGCCTTGCTGGATACGGACATTCTATCGGCAATCATGCGCAAGGATCCCCTTGCCCACCGAACGGGCACGTTCCTACCTTGAGGTCCATCGGCAGTTCACCTTCTCCGTTATTACTCGATACGAAGTCCTGCGTGGTCTGCTTGCCAAGGGGGCAGCAAAACAGATTGATGCATTTGATCAACTGTGTGCTGCGAGTCGAGTATTGCCTCTCACCGATCCGATGATTGTGCAGGCTGCCACAGTGTATGCCGATCTTCACCGGCGAGGTGAATTGATCAGTGATGCCGACATTTTGATCGCGGCCACGGCGATGATTCATGGGTTGGCCGTAGTAACCAACAATGTAGCCCATTTTCGTCGAGTTCGGGACCTGCAGGTTGTCAATTGGCTTGCATAGATCAAAGAAATGGTGCGGCGAGAGCCTTGTCATTCCGGAATCATACTTTTTATGCGAGGCCCCTGCGGTCAGATTCGGCCCCTCAAAACGGGCAGGGCCGGCCCCCAACCAAACCCGCAGACGTCGCAGAAGTAGCAGAGAAAAACAAGATTCAGCAAGATGAAGGAGCGGCGAGCGAGGAGTAAAAGCTTCCCGCTTCCCGCTTCTCGCTTCTCGCTTCCCCTTTTAACATGCCCCCTCTCTGTCATGAACCCTTACAAGGTTTCCGAATCATACTGCAACATTTCGGGTGATTTGAAGAGTCTGTATTTTGGCAAGCTGTACGTTGACTTTTTTGAGCCTGAGCTGATGGTGATTTGACGAGTTTATTGCGTACAGCGGCAAGAAATGTGAGCCTTTGGTTGGCGCCTATTCTGCCGAGGGATACTCGATGATGGAGACCATGCGGGGAGGCATCAGGCGGGGATTTCCACACTACATTCAGGCAAGGCTCATGTCGAGAATGCGATACGATCGCAATTAGCCTGAGACTTTTCATCTTTCGACCTTCACTGGTAGTTTGCCGCACATTACCACCTATCGTAAGACTGAATTACAAACTTGAATTGAAAAACCGGGAGACTCCGTCCTAATGTTGCGGCTACACGGCCTTTTGTTCATTGCCTTAGTTGCCTATGGCATAGTTCGTGCTTCCATGGGATAGTTGGACGCTGGAATTTGTTGGGGGCCTGTCTTGAACGTACTCTGATTAAGGAGGGAGCATCATGTTAAGAGCCTTCGGACTATTCTTCATGACCGTAGTATTCGTTTTTGCGCCGTTATTTCCGGCAAATGCCGGCTCCTTTGAGGGCGATTGGGCCGGCTACTGGAGGAATAGCCTGGGGGAGAGCGGGAGTGACTCACTCTTGCTCGTAGAATCACGTGATGGACAGCTGCATGGCACCTGGACCGGAGATACAAAGGTATGGGGGCAACAAACCAGCGAAAATAGCATGCATCTGGAGGGGCAAAGGAATGATGGTAATCGTTCCTACGATATAATAGCGCATATGAATAATGGAGAGATGGAACTTCATTATTTTACAACGAGGCCGGATGGCAGCACCTATGAGGGTTCGTCAAGACTTCATCGTCAGTAAAGCCGCTGCGCTTGCCTTCTTCAAAAGGGCGACAGTGGGTATCGCCGGCTTCATAATACAACCGGGTGTAATGTACTCCAAAGACCGCGTGCAAAACGGCCCGGGACAGCAGCACGGCTGCCACGCTAAGTCCACTCAGGCCCAAATTTTGCCATAAAATTCCAGAATGCCGGTCTTTTGCGGGACTGCATGATTTGCGAAGACTCACCGAAATTTCCCGCGAGATACCTGAGGTTTGCGCATTGCATACGGTGAAGGTTGTGGTCTTGACGCAAAGGTGAACTGAGACATGCCTCCAAGGTTCTTTTCGATTGAATTCCATACCCGTTTTTTCCCGGCACTCCTGTGGGGTCGCCTGCATCGCCGTGAGAGGGAGGGCACGGGTTTTCCTTCAACAATTGAGTTCAATATCGTCCTTGCCGTGTGCGTGATCCTGGTTGTCTTCGGGATACCTGCGGCAGTGTCCGGCCAATCGGTAATCGGGTGGGCGTCGGGCGCCCTGGGCTCAACGGGGATCGTGGTCCTGAGTGTCAAGAGCATAGCTTCACGAACGGAACCGCCATCTTATGACCAATTCCTGGCAGGGGTGTTCTTCTTTTTTGTGGCCCTGGGCATCAGCGCCGGAATATTCGCCGGGGCGCTTTACCATTCGTTCATGGTCAGCCTTTGCCTTGGGACGGCGGGGCTTGCGTCAGGGTATGCGTCCGGTATCCTGGCCGGTCTCTGGCTGCAATACCTTGGGAGACTCGCCTCAACAGTGGACGGACTCGCCGGACTTGCCGCATTGGGAGTTTTTTTCGTGGACATCGTGCTTCTCGCCGGCCGGCTGCTCAAGGCCGGATAGAGGGGCGATTTCGCCTTTGCGGGCGTTGTTCGACGATGTGCTTTTGTAAAATGGGTCTCCAACCGATATCAGTAAAGACGTGTCCGTAATTCACTACTAATTGTGGAGGTAGAAAATGAAAAGGTTCAGAATCATTGCATTATCAGTTGGAGCTGTGCTTTGGGTTCTTGGCGTCCATGCGCATTCATTTGCCCAGACCAATAATTCCAAAATAAACAACAGCAAGGTCGGGCAGGACATGCGCGATGTGAAGGTAGATGCCCCCGGAACTTTCGACGGTTCCGCGAGGCGAACAACAGGCGGACAGGGAACCGCCGTACAGGGTCATTCGGGCCAAAAAGAAAGCCTGGTCGGACAATCGTCAACAGTTATTCATCCGCCGGCGTCAAAGTCGATGAAGAGCGTCGACACCGCGAAAGTCCCTGCACCCGCCACTCCTGCGAAAAGCCCGCAAGTCACGCCTGCGAAAGCTCCCACGCAAGCTGCGCCGGCAAAACCTCCCGCAACAGTTGCACCTGTGAAAGCTGCACCCGC
>Ga0187862_10006418_pt1 | contig 10683 bp, 10 predicted proteins | sample June2016WEW_10_1_FD_133003 | JGI IMG/M metagenome (GOLD analysis project Ga0187862, IMG submission 133003) | Peatland microbial communities from SPRUCE experiment site at the Marcell Experimental Forest, Minnesota, USA - June2016WEW_10_150 | ecosystem: Environmental > Terrestrial > Soil >...
AAAACTGTTCCGGATGCTTGACTTGCGGGATTCTGCAATTGCTGCCCCTGTTACAAGTTAGTTTTCAACTATAAGAATTGAAGCAACACAGTGCAGGCTCAATGTGTGTTACGAAAAATATCTAAACTATAGCTCTTCCAAAATTTGGGATAACCCGTTTTGTCCCTCTTTTCTTCGACGCTTATGTCATTAACGATTCAAGGGTTCAGATTCAGAGAATCCCATTACGGCTTTGGATTTGCTCAGGTTTAGGCCAGTAGTTCGCAAGCAGGAATCAAAAATTCAACCTTAGGTTGCCTTTTCTTTGTTTGTGAGAGTTCTTTGAGATCTTCGGCTTGCATGTTTGGAAGGTTACACATAGCTCATCAAGAATTTATCCGCGATTTTGGCTATTATCATTTTGTGCGTGTGATATTCCCACAACAATCCCCGAGAAGAACGCAGGCACCTCAGAATACAGCGTACACTTGGGCAAGTCGCCTTTTAGAAGATACTTGTCAGATAGGCGCGACTGTCTCATTTGTAATTTGTATTAACGACTTTCCCGACTACCAAATCTTGGGAAACCCCAGGAGGCATATTGTAATCCCAGGCGTCGAGTCCATTTTGAGGCGTTTGAGGGTAAGGATTGCCGTTTCCGTCGCCCCTGGTCATGAAATACATGGTTCCGTTTACGGCTGTTGCTCTTATGACGCGGTGCGCGATTAAGTTGAGGACTAAATCTAAACGCTTTAAGCATCTTAGGCACAGTTTGCCGCCTGTATCAACAAACTGTATCAACAAAATGTATATACAATTGACCGACCGGTCGGCTTGTACACACAAGAAGATGGACCCCCCCTCTCTACATGACTTGATTTGCAAGTTAAAACTTCAGTTGATCATAGTAGACATTAGTACACTTTAGTAGACGATAGCTGACGCAACCTTCAAACGATCCAAGCCTAAACCAAAAAAGCAACCCATTTGACAAAGAAAAAGTTCCCGAAGGGAAAATATCGTCGAACACTCCTTTTCTAACTGCGAATTTTACTTTAAACTATATTTTTAGGCGTCCGCTTGATTACCTGTATATGCAAAGTGTATATGCATCGACCCGACCGGTCGGCTTGTACACACAAGAAAGAACCTACCTCCGGTCGAAGACCTTTCTGATTTGACCTGCAAGTTGAAACTTCATTGATGCTAGTAGACGTTAGTGCACTTTAGTAGACGAAAGTTGGCGCGACCTGACAAACGATCCAAGCCCTAAACCGAAAAAACAACTCAAATCAAACTGAACAAAAAATTCCTAAAGCCTAAAAACGTAACAACTTAACCTGACATCTAACAGAAAAAGTTATAGCTCTTAGCGGAGATAGTTAGATTGTGGTTCTATGCAGTTTTTTACTGTGACAGACAAATCGAATGTTAGTCATAAAATTCTCGCTGTACCTTTAACCGGCGAGGAAATGAATGAACTAATGTCTCAATGCAAAACGTGTATGCCTTCAATCTACGTTTCATCTATGGTTCAAAACGGACACCCCTACGTAATAATTGACTTTGGAGCTGGTGGCTCCTACAAAACAGCTTTAGCGCTTGACGAGGAGTCTGAAGACGGCCACAAAATCGGTGACGAATTAGAAATTGGGGATCTTTTGACCGTTATTTTAACTTCGAAGTCCAAAGCAGTTAAAGTTTCTAAAGACAAAGTATACTTAAACGTGCCTTTGTCGGAAGTGTTGGCGTTCAGTTTCCTTTTCACAGCTGACATGGCGGAGAATTACGCGGTCTTCAAAATGTATAAGCAGCCAAAAGGCGAATAAACCAGCCATATTGCCTCGTTCTGATAATTCATTCTTGCGGATAATGAGGTGACTCAAGGCTTTTTCAAATGTTTGTTCCAAAAACCCGTTGTCTTGCTTTTTGGGTTTCAACTCGACGTGAACCGAAGCCTTTGGGATAAAAAACTTTTTAAACACATACTGCAATCATTCTTTCCGAACCTACATGATACCAAAAGCATTCTTTTTCACAAAAGGAGTTGGCAAACATAAAGAGCAACTTCAATCTTTCGAATTAGCCCTCAGAGACGCAGGCATCCAAATGTGCAACCTCGTAAGCGTATCTAGCATCGTTCCCCCAGGATGCGAGCAGCTAACATGCGAGAAAGGCCTCAAAATGGTTCAACCGGGCGAAATAACCTTCGTAGTCATCGCACGCAACTCCACCAACGAACCCCACAGGCTTGTAGCATCATCAATCGGAGTCGCCATTCCCTCGGGCAAAAACCAGTACGGCTACCTCTCTGAGCACCACTCTTACGGACAAACAGACGAGACAGCTGGCGACTACGCGGAAGACTTAGCGGCAACGATGCTTGCCACAACCATGGGCATCCAGTTTGACCCAGAGACCGCATGGGACGAACGCAAACAACTCTTCAAAACCACCGGGCTCATCATCAAAACCGCTAACATAACTCAGAGTGCAGCAGGCGACAAAAACGGATTGTGGACCACAACCGTAGCGGCAGCCGTCTTCGTGCCGGAAAACAACAAACCAAAAGAATAAGCTTTTTCAAGCCAACCTGAAGCAATGATTAACGCAGAATTGCGGGTTACTTTTCCATTATTTTCATCTTTTACTCCAAACGCTGTTTTTTCTTTATGTTTGTATTTTATCATTGGTTTTTTCGAAATTAGAAGTTAAGTCAAAATATTTTGACTGACGTGAGTCAAGAAAGCTTGACGAAAATCCTATTTAACCATGACCTAACTGAAGCAGGTAGAGGAAGCAAAATGAACAAAACCCGGTTGAATTTGCTTATTGTTGTTTTAATCGCATCTTCTTTGGTTTTAATCGGCACCTGCCATTTTGGTATAGCCCAATCGGGTACCTACACAAGTACAATAATAAGCACAGACACGACATGGACACAGGCAAACAGCCCGTATAACATTGCGGGAAACGTTTTGATTAACAGCGGAGTTATCCTGACGCTAGGTGCTGGAGCCACGCTGAACCTAAACGGCTACATGGTGGTAACTGGCTCACTCATGATCCAGCCGGGAGCCACAATTAACATAATAAACGCGAGCGGCTATATCCAAGTTGACGGCGTCCTATCTGCAGTGGGAACAAACGCCGAACCCATCCAAATCACCGGCACCGCAGGAACATGGACGTTGGGGATGATAAGTAGCACATTTTACCCCTCAATAACCTTCAGCCGCGGTAGCACAGGCTGGAACCCGCAGACCTCCTCAGGATCCACCATACAGAACACCGTCTTAAGCTCCGTCATCTTCAGTGTTTCTTCCTCTGTGGAGCTATCAAACGACACCTTCAACAATGGATTATCGCTAGAGGGCAACTCTCCCGTAGTCACCAACTGCAAAATTGAGATGGGAATAGGCGTCACCGGCGGAGCACCCATCATTGCAGGCAACACCATATCGGGAGGCATAACAATAAACGGAGAATCATACGAAAGCCTTCAAACAACTTACATCGAAAACAACAACATCTCAGGAAACCCGTCGGAATCGACGGCGGGAATCATCCTTCTGGAAAGCGTGCCTACTGGCGCCGTAATAATCGAAAGAAACACGATAAGCACGGGAACCCTCGACGGAATCGACTTCGCAATCGCCGACAACGACAAATGCCCCGTCTTCATAGAAAATAACACCATCGCAAACAACGGTGTCGGCATAGACCTTCATTACGGGTACCCTGAATCTGTCAGCGCCAACAACATCTACAACAACGCAGTAAACGTAAAGGTGGACAACAACCATTCCTTCAACTGCTCAAACAATTGGTGGGGAACAACCGATCCGACGGCGATCGGCAAATCAATCCACGACTTCAAAAACGATTTCACCCTAGGCACAATCACCTTTGAGCCCTTCTTGGAAACTCAGAACCCAGAAGCTACTCCAAACCCTAGCCTTCCAGTGCCGACGCCGAGCCCAACACTTCCACCGCCCATCTACACTCCGTCTAACTCAACGATACCTTTGACACCGATACACCTGCAGACGGGACAGGCATTTCCAATGAGCAACTACACGGCTCCAACTGTTCCCGCCAGTAGCCAAAACCCACCTGCCTCCAGAAGCCTTAGCATTTCGACGACGGGATTTTTGGTGATCATCGGGGTCTTGTTAGGTGTGATTGCCGGCTTCGCAGTGGCCGTTGTTGTTCTCTTGCGTAGGGCTAGAAAAGCAGCTCCAGCGGCCGAGTCAAAACTTTAGTGTCACTGAGCAGGAAAGATGTTTTTCCAGCCTTCAATGCGGTCCAGATATTCTTGAACGGGTTGGCCACCATAAGTTCTAAGTTTTTCTATCAGTTGAGTCTGGGCAATTGCTTCTTTCTGGAAGTCTCGGATTTTGCTAGCGCCGTTAGAGAGATAAAGAAATCCGTCTGTTCCTGCCCTTGCGCAACGTGTACTAACTGTGAGTAGTTCTTGGGTTGTCGGTACGTCTTTAGGGTTGTCGCCTGGACCATACGTGTAGAAGGCGATGTAGAAGGGCTTCTTGAGAAGTTTCTTGAATGCTCGTGACAGCATTTCCCAGTACCAAGGAGTAGCATAGTTTTTGCTAAACATCACAACACAAAATTTGTCCGCGTACTTGGCGAAGTCATCGAAATCTACGCCGTAACGTTCCAGCGAACTAACTGGGTCAGGCTGAATGCACAGCACAAACTCTTTTTTGACGCGCTCCCGGATTTGTGCGATGTAATTGGTAACTTCCTGTCTTCGCCATTCAACCCAGCTTAAACCACTTTTTCCCCAAAGTTCTTGGCAACGGGGGCAGGTACAGTGTCCATGTTCTGCAAAGTACTGGCTGTTTAGCCAAATACCCTGAGATTGAGCGTCAACTTCTGCAATGTAGTTCAACTGTTCAGCTCGATGCTCTGGCTGCGTGGCGCAGACAACGTCCCAGAAAATGTTAAAATTGTTGTTCCCCATTTTTGCTGGGCCTAGCGGCGACTGCGAAATCCAGTCGGGGTGATTCCGCACAGCTACATTGTCTGCGAAAACAGCGATGTTGCTACACATGTCCTGCACTGGCTGAAGCCTCAAACCCATTTCAGTTTTCACACGCAGAACATGAAAGTCAAATCCCTCTGCTTTTTCAGGCTGGAAGGTGTATGTTCCGAGTTTCATTTGGAGTGCCTTTTCCAGCCAAAGAAGCGGTTGAAAAGTAAATAAGGGTTTTGTGCGAACGCTAAAGATGGAGAGTTTTGTTTTTTTAGCTGTTAGGCGCAAGCAGCCAGATGCATCTTAGATGGTCTGTGATTTTTAATTGAACGTGTATATTTGTGCAATTGCAGCATAATCGAAGGTTTTTCCATGGGTTACAAACTTCAAGTTTAAGCCCGAATTTTGAACATTTTTTTAGCATAAGGGCTGGTTGCGAATTAAAAATTGGATGAACATAATGTAAAAGGCAAATTGAATCGACAAGTGCCCAAACCAAATCAACAACATGTTTCATATGCACAGCTTTTAAATATAACTAGGTGTAGCTGTAGAGGTAAAAATCAACTAAGCAAACAATTGTCGAAAAGGGTTGGAAAATGTCAGTCGCAGGAACAGCAGACCCGGGAAGCATCGCATGGGTAATAACCGCAACAGCCCTAGTCATGCTAATGACCCCCGCCTTAGGATTCTTCTACGGGGGACTAGTAAGAAGAAAGAACCTCGTATCAACCATCGCACAGTGCTTCATAATATTTGCAGTCATAAGCATAGTCTGGGCTCTATGGGGCTACATGCTCGTCTTTGGCAACGCCTCAGGCACCCACATAATCGGCTTCAGCCCAAGCCTGCTAGGCATGAACGGCCTCGGCATCAACGCCATCAACACCAAACTTGCCCCCAACATCCCTGAACTACTATACTTCGCATTCCAACTCAAATTCGCAGCCATCACACCCGCATTAATCGTCGGGGCATGCGCAGAAAGAATACGTTTCAAGTCACTCCTTATCTTCATAGTTCTCTGGTCAACATTTATCTACGCACCAATAGCCTGCTGGGTTTGGAACCCTAGCGGTTGGCTCCATAACTTGGGCGCAATCGACTTTGCAGGCGGCATTGTCGTACACATTTCATCAGGTATCTCAGCATTAGCAGCAGCTCTTGTTGTGGGACGAAGAAAAGGATGCGCTGTCCCATGGCAAAATCATATGAAAGCATTAGACCAAAAAGACCACGCGACAGAGTTCAAGCCTACAAACATCCCCTATGTCTTGTTGGGTGCAGCATTGCTGTGGTTCGGTTGGTTCGGTTTCAACGCGGGCAGCGCATTAGCCGCAAACGGACTTGCCGTCTCAGCATTGGTAACGACAAACTTGGCGGCAGCCGCAGCAGCAATCAGTTGGATGTTGGCGGACTGGTTCAGGAAAGGGAAGCCCTCAGCAATAGGCATGGCGACAGGTGCGGTCGTTGGACTCGTTGTAATCACGCCAGCAGCGGGCTACGTCAGTGTAGGGTCAGCCATAATCATTGGCTTAATTGGAGGCGTCATCTCTAACTCGGTGGCCAATTGGAGAGCGGGCAGATCGCGAATAGACGATGCGTTGGATGTGTTCGCATGCCACGGCGTCGGGGGAATATGGGGTTCAATAGCAACTGGAATGTTTGCCTCAGCTGCGATAAATGGTGCGAGCGGCTTGATCTTTGGAAACGTGCATCAATTCCTCGTCCAATTGGCAGCGATAGGTGTAGTGGTGCCGTTTGCTTTCTTCGGCTCATATGCATTGCTTAAGGTGGTGAACGTGTTTTCGCCGCTGAGGGTTAGCGAGGAAGCGGAAGACGCAGGCTTAGACATGGCCGAGCACGGCGAAGAAGCCTATCAACTAGACTAAGCAAACCCAAAACTCTTTTTCTTTTTTGTTCCTATGGGAATTTTCCGTTTTTCAATTTATTTGACAATTTTTCAATTTTGTAGGGTTTGTTTTGGACAATTTCGTTATTCTTATCCGTTTTTTGGTTGAATGTTTTGTTAGTTGCAGTTTTCTGCAATTTGATTGGACATTTGTCGATATTTAACCATGTAATCGATGTAAATGTATGACTTAAATACTAGTTCGTCGAAATTGGTGAACAAATAAGCTGAATAGAAGCTGTCGGGGGGACAAATGTGGGAGCAGCAGACATAGCATGGGTGTTAATGTCAACAGCGCTTGTGATGCTGATGACGCCAGCTTTAGCTTTCTTCTACGGCGGCTTAGTCAGAAGAAAAAACCTTGTCTCCACCCTCGTACAGTGCATGATAATCTTTGCCGTAGTAAGCCTTGTCTGGTTCTTCTGGGGATACAGCCTCGTCTACGGTCCAAGCGTCGGCGGAGTCATAGGCAACCTCTCACTTTTCGGATTAAACAACATAACGCTCTCCAGCGTTTACAAATCCGCCCCAGCAATCCCGGAAATACTTTTTTTCGCGTTCCAACTTAAATTCGCGGCAATCACCCCAGCGTTGATTTTGGGTGCATGCGCGGAAAGAATCCGCTTCAAATCGCTCCTCATCTTCGTGGTTTTGTGGTCTACCCTGATTTACTCGCCTATTGCGATGTGGATATGGAACCCGTCAGGGTGGCTTCATGTGCTTGGCGCCGTGGACTTCGCAGGGGGAATAGTCGTGCACATAGCTGCGGGAGTGTCCGCTTTGGCGGCGGCGTTGGTTCTCGGTAGAAGGCAGGGTTGCGTTTACTGGAAAGATCAGCTTAAATCTTTAGACCAGAAAGGAACCAGCAAAACAGTGCCTATGGGCTCTGAGTTTAAGCCGACCAACATCCCATACGTGATTTTAGGCGCAGGGTTGTTGTGGTTCGGCTGGTTCGGCTTTAACGGCGGCAGTGCACTTGCGGCTAATAGCATCGCAGTGTCCGCTGTCATAGCAACCAACTTGGCAGCAGCGGCAGCAGCGGTAAGCTGGATGTCAATGGATTGGCTAATCAAAGGAAAACCTTCAGCAGTTGGGATTGCAGTTGGTGCGGTGTGCGGTTTGGCAGCGATTACGGCAGCGTCAGGCTACGTTAGTTTTTGGGCCGCAGTAGTCATTGGGTTAGCTGCGGGTATAATCTCCAATTTGGTGGCTAACTGGCGTGCTGGACGATCAAGAATTGATGATTCGCTGGATGTTTTCGCTTGCCACGGAATCGGCGGAATCATCGGCGCAATTTCAATCGGCTTGTTCGCAACTGCTGCAGTTACCCCCGGAGTTACGGGCTTAATTTACGGGAACGTTCATCAGCTTGCGGTTCAACTTCTGGCCGTTGGCGTGGTATCTGCCTTCGCATTCTTGGGTACCTACGCGTTGTTGAGGATAGTTGATCGTTTCTCACCACTGAGGGTCAGCGCAAAAGAGGAAGAAGACGGCTTAGATATGAGCCAACATGGCGAAGAAGCGTATCATCTCGAGTAACGCCCGTTTCTTTTTGCATTGGATTTTAGCTGCGGTCAAAGTTGTCAAGAAATCTCGATAGGCGCTACTTTTTTATCTTAAATTTCAATGATAAACTTTGAGGATTGCCGAAAAATGAAAGTCGTAGCTTTTAATGGGAGCGCACGCAAAGATGGAAACACCGCGGTGCTTCTAAAACGTGTTCTTAGCGTCCTTGAAGCGGAAGGCATCGAAACAGAGTTGATTCAGCTTGCAGGAGAACAAATCCACGGATGCACAGCTTGTAGGGCATGCTTTGAAACCAAAAACCAGCGCTGCGTGATCACCGATGACAACGTGAACGTTTACATTCAGAAAATGCTGGCGGCTGACGGCGTGATTTTGGGTTCGCCCACTTATTTTGGGATGATGTCGCCTGAGATGAAGGCTCTTATTGACCGCGCGGGATTTGTGTGCAGAGCAACGCCTGACGCTTTAAAGTACAAGGTTGGAGCAGCGGTCGCGGTTGCTAGACGTGCAGGTGCGTTGACTACTTTTGACGTGTTAAACCATTTCTTCCTAATCAACCAGATGATTGTGCCCGGCTCCTCGTACTGGAATATTGGCATGGCAAACAGGAAAGGGGAAGTCGACAAGGATGAGGAAGCCTTGAAAACGATGGATGACCTCGGCAAGAACATGGCTTGGCTGATCAAGAAAATAAAAACTTAAGCGCTTTCTTAGCGTTTGACATTTTAACGTGCCTGCTGATAAGGCAGCTTGAAGCGCATTTTCCTCCGGTCAATTATCAAAAGATTATCGGGAAACAAGCGCGATTGCGATTACAATAAAGAAAGCACCTATTGTTGAGAAGACCGTGATGGGTTCTTTCAGCACCAGAATGGACAAGGCAACTGCGACTACTATTTCGGACAGAAGCAGAACTGTGGATGTGGAAGCGGACAGATGCTTGAGTCCTTCAAGCCAAAGATAGTATGGTATAACCCAGCATACGATGGCCGTGTAAAAAACTGCTAGCCATGCGGACCAGCTTAAGGCAAAAAATCGGTTGCCAGCCAAAAACGAAAAGGGCAAAATAGAAAGCATCGTGAATACGAGAACCCAGATCATGGATTGGAAAGTCGCCGAAGTGGAGCTGATAAGCAGTCGCTTGTTGTAAACCATGAAAATCGCCCAAACAACACCTGAAACGACAAGCATGATGTCGCCGATTATTTGGCCGCCCATTAAACTTTGGAAATCCAAATTCGTGCTCACAAAAACAATTCCCACCAACCCTACAAAGACGCCGAGTATCTTTGTTCTCGAGAAACGTTCCCCAAGCAGCTTGGGACTCAACAGCGCAACCCACATAGCGCTTAAGTTTATGAAAAGTGCGGCTTTCGCTGCGGTGGTGTAATTCATGCCTACGTACTGCAGTAGGTAGCCGGCGGCGTTTGCGATGCCGAGGAAAACCAGAAGCCTGGTGTCCGCCATCTTGAATTCAAGCTTTCTAAGAAGGAGCATGACAACTACCAGCGAAACAGATGAAACTAGGAAACGCCAAAAGAGAAAAGCAAAGGGATCAGTGTATGCTAAGCCGATCTTGATTATCGGGAAAGACGTGCCCCACAAAGCCCCAGCCAAAATCGTGTAAAACACTGCTTTGCTTTTTTGGCTAAACAGCTGCTTAGGCAAATTCCTTCCCTTTTGCTTTCTTCTACGCTTGTTATCTTTATAAAAATTATTTGCCAGCTCAAAAGTTTCGAACATAAGGCTTCCGTTTTGAAGAAGCAAATTTTTTTCCTTTGTGTTTCAGATTGCTTTCTTGAAATAGATCTTATTTTGGCTTCAGGTTGAGACTTTTTTTGACATTATTTGACACAAATTGACACATTTTGACATGATTTGACACAATTTGACAATCTTGGAGCAAAACAGAAGAATTTGCAAGCCGTTTACTTGAGAAGTAATTTTTGAAGACATGCCAGGAAAAGAAAAAGAGTGATTCTTTGCCGAACGTTTGCAAGCGAGTTTTTTGCAATATTTTTGGAGTGCAGGAATTTTTCTTTGTGAAATGGGTTGCTTTCTTGGAATGGGGTTTGGATTGGTTGCAACTGGTCTCCCAAAAAATCCCTAAACATCCCAAAACATCTCGAAACATCTTAAAACATCTAAAAACATCCCAAAAAGTCGCAGAGGAAGAAGCTTTCAGAAGTGTGCCCCAAGTGGTTTTTCGGCGTTTTTGGCTGCAGATTTTTTTTGCGTTTTGGGTTGCTTTTTTATGGAAAAGCTTGAA
>Ga0187862_10006421_pt1 | contig 10679 bp, 13 predicted proteins | sample June2016WEW_10_1_FD_133003 | JGI IMG/M metagenome (GOLD analysis project Ga0187862, IMG submission 133003) | Peatland microbial communities from SPRUCE experiment site at the Marcell Experimental Forest, Minnesota, USA - June2016WEW_10_150 | ecosystem: Environmental > Terrestrial > Soil >...
GTGGTGGCGGCGTTGCCGTCGCTGTCCGTGTTCCTGATCGGCGGTGGTCTGGGACTGTTCGCAACTCTGTTGTTGTTGCCGTTACGATTGCCGCGTCAGGATTGAGACGTTCTCCAGGAACGCCTGGATCGCGGCTATAGCGACCTCCGGCGCGTCCTCCTGAATGTAGTGGCCGGCACTGGGAACTTCGATCACCGGCCGGTCCGGCCACAGGCCGCGAAAATCGGCCAGCGCCAGTTCCGGCAGGATTGCCCGATCCAGCATGCCCTCGATCAGAATGGCCGGTTTGGCTTTCAACTCCGGCACGCCGGCCGAACCGGCGCGCACGAATTCGCGGATGCGGCCAAGCGCAAGATCAAGCGGAAAGGCAATGGCACCCTTGCAGTCCGCCGGCGTCGCAAAAGGCGCGGCATAAGCACGAATGAAGGTCGGATCGACGTGGTCCAGCCGCTCCAGCCCAACGATCTGCATCACCGACAAGATGGTCGACCCAAGGTGAGACAGCACCGCCTCGGTCCGTCCCGTCTCCATCCCCTCCAAAATCCACCGGAACCACGATGACTCCGTTGCACTGGGCAGATCGCGACGGCCCGCGGTACCGTAGCCAGACACCGTGTTCATCAGCACCAAACTGTGCACACGCTCCGGGTGACGCACAGCGTAACCAATGCCGATCGGGCCGCCCCAGTCCTGCATCACGAACGTGATGTCACGGAGGTCAAGCGATTCGATCAACGCTGTCAGATTCGTGACATGAGCAGACAAGGTGTAGTCGCGGTCCGGCGGGGTCTCGCTTTTGCCGAAGCCCATGTGGTCCGGAACGATCACCCGATGCGTGGCCGCAATCGGCGCGACGAAGCGGCGGTAGATGTAGCCCCAGGTCGGCTGCCCGTGCAGCATCACCACCGGACGGCCGCGGCCCTCGTCGACATAATGTTGCTGGAACCCAGCCGCCGAACAGAATTTCGGTGCCCACGGCCAGGTGCCGTCAAACGTCTCAGCCGCCTGGATCATGGGTCACTCCACCGCTTGGCGCCGCCACAACGGCGTCCACGAATCAAACCAGACCGTAACGAATGAACTGCGGTCCCGTCGGCCCGGATATCCGCCGGAACAGCATTTCCAATACCGACAGCACCAGGATCGGTAACCCAAGCTGGCCCAGAAAGACAAACTCCCCCAGACCAAGCCAGTCCAGCAGTACCGGGCTGTACTCGACGGTGTTCCAGGCCGCCACGAACGCCACCACGATCATCGCTGTCGAGCGCCAGATCATGGCACGACCGCTTTGGTGACGTCGGTGTTGAAGACCAATGCGTCGCCGATCCGTTCCAATGTTCCATCCATCCTGGTCGTAATGGCAACGTAATCGCGCAACGCGTCAGGCAGCGCATGGTTTTGCGGATCGCCCATCAGCAAATACTGCGTGCCCAACACCGGCGTCGTGGTGATGAACACCGGCGGCACACCACCAATCAGGCAGACATTGGCACAGGCTTTATGCGCCGCTTTGTCGCCGGGCCGCATTACGCCCAACGAACACTTGCCATCACAGAGTTCCCCGGTGAGACGCCAGGTACCCAGGGACTCACGGACCGGTGGCAAAGCCTCACCAGGTGCCGGTTGCAGCTGATCCACCAGCAGCATGTCACGGTCGCCGCGTTTCACACCGGCGCCGGTCGCGTGCACGTGTTTGCCATCCAACTGACGCGCTTCCGCCTGCACGCCGCGCTTGCCGCCGCCCGACAACAGGATCGTGTGGTGGTCATTGTCGGTCACGATCATTGGATACGGATCGGCGATCAGAACCCCGGTGATCGCTTTGTCGCCAGTGAAATTGCCGCCCCCGGGATCGTCCACGGTCACGCCCAGGGCAAACGCCAGCGCACCGAAGCCGGCCAGCAGCGTCAGCAGGATCAGCCCCAGAAACCCGAGGAACGGAGCAGCGCTGCGTCCCGACCAACCAACGAAAAATGGCGTCATGACACGGCCACCGGTGCAACGAACGTGCCGGGTAGGTTCGGCTCCGGATCGATCCATATGTGGCCATCGACGAGGCGCAAGTGGAAGGTTGCCAGCGCCTCAGTGTAGGGTGGCGGTGCCTGCCCATCTTCCAACCGATATTGGTAGCCGTGCCACGGGCAGGTGATGCAACCATCGATCACCCTGCCCTCACCCAACGGCCCATTCTGATGGGCGCAGAGATTCGTTACGGCAGACAGCTTACCGGCGTGCCGGAAGATGGCGATTGGTTCGGCGTCCGGTGGCGTGATGACGATGCCGTGATCTTCCTCGATTTCGTCCGCACTCCCGGCATAAATCCAGCCGTCGACCATAGAAGCAGGCAACGGCCGGCGCGACGCGACCACATGCAGGATGGCAACCCCCGTCGCGCAGAGCAAAACCACGGCTGCCAGCAGCGGGTTTTGCGCCGCCTGCAAGGCACCCAACGAGATGTGCACGACCACAGACAGATAGGCTGCGTACAGCGCCATATGCAGCGCCTTCCATACCGGTGGGGTCAGGAAACGCAACCAGAAATCGTGACTTGTTGCCGCCAACAACAGCAAAACCAACAGCGAGAAGATGCCAAACAGTTCGAACGGAAACCCATGCAGCTGGAAGAAGCTGGTATTGCCGCGCAACAGCATCTCGAACCGGTCGTAGGGACTATAGCTGAAATACCAGTCCAGCGCAGCGTAAGCATGAGTTACCGCAACCGCAGCAGTCAGCACGCCCAAATGGCGGCGGTTGTACAGCAACGGCAGGAACCGAGGGTCCAATCGCGTAGCGGGCCCGATCGACAAAATCAGCGACAGCAGCAGGAACGCACAGGTCCCGAACGCGTTCATTCGCATCGTGTAATCGTCGAGCGGCAGCGTCACATGTTGAAACGCCGGCGCCACCCACAGGTATACGCTGATGTAGCCGCCGATCACTGCCAGCGCGATGACATCGTACACGATCTTGCTTATGTTCCAGCCGACCGGAACGTAACGCTCGGTCATTTCGGTGGTGCCAGTTGGATTTGCGGCGCCTCGGTCGGGCCAATGGGACGCAGCATCAGCGACAACAACACGATCGCGGGCAGCAAGAACGCCAACGCGAGCCAGGCAACACGATGAACATCACGATGACGCCGCCTCATGGCCGCGCCAGCAAATACCAGCGCAGCACGACGAACGGCCACAACAGCACAAGGCCAGGCAACAGCAATGGTCGAAACGCGTAGGCCCCACGGGCAGAATCATCGACGTTGTCGATCCCCAGGAACAGGAACGCCACGCCCACGAGGACGCCGATCCCGAGCCAGGCCGTCATGCAATCGACGATGATCGCGGCGGCCATTGCCGTCAGTGCGCCTCGGCCCAGGAGTGGCCGGTGCCGGTCTCAACGACCAAGGGAACGGACAGGGTGGCGGCGGCTTCCATGACGCGGGCTGCCACACTGGCCAAACCAGGGGCGTCGCTCGCAGGCACCTCGAACAGCAGTTCGTCATGGACCTGCAACAACATCCGCGCTGACGGGCACTCGCGCGCCAGCACCGGCGGCAGCCGCACCATCGCGCGCTTGATGATGTCGGCGGCGCCGCCTTGCAACGGAGCGTTGATCGCCTGGCGCTCGGCGTAGGACCGGCGCGCCTGCATCTTATCGTTGATGCCGGAGATCCAACAGCGGCGGCCAAACGGTGTCGTGACGTAGCCTTTCGCTTTCGCCACCGATTTGGCGTGTTCCATATAGTCGCGGATGCCCGGGTAGCGTTCAAAGTATCGTTTGATGTAGCCAAGCGCTTCACCTTGGCCAATGCCCAATTGACGGGCCAGACCGAAGCCGCTGATACCGTAGATAATGCCGAAATTAATGGCTTTCGCACGGCGGCGGGTCATCGGATCCATGCCTTCCATCGGCACGCCGAAGACCTCGCTGGCGGTGCGGGCATGGATGTCCTCGCCACGAGCAAAACTTTCCTTCAGGGCCGGGATGTCGGCGACATGAGCCAGCAGCCGAAGCTCGATCTGCGAGTAATCCGCGCTGACCAACACATTCCCCGGCTCGGCGATGAAGGCGTGGCGGATACGGCTGCCTTCCTCGGTGCGGATCGGGATATTTTGCAAATTCGGATCGGTAGACGACAGCCGGCCGGTCTGTGCGATCGCCATGGCGTAGCTGGTGTGAACGCGGCCCGTTTCCGGATTTATTTGTTCCACCAGCGCATCGGCATAAGTGGATTTCAGCTTCTGCAACTGCCGCCATTCCAGGATACGCCCGGGCAACTCGTGGCCCTGGTCGGCCAGGCCCTGCAGCACCGACGAATCGGTCCCCCAGGCGCCGGTCTTCATCCGTTTGCCGCCGGGCAGGTTCATTTTGTCGAACAGCACCTCGCCCAGTTGTTTGGGCGAACCGATATTGAACTCGAAGCCTGCCAAACGGTGGCTGTCCCTCTCCATCACTGCCATACGTTGTTCGAAATCGACCGACATACGACGTAGATCATCGGCGTCGACTTTTATTCCAGCCCGCTCCATGTCCAGCAGCACGGGAACCAGACGGCGTTCCACCTGCTCATACAGCGCCAGCGCGTGATTGGCGCGCAGCCGCGGCTTCAGACAGGCCCACAGGCGCAAGGTCACGTCGGCGTCCTCGGCCGCGTAGGCCGTCGCGTTATGGATCGGCACGTGGGCAAAACTGATGCGATTGCGCCCGGTACCCGTCACTTCGTCGTACGGGATCGGGGTGTGGCCAAGGTGCAGCCGGGACAATTCGTCCATGCCATGGCCGTGCGCGCCGGCGTCCTGCGCGAAGGAAATCAACATGGTGTCATCGATCGGAGTAAGCGGCGGGAAACCGGCGCGCCCCAGGACCATCATGTCGAACTTGGCGTTTTGCAGGATTTTCAAAATTGACGGATCGTCGAACAACGGGCCAAGCACCGCGATGGCATCCGCCACGGACACCTGTTCCGCCAGCCCAATGTGACGCAACGGCACATAGCAGGCGTGGCCGGCGGCGGTCGCCAGCGACAGGCCAACCAGAGAGGCTCGCATGGCATCCAGCCCATCGGTCTCCGTATCCAATGCGAAACAACCGGCGGCGCGCGCGGCCTCAGCCCAGGCGCGCAGGGCCTCGGCGCTAGTGACCGACTCGTAGTTGCCAAAGTCGACGTCCGAGGCAGGAACCGGCGGTGCATCCACCGGCTTCGGAGCCTCGGTCACCTGCGCCGCAATCCCAAGCCCCAATCGCGCGATTGTGCTCCGGAAGCCCTGGGCGGTCAGCCATGCCGCCAGATGCACCACATCCGGTTCCTTCACAACCAACGCGTCCAACGGCAGAGGCAGTGGCGCATCTTCCCGCAAGATCACCAGTTCGCGAGAAATCCTCGCCTTATCCGCGTGTTCCATCAGTGCATCGCGGCGTTTCGACGGCTTCATCGATGGCGCGGCAGCCAGCACCGCTTCCAGATTCCCGAACTCGGCGATCAACTGGGCGGCACCCTTGGGGCCGATGCCCGGCACACCCGGGACGTTGTCGGTCGAGTCGCCGATCAGCGACTGCACCTCGATCACTTTGTCCGGCGTGACGCCGAACTTTTCCATCACCTCGGCAGGTCCGATCGGCTTCTGCTTCAGCGGATCCATCATGATCACGCCGGGCCGGATCAACTGCATCAGGTCCTTGTCGGAGGACACGATCGTGGTGCGCCAGCGCTGGTCCTCGGCCGCCTTCGCATAGGCGGCGATCAGATCGTCGGCCTCCCAGTCGGTCAGTTCGATGGCGGGGACACCGAACGCCTCGGTGGCTTCGCGGGTGAGGATGAACTGCGGGACCAGGTCCTCCGGAGCCGGCGGACGTTGCGCCTTGTAGGCCTCGTACAGCCGGTTACGGAAAGTGTGGCGGCCGGCGTCGAAGATCACCGCGATGTGGGTGCCGGTGTGGTCCTTCAGCAGGCGCGCCAGCATGTTGGTGAAGCCGAACACGGCGTTCACCGGCGTGCCATCCGGCCGGGTCATCGGCGGCAGCGCATGGAACGCACGGAAAATGAACCCGGAGCCGTCGATCAGCACCAGGTGCATTGCAGTGTCCCCTGCCGCGGTCGTCAGGGGATCTGTCTGAGTATCAATGTCCGCCGTGGCCGGCTCCTTCGTTCAGGATGTAGACGCGCGAGCAGTACGGGCACACCACCTCGTGGTCCTCGATATACAGGAACACCCGCGGGTGGCCGAGGGGACCTCCGTCACAGGCGACCGTGCGGTCGTCAACATGAAAAGTCTCCGGTGGGAGAGCGGTGCCGTCCGACATTTTGGTCCTCGGTCTGGTGGGCAACGGAGCGGGATGATAGCGATGCCACGCATGCGTTCAACCTTGCTCTTCCTGATGGCGATGGCAATGCTCTCGCTGACCGCCTGCATGACCGAACTGGCGCCGCCGGGTCCGGCGGTGGTTCCGCCAGCCGTAACCGCAGGTGCCTTTGTGATGCCGGATGGGTTCCGGCTGCCATACCGCGTCTGGCTGCCGTCGGAGCCGCGACCCAAGGCAGTTGTGCTGGCGCTGCACGGCATGAACGACAGCCGCGATGCGTGGGAGATCCCGGGGCCCGACTTCGCCGATGCCGGTATCGCGGTGTATTCGCCGGATCAGCGCGGCTTTGGCGGCACCGCCTCACGCGGCTACTGGCCGAGCACGCAAGGGTTGGTGGACGACGCTCGGGTGATGGCCCGACTGCTGGAACAGCGCTATCCTGGGGTGCCGGAGTACTTGATGGGCGAGAGCATGGGCGCGGCCGAGCTGATGGTGCTGGCGACCGAGCCGCATGCGCCACGTGTCGCGGGCTACGTGCTGGTCTCGCCGGCGGTGTGGGGGAGGGCCGAAATGAGCCCTTTTCTGCGCGGGGTGCTGTGGTTCGCGGACCACACCATGCCGGGCCTGATGCTGGAAAACCGCGGCTACGTGAAAATCACTGCGAGCGACAATCATGCGGCGCTGGTGCGGTTGTCGGAGGACCCTCTGACCATCCATGCAACCCGGGTGGATGCGACCGAGGGGCTGGTTAATTTGATGGATGTGGCGCTGGCTTCGGCGGCGAACTTTCGCGCGCGGGGGCTGTTCATTTACGGCGGCAAGGATGATTTGATCCCGAAACAAGCGACCTTGGCGACGTGGCGCGCACTGCCGAAGGGGGATGCGACGCTGGCGTACTATCCCGAGCATTATCATCTGATTCTGCGCGATCTGGGGCGGCAGACGGTGATCGATGACGTGGTGGCATGGGTGCAGGACCCAGGGGCGCCGCTGCCGTCTGGGGCGGATAAGGCGGCACAGGAGTGGATGCAGGGGCAGAAGTGAGGCGATCCGGACTCAATCGTCATACGTCATCTTCAAACACGCCGGCGCCGTCCGTTCCCCCGGAAATGTCGCGATGATCTTCGGTTCAGGCCCGGTCCCGCCTTTTTCGACGCGCAGAATGTAGCCGGGCTGCACCACCTGATGATCGCACGCGCGCATCGCCACCTGGCCCTTCACGCCGTCGATCGCAACGTTCGCCAGCGCCGCACGCAATGGCTCGATATCCGTGCTGCCGGCTGCCTCGATGCCGGCCGGCAGGATCTGACATGCCGGCCACTGCTCGCCGTCGTTACTATCCGGCGCTCTGCCATATTCTTTCTGCCACAACGCCACGAACGCTTTGGTCGCCGGCGTATCGATCTCGGCAGAGTACCGCGACAAGCCGATCAGCCCGATCGCTGCCTTACCTACTGCCCGGACCGTGATCATATCGACCACCTCGGTCGGCATCTGCACTTTTTCGCTCAGCCGATATTGTTTCGCCTGCACCAGGAAGGCGTTCAGGTCGTCGCCGGCCAATGCGAAATACATCACATCCGCGCCCGAATTACGGATCTTCGTGATATATGGCGAAAAGTCCTTGGTTCCGGTCGGCGAAAACACCGCTCCAACGAACTCCTTCACTGCCCGTTTCATTTCACCTGCGAACACCGCGACGCTGTTGCGGCCCCACGCATAATCCATCTCCAGTCCGTAAAACCGCTTGAACGGCGCCTCCCACAATTACAGCGAAACCGCCCGAGCCCCCATCGGGCCCGAGATATTTGCACGGAAGAAATTCGGCACGAACGACTCACCGGTCAACCGCCCATCGCCATTGTCCGAGGAAATGAAAATCGCGTTCCACTCGCCAGGTTTCGGTACCACCGCAGCGCTTCCGACGACAGCGTCATTCCGGACAGCAAATGACATCCATCTCGTTCCACTGCCTCCTGGGCTTTTCGCACGCAGGTCGTGGGATCGCCGCCGGTATCGGAAATGACCAGCTCGATCGGCCGGCCCAACCCGCCGCCTTTGGCATTTTCGACGTTAGCCCAGAGTTCTGCGCCACGGCGCATTTATTCCCCTACCGAACCCAACGGACCGGTCAGAGCCAACGGCATACCGATGCGGATTGAATCGGCGGCACACGCCCGCGCTCCAAACATTGTTCCGGCTGCGATTGGAGCCAGCGTACCCCTGCGAGAAGTCATGGCATTTTCCTCCCTGTTGGCGAACCCTGTCATCAACCGGAAATACATTCAACCGGCGTCAGGAACGACCTCGTGCCAACGCCGCACAATCGCTTCGCGCGTCGCGCCAATCGCAACCCAATCGACCGGCATGGCATGCGCCACACGTTCCGGGGTATTGGCGGTCCGTTGCAACGCGCCCTCCATATATTTCGTATGTGCATTGACCGGACCGAGGAACATCGTCTCGACCATGGTTCGTTGCGCCTCCGCTCCGAGCAACCATGTGATCAACTGCCGCGCGGCGTCCGGCTGACGGCTCCCCTTGACGAGGTTGATCGTAATGACGCGAGACAACGTGCCCTCCGCCGGAAACACCACCCCGAGCCGCCCGCTCAACCGATCCGACCAGATCTGCGCTGACATGTTCCAGCCGACACCGAGTTTGGCGTTGCCCACGCCAATATAACGGTAGACATCCGGAGACGGATCCCAGCTGCCGACTCGGCGGCCGAGTTCGCTGATTGCGGTAATGCCATCCTGCAACGCGTGGATTACGTTGCTGCCACCGAATAACCTGGCGGCAACGACGGCAAACGCGATACCCGTGGCATCGGGCGGCGCGGCAATGGCGATCGAACGCTTTTCCGTTGTGCTCCACAGAGCCTTCCAGTTCGCTTCCGGGCGGGCATGCGCGGCATCGCACAGCATGACCAACGGCTCGGTGAACAGCGCTGGACCGGCGACGTCGGGAAACACGGTATCCGGCGCCAGCTCCCCAAGAACCGGCATGGCAGCCGGATGTATCGGCTCCAACAAACCTTCGTCGGTGGCGGTTCGCGCCGCGGCAAGGTCCAACAGCACGACATCGATTTCCGGCAGGTCACGCTGCCGGCGCAACAGCGCCAGCGTCTGAGATGCCGACGGCAATGCGTAATAAAGCACACCAATATCGCGATGCGCCCGGCCAAAGGGTTGGACGATACCGGGTTCGTACAGCTCCTGAAACAACCCGCCATAGGCGGCAACGGTAATGTTTCTTAGGGCTGCCTCGGCAGCTCGAATGTTTGGCATGGCAAGGCCGATCGAGGCCGTCAGCAGGTGCCGGCGGGTCGCGGGCATGAAGGAAGCCTCCCTGGCCGGACCCATGTGCCCGGTACCCAGCCCAGATTCAAGCGCTGCGTTACGCCGGTTGGCGATCGCGCCAAAGCAGCCAGACACTGGATTGGACGCTGTGCCGATGGACCTACAATCCGGTCGAACTCATCAAGGAGTTTTGACGTCGGCCGCATCCGGTGTGGGCGGCGCAGCGACAGTCTGCACCACCTCTGGGTCGGTCGCGGCAGTCTGCGTCACGGTTGGCGGCGTTCCCATGCTCATCATGCGCACCGTCACGAACGCCAGACCGGCCATGACGCTCAGAGCCAACGCACAATCCACGACCGAAGGTCCGCGCCGGTAGGTTCGGTTGGAATTCTGCGGCGACGTCATGAATTTCACTCCAGTGAATGAATACGGCTGAACCGGGCTTGGGCTACTGCAATATTACTTACCAAATCCTTACGGTTTCCGGCCTGGGCGCCGGGCACGATCGGATTACCAAAATATGAGATTTTGGGGATTCCAGGATCGGCACCCGGATTGCAAACCGGGGGAAAATCCAGGTCACTCGCAGCCCGCGAAATCAACGCGCCGGACAACGCCGGCCCGCGCCACGACGATTGAGCAAGCGGACAACCGTAAGACAAATTACCAACTGGTTGCGGCAAACCGCGCCACGCCGGCTCAGCTGCGCCATTTGACCGGTCGCAACGGCGGATGCGCCTTGATCACCGCTTCATTCACTTCAGCGCCCCAGCCAATCCCGGTCGGCACCAGCAGCTCGCCGTGCTCGATCCGAGGCACGGGCGTGACGAGGTCGTCTTTCCAGGGCACGTCCTCGATATCGATCTCCATGACCCGGAAATTCGGAATTGCGGCGCACAGATGCGCGCTCATCAGTGATCCGATATGGCCATTGAAGTTGTGCGGCGCGACGTTCACTTCATAGGCATCGGCCATCGCGGCGATCTTGTACGATTCCAGGATGCCGTTCCAGGCGACATCGATGATAGCGACGTCGACCGCCTGATGCTCCAGGAAGGGACGGAATTGGCGCCGGCCATA
>Ga0187862_10006422_pt1 | contig 10679 bp, 15 predicted proteins | sample June2016WEW_10_1_FD_133003 | JGI IMG/M metagenome (GOLD analysis project Ga0187862, IMG submission 133003) | Peatland microbial communities from SPRUCE experiment site at the Marcell Experimental Forest, Minnesota, USA - June2016WEW_10_150 | ecosystem: Environmental > Terrestrial > Soil >...
CAAATCGTTCCATCGAAATAGACATTGTTCGCTCCGATTCTGACTCCCCCTATAATCCTGTCTGCCTGTAGCGGCGTGGCTGGACCGCGCGCAGCGATTCATTGCGCAACAGGCGGCGCGAGGTCTGTTTGTGAAGCCTCGGGCCGGGCGCTGGATCGGAGTCGCTGCCACACTTCCAAGCGATTGACAGGAATGTCGTTGGCGACCTCGAAGCCCAACCGGACTTTGCCCCTGCCAATCTCCAGCACGGTGACCTTGAGCATTTGCTCCACGGAGCCTCCCGGATCTCCAACGACGACCGATTCAGAGCTCCTTCTCGATAGGACCAACATGACGGATCCTCCGTTGTTGTGAGCGATTGCTCGGTTCACCGAAAAACAAAAAAAAGCCGGCGCAACCAAACCCCGAGGTTTCGGGATTCCATTGCGTCGGCTTACTCACTAACGGGTCTCGCGGCCGTTGGCCGAGCTACCCTTTATTTAGTCATCCGAGAGCCACGATATTCTGCCGGGAGCCGATTTATTTAAGGCTCCACTAATTTATAATTATAGTCATCTCAACTAATAAGGCAAGTGGAATCCTCATTGGCTCCATGCCGCGCCCAGCGAAAGATCAAGGTCTGAGAGCCTTTTCCGGTCGGCGCGGTAATTACGCCGGTAGGAGAGGTTGGCGACAAGCATGGTGAGGGGGCTTCGCCAACGGCTGAGGCCGCCGAAGACCCTTCGGAGAATCCGCCACGGTGAATAGAACCATCGCCACGACTCGTCCATCTCCGTAAGTATCTGGGCCCAGGAGAGGTTCTGAAACCGCGCGACGGGGAAGCTGAGCGTGTAGTAGCGCCAATCCTGCGGGAAACGATTGGCGGCAATGCGGCCCTGGGTCTGCATGTTGTCCCACAACCGGGTGCCGGGCAGAGGCGTGAGGAAGATGGGATTCAGCAGATCGACGGAGTATCGGGCGGCGGCTTTGGCGATGCGTCTGCCCACGCCGGGGGTGTCGCTATCCAAACCCATGATGAATGATCCGACGACCAATATGCCGTGGCGGTGGATGCGGGCGACGCTGCCGCGGAGGTTGCCGCCCTTGAGGATGTTGTAGCGCTTGCCGATTTCGGCCAGTCCCTCGTTTGTGACCGATTCGAAGCCGATGAAGGCGCCGACGCAGCCGGCGCGCGCGGCCAATTCCAGGAGTTCCTCGTCATCGCCAAAATTGACGGTGACCTGACAGACCCATTTCTTATTCAGCTTGGCGGCGATCATGGCGCGGAAGAGGTCTTTGGCGCGGGCCAGGTGTTCCGGGCGCGTGCCGATGAGATTGTCGTCCACGACCAGGACAAGCCGCTCGCGGATCTGAGTAAACTCTCGCACGACGGCGTCGATGGGCCGATGGCGGTAGCTGCGTCCATTGAAAGCCGACACGCTGCAAAAATGGCAATTCAACGGGCAACCGCGGGTGGTTTGGATGGAGCCAAAGGCATAGCCATCGGTGAGGAGATCGTGCCGCGCCGATGGAACGGATCCCAGATCGACGAATTTCCCTTCGTAGAGGGGGCGGAGCGAGCCGCGCGCGACGTCGGCCAGGACGGTGGGCCAGATGGATTCGGCCTCGCCTTTGACGACGGCGTCCACGTTTGCCAACGCCTCTTCGGGACACATCGAGGCATGAATGCCGCCCATGACCACGGGTACGCCGACCCTCCGGAAGACATCCGCGATTTCATAGGCGCGAGGGGATTGCGAGGTGAAAGCCGTGATGCCGACGAGGTCGGGCCTGGGAAGGCGCGAGTAATCGGGCACGGCCAGATTTTCGTCGAGGATGGTCACTTCCCATTCCGCGGGCGTCACGCCGGCGAGGACCATCAATCCCAGCGGTTTCCATACGCGATATCTGCGCCAGCGGCTCGGCTGGGACATGCTGACCAGGGGATTGCCTGGGTTGATTAGCAGGAGACGCATGCAGTGAATCCTCAGGAGGCCGAACTATACCGCCGCCAACCGTGCCAGCCCAACAGCGCGACGACGGCCGCGATGGCGGCGAACATGAGACTCTTGCCGTTGAAGCCTGTCACGGCGCTTCCGCTGAACAGACTGTAAAGCCAGCCGCCGATCAACGCCCCGGTTGCGGCCAAGCAGATGCCCATTTTAGGGTCGTCTCCCCGCAGGTTGACGAGCTTGGAGGCAATGAACCCGGCGATCAATCCCAAGATTATCCAACCGGCAACGCCGATCAACATGGTACATCTCCTTTGCGAAATGGTCCTGCGGAAAACAAAAAAACCAACGCGGCCGAACCCCGAGGTTTCGGGATCCATTTGCGTCGGCTTACTCGCTAACGGGTCTCCCGGCCGTCGGCCGAGTTACCCCTTATTTAGTCATCCGATGACTTGTATATTCTGCGGCGAACTCATCTATGCAGCGCCGCTCCAATATTCATCATACGGATTAAGGCCGGTGAAGCAAGACAATTGCCCGAATAAATGATATATTGCTTATCGCTGATGAAGACGCAGGGCGAAATCGAAAGCGCCGTTTCGGAGGGCATGAGCCGCTTCGAACAGGAGTACATGGGCCGAGGGCCGAAGGACATTCGCGCGCATCTGATCGATGATCTGGTGGTGGTGCGACTCAAAGGCGTTTTGACCGCGGCGGAGCAGCATCTGGTCAAGACGCTGGCGGCCGAGAAAGGCAGAGACCTGCTCAAGCAGGTACGGACCCATTTGATCGAGACGGCGCGGCCGACGATGGAGGCCATGGTACAGGGCATCACCGACGTCAAGGTGCTGAGCCTGCATCACGACATCAGCACGTTGACCGGCGAAGAGATCGTGATTTTCACGCTGGCCGAGTCGCCATTGGTCCGAGAGACGAAGAAAAAATAGGCCTTATTTTCACGATTTCCCCGCATGTTTCGATATTGACCGTTGCTATTTCGCGGTCGGTGTTCTAGGGTGTGGAGAAGTGCGGGAGCCAATGGGTTCCGCCTGATGAATAAATACAAGCCGTCGGACGACTAAATAAAGGGCAGCCCGGTTCGCCGGGTGGCCGGTTGAAGAGTAAGCCGACGTGGTTGAACGCCTTGCGGGTGTTTAACCACGTCGGTTTTTGTTTTTGGCTCCGTTATGGATGGTAATCAATCCGTCCAGGAGAATCAGATGATTCGGCTTCTAGGCATTCTCGTTGTGCTATCGGCTGTGGTCGCCGGCATCGGGTATTACCGCGGCTGGTTCCATGCGGAATCACATGATACCAATGGCCAGCGCTCCGTCACCTTGACGGTGGACAAGGACAAGCTCGACCAAGACAAGTCCAGCGCGCAACAACAGGTGCAGGATTTGGCACACAAGTAAGCAGAACCTTTAACCGTACGGAGGCATTTATGATCCGCATGCGCTCTCTTTCGTTGCCCATTATGTTGGCGCTCGCTCTGGCGATTTTGAGCGGTTGTGCAACCGATCGATCGAGCAACATCCCATCGAATGCGATTGTCGCCAGTTCGGGCAACGATCATCTTTCCTACACGGCGCCGTCGTTTGGCACGATCTGGGTGTACGACGTGACCAACGATCGCATCGATTATTCCGGACCGATTGCAATGAACGAGGAGGTTAAGGTCGAACCGAGCAACTTCTCGGTCAAGATCAACGACCGCGTTGTCGCGGACAAGCTGGCCCAAGGCGCTCAGCATCGCATTTATTTTCTGCCTGCACAGTAAACCCCGGCGTCGTAATCCCAACCAGGCGACAACGCAGGACGTGGTACAACCTGTGGAACGGCCGGCATGGTCATTACGAGGAGTCAGGGGACATGGCTCAGGGCGGGCACTTTGACGGCAAATTCCATTGGCGGCGGGCAACATCCCGGCTGGCATCGATCGGGTTGCTTTTTAGAAAGGCCGCGTCGGAATGGTGCCGGGACAACGCCATGCGGCTCTCAGCATCGGTTTCCTTTTATGCTGTTTTGTCCCTGCCGCCGCTGTTGGTCATCGTCATCCGGGTCATGGGCACTGCCCACGCCAGCCAATTTGCCCGCGAGCAGATAATCAAACAGACCACAAACCTGATGGGCACGCAGGTTGCCGGCGCGATCAAGCCAATCATCGAAAGCAACGCCACCCAGAACATCGGCCATCTGGCAACGGCAATCAGCACCGTTGTCTTGCTATTCTCCGCCACCAGCGTCTTCATTGAGTTGCAGAATTCAATGAACAGCATCTGGGGCGTGGAATTCAACGCGCGCAAGAAAAACCTCGCAAAACCGGTCGTTCTTACGTTTATCCGCACTCGGCTCCTGTCGCTGGCGATGGTCTTTGGCCTTGGCTTTCTGCTCGTCTTCTCCATGTTCATCAGCGGAATTCTCACGGCCTTCCAACAGCGCATCGCCAACGTGGATGAATGGCCGGCCTATCTCGCCGGAATTGCGATTTCCTGCACCATGGAATTCATCCTGTTCGGCGTCATGTTCAAGTTTCTGCCGGACGTGCGACTGAGATGGAAAGACGTCTGGCTTGGGGCGCTGATCGCCGCGATCCTGTTTAGTGCCGGCAGATTTGGGTTGGCGATTTATTTCAAATACGCCCGCATCAACAACATGTATGGCGCGGCGGGGTCGTTGCTGGCCATATTGACCTGGATTTACTACTCGTCTTTCAGTCTCTTCTTTGGGGCCGAATTCACAAAGGTCTGGACGCGGCGATGCGATCCGAGTCAGGCATCGTCTAGCCAACGCACGCAACCGTTTATTTCCTAGCAACCCGTTATAGTGAAGGGGTTATGTCATGACGTTGGCGCGTTGCGCTGGGCCCGGCGCGGGAGGGGCCGCGTCGTGGATCAGCAGCGGCTGGATCATCTGATGAATCATGGCCACGGCGTTTTGGAACCCGTCAACCAGCCGGACGTCCGCCGCGCCGGCGAGCCGCTTTTGCGTCTTTTCCAAGTTGTCCTTCGCATTCCATATTCCGACCAGCAGTTGAATATCCGGGAATTTCTCGCGGATTCGCTTGCAAAGATACCGCGCGTGAACGGTAGCGCCCGGCGGCAATGCGGAGACGACGACCAGGTCGGCCTTTAACTGGGAAATCATGTCAACTCGTTCACTGGCCAGCGTCGCCGCCGAGATGTTGGTAATACTATAGCCCTGCTCGTGCAGGAGGTTGGCGAGCATCAGGCCGGCAATTTCATCCGCCTGATCGCGTGCCGGCAGGCAGACGATGCGCACGATGCAATTCTGCGGCACGGCCAGCGGCTGGCCGGGAGGCGGGTTGTTTTCCGGCGGCCGGTGATGCGCTTCCACCTGGTCTTTCATCACCTGCGAGACGTTATTCCAGCGGCTTTCGTCCAGAACTCCGCGGCGGTAATCCCGCTCGGTCATCTCCAGAGCCGGGAGCATGATCTGGCTGTAAAGGTCTTGCGAACTCCGCGTCGTTTCGAATTCTTCGAGCAAATCCTCCGCCTCTTCCGGATCGTCGGCCAGGAGACGCTGGTAATAGCGTTCGTGCGGAGCGAGGACCGGCTGGTCGCCGAGCAGAACGTCCAAAAACCCCAATTGGGGCACGTACTTTCCCGCGACGGCCAGGAGCACGGTCAGAGGAGTCGAAAGCAGCAGCCCGACCAGGCCCCACAGCCAGGTCCAAAACACCGCGGCGACCAGGATCGCAAGTGGCGACACGCCCGTGCGGGAGCCGAACAATAGCGGCTCAACCGCGTTGGCGGCGAGCAATTCCACCAGCGCGAACAATCCGAGAGTCAGAAATGGCCGTGCGGCATAATAGCCGTCGGGCACCACGAACGAGAGAATGATTGGAAACGCCGCCCCGATCCAAACGCCCAGATAGGGAATGAATCGCAGCAATGCGCACAGCAAGCCCCATAGGGGGGCGTTGGGAATATGGATCAGGTACAGGCCGAGTCCCACGACGATTCCATACACGCCGTTGACGGCGGATTGGGCGATCAGATAACGGCTGATGCGCGTGGCGGCATCGTCCAGCGCCCGCGTCGTCAGGGTAAGCTGCCCATGGCCCACCAGCCGGATAATCCGGTCGCGGATGTCTTCGCGCTGGATGAGCATAAAGACCACGAAAACGATGACGATCAGCAACTGGGCCATCGGGGAAACGAACTGAAGCGCGGTGGCGAGGGTCTTGAAAATGCTGCCGGTTTCCGGCGCGGCGGCGATCGACACGGCGATCGGATTCCCCTCGCTGCCCCGCGTCAGCCATGACGAGGGTGCGCCGCTTCGGTCGGGCTGCGTGGCGACCACGTCCTGGGCCATGCGGTTGATCGTGCGCGATGCCGTGGCCAACGCTCCGTGGCCCAAATAGCTGTGCACGTTTTCAATTTTATGTTCGATGTCCCCCTGGTATTCCCCCAGCTTGACCGCCAGATCCGTTGCCTGGTTGGAGATCAGCCATCCGACCCCGCCCAGGATTGCGAAGGACAGGGCGACGACCATCAATACGGCGGGAACGCGCGGCAGCCGAAGCCGCTCAACGCGATGAACCAGCGGCGCCAGCAGGAACGTCAGCAGCAACGCCACCGCCAGCGGAACCAGCACGTCCCGCGCGAAATACAACCCGGTGACAATGATACAGGCGGATGCCAGCGCAACGATGCGACCGGACTTTGGAGCCGCGTCCGATTGGGCCATGAGTTCGATTCTAAGTCGCCGGGAGCCGGCGGGGAGGGTGCAAAATTATTGCGTTTTGCCGGCGTGATAGCGGGATGATCCGGATTGGTCGATCATCCCGCGAGAAGGGCAAACCGGCCTCCAACAAGTCCGTTAGCGTTTTAGGAGTAGATCGTCTGCCCTCGGCATTGTTATAAAGGTTCCATGCGGAGGAAACTCTGGAAAGACCTTCTCTTCTTCGCCTGCGCCGTAGCACTATGCGGCTGCTCGTCAACCCCAAAACCCCCTTCGGAAAACGGCGGCCTGTTTCGCCAGCACAATGAAGGCTACAGCCTGCTGTACAAGCTCATGAAAGACGAAAGCGACGTCGGGGAAATCTTCATTATCAAAAGTGCCGAGGTGCCGGTAAAAAGCCTCGTCAAGGAAATCGGTGATGCCTGTCAGGCGGCAGGCAAACAGATGGAAGAGTTTCCCAAGCTGGATAACCGAATCGAATATGACGTGCCGGACCTGCCGTATATGGAGCAGAGGAGCCGGGATTTGCAGGCCAAGGATGACGAGAAAGCGCTGCTGACTTCCAGCGGGAAGGAATTTGAGCGTCGGCTGATCTTCACGCAGGCCGAGGCGACGAACTACGCCATGCAGTTGTGCAAAGCCTTGGATGAGGAGGAAACCGATCCTGGCCGGAAGAGTTTTCTGGAGAACCTGGCGAGGCAGTGCGGGGATTTTCACGATCAGTTGATGAATCTTCTGGCCGTTCAATCGTGAGCGAAAAAAGGGGGGAACGCCTCTGAATTTCCGCATCGCGCAAGCTCAATTAGTTGATCGAGGCTTCCAAGGCGCTGGGAACCGAATCGGCCACTTCATTCCCGACGATCTCCTATTGAGTATCTCAGAGAGCGGTCTCAGCCGCTGAGGCTTGCAATGAGTTGGGGTGACAGGCCGGCTGGCAGGCAAGACCACCACGGCCAATGGGTTGCCAGATCAAAAGCCGGGTTGCCGGGCTGGTGGTCAACCGGCGAAAAGATCGTGATTTTCACCCTGGCCGAGTTGCCATTGTTCCCAGAAACGAAGAAAAAATGGGACTTATTTTGCCATTTGAGGCGAAAGCTCGATATTCTCTATTGCTATCTGCCGGCCATGGTCATAAACTGTAGAGCAAGACGGGAGCTAATGAGTCCTGCATAATGAATGAATACAAGTCGTCGGACGACTAAATGAAAGGCACCCCGGTTCGCCGGGAGGCCAGTTGCAGAGTAAGCCGACGTGATTGAATCCCGAAGCCTCGGGAATCAATCACGTCGGTTTTTTTTCGCCGATGGCGAAGGCAGATTTTGAACTGAAACCGGGCACAGCGCTGAGCCAAGCGGTCGAAAAAGGCTTGGCGGCTTTGAATTGAGCAACAACCCGAGAGGTTATGCCGGCGGATCGCAAGGTTCGCCGGCAAACCTCCCTTCTTTAACGATACGGGGCGGCATGAACCGCCGGAAATGAATGCGATGCTTCAATCCACTGAAACGATGGCGCAGCAAATTGCCCAAGCGGCAACCGCGTTCCAAAAGCAACGGACGGGGCACACGCCCAAATCGGTGAGCGTGGTGCTCAGCGGAGACACGCTGGTGGTCACGCTGCTTGGCGCATTGTCGCCGGCCGAGCAGGCGATGGCACAGAGCCCGGAAGGCGCCGCCAAGGTGCAGGAGTTTCACCGGGAGTTGTTTCAAAGCGCTTCCGACACGCTCCGACAGGAGATCAAGCGGATCACCGGAGTGGAAGTGCAGAAAGCCAGGGCGGAATTGGACCCGACGACCGGCACCGTCGTGCAGGTGTTCACGACCGGAACGATGGTGCAGGTATTCCTGCTTGCCTCGAAAGTGTCCTCGAGCAATTGGAGCGAAAGCGAATCAATCAAACCGGCAACTGCATGATAGGAAGAAATATGAACCGGATAATGTTTCTCAAAATGACCCTGGCGGCGGCGATCGCACTGGCATCGTTGATCGCAATGGCCGGATGCTTCTCGGGCCATGACGATCATGGCGGCGGCTGGGGTCAACACGATGATCATCATGATGACCACCACTAGGCCAATCACCAAGACGATCACGACGGACACCATTGAACGGAGATTCCATGAACGTAAGAACGTTCGCAGTTGTTGCAGCACGCGCGTAACAAGCGAGTTGCAGGCGTGATTCCTGGCGCCGTGCCTGGGCAATGAACCGCGAGAATCGAGGGCATGAAATGGCACGACTTATACAAGTCGGCAATTTGTCGGTTTCGATCGATAGCCTGGGGCTTCAGCGGATGTTCGAAGCGCATGGCGCCGTGCGAAGCGCAATGATTGCCAAACACCTTGAGACAGGCCATAGCACCGGCGTCGGGTTCATAGAAATGGAATCGGACGAAGGCGGTACGGCGGCAATCGCCGCACTGAACCATCGGGAACACGATGGCCGCGTACTTTCGGTCTGCTGGAACGAAAGCACGAAGAACCAGGCCGCGGATTCTCAGCAGATGTTCGGTCCCATGAACATGATGGGCGAAGAGATCACTGAAAAAGAACGCAACCAGCAATAGGAGGAAAAAATGGAATCGCAGTTGTCCGGACCTCACCAGAAGATTTACCAGCGCGTATTCCAACACCCGATGCCGCATAACCTCCAGTGGCGGGAGGTGTGGTCGATGCTGGGGGCGATACCTGATGCGCAAGCCGTCGAGGACGACAAGGGAACTCTGAAGGTGGCGCGGAATGGGCAAACGCTGGTTTTGCATCGCGCTCGCGGCAAGGATTTGGCCGACAAGAGGGAATTGATGCAGGTGCGTCACTTCCTGGAGCGGTCCGGGACCCCCGCGCCGCCGCCGGCAATGGCCGGCACGCATCTCCTGGTGGTCATCGATCATCGCGAGGCGCGGATATACAGCACGGAATTGCACGGATCGATCCCGCATCGGATCGCTCCATACGACCCATTCGGCTTCGGCCGGGCCCTGCATTACAACCAGGACGATTCGAACGGGCAGCGGAAACCGGAGCGGAAGAGTTTTTACGAAGCGGTGGCCAAGACGCTGCAAGGCGCCCGACAGATTTTGATGTTCGGCGTCGCCACGGGCGCCAGCAGCGCCATGGAGCAGTTGCTGGCCGACCTGAAGCTCAATCACCAGGACATCGCCAAGCGAGTGGTCGGCTCGATGGTGGTGGACGAGCACCATCTGACCGAGGACCAGTTGCTGGCCAAGGCGCGGGAGATGTTTGTCGCGGGGTGAACCGATCGCGGGCAGCTACCCGTCCGGAAAGCACGTCTCCTGAACGACTGGACCTTGACATTTACGCAAATCGCGTGAATAATTACGCAATATGCGAAAACTCCGGTCACTCGACGCGCTCTTGCCGAAGACCCGCCAAGGTATCCTGGCAGCCGCGCTGGCGCAGCCCGAGAAGGCGTGGTACGTCTCGGAGTTGGCACGCCGGATGAAGGTGCCTTCCTCCAGCCTGCAACGCGAACTGCAAAACCTCGCTGACGCCGGCATACTCAAGACCCGCCGGCAAGGGAGGATGGTCTATTACCAGGCCAATGCGGATTCACCGCTCTTTCGCGACCTCCGCGGCTTGTTGCTGAAAACGGCCGGGCTGGTGGATGTCCTGGCCGACACGTTGAAACCGCTGGCTGGTAAACTGCGGATAGTTTTCGTTTACGGCTCAATTGCCAGCGGCAACGAGCAGAGCGACAGCGACATCGACCTGATGGTGCTCGGCACGATTTCACCGGCGGAGCTTGCGCTACCGCTACGCCATGCGCGGGGGGTGCTCGGCCGAGCGATCAATCCCACCGTCTATACCCCGGCGGAATTCGACAAGAAGCGGGCGGCGAAAGATCATTTCCTGGCGCGGGTGTTGGACAAGCCCAAGCTGTTTGTGTTAGGCAATAGGAATGAGTTGGACAAGGTTGCTGGCTGAGAAGCGCGTAACCCGCGTCCGACCGAGCAAGGCGGAGTTGGATAATCTGCGCTCGATCGTGACCCGCAGTCTCAGGGACGTGACGGCAGCGGGTCTCTCGG